>JABAOD010008278.1_pt1 | contig 10087 bp, 11 predicted proteins | sample 7062151 | NCBI WGS metagenome assembly JABAOD01 (sample SAMN14538626, study PRJNA623070) | marine sediment metagenome | biome: marine biome [ENVO:00000428]; feature: marine pelagic biome [ENVO:01000023]; material: deep marine sediment [ENVO:00002113] | place: India: Gulf of Khambhat ... | reverse complement strand
AGATCGACGAGGCCCTGGACGGTGATCTGGCGCTCGAAGCGTTCTCCGGTCCGAACCCAGCGCGAGAAAGCGAAGTTCGCGGCCACCAGCACCAGCCACCACCCGCCCAGCAGGACCAGGGCCGGGGGCGGCAGGAAACGGCTCACCGGCACCGCCACGAGGATCAGCCCGAAGGAGACCACCACCGCGACCCACCGCATGTGGACGAACCAACGCGCCCTCTGGCGCAGCTCCTCCCGGCGCCCGCGCTGCCCGGTCAGCTCCGACAGCGATGCCCCGACGAGGTAGACCTCCACGGGCTGGCGCATCAGCAGCCAGGCCCCGAGGCCGGTCGCCAGGAGGGTGAGCGCTCCGCCGAGCAGCGGACTCAAGTACATGCCGGCGCCGGCCGCCGCGGCGATGCCGACCAGAGCGACGGCCAGCGGAACGACGGTTCCGGAAAAGGCTTGTACCGGGGAGTTCGTCACCGCGAGGCTCGCTCGGAAGTCTAACCCGCGAGCTCCGCCGACCGCCGTGTCAGTCGCCGTCGCCGGACTCGCCGTCGCGGATCTCGTCCTTGACCGGGGTCAGCAGCCGCAAGGTCAGGAAACTGGCGAGGCTGACGATCAACGCGATGGTGAACTGACCGTAGCCCACCGCGGCGCCGACGGCGCCGGTGGCCCACAGGCTGGCGGCGGTGGCGGTGCCCTTGACCGTCCCCTTCTCCTTGAGGATGGCGCCGCCGCCGATGAACCCCATACCGGTGATGAGGCCCTGCAGCACCCGCGCCTGGGCGCCGCTGTCGTACAGCACGTGCGTGCCGAGCAGCACGTAGCCGCAGCTCGCCAGCGACACCAGGGGAAAGGTGCGCAGACCGACGCGCCGGGTCGAGACCTCGCGGTCCCAGGCGCTGGGCAGGGCGAGCACGAAAGCCGCCAGCAGCTTGGCGGCCAGGTCGATGATCGGCTCGGAGTGCAGGGTCAGCAAATCGGTTTTTCCGGGCGCGGCGGTCGCCGCGGGTCGCGGCATTCTAGTCCGGCCCGCCCCGGGCGCCGCCTGGCGCGGTGGCTTGGAGACCGCCGGCCGTGGCCGCGGACGATCCGCAGGCTACAGCGGGTCCGCGGCGGCTCGCGGCCGTAGTACGCTAGCCACCAGGCCCGCCCGATGCGCCGACACCGCATCCTCCACCTCGCCCTGGTGGCCGCACTGGCCGTCGCGCCGCCGGCGACCGCCGCCGAGGCGCCGCCCACCCTGCTCGAGATCCTCGAGGTGCGGGTCGTCAACCTGGAGGTCTACGTCACCGATCGCCAGGGCCGCACCATCGACGGTCTGACGGGGCGCGACTTCACCGTCGAGGAGGACGGCCGGCGGGTCGAGATCTCGCATTTCTCCACCATCCGCGGAGCGCCCGCCGAGGCCGCGCCGGGCGAGCCGCCGTCCGCCACCGGCGCCAGCGGCCACGTGGTGCTGTTTCTCGACAACTTCGCCATCCGGCCCGCGGGCCGCACCCTGGTGCTCGACGGCCTGCGCCGGGCCCTCGCCGCCGGCCCGTCCGGCGCCGCGCCGGCAGCTCTCCAGTACGCCGTCGCCTCCTACGACGGCTACCTGCGAATCCACCAGCCGTTCACCGGCGACATCGACGCGGTGCTGGCCGCAGTCGAGGAGTCGGGCCGGCTCGAGTCCCTCGGCGTTCTGCGCCAGGTCGAGCGCGACGCCATCCTGCGCGAGGGCTTCGAGACCCTGCGCACCGTGCAGCGGCTGCTCGTCGACGAGGACCGGCTCGACCAGGCCAGCCGGATGCTGCGCACCTATGGCACCCAGGTCGCGAGCGAGGCGGCGCGCCAGCGCCAGCTGGCGCNNGCGCCAGCGCCAGCTGACGCAAGCCAACGTCTGGGCGCTGAGCCAGCTGGTGAGCGCGCTGGCGGCCCTGCCGGGCCCCAAGGCCGTGGTCTACGTCAGCGACGGCTTGCCGATGCGTCCGGCCGCCGAGCTGTATGCGGCCCTCGACGAGCAGTACGCCCGCCTGCGGCCGACTCTCGAGGACTCCCCGAGCGGCAGCGACACCCGCATCGATCTGCGCTCCGCCGCTCTCGGCGCCCTCGACCCGGGCAGCGGCGGCGCCGGCATCGGCTACGAGGACGTCGCCGCCAGCGGCATCGAGGAGCTGGCCGCCCTGGCCAACGCCGGCCGGGTCAGCTTCTACACCCTGAAGCCGGCCGGCGCCGAGGGCAGCCTGCCGCCGGAGATCGCCGGCGACCTGCGCCAGGTCTTCACGCCGCGCGTGCAGGGGGCACGAGAGAGCAACCTGGCCGAGGGTCTGCGGGCGCTGGCCGAGGAGACCGGCGGTGCCGCCGTCGTCGGCACCGACGTCGACGGCCTCCTGGCGCGGGCCCGGGACGACCTGACCAGCCACTATTTCCTCGGCTTCGCGCCGCCGCACCCGCCCGACGGCCAGTTCCACGAGCTCAAGGTCAAGGTGCGCGGCCGCGGCCTCAAGGTGCGTCACCGCAGCGGCTATCTCGACAAGCCGCCGGGCGCGAAGCTCGCCGACCGCACCAGCGCGGCGCTGGTCCTGGGCCTCGACGACAACCCCCTCGGCCTGGCCCTGGCCCCGGCGGCCGTCGAGCCGGCGCCCGGCAAGAAGCTCTGGAACGCCACCGTCGACCTCCTCGTCCCTCTCGACTTCCTGACCGGGCTGCCGGGCGCCGGCGCCAACGTTCCGGCCTACCTGCTGGTGGCGAGCCGCGACCAGGAGGGCCGGATCGCTCCCGTCCAGAGCCTCGGCATCGAGCTGCCGGTGGAGAGCGGCGCCCGCCGGGTTCCGCTGCGGCTCCTGCTGCGCGCCGGCCGCCAGCGGCTGGCGGCCGGTCTCATCGTGCCGGCCGCCGGCGCGACCTCGTTCGTCAGCAGCGAGATCGACGTCGGCCCGGCGGACTCCCCTGACGAATGAGCCCCCGCAACGCCATGGCCGAGCAGCTGGAGCGCAAAGCGGGCCTCCACCGGGCGGGCGGGCGGGCCGGCTACGTCGCCACCGGCACCGGCCCGACCATCCACCCCGACTGAGCGGCCGCCAACCCGACCCCAGGCGCCAGATCGGCCAACCAACGGCATGGACTTCCGCCCGCAGCCCTGGCGACCACCCCCGGCACCGGGCCTGCGGGGCGACTACGCTCCGAACCACCGCCTGACCGATGCCGAGCTCTGGCCGGCAGGCGGCCGAGGGCCGGAAGACGTGGTCGTGGATGCCGATGGCCGCGTCTACGCCGGCCTCGAGAACGGCCGCATCGTCCGCTTCCCCGCCGGCGGCGGTGAGCCCGAGCTGGTGAGCGAAACCGGCGGCCGGCCGCTCGGCCTGGAGCTGGCGCCCGGCGGCGGCCTCGTCATCTGCGACGCCGTCAAGGGCCTCCTGGAGATGGCCCCGGACGGCGCCCTCGAGACCCTGGCCGACGCCTTCGAGGGCGAGCCGTTCCGCTTCACCAACAACGCCGCCGTCGCCGCCGACGGCACCATCTACTTCACCGACACCAGCCGGCGCTGGGGGATCCGCGAGTACAAGCTGGATCTGCTGGAGCACTCCGGCACCGGCCGGCTGTTCGCGCGGCGCCCGGACGGCGTCCTCGAGCTGCTCGTCGACGGGCTCCAGTTCGCCAACGGCGTCGCCCTGGCCCCCGACGAGAGCTACCTGCTGGTGGCCGAGACCGGCGCCTACGCCATCCGCCGGCTGTGGCTCTCCGGCCCCCGGGCCGGCCGCGACGAGACCTTCGTCGACAACCTGCCCGGCTTCCCCGACAACCTCTCCACCGGCGACGGCGTCTTCTGGCTCGCCCTGCCCTCGACGCGCGACGCCATCCTCGACGCCCTGATGCCGCGGCCGTGGCTGCGACACGTGGTGGCGCGGCTGCCCGACGCCCTGCAGCCGAAGCCCAAACGGCACGGCTTCATCCTCGGCTTCGACGCGGACGGGCACGTGGTCCACAACCTCCAGGACCCCAGCGGCCGGGTCGCCATCCTCACCGGCGCCCGCGAGCACGCGGGCCGGCTCTACATGGGCAGCCTCAGCGAGCCGGCGGTAGCGGTAATCGAGCTGGGCCGAGGGCCGCAGCCGGGAGGCCAGCCTGGAAGTCCATGAACGACCCCGACGGCTCAGCCGAACTGAGGCACGAGGTGGACTTCGACCGGCTCTACCGAATCAACGACCCCCTGGGAACGCAGGCCTCCCGGGGCAGTCTGCTGCTAGGGGCCGGCGTGTCCGGCTGGTCGCCCTTTTCGGTCCAGGTCTTCAACAAGACGGGAGCGTGGGTCGCGGGCTATGGCCGCTCCGCGTCCCGGGACCTGAGCCGCAGCGAGATCACGCTGCAGGAGCTCCCGGGTGGCTGGCGCCCGCTCTGCCGCGGCCACTATTCCGATGAGGCCTCCTGGGACGGCAGCGACCTGTTCATGGAGCATGCGCGGATCCCGGGACGGGGAGCTCACATACCGGAGCACGTCGCCGAGGATCTTCCGAAGTAGCCTCCCCGTCCCGAGATGTTCGGCGGCCTCCGCGAGACCCGAAAGAGCTGGATCCTGCTCCCTCTGCGCCGATCGCAGGGCAGCTGCTTCCTGCTCGCGGCCGCCGTCTGGTGCGGCGGCTGCTCGCTCTGGTACGAGAGCACCCGGCCCGAACCGGGTGCCCCCCGGAACCTCTTCTGCTGGCTCGAGTACCGGCCGCTCGCCGACGGCGGGCCGGCGCCGGACCTCCTCTTCGTGGCCGCCGCCAGGCCCTACCGCTGGGAGGAGGTCTACATGAACCCGCTGGACGGGCTGCTGCACACGGTGGTGGCGCCCGGCCGGCATCTGACCCGGGAACTGGTCGTCGAGGGCGCCACCTGCCGGCGGCGGCCGTGGCCCAGGGGCCACCGGCTACCCGAGCGGATGCGTCCGCGCGGCGGTCTCGTCTGCACCCGCGAGGGGCTGGCCGCAGTAGCCTTCGAAGCGGAGACGAGGTGGGGCAGCTGCAGCCAGCAGATCGCCGCCGGGGACGCGCAGCCGAGGTGCCGCGAGTGGTACGGCCAGGAGGGCAAGGGCGGCCTGCGCGAGCTGCCCTCGACCGTCTGCGCCCAGCCAGCCGGGGGGAACTGATGGGCCGACCGCGCCGCCTCGCCGGCCTCGCCCTCCTGTTCCTCCGGCTCCGATAGGCTGCGCCGGGAATGACGGTGCTGCTCCTCAGCCTGGTCCTCCTGCGGTCCCCGGCAAAGCCGGCGGCGGACGCCCGGCAGTTCGATCTGCAGGCTTTCTTCGACGAGCGGTACGCCGAGTGCCTCGAGCAGTTCGATCAACCGGTCGCCATCAACTCGGTCGTCTACCACGACTTCGGATCCGACGGGCGCGAAGAGATCATCGTCACGGCCTCGACCTGCCACATGGGCACGGCCGGCCCGGACATCCACGCGGTGTACGAGTACCTGTCGAGCACCGCGATCCGCGAGATGCCCATCGAAGAGGCGGACTCCTTCGGCGGCGAGCCGCTGTTCGGGAGCCTGGTCGGCAATCGGAACTACTTTCTCTATCCGAACTCCCGCGACGAACTGGTCGCCGAGTACCACGACGAGTCGGAGCGGCCTCCGCGACAGAGCCCGTTGATCCTCTACTACCGGTGGAACGGAGAGGAGTTCCGGCTCGTCAGGGTCGAGCGCCACGTGGAAGGCAGGTGCCCCTGGGACTGTCCGGGCCGGCGCCACTAGGGCAGGCCGGTCTGCGCGGCCGACCCGACAGGGCGCTGCAGCCGCGCGCCCCGCTGCGTCCAGCGCCGGGATGGCTCGCTGCCGCCCTCCTCACCGCCCTGCTGGGCCTCGCCTCGGGGTGCGGCCGGGACCCGTCCAGCCGACCTCTCGCGGACCGGATCCGGGAGGCCCGGGGCTATGTCGAGGACCTGCAGGCCCGCACCGGCGTACCGGCGCTGGCTGTTGCGGTGGCCATCGACGGCGACGTCGTCTGGTCCGAGGGGCTCGGGTGGGCCAACGTCGAGCGTCAGGTGCCGGCAACCGCGCAGACGCTCTTTCGGGTCGGTAGCGTCGCGAAGGTCTTCACCGCCGCCGCGGTCGCCCGCCTCGTCGAGCAGGGTGCGTTGGATCTGGACGCTCCCGTGCAGAGGTACGTGCCCGAGTTCCCGGACAAGGGGCAGCCGATCACCACGCGCCAGCTGACCGGCCACCTCTCAGGAGTCCGGCACTACCGCTGGGACGAGACCCGGCCCACCGCGCCCACCGACGACGTGATCGACGCGCTGGGCTTCTTCCGGGACGACCCCCTGGAATCGGCCCCGGGCTCGCGCTTCTCCTATTCGAGCTACGGCTGGGTCCTGGTCAGCGCCGTCGTCCAGCGCGCCGCGGGTGAGCCGTTCGCCGAGCACCTGCGGGCGCGGGTGTTCGACCCGCTCGACATGCAGGACACGCGCCCCGAGACGAACGACCCCCGGCTGGCAAACCGGGCGACCCTCTACGAGGGCGGGAGGCCGGTCGCGCCGGACGAGATCAGCTACATCCGGGCGGCCGGCGGGTTCCTCTCCACCGTCGAGGACATGGCCCGCTTCGGCTCGGCCTTCCTTCCCGGCAGCCCATTCCTCGCCGCGGACACCCTCGAGATGGTCTTCACCCCTCAGAGCACCAGGGACGGGCAGCCGTCACGGTTCGGACTCGGCTGGGTGGTCGACGAGCTGAGCGACGGCACGCCCGTCTACCACCATCCGGGAACGGTGAAGGGCGGGCATTCGGCCCTGCTCGTCAATCCCGAGGATCGGATCGTCGTGGCGCTGGCGGCGAACCAGTCCAGCGGCTTCGCGGCGTCGGAATGTCAACGGGTGGCGTGCGCGGTTCTGGGGACCCGCGACTGCCCGCAGCTCGCCGGCGAGATGACGCGGCGGGCCATCAAGGCAGAGCAGGTCCCGGCGCTGCTCGGCGCGCTGAGTCGCTGGCAAGGTGCGATGGAGAGCGGCGACCTGGACGGTGTCCTGGCGACGCTGTCGGCCGGCTTCGCGTCCGACCTCTGGCCGGGCAGGTCAGACCTCGAGCGGAGCCTGGGCGGCGGCGGCCTCGCTGTCGATACCGAGGACATCCACGTCCGCAGCTCCGGGTGGGACGTGGGTGCCGTCGTGCGGGTCGAGAGGGTCCGGATCGGCCCTGGCCTGAGCGCCATCGAGGTCGTGCTGCAGCTCGTTCGGGAGGAATCCGGTTGGAGGGTCTCGAGCGTCCAACGGCAGGACTAGCGCGGCGGCGAGATCCTCGGTGCCGTACCTGGCCGCGCCCGAGGGGCTCGACGGGATCCTCGGCGCAGGCCTGATCCGCGGCGGCCGGTCTGCCGGTGGCTTCAGCCACCCCGGGTCTCGAACAGCCCCGCCAGCCGCTCGGCGCTCAGCTGCCCGAGCGACGCCACGACCAGGTCCGCGAACCGCGGCAGCCGCTCGGCCGGATGGGTGGTCGCCAGGCCCACCGCCCGCATGCCGCCGGCCCGGGCCGCCTCCAGGCCCGCCGGAGCGTCCTCCAGCACCACGCAGCGCGCCGGCGGCACTCCCAGGCGCTCGGCCGCCAGCAGGAAGACCTCGGGATCGGGCTTGCCGCGGCGCACCTCGTCGCCGCTGACGAAGGCCTCGAGCCAGCGGTCGAGGCCGAGCTCGGCGCGCAGGAAGTCGAGGTTGGAGAGCGGCGTCGAGCTGCCCAGGGCGCGGCGGAAGCCGGCCGCGATCAGGTCCTCGAACAGCTCCTCGGCGCCGTCGAACAGGCGCAGCCGGCCGTGCGCCTCCTGGCGGTAGAGCGCCTCCTTGCGCTCCGAGAGCCGCCGCAGCTCGGCGCCTTCGACCGGCCTCCCCAGCAGCCGCGGCAGGATCTGGAAGTTCGGCTGGCCGAAGGTCTCGGCGAAGAAGGCATCGGTCATCTCGGCGCCCAGCTCGGCCGCCAGGCGGTACCAGGCGCGCCGGTGAAACCCGGCGCTGTCGAGGAGCACGCCGTCGAGGTCGAAGATGACGGCGCGGGCAGACGTGGCGGGTTGCTGGCTCATCGATCGCGGCCCGGTCTGCGAGTCTAGCCGCCAGGGACCTGCGGCGTGGCCGACCGCCGCGACGACGCTCTGCTCCGGACGCAGGCGGGCTTGCCGGACGGCCATCGGTCCGCGACCGAGCCTCGGCTATGCTCGACGCCAGCGGGTCGTTCGCCTCCCGGACTCGAGCTCCGGCTTGCCCCGGGCCGCGCCAGCCCTGCCCGACTTCGATGAGAATCCGCCTCGCCCCCGGCACCGTGGCGCTGACGCTCCTGGCGGCCGCCGCCGCCATGGTGGAGGAGCCGGCCCCCGCCCCGGACCTGAGCTTCATCTACCGCGAAGCCGGCGGACAGGCCCTGAGCGCGTACGTCTTCCTGCCGCCGGAGCACGACGCGCGCGAGCCCGCCGACGGCATCCTGCTGCTGCACGGCGGCGGCTGGAGCGCAGGCGCGCCGGAGTGGACCTTCGCCACCGGCCGCCGGTTCGCCGATTGGGGCCTGATCGCGATTGCGGTCCAGTACCGCCTGTCCGCCGGCGACGTCACGCCGATCGAAGCCCTGGACGACGTCTGCGCCGCCCTGGGATGGGCCCGCCGGCAGGCCGGGGATCTCGGACTCACCGGCCGTCTCGCGGGTCACGGCGTCTCCGCCGGCGGCCACCTGATCGCGGCGACCGCCACCATCGGCTGTCCCGGCGGCGAGGCCGGGCCCGACGCCCTGCTGCTCTGGTCGCCGGCGCTCGACGTGGCGGCGGACGGTTGGTTCCGCAAGATGCTCCGGGGCCGCGCGCGCGCCACCGACTACTCGCCGGTCGAGCATGTCGGCCCGTCGACGCCGCCCACCTCGATCGTCCATGGCGCCAGAGACTGGCTGACGCCGCTGGCCGGCGCCCGGCGCTACTGCGACCGCCTGCTAGAGAACGGCGCCGTCTGCGATCTGAACGTCTATGAGGGCGTCGGACACCTTCTCACCAGGAATCTCGCCAACCAGGAAAGCGACTTCGATCCCGACCCCGAGGCGCGCGCCGACGGCATCGAGCGGCAGCGTCGCTTCCTGGCGCGGCTGGGCTTCATCCCCGGTCGGTGAACCCTGGCCTCGAGGCAGGCTCCCCTGCCGGGATGCGGCGGCGGATTCGAGAGATCGCGCGCGGCCGATGGACGCGCCCGGCCACGCCGCTGCCGCCTCCGGGTCGAGCGAAGGCGCCGGGATCGGCCAGCCTCGACGCAGGCTAGGCCCGCCCGGCCAGCTCCGCGCCGAACCACCGCCGCGCCGCCTCGACCCGGGCCGCGACTCCGGCCCCGGGATCGGCCTCCTCCTCCACCCGCCGCAGCCGCTCCAGCAGACCCGCGCGGTTGGCGATCTGGATGTTGAGGCCGGGGCGGGCGTTGAGCTCCAGGACCAGCGGCCCGAGGTCGCGGTCGAGGACGACGTCGACGCCGAGGTAGCCGAGGCCGGTGACGTCGAAGCAGCGGGCGGCCAGCTCCAGCAGGCTCTCCCAGCCGGGGATCTGGATCGCGGCCACGGGGCGCCCGGTGTCGGGGTGCTCGTCGACCGGCTCGTTGCCGAGAACGCCGCCGACGGTGCGGCCGCTGGCGACGTCGATCCCCACTCCCACCGCCCCCTGGTGGAGGTTGGCCTTGCCGTCGGAGGCGCGGGTCGGCAGCCGCGCCATCGACATCACCGGGTAGCCGCGGTAGACGATGGTGCGCAGGTCGGGCACGCCCTTGTAGGTGATCTCCTCGAACAGCGGGTCGACGCGCACCCGGTACTCGACCATCACCCGGTCGCGCTGGCCGCCGAGGCTGTAGAGGCCGGACAGCGCGTTGGAGACGTGGTGGTAGAGCTCCTCGCGCTCGACCAGCTCGCCGCTCGCCTTGCGGTAGCGCTCGCCGCGGCGGCCGGCGATCACCAGGATGCCGTTGCCGCCGCTGCCGTGGGCCGGCTTGAGGACGAAGTCCTCGTGCTCGGCCAGGAGCGCCGGCATCAGGTCGTCGATCTCGTGCTGCGCGGCGATGACGCCGTAGAGCTCGGGCACCGCCATGCCGGCCTCGAGCGCCAGCCGCTTGGTCTCCAGCTTGTCGTCGACCAGCGGGAAGAGCCGG
>JABAOD010011285.1_pt1 | contig 10090 bp, 9 predicted proteins | sample 7062151 | NCBI WGS metagenome assembly JABAOD01 (sample SAMN14538626, study PRJNA623070) | marine sediment metagenome | biome: marine biome [ENVO:00000428]; feature: marine pelagic biome [ENVO:01000023]; material: deep marine sediment [ENVO:00002113] | place: India: Gulf of Khambhat ... | reverse complement strand
ATCCGCCGTGTCTACTGCATCGGGCGCAACTATGCCGATCATGCCGTGGAGATGGGTGGCGATCCTGATCGCGAGCCGCCGTTTTTTTTCGGCAAACCGGCCGATTGCGTCGTCGCGGGTGGCGGCAAAATACCCTACCCGCCGCTCACCGACGATTTGCAACATGAGATGGAGCTTGTCGTCGTAATGGGCTCGGGCGGGCGTGACATTGCGGCGACCACCGCTCTTGATCACGTTTTTGGCTATGCCGCTGGTATCGATCTGACACGGCGCGACTTGCAAGCCGAGGCGAAGAAGATGGGACGCCCGTGGGACATGGCCAAGGGCTTCGACTACTCAGCACCGTGCTCGGCAGTAAGGCCGGTGAGCGAGATCGGACATCCCGCCAGCGGCGCTATCGGCTTGAAGGTTAATGGCGAGATACGGCAAGCCGGGAACTTGAATCAGCAGATCTGGAAAGTCGAGGAAGCGATTGCCTATCTGTCGCGTTTCGTCGCCCTTGCCGCCGGCGACCTGATCTTCACCGGCACGCCTGCGGGGGTTGGGCGCGTCGTACGCGGCGACCGACTCGAGGGTCATATCGACCATGTCGGCGATCTCACCGTAACGATCGAATGATCGCCTCGGTATCTGGCCGCAGCGCGAGGCGTCCCGGCAGTCCCAAAGATGCCAATTGAGGCTAGTCCTCCTGCGAAGGCGGGCAATGTCAAGGTGATCAGCCTCGTCAGCGCGGGTCATTTCCTGTCCCATTTCTACCTGCTGCTGCTGCCGCCACTGTTTCCGCTGCTGCGCGACGTCTATGGGGTGGGATTCACCGAGCTCGGCTTGTCAATCGCCGCGCTCAGCGTGACGACCGGCTTGACGCAGGCGCCGATGGGATTTCTCGTGGATCGCTACGGCGCCCGCACCATTCTTATCGGCGGACTCATCCTGGAGGCCGTGGCGTTCGGACTGATCGGCCTGCTGCCTTACTACAGCGCTCTAATCATTTTGATGATCGCGGCCGGGCTCGCCAATGCCGTCTATCATCCGGCCGATTACGCCATCCTGGCGGCCTCCGTGGACCAGCGACGCATGGGTCGCGCCTTTTCGATTCACACCTTTTCTGGCTTTCTGGGCGCCGCCGTTGCGCCTGTCACCATGATCTTCTTGCTCACATTCGTCAGTTGGCGTACCGCGGTGGTGATCTGCGCCCTCGCGGGTGGCGTTGTTGCCTTGCTCATGGCTTTGAATTCGAACGTGCTACTGGATGCGAGCGCTAGCCCCCAAAGCGAGAGGTCGTCGAGCGACACGCGGACGTCTGCTGGCGTGCGACTGCTCCTTAGCGGGCCGATCCTCATGGGCCTCTTGTTCTTCACCGGCCTGTCTGTCGCCGGCCACGGTATTAGCGACTTCGGTGTGTCTGCGCTCAATCTCATTTACGCTGCGCCGCTTACCGAGGCCGGTGCCGTCCTGAGCGCTTATCTGTTCGCCTCACCGGTGGGCGTGCTGCTCGGTGGTTGGATTGCTGATCGCCATGCGCGTCACGACCTCATTGTGGCGCTATGTCTCATCTTGCTCGCTACCACTATCGTCATCGTCGCTGTTCTCGACTTATCCCTCAGTGCCATCGCCTGTCTTTTCGTCCTCGCTGGCTTGTTCAATGGCCTCGTCGCCCCTTCGCGCGACATGATGATTCGCGCGGTGACGCCAGCAGGCGAAACGGGCAAGGTCTTCGGCTTTGTATCGACGGGGTACAACATCGGTGGCATTACTGCACCGATCATTTTCGGTTACCTGCTCGACCATTGGGATGCGCGTGTGCTCTTCTGGGTTGTCGGCCTCGTTAGCTTGACCACGGTCGGGACAGTGCTGGCTACTGCCAAGACGGCGCGACGGAGCCTGTCAGCGACACAACAGCATGTCTGAGGCGGTCGCCGGGCTCCGTTTACTAGAACCCATCCCGAAATTAGAGATTATTGAGCAAAAGCCGTTACCCCGTGGCGGCAACACCAAGAACGCTAAGGCGCAGAGGACGTAGAGGATGTTTTAAATAGACCATTTTGGTTTTCTCCGCGTCCTTCGCGCCTCTGCGACCTCTGCGTTTGTGCTAGAGCGCTCGGGGGCTACCGCGCATTCTGAGATGGGTTCTAACTAGGGGGCGGCGCTTGGATGTGCTTCAGGCCGGGCGTTGTGGCGCGTCGTCGGTATTGGGGGCTGATTCGCCGCGCAGCTCCAGCACCGGGATGGTGATGGTGATTCCCGGCAGCACCGTACTCAGGTCCAGATCGGGGTTGTATTGACGCAGCAGCCACAACGGTACGTTGTACCGGCGCTGCGAGAGAATCCAGACGAGTTCTCCCCGTTGCACGACATGCTCGTGTGTGTCGCTAATGCGGTACTGGGTGAAGAATGTCTCCTGCAGCGCACGATGGTAGGCAAGCCGCCGCTGCTCAAAGGTCTCTGCGCTGGTGTGCGTGAACTCGAGCCGCAGCCGGCGCCCGATCACGACCGGCTGCCCGTAGCGCATGCCGTTCAGTCGACGCAATGCGGACGCGCGAACCTCCAGCCATTCGGCGTAATGTCCCAGCGTTTCGGCGGCCTGTACCTCGATCGTGCCATCGCTCGATACCGTGTAGTCGCTGGGGTCCGCGGCAAGCGCCGCGTGCGCCACAGTCAGCAGTGTCGGGCCAATGGCCTCAGCCTCGCGGGCGGAGGCCGGTTCCGCTGCCTCGATGCTGGCCACCTCCGTGGCTGTCATCTCGGCCTCACTGCCCGCCGGCGGCGCGGACTCCAACGCACTGGTTACGGCGTCTGCTGCGGGCACGATATCTGCCTTCCCCGAGGCGTCCACCGCCACTCGCAACACCTGGCCCGCGTTGATCCGGTGTCTATCGCTCAGGGCGTTTGCTTGTACCAGCACTTGCTCACTGACCCCAAAGCGCGCGGCGATTATGGACAACGTGTCACCCGCTTGCACTTCGTAAAGCCCCTCAGCGGCGGACGCTACCTGCGTCGCTGGCCGCGCGGCTTGCGCTGTGCCGCTAACGCTCGCGGACGGCGGCAAATGCAAGGTCTGGCCCACCCGGATGCGGTGACGACTCGCGAGGCCATTGAACGCAACCAACTCGTGCTCACTGACACCGAAGCGGGTTGCGATTTCTGCTACTGTGTCGCCATAGCGCACGCGGTAAACCCCATCAGCCGGCTGGCTTTGATAGCGCTGGTCGGCGGCGACACCGGCGAGACGTACGCTCGCCGGTTCGTCTAAAGCGCCGTACGGCAGCCGCAGCTTGTAGCCACGCGGAACGTGCCGGGCGCCACGCCATACCGTATACCGCAGCGCGGGATTGTGCTGTCGCAGGGTGACACGATCGATACCCAAGGCGTCTTCCAGCGTGGCGACGCTCATATAGCTCGGCACCTCGACAAGCTCGGTCTGCACCGGATGATCGCGCTCGAGCGGGCCAAAGTACTTTTCTGCGTTGTAATGCACCTCGACCGCCGCCAGGAAGGCGGCATAGAAATTTCGCGACGAGAAACCAAAGGTACGACTCTTATAGTCGCGCACAATGGTCACGATGTCGTGCGTACCGAGCTGGCGTACGGCGCGGCGCATCCCCGCCGCACCATGGTTGTAAGCCGTAATGGCTAACGGCCAACTACCGGTGACATCACGATTGTGCTTGAGCAGACGCGCGGCAGCTATGGTCGCGGCGTGCGGGTCGAGGCGCTCGTCGACGGTCGCATCAATGCGCAAATAGCGCCGGCCCGTGGAACGCGTGAGTTGCCACAAACCGATTGCGCCCGCGTGCGAGCGCGCCACGGGGTTGTAAGAAGACTCCACATGCGGCAGTACCACCAGCTCAGGCGGCAGCTGCATCTGCGCCAGGATCTCACTAATGTATGGTTGCCATGCGCCGGCGCGCATCAAACCGGCACGAAATCGGTCGGCTTGGCCGAGCTGGAAGCGCAAGCGGTAAGCGGCGCTGCGTAGCTCTTGTTTGCTCAGCGCATCCGGCCAAAGTGCAAGCACCCGCTGCTCGTCGTCGCTGAGACCTTCGCGCCCGCCGCCCGCGAGCCTTAGCAGGATGTTCCTGTAGCGCTGTTTGACTTTCTTGACGTGTGACCTGCGTGCACGTTCGCTCAGATCCGGGGGAAAGCGTACGACTTCATAGACAACGTCCAGATGACGGTCGTCATGTATCAGCCCGCCATTGGTGTCCACCTCCGTGTACACGCGCTTCCAAAAATTTGTCGCGGGCTCTAGCGCAGCGGGCACAGCGAACGACGAGGGTGCGTCGGCGGAATGAGCGACCGTTGCCGCTAGCGCCGCGATCAGAATAAAACATAATCGTCTTATCATCCCTCTGGCCCAACCACTCCCTGCAGGACGGCGGTGGTACATAACTATATACATAATCGTGCTCCCCTTCGCGGTCAAGCGAGGATACTGTACGAGGTGGCGGACCGGCCAATCTCCATGCATGATTTGTGTCATTGTGGCTAGTTGCACGTCTTCGCCCACGGATATTTGCTCCGCATCGAGCTGCACATCGACCGTCAACGTACAGCGACGCTTTTTATGGGTGCATTGATAGCCTAAATCTGTTTCACTGCCAGCAGCGGTTCGGGAAACATCACCGTCATGCGGAAGATCTCGGTTTTCAGACAATATTCAAACGCCATTCATGCTTTGCTGGCACCGACTCTAATCGCCGGTGTCACGTGGACGACGATCGTGCCGACTGTCCTCGGTGCCAGCGCACAATCGTGGGACGGTCGCGCCTGGTACATCGCTCGCCATTCGGATGATGCAAGTCTGACGCTCACGCAATGGCTGCCGGCGGGACAAACGAGCGCGCGTTGGACGGAACTCGTGGCATTGCAGCTATTCGCTTCGCAACAGTCGCCCAATCAGGTATTCGCTGATCTAAGAAAAAATGTCGAACGCCGTTGCCCGAGGGTAGTCCGGACCACGTTGCAAAGGGATCTGCAAAGCATCCTCTATGAGTGGCAAATAAAGGATTGTGCGTCTCGCCTTGACCAGCACGAGATCGCCAAGCTGGTGCGCAGTGACGAGGGTGTCTATCAGATCAGCTATTCGACAAGGGGTGTAGTGCTGAATCCCGATGGTAGAGATCGGTGGATCCAGCTACTCGCTTCGTTTGAACCGAGCGCGCTGAAAAGACTGCGGCGTGAAGCGGCCATCGAGGCCAGCGCGGGCATATCTGCCAAGCTCGATGCCGAGCGCAATTCTCCCGGCGTTGTGTTTGAGCTGGAGGAGGTCTCGAGGCGACGTGAAGAGGATGCTACTGCCGTGCGCTACAGGTTCAAGGTGGCGGGGTTGCCGGCAGACAAAGAGTATCTCGTCTGGAATGTCCCCGTCGGCAGCGACAAGCCCGTCGCCATGCTGCGCGCGGAAGTCGACGCCAAAGGAGAGATCATCTACGACTTCGAAGGCGAGCGCGGAAGACTGAACGACTTGCTTGTGAAGATTCGTGGCTACGCAAAAGCGCAAGCGGCCAAATTTGCGCTGGTGTCCACAGATGGCAGCGTGCACAGCTTTGTCAAGAAAATACCGTTTCCAATCACGCACCAGGACCGCGCCTGCCGCCTGAGCGTGGAGATGCTGACGCCTGACACCTACAGCGTCCTGCTATCCGGATTTAGCGCTGGCGAGGTGGTCGAAGTGACGGCCAACCTCGGCAAGAAGTCGCTGAGGGAGAAATTTGCCGCCCCTGCCAGCAGCCAGCGCGATGATGTGCAACGGCGTATTCGCTTGCGCTTCCAGCGGCCCAGCGGACGCGGCATGGTTAAGGCCGTCGCTCGTTCGTGCGCGGTATCGGCCAAGTATGAATGGGGTTCAGAGGCTAGAGTCCAATAGCGAAACGGCCGGGTTCAGCAAGCTCGGGTACTGAGCGAGGGCAAACGCCCAAATGCATGACGATATTTGCTAACCTAGGTCGTGTAGACACGAACCGAAAAGAGAGAGGATTGTTATGATATCCGGTGACAGACCTAGAGAACCGAAAATGAATGCCGCGGATCTCTACCGCGAGGAAATCTACACCGACCGCCAAGTGGGTACGATACGCCAGTTGACACCGGTCAAGGCCGATGGCTCCACGGACAACAGCCGAAAAGTGCTCTACGTGGGTCAGGCCCAACTCGTTACCGCCGTCGGCGCCGTTCCGCTTGCGTTTGAGATCGACGCGCAGACTTTAAAGGAGGCGGTCGAGAAGTTCTCTGCGACGGCCAAGGAAGCGGTCAGCCGAGCAGTGAAGGAACTACAGGAGTTACGGCGCGAAGCGGCATCGTCGATTGTCATCCCCGAACCTGGGGCGGGCGGGTACGGTCCGGGCGGCCTCCCAGGCGGCGGTAAGATTCAAGTGCCTTGACCGTGCTATGGCAAAAGTGCCGTCGCTGTATGGATCGCTAGCGCCGCGTCGGTGCTACTGCTCGTGGCTGAAGGCCTTGATGATGTAGCCGCCCGATTTCTCGTCGTACTCCAGATCCAATAGCTTACGCTTTTGTGCCTCCTCCAAGAGTTTGCCAAAGGTGGGAAAGCCGTGATAGTTCTCGTTGAAGCCGGGTTTGCGTCGCTTTAGCGCCTGTTTAACCATCGACCCCCACACTTTCTCTTCCTCGCCTCGCTCTTCAAACAGGTCTTCAACGGTTGCGACAACCAAGTCTAGCGCCTCCTGTTTCTTTTGCTCCTCAACAGGCACTGTTGGTTTGCGCGCCCCCCTTGCCGCCGTGCTTGGGCGTCTTGCTCGACGCCGCTTTCCCGTACCCCGCACGAGATCGTCGTAATAGATGAATTCGTCGCAGTTGGCAATCAGCAGGTCGGAGGTGGATTTCTTCACACCGACGCCGATAACTACCTTGTTGTTCTCCCGCAGCTTGCTGACCAGGGCTGAAAAATCCGAATCGCCGCTGATGATCACAAAGGTATTGACGTGTGACTTTGTGTAACACAAATCCAGCGCATCGACGACCATGCGTATGTCGGCCGAGTTCTTGCCCGACTGACGTACATGAGGGATTTCGATCAACTCGAACGCCGCCTCATGCATGACGGCCTTGAACTCTTTGTAACGTTCCCAGTCACAATAGGCTTTCTTGACCACGATGTTGCCCTTGAGCAAGAGACGTTCTAATACTTTCTGGATATCGAAGGCCGCATACCTCGCATCACGCACGCCAAGCGCGACGTTCTCGAAGTCACAGAACAGGGCCATGTTTTGAGTCCTAGTTTTCTCGTTCATCGTACTGCGCCGCAGTTTGGATACCCTTGCAGGCCGCTGGACATTAGCCTCTACCGAATTGAAAACCGCTCCGACCAGTCACTTTCCTCGAGGGATGAATACGGGTCGGCTGCCTGCGCCGTGGCAAGCCAAAGCAAGCTGCTGAACAACAAAAAAGGAAACCACATCGGTCCACCCATCACGTCTGCTGCGATCCATCATAGCATGGAACAATCTTCGATCTTGAACCGCGAAACGTCTACCGGCATCGGGGCGCACTGAACCAGAGGCCCCGATGTCGAGATATGGAAACGACCGGCTGTGCTTCGCCTGGCTGCGTCCGCGTGATCTCGCCGGTGAGGGGCGATCGACACGTGACGCGATGGCCGTGATAAACAAACGCTCGAAGTAAACGAAACAGAAACCCCGCCCTGGGGGCGGGGTTTCGTCAAGTGATGCTCGCGATGCCGGAACTTAACGGCTGGGACTAACGTCGACTGCCTGTAAGCCCTTGGGCCCCTGTTTTATGTCGAAAGTCACGCGTTGCCCCTCGGCCAGGGTCTTAAAGCCCGTGCCCGCAATAGCCGAGTGATGCACGAACACGTCCTTGCCGCCATCCTGCGGCGTGATAAAGCCATAACCTTTGGCCTCGCTGAACCACTTTACAGTTCCCGTACGCATGGGTGAAAGATCCTCAAAGAATTAAACATGAACTGCCGGCAGATTAACAAAGGATATTGCGGGCGAACCTTAGGCAGGGACTTCCGAAAAGACTGACCTTCATAAGCTGCGGCGCCGCGCAGTATAACTCTTAGACGACTTCAATACCATCTACTTCGGCTCTTCGGGCGGGCTCGGGAGCAGGCTGTGCGGAGGAAAACTCGCTTGCGACGCGGTAATCAACCAGCGCACGCAGACAGGCGGTCGCGTAGCTGCCTGCGGGTAGATAGAAACGAACACGTAAGGTGCGCGCCGCCGGCCACTCGATCTGCATATCCCTCGGTATCGCACGCAGCGCGCGGCGTGTGTGTTTCATACCCAGCGCGGCCAGGCCGGCGCTCAACGTCGCCTCACTTCTCGCCGCTTCGCATTCCAGTACCTGCACCTCTGCACGCGTCGGTGGCTCGCCCTCACCCCACAGCGGCCCGCTCGGATGGAGATCGCCCGATGCGACCCGCGCAATGAGCCTGTCATCGATTTGCTCTTCGACGAAAAAGCTGTGCGAACCGTCAAGCATGAAGGCGTCTCCGCTGAGCGCGGTAGCCCAGGTGCCTGCGCGCACGCGCACGCTCAGGACCCTGTTGAAAATAAGTGCCCGCGCGGCCGAAAGGTATATACCTTTGCGAAAACGATCCCGCACACGGATCTGCTGCGTCAACATGGCGGCAGCACGCTTCAAGTTGGCACCGTCGACACCCCAGCGTTGCTCCATGTAGTAGTTTGGAAAACCTCGTTCGCACAGACAACGCACCACTTCTGCAACGCCATCGATATCGCCGTGAACATCGCGCAAGATAATTTCGAATGCATTGCCACGCAATGCACCTTTCCTGAGCTTTCGCGTGTGCCACGCGTGCTGGCGCACCGTAATTTGCTCAGGTAGCGCATCGAGCCAACTTAGGGAACGCGCACGCGGCAGATGGATACTAAACCACTGTTCGGTAACCGCGTGACGGTCTTTGAGACCCGCGTAGCTGACGTCGCTGACAGGCCGGTCGGCTGCAAAGGCAAGCGCTCTGGCCACGCGGTCGGTAGTGAGCCCGCGCTTTTGAATACGCAACCACAGATGCTCACCCTGACCTTCGGGTGCGATGGCGACGTGCTCACGTACGACAAAATCTTCAGGACGAAAGCGTAGGATTCCACTCTCTAACGGTGGTCGCCCTGCGTGAGGGAGATTCATGACAAGTTTCACTCGCGGCCACTGCCCCCGTTGTTGCTAACGCCTAGTACCATCGCTATGTGCACACGTGTCTGCGCGTTACCGGGCTAGATTATTGTCCATCAGGGCGTGACTACCAAGCGTCTCAGCCCAGGTGCTGTGCAGGCAATCCTTATGTACGCCCTTCGGTCCTCTCGTATAATTAGTGGCCCGGCACTTTAGCAGCGGAGGTATGCGTGGAAAAAGAGACTATCGACCAGTATTTGTCCCAGCGGGCCTTGTTTGCCGGGCTCGATGAAAAATATATTGCATTCCTGTCACAACATGCCAGAAAGATCCACATAGAAAAAGGCGAGATGCTGTTCCGACAGGGTGAGCCTGCGGAAAAATTCTATGTGGTTCGCGACGGCCGTATCTCAATACAAATTCCGTCGCTATATGGCCCGCCACTCGAGATCCAGGCGCTGGGCAACGATCAGGTCGCGGGATGGTCCTGGCTCATCGCGCCCTACAGGTGGAGCTTCCAAGCGAAAGCGGAACAGCACACGGATTTGCTCGAGTTCGACGGCCGCGCCATCTTGGCTCAATGCGAAAAAGAGCCGCGTTTCGGATTCGAGCTGCTGAAGCGCTTTGCCGCGCTGATGTCCGAACGCCTGGAGGCCGCACGCCTCAAGATGATGGAGGCTTGGAACCCGCCTGGGCTTGCCTAATAGTCCCTTCCACCGCATGCCGCGGTGTTGCCGCCGCTGCACGGTTTCGTGACCTATATTTGTAGCTGGCACGGTAAGACGGTTACGGTGATGACAGAGCAGTCAAAGACGGGGGCCCCGCAGCGACGCTCCCGACGTCGGCAAGTACGGCGTGTTTTTCCGGATCGTCGCGGCGTGAAGCGCCTCAAGCTAAATCGCCGTCAAGGACGAGGACGACGCAGAGACGATCAGGTTTGAATTGTACTCGTCGGTATCTGATCGGGCAGACA
>JABAOD010001879.1_pt8 | contig 10096 bp, 10 predicted proteins | sample 7062151 | NCBI WGS metagenome assembly JABAOD01 (sample SAMN14538626, study PRJNA623070) | marine sediment metagenome | biome: marine biome [ENVO:00000428]; feature: marine pelagic biome [ENVO:01000023]; material: deep marine sediment [ENVO:00002113] | place: India: Gulf of Khambhat ... | reverse complement strand
ATGATGAAGAAGCGGGGACTGAGGAAGGTCGCACGACCTTCCTTGGAGGCTACTGGGAGCAGGCCAGCGAGAGAGGACCTCAAACTCACGCCCGGTCCTCCGTTAGGGCCAGAAAGGCCTCCTCGAGATCGGCTTCCAGCAGGCGGGAACTTATGATGGCGACCCCAGAGGAGGCTAGGTGCCGGTTCACCTCCGCGACAGTGTCATCACTAAGAGCCCCGTAGACCCTGAGAGTGTGGCCTTCCATCACAGTGCGTTCCACCCCCTCGATGGCCTTCAGGTCCTCTAGGACCTCAGGCTGGACGCCCTTTGTCGCCACCTCCAGGCACCCTCCGGTCGGTCCAAGGGTCTGGACCAGGGCGCGTGGCGTATCGACCCGAAGGAGGCGACCACGATGGAGGACGCCGACATGGGTGCAGATCTTCTCGACCTCGCTCAAGATGTGGGAGGAGAGGAAAACCGTCGTCCCCGCATCGTTGAACTCGGTGAGAAGGGAACGAACGAAGGCCATACCTCCTGGATCCAGGCCCAGCGACGGCTCGTCGAGGATCAAGATCTCCGGGTCAGGCAGGATCGCCCCGGCTAGGGCGAGTCGTCTCTTCATGCCGAGGCTGTAAGCTTTCACCTTCATCTCTTTTGCCTCCTCCAACCCGACCCGTTCTAGGAGGGAATCGATACGACCATCGAGTTGGGACTTGTCCATCCTGTAGAGGCTCGCGTAGTAGCGAAGGTGCTGGCGGCCTGTTAGTGGGGCATAAAATCCCGGGGTCTCTGGCATGAAACCCACGCGTCGCATCGCCTCCTGGGGCTCTACCCGGACATCGTGGCCCGCCACCCATGCTCGGCCACGCGTCGGGCGTAGTAAGGTGGTCAGAATACGGATAGTGGTGGTCTTGCCGGCTCCATTTGGACCCAAGAAACCGAACAATTCACCTTGAGACACAGTCAGGTTGAGGCCATCGACGGCGAGCGTCCCTTTCCGGCCGTAGACCTTGGTCAAGGCCTCGGTCCTTATGGCGTCCAAGTTACCTCAGCGCCGTAGTCATTTCAGGCTTTTTAGTTTTTCGTCTTAAATGTGCTTACCCGTCCCTATCCAAGGGAACGGAGACAAGTAGGAGTTATTCGCTGCCTCCGGGAGGCATAGATGTCGGGGGCGGGGTTTGAACCCGCGACCTCCGGATTTCCCAGGAGCGCTTGGGTCGCAGCTCACGTTTCCCTATGAGTCCGGCGCTCCACCAGGCTGAGCCACCCCGACGGAAGCAACAAACCCAGTGTCGATAGATAAGGTATTCGATTCCCCACTCCTGACCTTCTCACACCATCACCCTTATTTCCAGCAAGGCCAATCATACATACTCGGGGCCTTGCGCTGCCTGATGGTAGTGGAGTTCAAGGGTCAGATGAGGGGAATGCTGCAGCACGCAGTGGAGAGAGGCGGATGTCTGACGACGATGGGAACGTGTGGGTTCGTCTCAGCGTAAACGGAGACACCTACGACGTCGTGGTGCCCTTGCAGAAGACCCTCTTGGAGGTTCTCCGTGAGGACCTCGGGTTGACCGGGACGAAGCACGGCTGCGAACTAGGGGAATGTGGGACCTGTGGCGTCCTGGTGGACGACACATTCGTGCTCTCATGCCTCACCCTCCCCATAGATATCCAGGGCAGGGAGATCACCACGGTGGAGGGCCTCGCTCAGAGAGGCAGGATGCACCCCCTGCAGGAGGCTTTTGCGGAGCTGGGGGCCGCTCAGTGCGGCTACTGCACGCCCGGCTTCCTCATGGCATCCAAGGGCCTCTTGGACGAGAACCCGACACCCACGAGGTCAGAGATCGTGGACGCCCTCAGCGGAAACCTTTGCAGGTGCACGGGATACCTCAAGATCTTCGAAGCGGTGGAGCTGGCAGCGCAGAGGATGGCCCCGGTCAGTGAGGGGAGCGTACAGGAGGAGGTGGCGCGGGGGGAGGCTCGTGTCTGACTTCTCCGTGATTGGGAAGCCCAAAGCCCGGGTGGACGGACCGGCCAAGGTCACGGGACGAGCGCAGTTTGCCGACGATATCCACCTTCCCGGGATGCTCTACGCCAAGATGCTGCGGAGCCCGCTCCCACACGCCCACATTAGGTCCATCGACACGTCGAAGGCAGAGGCGCTACCAGGTGTCGCGGCCATAATCACGGGCAAGGACCTCCCGGAGAAGTATGGCATCCTCCCCGTCAGCCAGGACGAGGAAGCCCTGTGCACGGAAAGGGTGCGCTACGTCGGCGACCCCGTGGCGGCCGTCGCGGCGGTGGACGAAGCCACGGCAGAGGCAGCGACTGAGCTCATCGAAGTCGACTACTACCCGCTGCCCTCCTACATGAGCATCGAGGAGGCCCTAGAGAAGGAGGGGGAGCCCATCGACGACGTAGGGTTCGGCCGCAACATACACAAGGTCGTCTCCTTCGAGTTTGGGGAGGTTGATGATGGGTTCCGGCAGGCCGAAGTCGTCCGGGAGGACCGGTTCTTCTTCGAGGGATCGAACCACCTTGCCATGGAACAGCACGCCGCCGTGGCTCAGTGGGAGCCTGAGGGGAAGGTGACCCTATGGTCTAGCACTCAGACCCCCCACTACGTCCACCGAGCCCTCTCCAAGGTCCTGGGCCTCCCCATGAATCGCATTCGGGTCATAGCCACGCCCGTCGGAGGCGGCTTCGGTGGAAAGAGCGACCCCTTCAATCACGAGGTGGTGGCCTCCAAGCTGGCGATGGTGACGGGCCGGCCCGTGAAGATCGCCCTGACTCGGGAGGAGGTCTTCTACGCCCACCGCGGCCGACACCCAACCCTCATGCGAGTCAGGACCGGCGTTAGGAAGGACGGGACAATCACGGCCATGCACTTCAGGTCCCTCCTGGACGGGGGGGCGTACGGCAGCTACGGCGTCGTCACCACGTACTACACGGGCGCCCTGCAGACCACCACCTACCGCATTCCGGCCTACAAGTTCGAGGGGACCCGGGTGTACACCAACAAGCCTCCCTGCGGGCCCAAGAGGGGGCACGGCACCCCTCAGCCCCGCTTCGCCTTGGAGGTCCACTTCAACAGGATCGCGGAGGACCTGGGGATGGATCCCGTGGAGTTCCGGCTGAGGAACATGGTGGAGCCCTTCACGTTCACCGTCAACTGGCTTCGCGTGACGAGCTGCGGGTTGAGGGAGTGCGTCGACAAGGTCTTGGAGGCTTCCCGCTACAAGGAAAAAGCTGGTAGCCTGCCCCGGGGCAAGGGAGTCGGCTTCGCCCTGAGCAGCTACCTGAGCGGTGCTAGCCTGCCCGTCTACTGGAATGACATGCCCCACTCGGAGGTCCAACTCAAGGTGGACAGGAGCGGCACCGTCGTCCTCTTCTGCGGCGCTATCGAGATAGGACAGGGTTCCGACTCCGTCCTCGCTCTCACGGTGGCCGAAGTCCTGGGGATTCGGCCGCAGGACATTAAGCTTGTCACGGCGGACACGGAGCTCACCCCTATCGACCTGGGGAGCTACAGCAGCCGAGTGACTTTCATGGCGGGTAACGCGGCCGTACAGGCGGCCCAGAGGCTCAGGGATCTCATCGCCGAGGCCGTCAGCGCGAAGACGGGAGTGTCGAAGGACAGGCTTCAGTTCCGCGATGGTAGGGTTCTCGACCCTGAAGGGCAGGAGGTGGATATGACGTGGGAGGAGGCCTGTGGCGTCGCCGAGGAGTTGCATGGAAGCCTTGGGTCCACGGGCGCCTATAAGCCGCCCAAATTGCACGGACCCTACAAGGGCTCGGGGGTTGGGCCGTCCCCCGCCTACAGCTTCACAGCCTGCGTCGCCGAGGTGGACGTTGACGAGGATACCGGCGAGGTTACGGTCGAAAAGGTGTGGATCGCCCACGATATCGGCCGGGCGATCAATCCCACCCTCGTCATCGGGCAAGTGGAGGGGAGCGTCTACATGGCCCTGGGCGAGGTGCTGATGGAGGAACAGGCCTTCAGGAAGGGCCTGCACAAGATCCCCTCCATGCTGGAGTACAAAAGTCCCACGACCAAGGAGATGCCTCCGGTGGAGACCATCCTAGTAGAGAGCATTGACCCCGAAGGACCCTTCGGAGCGAAGGAGTGCGGGCAAGGTCCCCTACTGCCCGTCAACCCAGCCGTGGCCAACGCGGTGCACGATGCCATCGGCGTGAAGTTCCACGAGCTGCCCATAACCCCGGAGAAGGTGCTGAAGGGGATGGATATGGTCGAACGGGGAGAGGAGCCGCTCATCGGTCCCGAGACGCTGCCCCCCTTCGAGTTCAAGGAGCCGATAAAGGTGGAGCCGCCGAAGGAGAGGAAAGTGAAGCTACCGACCGCTGACGGAGGTGGTTGATTGCTGCGCCTTCCCCCCTTCACCTACGTGGCCCCCACATCCCTGCAGGAGGCCGTCGAAGCTCTGCAGACGCACGGGGACAACGCCATGCTGGTGGCCGGAGGCACTGACCTGTACCCCAACATGAAGAGGAGGCAGTTCGAGCCGAAGGTGCTGGTGGGCCTCCGCAATGTCCAAGAGCTTCGGGAAATCTCCGGGGACCAAGAGGCGGGCATGGTCATTGGAGCCGGCTCGACCTTACGGGAGGTAAGCTCCCACGTCATCATCCAGCGGCACTACCATGCTGTGGCCAAGGCCGCGGGCCTCGTCTCCACACCGCCGCTACGAAACATGGGGACCATCGGCGGCAACCTCTGCGTGGACCCCCGCTGCAACTACTACAACATGCCCCACCAGTGGAGAAAGGCCATCGGCTTCTGCATGAAGAAGGACGGGGACATATGTCTCGTTGCTCCCGGGAGCAATCGGTGCTGGGCAATCTCGTCATCGGACCTGGCCCCCGTCGTCGTCGCCCTCGACGCTACATTGAGGCTGGTGGGGCCCAAAGGGGGACGGGAAATCCCTGCGGACGAGTTCTATCGCGATGACGGGATAGACTATCTGACGAAGGGGAGGGACGAGATCCTCACAGAAGTGCGTCTGCCGCCCGCCGACGGCTGGAAGACCACTTACTGGAAGCTGAGACGGCGGGGGTCCTTCGACTTCCCCATCCTTGGTGTGGCCGCCTGCCTGAGGCTGGATGGAAGCGGGGAGGTGCGGGATGCAAGGCTCGTTCTCGGAGCCGTTTCATCGAGGCCTCTGGAAGTAGATGCTACCGGCGACCTCCTTGCTGGCAGAACGCCCACGGAGGAGGACTTGGAAGCGGTTGCCGAGGCGGCCTTCAGCCTGGCGAAGCCCATGGACAACGCTGACGGCCACTTCTTCTGGCGAAAGCGCATGGTCCGGCCCTATGTGAAGGGGGCGTTCAAGGAACTCCTGGGGATGGAAGGGTAGCTGAGCCAGATCCCACGTAGTCCGTGAAACTCTTCAGATGAATCCTCACGAGGATGATGGAGCCGATTCTTCCACCTGGAGCTCCTCCACCTCAGGCTCTTCTGGCGGAGCTTCCTCCTCTACTTTCTCCTCTACTTCCTCCGTCGGGGCCTCCTCAGCCGCCACCCCGGGTGCCTTCAGGAGTTCGCTCCTCCTAACCTCGACCCTGAAGATGGGCTGAATGGCCTTGCAGGCCATGGCGATTTCCCTGGCCATGTCACCCAGAATCATGTTCTTGACGAAGTCCGTGAAGCTCGCACCTCTGGCCTTCTCGTAGACCACTCTGTGCATCACCTTACGGATGGCCGTCTGCTTGGAGGCCTGAATTCGGCGGTCCGTGATGGCCATGGGCTTAACCCTGAGGATGGCGCCGTCCTTCGTCTTGACGTCAAAGGTTCCGTCGATTCGGGATCTCTTCCTGCGGGTGAGCCTGCGTACATAATCGGCGGTCATGTCGTGGCCCATGTAAGCCGTGGAGACCTCGCTCCCCTTCACCCCGTCCACGTTGAACTGCACCTTGATGTGCATCTTAGAGAAGTCGCCGGTGAGGTCCTGAACCGTGACCTCCGTCACGCGGCCCATGAGCTTTCCCTCGTCCTCCGCGGGAGTCTCTCCCAGGACAGCTCGGTTGAACATTTCGGGCGCGTGGATCGTGTACCAGCTCTTGGCCTTCCACTTGTCCTTCAGCCTCTTAGCAACTCTGTCGCGCTTGGCCATGTGGTCTCACGTTCTAAGTGCCCTCTGTATTTATATTTGATGAGCAGGCGATAACGCCAGATACTGAGCGACTCTCTCGGGCCCTCAGGGGTGTGGTACGTCAAGGCCAGGAGCGTGGTTGCCATCGTCAGAGCCAAGACTCTATAGTCTTCACGGCAATGGACTTCCCAGTGCAGAGTCGACTCATATGGGCCGAATCCGCGGCAGTCATCATGGGCTTGGTGATACTGGAGATCGGGGCCCTCCTTGTCGAGCTGCGGTCCTCCGTGATCCTGGACTGGTTCGTTTCCCTAGCACCTCTGATATGGATCAATGTATCAGTTATGTTCGTTTACGCCCTCTTCAGACATCTCCGGGCCAGCGGTAGCGATGGCCGTGGCACCCGAGCAGCACAACTGCTGCACCCGGACTTCAGCAGCCTTCGAAGGGCCCTGGCGAGACCGACCCTCAAGCTCCTTTGGGTGGGATTCGGGTTCGCCTACGCCATCGGTTACATGCTCCTCCAGGGCATCTTGGTCGTGGACTTGACAGGCCGCCTGGAGCCTGTCTTCATCATCCTGGAGAGTCCCGTCGGATATGGCCCTGGTCTGGCGTGGTCTTCGTCAGCTGGGGTGGCGCTGCTGCTGAGGCCATATACCTTGGCAGCGGCTGTGGCCCTTTCTCTCCTGTCAGGTCTCGTCCTAACCGTGTTCGCCTTCTTGGTGAAGGATGGTCGAAGGTCCCTGAGGCCACTGCCGGGTCCCCTTGCGGGACTCGGTGTCATGTGCCCCGCTTGCTTCGCGACTCCAGCAGCGGGACTCCTGCTGGCCTATCTAGCTCCAGCCGCCGCCCTCGCCGGCCTGGGGACCCTGCCACTCTTCTCCGCCACCCTAGCCATCTCGACGATTCTCCTAGTGGCGAGCCTGCTGTTGTTGTGGGTAACTGCGGCCTGGCTTTCGAGGATGATCTCGAAGGTGGTGTAGCCTTCTCCCCTAGCGTCGAGTGGTCTGCAGGTGGTAGACAGCGGCAAATACGGCGGTTCCTGCCAGGGCGATAACTAGGATGGTCTGAATCAGGCCGAGTGGCCATACGAAGCCTGGGGGCGGCGTGACCCCATCCGGCTCACCCACGACAAGAACGCCCACCATTCCTAAAGCAGCGTGTCCAATGATCATACAGACAACGGCGTATTCCGCCTCCGTCGTGGGGGCGGTGAACGACACTGTGGCTTCCTCCCCTCCAAGAAGCCAGACGTCCACAATCTTGTCCGTCCTATCGTAGTACGCTTGAAGTTCCGAGAAGGGTTCAATTGGCACAACGTCGTTCGGCACCACGAAGAGGGTGAAAGTGTGCTGAGCACCCCCGACGTTAATCAGCCTCAGGGTGATGTTCTCTCCTGGACTCACTGCGATCCTGTCCGGGCTGAAGGTGAGGTCGTCCCTCAGCTCGACATCGATGCTCCTCTGACCGCGGACGGGGGAGGAGTAGGGAATGAGAAGAGCAATGATGGACAGGACCGCTAGGAGGAGGAAAGCGAGGTGAGTCGGGCGGGTCCGCACAAGGAGGCGCTTGGCCTCTCCTCCGGACACGCCAGGCCCTCCCGCGTACAAGGCTCACCACCTATGTCGCTGGGCCGAAGGGCACGGGCTGAGTCCCCTCCTCGAAGACCTCCAGGGTAGTCACCATGGCGTAGTGGCCTACCCCGCAGTACTCGGCGCACTGAATGTGGTACACGCCTACCTGCTCCGCCTTAAACCAGTAGTGGTTGACCCTGCCCGGAACGGCGTCGATCTTCAGCCCGAACTCGGGGATGTTGTAGCTGTGAACGACGTCCACGGAGGTCACGTTGAGGTGGACCACCTCGTTCACCTGCACGCGAAGCACGTCGTCACTGGTGTTCCCGTCCGGGTATACGAAAGTCCAAGAGAAGCGCTGAGCAATAACGTCGATGGATATCTCACCCTGGGGCGCGACGTCGGTTATCTGGAGGGCGTAGAAACTCCCGCCTGCCACGATCGCAATGACCACGACTGGGAGGACCGTCCAGATGAACTCAAGTCGCGGATCATGGGTCTTCACCCTCGACGGGAGGCGAAATCCCTCCCTTCTCCGGAATCGGACGACGGCCGCTATCAGCAGCCCCTCGACAACGACCGCGATGATGAGGGCCAGGGCCAGCACGAGGAAGAATAGCTGGTCCTGGGCGGCCCTTCCCGGGGTCAATGGCTCGCCCCTCGTGAGGGCACTAGTAAGGAGGATGGCGATGATGAGGAAGGTCGCCGTGAGAGCGGCACGCCGCCGGAGCCTGTCCATTATCGAGCCCAATTCCGCTTTTCATAAAAACCTTCCCCCATGCCACGGACAGCAATGGCCAGACAGTTGTCTTGTGGTACCACCTAACCCCAAAACTATTTGCATGGGACGGTTTTAGGCCGGTCAATAGCTCGACACCCGCGGAGGGACAGGAGTGGCAACAGTAACCTACAAGGCTCTCAGGTACGACGGCCTGTTTCGCTGGTTCTTCACAACATACCACCGCGACATCGGGGTGCTCTACTTCGTCACCACCCTGGGCTTCTTTGTACTGGGAGGGCTCCTGGCCCTTTTTATCAGGCTTGAGCTGGCAGCGCCGGGCCCCACCATTGTCGACTCGGCCACCTACTCGGAGCTCTTCTCCATCCACGGCTCGACGATGATCTTCCTGGTGGCGATCCCAATGATGTCCGCCTTCGCCAACTACATGATGCCCATCCTCATCGGGGCCAAGGACATGGCCTTCCCCAGGCTCAACGCTCTCAGCTTCTGGCTAATTCCCCCAGCAGGAATCATGATCTGGCTCGGGGCCGCCCAGGCGGGCTGGACGGCCTATGCACCCCTCTCCGTCTTCGAGGCGGGCACGGGCATGGATATGTGGATCCTCGGGGTCGCGCTGCTGGGCACCTCAGGCATCCTGGGCAGCATGAACTTCATCACTACCATCTTCAAGCTCCGAAAACCCGGGATCAACTTCGGAAACCTCTCCCTCTTCGTCTGGACCGTCTTGGTCACATCCTGGATCATCCTCTTGGCGACTCCCGTCATCGCCTCCGCCCTCGTGATGCTATTCATGGACCGCAACCTTGGAACGACCTTCTTCGCAGGCGAGGGCTCCCTCTTCTGGCAGCACCTCTTCTGGTTCTACTCCCACCCCGCGGTGTACATCATGATCCTGCCCGTGATGGGCATCATCTCAGAGGTCGTGCCGAAGATGTCCAGCAAGCCCGTCTTCGGCTACAAGGCTATCGCCTTCTCCAGCGTGGCCATCGGTTTCATGGGCTTCGGTGTCTGGGTCCACCACATGTTCACCACGGGCCTCGACCTGACGGTCCGCATCCCGTTCATGCTGGTCACACTGGCCATCGCCGTCCCCTCGGGGGTGAAGATCTTCAACTGGATAGCCACCATGTGGGGAGGCAGCATCTCCCTCAGGACGCCGATGCTCTTCGCCGTCGGCTTCATCGCCATGTTCATCATCGGTGGTATAAGCGGCGTGTTTCAGGCCGCCATTCCCATCGACTACATCGTCCAAGACACCTACTTCGTCGTCGGCCACCTTCACTACGTCCTCTTCGGCGGCACCATGATGGGGATCTTCGCCGGGCTCTACTTCTGGTTCCCCCGGATCACGGGTAGGATGTACAATGAGAGGCAGGGCCGCCTCCACTTCATCTTGACCCTGATAGGGATGAACATGGTCTTCTTCCCCATGCACATCCTCGGGATCGTTGGAATGAACCGGAGGTACTACGACTACTCACACCTGCTGGATATCTCTGTGGTCCAGCCCCTCAACCTGCTGGCTACTGTAGGAGCCTTCATCCTGGGCTTCGCCATGCTCATCTTCTTCTACAACCTGGTGAACTCCACCCTCAGGGGAGAGCCTTCCGAGCCCGACCCGTGGGAGCACCTATGAAGCTCGTTCAGTACTTCGCTGTCGGTGCGGTCCTAAGCGGCTACGCTACAAT
>JABAOD010012004.1_pt2 | contig 10102 bp, 6 predicted proteins | sample 7062151 | NCBI WGS metagenome assembly JABAOD01 (sample SAMN14538626, study PRJNA623070) | marine sediment metagenome | biome: marine biome [ENVO:00000428]; feature: marine pelagic biome [ENVO:01000023]; material: deep marine sediment [ENVO:00002113] | place: India: Gulf of Khambhat ... | reverse complement strand
CCGAGGTTCGCAAACTCGCTTTGTGAGACACCGCCGCGCTCCCCGCCGTTCTATCAAGGCAAGCCGCGCCGGGCGATTTAGGATATGATTCGCGGCTGGTTTGAGGAGGACCCGGTATGCTGGAGAAGCTTGAGTTCTACATCGATGGTAAATGGGTCGAGCCCGTTGAGCCGAGAACGCTCGATGTCATGAATCCGGCGACCGAAGAGGTTTACGGTCGCATCAGCCTGGGGTCCTCGGCCGATGTCGATATCGCGGTTGCCGCGGCAAAACGCGCTTTTGAAACCTACGCAACGAGCAGCCGCGACGATCGAATGTCGCTGCTGCAGTCGATCCTGGATGTCTATGCCCGGCGTCACGATGAAGTCGCGGAGGCCATCATGGACGAGATGGGGGCACCGTGGAAGCTCGCGAAGGACGCGCAGGCCGCGAGCGGACCACAGCACATCAAGGCGGCGCTAAAGGCGCTCAGGGACTACCCGTTCGAAGAGAAAATGGGCACGACCCTGGTCGTGAAGGAACCGATCGGCGTCTGCGGCCTGATCACGCCCTGGAACTGGCCGATCAACCAGATTGCGGTCAAGGTCGCGCCGGCGCTCGCCGCCGGCTGCACGATGGTGTTGAAGCCCAGCGAGATTGCCCCGTTCGACGCGATGATCTTTGCCGAAATCCTCGACGAGGCCGGCGTCCCGCCCGGCGTCTTCAATCTCGTCAACGGTGACGGGTCCGGTGTGGGCACCGCGCTGAGCGGACATCCCGATATCGCGATGGTGTCTTTCACCGGCTCGACGCGCGCCGGCGTGCTGGTTGCGCAGAACGCGGCGCCGACGGTCAAGCGCGTTGCGCAGGAACTGGGCGGGAAGTCGGCCAACATTCTGCTGGACGATGCGGACTTCGAAAAAGCGGTGGCATCCGGCGCCAGCGAAATGTTCGAGAACACCGGCCAGTCCTGTGATGCACCGTCACGCATGCTGGTGCCCCGCGACAGAATGCAGGAAGCCGCGGCGATTGCCGCGAAAGTCGCGGCTGAAATCAGGGTCGGTAACCCTCGAGACGAAGGCGTCGAGGTCGGCCCGCTGGTCTCCGAGGCACAGTGGCACAAGGTCCAGGACCTGATTCAAAAAGGAATCGAGGAAGGCGCAACCTTGGCAGCCGGCGGTACCGGGAGACCGGAGGGTCTCGACAAGGGCTACTACGTGAAACCTACCGTCTTTGCGGATGTCAGCAACGATATGACCATCGCGAGAGAGGAAATATTCGGGCCGGTCCTGTCCATTATCCCGTACGACGATGAGGACGACGCCGTGCGCATCGCCAACGATACGCCGTACGGCTTATCGGGCTATGTCTCGTCGTCCGATCTGGGCCGCGCGCGCCGCGTGGCATCCAGGATGCGTACGGGCATGGTGCACATCAACGGCGCGTGGCTCGATTCGGCCGCGCCTTTCGGCGGATTCAAGCAATCCGGCAACGGACGCGAGTGGGGCGCGCACGGCATCGATGAATTCCTGGAAGTAAAGTCGGTGTACGGCTTCGAAGCGAGAAAGCAGGCATGATGCGAGTTCTGCTGGCGTTTACGCTTGCCGTGACGCTGCTTGCCACCGCGTGCAGCAGTGGCTCGAACCTGCCGGAGGCCACGGGTAAGGGCAGCATCCGTGCGATTAACGCGGTTCCGGCATCGCCGGAAATCGCGTTTTTGATCGAAGAACGCGCGCTGGGCTCAGCGGCCTACCAGAATGGCACGACGTTCGCGCGCTACGACGACCTGAGCTACACCTTCAATTTCGAAGTCTTCTACGCAGGTGAGGACTCACGGCGCCGAATTGCACGCCAGGACATCGATGTTCAGGCGAACACGAACTACGATCTTTTGATCAGCGGCCCGCTCGCGACCCCGACGGTCACAGTCTGGCAAAGCGAGCAGCGAACCTTCGCCGAGGCTGATTCGGTCTTCGCGGCGAAATTTGCCCACGCCGCCGCGTCGCTGGGCGCGCTCGACTTTTACTTTGCCGATCCGGCCGTTGCGCCGGCGCTCGGCAACCAGCTTGCAACGCTATCCTTTGGGGAGGTGTCCGACACGACCGACTTCGCCGCGGCCGACTTCGTCCTCACCGTTACCACGGCCGGCAATCCGGACGATGTTCTATTCACGTCCGACACCGTTGCTTTCCCGGCACGCGACGTGTTCCTGATGGCCCTTTTCGACGGCGACGCAAGTGATACGGCACCCTATTTCGCCCGAGCATTTAGCGATCTGGGCAGCGCCTCTCCTTTGCCGGACGTCAATTTTCCGCCGACGGCGCAGTTCATAAATGTCTCGATCGGCCTGGGTACAGTCGACATCTACGACGACGAGTTGCTGACGTCGTTGCGCGTTGCGAATCACGATTTTCTGGATGTTTCCGCGGAACTGCCGATCTCGGCCGACGCGCTCACCTTTTTCTACACGCCGGCCGGAGACCCGTCGGTCGTTTCGCTCGAGACCGGTCTTGCCGCCCTTGGCGGTAATCGATATCGCATAGTTGCTTTTGGGGCGGCGGACAGCCCGGGCGCCGTCATTTCCATCCCGGACCTGCGGCCGGTGGAAACGCATGCGAAGTTCTTAACTTTCCAGACATCCGACAACTTCGAATTCGTCGACCTGTACCTGGTCGATCCCGATGCCGGGATTGAAGATCGGCTGCCGGTTCGCCGGGGGCTTGCGCGGGGGGAAGTAGCGCAGCCGCTGGCGCTCGCCGCGGATACCTACGACCTCTATGTCACTGAGCTCGACCAGAAAGTCCCGTTGGCCGGACCTTACCGCTTCACGGTTGCGGTTGGTGATGCCGTCGACCTGATCATAGTAGACACTGTCGATCCTGCGGTGCTGGACGTCCTGTTCCTGTCAGGCGGACCGATCGACTGATCGATGCACTGCCGAGAGCGCGGCCGAAAGCGCCTCACCCTGCAGCTCCTTGATCGGTAGCGCAAGCATCGCTTCAATGCGGCGACGCAGACGCTCATAAGCGCCATCAAAGTCGCCGTCGATCGCCGGATCCGGAATTCCCCAGTGGACCGTGACCGGAGCACCCTTCCAGATCGGGCACGACTCTCCCGCGGCGCTGTCACAGACGGTGATCACCAGGTCAATCGACGGTACGTCGCTGCCACTGAATCGGTCCCACGACTTCGACTCGAGACCGTCGACATCGTGACCCTCCCGGACGAGCTTGGCGATCGCGCCAGGATTGACGCGACCCGTCGGATGACTGCCGGCACTGAACGCCCGGATGTCCCCGCCACCGAGCTCATTGATAAGCACTTCGCCGAGAATGCTTCGCGCCGAATTCCCGGTACACAGCACAAGAACGTTGTAGCCCGCCGCCATAAGGACGATCGTACCACGGCTCGCCGGGCCGGAATTTACGCCAGCCGGCGTGATATCCGGGCTAATTGGCGGTCGCTGCGGCCACGTAGCGGGCCGGATCGTTCGCCGCATCCTCGTCGGAGATTGATTTGGCGTCATACATCGCCTGATCCGCGACGCTCAGCAGATGCCAGAGTTCCTCGCCGTGCTTCGGCATGAGCGCAATGCCGACGCTGGCGGTGCACTTGATCTCCTGACCCTGGATAATGTAAGCCTCCGACGCGGTCTGCACGAGACGCTCGGCGATGTGCCGGACATCGTCGACGGTGACGTCGGGAAGAACGATCGCGAACTCATCTCCGCCGAGACGCCCGAGCGTATCTTCCGGCCGCAGGCAGAATTCAAGTCGATGCCCGAATGCTTTCAGCAGCGCGTCGCCCGCCTGGTGACCGAAGCGATCATTGATCGATTTGAAGTGGTTCAGGTCGAGATACAGCACGGCACCCTGAGTGCATTTGCGAATACTGGCCGCGCCCTCTTTCTCGAAGCCGCGGCGGTTGAGGACCCCGGTCAGCGGATCGCGCAGCGCGTCGGCGAGCATCTTGTCCTCGTTGCGTTTGCGCTGCGTGATATCGACCAGCGTTACGGAGAAGTCCTCGCCGACCGGCTCTGCCACGACCCTCAGCCAGTTGTCGCCATCGTCGCCAGCAACGGATGTCTCGAAGCTCACCTGCGCCGTCGGCTGATCGTCGGCCATGAAGTGCTTTAGCAGCCGCTGGGGATCCAGCTGCTGCAGTTTCTCCAGCGGCATTCCCACCAGCGTTGCCTGCCCGTCGCCGATGAACGCCTGGGCGGATCGGTTTGCGAACACGCAGCGGAACTTGTGAAGGGGATCGGATTCGTCACGCTTGAACCGAAGTATGCCGTTTGACGATGTTTCAATGAGCGTACGGATCAGGTGTTCGCTGTCGGCGAGTTGACTCTGCGCTTTGCGCCGCTCCGTTACATCCCGACAGACCACGACCATCCCCATGTCCTGGCCCCTCGGTCCGGTGAGCGGACCGACACTGACTTCGTAGGTCGTGCTCGTATCCATGCGCAGCGTCTGCGTCATGTCCAGCTCGCGTGCTTGCTCGAGAATCGCCCGGGCAACCGGGAAATCCTCCCATAGCTTGCCGCCGATCAGGTCTTTTTCCTCGCTCCCGAGTAGTTCCTGCGCAGCGTGGTTCGCACAAATGATGCGTTGCTCGCTATCGATTACGAAGATCGGGTCGCGAACATGGTTGAACAAGGTCTGGTAAGCCAGCGGGCTGAATTCATGGAAGCGCGCCTTTACACTGAGGTAGGCGAAGAACGGCCACAGCAGGGTCAGGACGACGATGGCAAACGGGAACGTCGACGCCCGGACACCGAAGAAGGTATTCGCGATACTCACGACATAAGGAAGCATGCCGCAGACCAGCAGTACCGAAACAGTCTTGCGATGCGCCGGCGCAATGGACGGCAGGCGACCCGCCAACGCAATTGCTGAGAATCCGATCAGTCCGTACACAAACGGCGCATATACGCGGTTATACCAGTAGTGGTCGGTGACATCGGTGAAGTGGAGTCCTGTCTCCGTCTCGACAACCGTCCACAGGATGTTGTGCATCGAGTTGGTCAGGGCCAGCGCCGTGGTCGCCACCGGAATGATGGACAACATGACGATAACGAGCGGATGGGGCGGCCCGACGGTGTACTCCCGATAGACAAGGTAGAAAACAATCGGGATGAAGCCGGCGGCGAAAAAACTCAAGACTCGACCGATGCCGTACAGGGTCGCGCTGCTTGCCGNNTGCCGCGTAGGAGAATGCCGCCCCCGCAACCAGTCCCGCGAACAGAAACATCAAGAAACTCACCATGCTGTTCGCATACTGCGGTTCCGATCGTAATACCCGTATGCCGAGACCCGCATACGCCACAGCGGCCACGCCCAGAACGGGGGGAAGGTAAGTTTCCAGCAGGTCCAGGATCAGCGGAGCCACGCGCCGAATCGCTCATCTCTCGAGTACATCGGACCATGCTAACGGCCGCGGGAACGACATAATGCGACGCATTCCGCATTACGATGGCCGTTGTGCGCAGTACGTCACATTTCGCGCCAAAACGAGGCACGATGAGGCGGATAACGGCCGGCTTACAGGCCCTCGGCGGTATCGGCTATCAACGTGTCCACGACTGATTTGAGGCTGTCTTCGACACTCGCGCCCGATGCACGTTCCAGCTCGTAACCCTTGCGCTGACGGTGCGCGCTCGTCCCCCGGGAGAGTATATCGCGCACACGGGAAACCTCGCTCATGCAGCCAAGCGCTCTCGCATCTTCGGAAACCAGCGACAGCAGCTCATCGAGCAGCTCCTCGAAGGGCACGACCACTCCCTTTGCGAGATCGATCAGCCCCTCGTCATAGCTGTAGCGCATCGCACGCCAGCGGTTCTCACGGATCAGCATCGGCGTGTAAATCCGCCAGCGCTGATTTCGGGTTCGCAAGCGATACAGCATTCGCATCGTGCAGAGCAGCAGCGACGCCAGCGCGACCGTATCGTCGAGGCGCGTGCAGACATCCATGATGCGCGTCTCGAGCGTCGGGAAGCGCGCGCTCGGGCGCAGGTCCCACCAGATTCGCGTCGCGTCCTCGATGAGCCCCGCCCCCATGAGAATACTCACGTGGCGCTGATATTCGGCATAACTCGCGAAGCGCTCCGGCAAGCCCGATCTCGGCAGGGCGTCGAAGATGGTCAGCCGGTAACTCTTCAGGCCCGTGTCGCGCCCGTTCCAGAACGGTGACGAGCACGACAGCGCAAGCAGATGCGGCAGGAAGTACGACATCTGGTTCATCAGGTCGATGCGCAGTTCGTCGTCGTCGATGCCGACGTGCACATGCATGCCGCAAATCAGCAGCCGCCGCGCGGCACCCTGCATCTCGTGGGTCAAGGTGTCATAGCGTTCCTTGCGCGTGTGCTTCTGTTCGGTCCAGCTGGAAAACGGATGCGTGGAGGCGGCAATCGGGGCGAGCCCATGGCGATTTGCAACCTCGATAACGTTGCTTCGCAGGCGCACCAGGTCCTCGTGCGCTTCCTGGACGTTGTTGCAGACCTTGGTGCCGATCTCGATCTGCGACTGCAGTAACTCCGACGTAACCTGTGAGCCGCATTTTTCTTCAGCCTCGGCCATCAGGGTCGACGGCGGATCAATGACAAGACTGCGCGTCTCCTTGTCGACCAGCAGGTACTCTTCTTCTATACCGATGGTGAATGTCGGTTCGTTTCCGGCCATGCCCTGCCCCCTTTCTTAGCGTGTCGTGCTTTATTCAGCCCGTTGCCTTACGCGCTGATTCGCCGATTGTTCATGCCGAGACGATCCGGAATCGTCTCGATAATCTTGTGCATAACCCTGGCGACCTCGGCAACGCCATCCTTCTTGCTCAGCAGGTCCTGGCGAATCTCGATACCGATGTGCGGCAGACCGATTTCTTCGGCATGGTGATCGATCGTGAAATCCTGCGGCGCTTTTCCGGAATAGGGCTCATTATCGCCAACGTAATAGCCTGCGTCTTGAAAGCCCTCGAGGAATATTTCGCGAAGGCTTTCATCTTTGTCCCAAAGAACACCCATCTGCCAGGCGCGCGATTCGCCATTGAGAACCGGTGTGAAGCTGTGGATGGATATGAACGCCGGCGGCGGACCGGCGTTTCTCAGGCGCTGAACCTGTTCATCGATTGCATGATGGTACGGCCAGTAGATCGCATCGGCCCTCCGGTCCTTGTCCGCCTGGTGCAGGTTGCGGTTGCCCGGCACGAGAATGCCATCGCCATACTCGAGGAATGCGCCGGGATCCATCAGCTCGCGATTGCAGTCGACGACCAGGCGAGAGTAATTCTGCAGCACGGCGGAAACGCCAAGGCTGGCCGCCAGGCGCTCCGTCAGCGGGCCGGCGCCGATATCGATCGCCAGGTGGCAGCGCCGCGCAAACGGGTCCAGACCCATATCACCCAGCGACCTGGGAAACAGGCAGCTGGCATGATCACAGACCAGCAGTATCGGCTTTTCAGAGAGTGGACTTAAAATCTTGAATGGCCCCGGTTCTTCCGGAGCAAGTAACGCCGGCACCGTGTTGTTATTCGGCCCTTCTGTCATGCCTCACCGTCAAATAGCAGGATGTCAGCCAGTGTACCGCATCGCGGGCCCGGCGCCACCTGCGGTGAGCCTCTGCGGTGCTCAGGCGAGCAGCTGCTTCGACTCCCTGTCCAGCCAGGGCTCGAATGTCGCGACGGAGGCGGGCCGCGCGATGTAATAGCCTTGCGCAAACTCGACCCCGAGAGATCCCAGCTTTTCCAGTACCTGCTTGGTTTCGACACGTTCCGCTATCGTCTCGATTCCCATCGCGTGACCGACCTCTCGAATCGCTTTCACCATGCTCTCGTCGACGCTGTCTTCCGCGACGTTGCGAATAAACTGTCCGTCAATCTTCAGGTAGTCGACCGGCAGATTCTTCAGGTACGTAAAGGACGACAGGCCGCTGCCGAAATCGTCCAGCGAGAACTTGCAGCCGAGTTTCTTGAGCGTCTGCATGAAATGCACGACTCGCGACAGGTTTGATATTGCCGCCGTCTCGGTTATTTCGAAGCAGATAGCGCCGTGGGGCAGCTGCTGTTTTTCCAGTTCGCTGATGACAAAGTCGAGAAAGCGGTCCTCGCTGAGCGACGTCCCGGAGAGATTGATCGCGATCGTGTAGCGCGCCTCGCCCTCATTGCTGCGATCGGCGAGCTTGGAGAGTGCCTCGTGAATGACCCAGCGGTCGAGCGTCGACATCAGGTTGTAGCGTTCCGCCGCGGGAATGAACTGGTCGGGACTGACGAGCTTGCCGTCCTCGTCGCGCATCCGGAGGAGCAGCTCATAGTGTCCACGCTGCTTGCCGTGCTTTTTGCCGATGCCGATGATGGGCTGGAAGAAGAGTTCAAGCCGATCGTCTTCGACCGCTCGCGTGATTCTCGAGACCCATTTCATTTCTTCATGCCGCATTCCGGCATCGGTATCGCGATACAGGTGGATCTGGTTGCGGCCCATGTCCTTTGCCGAGTAACAGGCGACATCGGCGGAGCTCATGACTTCCGCCGCGTCTGCGTTCTCACTCGTTACGAGCACAATTCCGATCGAGCATCGCACTGTCGTGAAGGAGTCCTGCCACTCGAATCGATAGCCCTCGATCGAGCCGCGTATCGATTCGGCGACTTCGACGGCATGCTGCTCGTCGCACCGCTCCAGCAGTATGCCGAACTCGTCGCCACCCAGTCGGGCCAGCACATCGGTGGATCGAATGCTCGTCTGTATGAGCTCCGCGAGCTGGCGGAGCAGCGCGTCGCCAGCCGTATGGCCGAAGGTATCGTTCACGACTTTAAACTGATCCAGGTCGACGTACAGCAAGGCATGGGTCTCTTCATGACTGCTACGAAGCCTGTCCATGGCACCGATCAGGTGGTTCTCGAATTCGCGACGATTGACCAGGCCGGTGAGGGTATCGTGCGACGCCTGGTAACTGAGCTGACGGAACAGCCGGGATTCCTTGCTGACGTCGTGGAACACCATGACCGAGCCGATGATGTTGCCGATGCGGTCGCGGATCGGCGCCGCCGAGTCCTGGATCGGCACCTCCTCGCCATTGCGCGCGATGAGCACCGAGTTTTCGGCGAGGGTCACGACTCGCCCCTCTTTCAGGCATCGCACAACCGGGTTTTCGACCGTGGCACGCGTATGCTCATTGATGAGCATCATGATATCGGTTACGTGGCTGCCCTTCGCGCCGCGCCTGTCACAGCCAATCAGGTCCTGCGCAACCGGGTTGATGTAATCCACATTGCCCTCTGCGTCCGTCGTAATGACGCCATCACCGATGGACTGCAGCGTTACCTCCGCGCGTTCTTTCTCTTCAAAGACGCGTGTTTCGGCGTGCTTTCGTTCCGTGATGTCGGTAATCGTGCCCTCGTGTGCCGTGAGAACACCGTCGTCGTCATAAATGGCGCGCGAGTTCTCCAGTACGACAATCTTGCTACCGTCTTTGCGTCGCAGCCGATACTCGAAGTTCTTGACGACGCCCTCCGCCTCCAGGCGGGCAAGGACACGCTCGCGATCGATAGGATTCACATACAGCACCGAAGTCAGGCCGGCGGCCTTGAGATCCTCGACGTCGTCGTATCCGAGCATTTCCACGAGTGCCGGGTTCGCGGTGATGATCTCACCATCTCGTGAGGCGATATAGACGCCGTCGACCACGTTTTCGAATAGGCCACGGTATCTGGCTTCGCTGTTTCGCAGGCGTTCTTCATCCTCCTGGCGCTTGATGGCGATGCCCGCCAGGTGAGCCATGCGGCTAAGCTGGTCGAGCTCTTCGGTTGTCGGCACCCGGCACTCATTCAGGTACACGTCGAGGGTGCCCATGATGCGGCCCGCTTCGCCGTTTACGAGGAATGACCAGGCGGCACGGATTCCGTGTTTTTCGGCCTCCTTCCTGGCCGTGGACCAGCTCTCGTTTTTGTTGATGTTCGCGGTAATCCGATCCTGCCGATGATGGACCGCGGAGCCGCAGGTAAGACTGCCGGCATCAACCTCGACGAAATCCAGACAGAGCTTGAAAGCGTCCGACAGACTCGGCGCCTCGGCCACCGACAGCGTATTTCTTTCCGGATCGAGTCGCATGACTGCCGCTTTGAAGCCGTCGCCAAT
>JABAOD010033820.1_pt2 | contig 10103 bp, 9 predicted proteins | sample 7062151 | NCBI WGS metagenome assembly JABAOD01 (sample SAMN14538626, study PRJNA623070) | marine sediment metagenome | biome: marine biome [ENVO:00000428]; feature: marine pelagic biome [ENVO:01000023]; material: deep marine sediment [ENVO:00002113] | place: India: Gulf of Khambhat ... | reverse complement strand
GCGCCCGCCGGGTCCACGTACAGCCCGAACGCGTACACCTTGACCTTGAGGAACGTCTTGGTGCGGATGCCCGTGCCGGTCAGCGCATGCATGGCCGTCATGCCCGGCACCGTGATCATCGAGGGGAAAGGCACCGCGCTGTTGCGCTCGTACACGGTGTCCATCGGGGCCTGCTGGGCCGCGGCCGGAACACTCAGGGCCACGACGGCGACAAGGGGCGGGCCCGCTTCCAGAACTTCCCCGGGGCGAGCCGCACCTTGTGTCGCTTCCCCGCGCAGCGCACGATGATGCTGTCGGGGCGGATCCCGAGCCGGCCGATTGCTGTCAGCCTGTGGAGGAACGGCGTCGACGGTGACATCGCTGGTGCGTGGCCTGTGGCAAGAGGGGCGCTGACTGCTGTTTCACGGTAGCTGAGGCTTCGGGCGCGGGCAAACCCCGCCGGCCGAGGGTCACCGCGTCGCTTTCACCGGTGGGGAACAGGGCCTGACGCGACCCTCTCCCGCCAAGTGGGTCGAAAGCCTGTGTGAAGACTCCTTCGGGCTCACGACGGCACGGTACGAGGTCGTTGGACACGCGACATCTCTGCACCATGGCCTATCCGTAGTTCCACGGGGACCGGGATCAGCAGATGTCCGAATGTTCCCCGCGACGTCCTGGGTCTAGCTTCGACCCCACATCCAGAGCGGGACGGTGCCCTAGCGCGCCTGTGCGGATCACCGCGAGGAGAGACCCTGTGGTGCTGCTGCTTTGACTGCTCACTGTTCTGCTACCCTTGGGCTACCTGCTGGTGGTCCTCGGGCATCCGTCGGTGTTCGTCAGTGAGCCCAAGTGGGCGGTTCGGAGCGCGCCACGCGCGGCCTGGGGTCTCGTACTGCTCCACGCGTCCTACCTGCTCTTGGCCGGCACGACGTTCCGGCATGTACCGGTAGCCAACGTATGGGAAGCGTTCACCTTTGTGGCGTTCGCGATCGCCGCCGTGCACGTGATTCTCGAGTGGCGCATCGGCAGTCGCGGGACGGGAGTCTTCCTGATTGCCCCTGCCCTGATCTTCCGGGTGCTTTCGAGCGCATTCGTGAGCTACAGCGGGATTCGATTCGCTCGTGCTCGGCGAGCATCTGGTACTCGGACAGGTGGGTGACGCACTGACGATCGCTGACCGATCCGGGACAGCGGGCGCGCTGCTCACCCGATTGTTCCACGCCGCGGGGAACGCGGGCGACCGTGCGCGAACGGAGAGCGGGATCGTACGGGGGCGGTCTCGGTGGCGCTCGCGGCCGCCCGGATGACGACGAAGCTGCTCGGCGCACCTGTCGACGCAGAGCGTGGTGGGGGTGGGTGCCGGGGAGCGGGATAGCTGGTTGCCCGGCATCTCGCTAAGGACCGTCTTGCAGCCGTGACGGTGACGAACGGCATGCTGGAGCGCGCAGAGGCGCTTCCGCCCGGCTCGGCGGCAGGGCATGCCCCTTCGACCGGATGGTGCGCGCGATGAGCAGCGGCGACGTGAGCGTCACGGCCACCGCTGCGCCGGAGCCCATCGTTCGGAGGCATCGGCGGCTCGACGCGGTCGGCGACCTCGACGCGGCAGCACTCTGGGGGCGGCGACGCGGGAGGGGGAGGATTCGAGACGCCGGTAGTAGCTAGGAGTCGAAGTCCGTGGGCATGGTATGGCCGCGATCGAGAATCCCGGTTCGCGGCGATCAACGGGTCGCCCGGAACTCCGCTGTGGGGGTGGAGAAGTCGGCAGGCCGTTTCATGGTTGGAACCTAAGTGTTCGTTAAATTGAAGCGTGACAGCGAGTTGAGCGACTGCAGATCGGTGCGTAATGAGTATGAGCCACACGCATGGGTGGGCATAGTCCAGGTATGTTTTCGGCTCAGATGCTACGAGCATTTGGTGGGGGGTCGGGCAGCCGGGAATCCAGAAGAAACGAGCCCGTTCTCCCTGCGGGGGTGTGGTGGCGCCGGAAGGTGCTCCCGTTCTGGTGTGTCACATGTGACCGTTTTGCGATCCGGTTAGTCTGTAACGTGAGTGAGGGCAATGGGACAGCTGCAGGATGCCTCGGATGCAGTGGTGGTTGCACGGGTGCTGGGCGGCGACATTGAAGCGTTCGGAATCCTGGTCGACCGGTACCAGAACATGTTTGCGGCCTACGCGAACTTCATGACCGGGGACGTGGACGCGGCCGCCGATGTGATCCAGGAAAGCCTGGTTCGTGCCTATAAGTCGTTGAAGCGATGTCGGAACCCGAATCAATTCAAGGGGTGGCTGTTTCGGATCGTGAGCAACCAGTGCAAGACCTACTTGAAGCGACGCAAACGGCGGCAGATGGAGTCCCTCGACCGGGTCTCGTCTGGCGCGACCGCCCCCGGCGATCCGCATGCGGACGTCGAGACGGCCGAACTCAAGCGTCAGGTGCATGCCGCCCTGGACCGCCTCCCGGCAACCCAACAGGAGGTGCTGATTCTCCGCCACATGAACGGGTTGAGCGTCAGTGAGATCGGTGAGATGTTGTCCATCTCCGTCTCGGCGGTGAAGATGCGGTTGATGCGGGGACGCGAGGCGCTGCGAGCGGAGTTCGAAGGAGTGGACCTATGAACGAGCGTCAACGCCAAGCGGTGCACGAGTACCTGGACGGCGAGCTGCCGAGGGAAGCGCTCCCGGAGGAGGTCCGCGACGAGGCGGCGGCGTTTGACCGTCTGCTGGAGCCGCTCGCGCCGGCCCCGGTTGAGCTGCCGTCGGGCGTGCGCTACGCGGTCATGAGCCGAGTACGGGCCGAGGCGGGGTTGTCACAACGGCGTGGCTGGGGATGGCTCGTGCGCCCCAGGCTGGTTCCGGTGAGCCCGCTCACGGGTGGGCTTGCGCTCGCCGCGGCAGTGGCGGTCATCCTCCTTGCTCGGCCCGTCATCGGTCCGGCCCCGGTGGAGACCGTGACGCAGCCGGCTGGCAGCTCCGTACACTTCGTGCTCGTCGCACCGGCCGCGCAGGAGGTTGCCGTGACCGGAGACTTCGTGAGCTGGGATCCCGGAGGCATTCTGCTCACGCGTCGAGGGTCGAACGGCGTGTGGGTGGCGGAGGTGGAGCTGGAGCCTGGGATTTATCACTATCTGTTCGTCGTCGACGGCACGCACTGGCAGCCGGATCCCAACGCGACGTCCCAGATCGATGATGGCTTCGGCCAGCAGAACAGCGTGTTGTTCGTCCCGAAGCGGCAGGCGAGCTGACGTGCGACCGCTGCTTGTTGCCCTGCTCGCACTCGCGGTCGGCCTGGCCATAGGCGGAACGGCGCAAGCCCAGCAACAACGCTCCCTCGAGTCCCGGATCGACGCGCAGACGCTCCGAAGCCTCCGACCCGTACTCGAGGCGGCACGCCGCGACTCGGTCCCGGTAGCGGCCTTGGAGAACAAGGCGCTCGAGGGTGCGGCCAAGGGGCTCCCCGGCACCCGCATCGTGGCCGCCGTGCAGCAGCTCGCGACCGGACTCCGAGAGGCACGTAGCGTCCTGCGGTCCGCAGCGCCCACGGTGCATCTGGCTGACGGCGAGATCGTCGCCACCGCCGAGGCGCTCCGCCGCGGCACGCCGGCAGCGGTCATTGGGAAGCTCCGTCAGAACTCGCCCCCTGATGCGATGCTCGAGGTGCCAATCGCGATTCTCGGAGAGCTCGTGCACCGCGGCGTTCCGCCGACCGATGCGGAAGACGTTATCGAGCACACCCTGACCTCCGGCGTGCCGTTCGAACGCTTGCTCGAGATACCGGCGCTCGTGGATGCGGCCCTGCGGGTTGGCGCCCCACCCCTGGAGGCACTCGGGAGCGCGCTGTCGGGGCTCGGCATTCCGCAGCCCCCGGGGCCGTCGGGCGCACGACCCCCGCGACGACCGCCGCCCTGACCCCTCCCAGCGGTGGTTTCCCGGCGGCCGCTCGGCACGCGACACTGAACCCCTACCTTGGACTTGCCATGTCACGCTGTTGTTCCGCCGCTGTGTTGGCACTGACCGCCATGTTCCTCTCGCTTCCTTCCGACACCGGGAGCAGCGCAGCGATGGCAGGCGGACGTGAGCGCAACCAGAGTCCAGTTCGACACGTTAGCGGGTGTCGGCTCCGTCTCCTTCGCGCCCCTCACGGAGTGGCAGCAGCGCAGGCTCTACGTGACGCTGGGTGGCGGCCTTACGGCGTTCGAGGGAGGGCAGTGGGCTGCCCAGGTGAACGGCAACATGTCCCTGCTGTCTGGGCGTATCGGTGGGAGCCCGTTCCGGGCGGAACTCGTCGGCACGGGGCTCGGGACGTATCACTCGAGTCAGTACCGCACCGGTTCGGGGCGCGGCGAAGCCCGGCTCCACGCCTCGGGACGCCACCTGGGCGTCTGGGCGGGCGCAGCGGGAGCCGTGGGAGGTGGGTCCGCGGATACGGCGCTCACCACCGGTCTCGGGCCGACCTTCGGACTGTGGGGCCGGTACGGGTCGGCTAATGCTGTGGTGACGCTCCACGCCCTCCGTATTGAAGGATGGTGGTTTCCCGAGGTGAACGGACGGATCTCGACCTCGGTCGGTCCGATCGACGTGCTCGCGTACGCCGGCTGGCGACGCGGCACCGAGGCAAGCGGCCTCGTCGCCTCGAGTTGGGGCGGGGCCAGCGGTGCGGTCTGGCTCACCGGCAACGTCGCCCTTGTCCTCTCCGGCGGGTCCTACCCCATCGATCTGTTCCAGGGGCTGCCGGCGGGCCGCTACCTGGCGGCAGGTATCCGGCTTGCCAGCCGCCGACCGGCGGTGTTCTCGATCAAGCCCGTTGGCCGGCCGGTCTACACGCGGAGCGACGGCGAGGGCCTGGTGTCGTTCGCGGTGCCCGGTGCCGTTCGCGTGGAGATCGTGGGCGACTGGAACGGGTGGCAACGGTTACCGATGGAGCGGCGCCGAGATGAGCGATGGGCGGTCCGCCTCGAGCTGGCTCCCGGCGTGTATCGGTTCAACCTGATCGTGGATGGCGATCGCTGGATTGTCCCGGATGGGGTAGCTGGGCTGGACGATGGCTTCGGGGGGCGTTCGGGAATCCTCATCGTCCCCGAGTGACCGTTTCCGTGCGGCGGCAGTCTGTATGCTGAACCCAGCGCGAGCGTCATGTCGTGGACAATGCTTGCGCATACAGATAGAGGAGGAGACGGACCATGAAAACGCTGAAACTCTCGATGGCACTGTTGCTCGCACCGCACTTGCTCGGGGCGCAGCAGGACCCCGTCGAACGTCTCAAGGACGTGCTCCCCACCGAGACGGCGCAGCAGGTACTGCTCATCGTCACCGATGCGCAGGCGCGCGGGCTCGACGGTCGCAGTATCGCGAATGTAGCGCTGGAAGGCGTGGCCAAAGGCCGGAGCGGGGAAGAGGTAACCACTGCAGCGGCGGTGCTGGTCGCCGACCTCGTCGCAGCCCGTGGTGCGCTCGCGCAGGGTGGCCGAACCCCGGATGCGTTCGAGGTCGACGCCGCGGTCATGGCCATGCGTCAGGGTGTGGATGGTGCCGCCATCAGCGATCTCGTGTCGTCCGCGCCCTCCGGTCGATCGCTTGCGGTCCCGTTGGCCGTGATCGCCGGGCTGATGGAGCGCGGGTTGCCACCGGATGTGGCGCTGTCGGCGGTGAGCCAGCGGCTTGCCGCGCAGGCGAGTGACCTGGAGCTGGTGAGCATGCCCGCGGTGGCCGCCGGGATGACCGCGCAGGGGATGCCGCCGGCACAGGTTGGGACCGAGCTCGCGTCTGGACTCGCCGGTTTCACGGTGCCAGTCGGGGCGGTCCCGATCCCCGTTGCCCTGCCACCGGGCGTGCCGCAAAACGGCGGTGCCGAGGCCAGGCCGCCCAACCTGCCGGGACGACCCGCGGGATCGGAGTTGCCGGGGTCCACCCGCCGGCCCTAGCGAAGCGACACCAAACGCATAGCGCGAACGGAAGGGCGCCGGGCAGTATGCCCGGCGCCTGTCGTTTTTCACATTTGCCCACCCCGATGCCTAGGATGGGCGCCATGCCGCTCGCCCGCTCCGGGGATCGGTGCTGCGCCCCACAGCCCACCGAGCCTCTCCCGTATTGCGGTTCCTCGCCGCCACAAGACACGCCTCGGTCGACGCGCTCATGATGATCGCGGCGAAAGCTTTGCCGACTCTGCGTGCCGGTGATTCAGATCACGGTACTCGAGTGACGTCTATCCGGTTGTGACCGGTCATCCCCGACGGGTGTCTTTATCGAGGACGAAGATGGTTGAAGTCACGACCTTGCGATCCGTGCTTCCCTGATGTGCAATGCGCCGGAGGTCGGAGGGAAGCAGGACGCCGTATCGATTGAACGGAGGAGCGAAAATGAAAACGCAGCCTTTTGCGGCCGTGGCCGCGATGGTGGGTCTACTCGGCCTCGCTTGCGGTGGTGACGGCGTCGGGCCGGTGGACGGACCGACCCCGACCATTGCGCGTGTCAGTCCCGCGACCGGCACCGTCGGAACCGAACTGGCGATTGTGGGCACCAACTTTCGTGCTGGTGCTTCCGTCACCGTCGGCGGCGTGGCGTCCACAAGTCCCGACGTCGATGCCGACACGGTGATCTATGCGCTCGTCCCCGCGGGCATCGCGGTGAATACCGCGCTGGCCGTATCCGTGGTCAACAGCGACGGCACGTCGGCGACCCTCGCAGCCGCCTTCACGGCGGTACCTCCGACGTTGTCTTTCGTCAACAGCGCCACGAAGCCGTCGGGCAACGTCGGGAGCACGGTGATTCTCGAGGGTGAGGCGTTCGGCGACGTGCAGGGGACCGGCGCTGTCCTCTTTTCCGATGGGGCGGGCGGCACCATTGCTGCCACCATCGCCAACGCCGGCGACTGGACGAACACGTTCATCGTCACCACGGTTCCCCAAGGGGCCAACGACGGCCCAGTTGTCGTCCAGACGGGGACAGGTACCAGCAATGCGCTACCGTTCAACGTGACGGACGCGGCCACCTTCAGCCCCTCGACCATCAATTGGACCCGGACCACGAGCCTTCCGACCGCGATGAGCGGCCATGTCGGACTGGCCGTTCCCATCGACGACGCGGGGGGCACGACCGTGCAGTACGTGCACGTGACCGGTGGCCGGGACAACTCGGGCAACGGCCTCGATCAGATCGTGTACAGTGCCATCGCCGCAGACGGCTCGGTGGGTTCANNCATGCAGCTGTGGTGGCCACGCCCTTCAACTCAAAGGTGTCCGGCTCGGGTCGGCTCTACGTGCTGGGCGGCGTGGCCGCCGCCGGCCAGCCGGCAACGACGGTCTACGTGGGCACCCTCGCGCAGAACGGCAGCGTGAGTGGCTGGAGCACCACCACCCCGCTTCCGCAGCCGTTACACTCGCACGGGGCGGTGGTGTTCCGCAGCGCCATCTACGTCGCCGGGGGCGCCACCGTGGGGAACACGCCGGTGCCGACGGTCTACCGCGCGCGCATCGACACCGTGGGGCAGCTCGGGGCCTGGGAGGAGTTGCCGGCCCTGCCCTCGGCCCGCGCCTATCACGGGTTCGTGAGTTTCGGGGGCGCTCTGTATGCGGTCGGCGGAGAGTCGGCGGCCGTCGCCCCTGAGGACGGGAATTACNNACGAGGTCGTGTACGTGAAGATCAACCTCCGAAACGGGGATTTCGCCGCGGCCAACTGGACCGTCAACGCTAACTCTCTCCAGAAGCGGCGGAGCAAGCACGCGACCCTGGCGGCGGGTGGGAATCTCTTCGTGTCGTCCGGCCTGTATGCCGCCGCCGGGACGGGCTCGAGTGAGAACACCTACGCTCAGATCCTGCCGGACGGCTCGATCGGTGCCTTCGCCGGTGCCACCGGCGCGAATACCCTGCTGAGCGAGGGCGGACTCAATCTGTTCAACGCGGCCGCGATCGGGTATGTGGACGCGTCCGGTGTTGCGCGTGTCATGATTCTGGGTGGGGATAACGTAAACAACCCTGGGACGCCCACGGCGAACGTGCTGTACTACTGACCGGATGCTCGCCGGCGTCCCCGCGCACATCGCGCGGTTCTACGATTGCGCCCCCGGGAGTGACCTCCCGGGGGCGCGGTGCATCGGCGGTGCTGTGCCGCTCGCTCGCCATTAGAAGATGACCGTGGCCTCGTTGGAGCAGGTGGAGGTCCCGGCCTCACACACCTTGTAGGTGTAACTGCCGCCGCCACGGATATTGATGTTGTCCGTGTGGAACCCGTCGTTCGCCGTGGTCGTGATCACGACGCCATTGCGATACACATCCACGTTGGCCGACGTGGCACCACTCCACGTCAGGTCGGCCTTCTGCAGCCCACGCACCTTGTAGGCGGTGGCGGAAAGCGTGATGCCCGTCGATGGCGCAGACACCGTCACGCTCTGTGCGGCGGTATCCGTCGCCCCACCGTCGTCGGTGGCCGTCAGCGACACGGTGTACGTTCCACCAGCGGCGTAAGTGTGTGACGGGTGCTGTGTGGTCGATGTGGCGCCGTCACCGAAGTCCCAGCTCCATGCAGTGATCGTCCCATCGCTATCGGTGCTGGTGTCCATGAAGCTGCAGGTGAGGTCCGTGCAGGTATAGGTGAACGAGGCAACCGGCGGCGTATTGCCGCCACCACTGGAGCCAGCCACGGCACTGGCCACGTTGATCCGGCCCCACCCGAACTGGTCGTCGCGACCCACCGGCCCGAGGTCGTCGGCGGTCGCCGTCATCCGGGCTAGTTTGTCGTCGTCGTCAGTGATGCCCAGCGTGTGGAGCAATGCTCCCAGCCCTGCGGCCTGCGGTGAGGCCATCGACGTGCCCGCCATGAAGGCGTAGCTGGTGGGGCTGCTATAGTAGCTGGAGAGAATGTAGCTGTAGCCGTTGGGGTCTTCGTCATCCCCACCAGGAGCGCCAAGCTCGATCTGGGGGCCGAAGTTCGAGTAACTCGCAAGGTTGTCACTCCAGTCGGTAGCACTGACCGCAACGCACTCTGGGAAGGCTGCCGGATACGAAACGGTACCGCCATCGTTTCCGGCCGCGCAGAATGGCAAGACGTTGTTGGCCCGCGCGTACTGGAGTGCCGCCTGCTCCGCGGAGGACCCGCTGGAGCCGCCGAGGCTCAGGTTGAGCACGTGCGCGCCGTTGTCCACCGCCCACGTGATGCCCTCGGCAATGGCCGACAAGGGACAGCCGTATCCGAACGGCCCCGGGTTGCTCCGACCGCACACCTTCGCAATCACGAAGGTGACGTTGGCGAATGCCACTCCGGACACACCTTTTCCGTTGTTGGTGGCTGCCGCCGCGATCCCGGCCACGTGGGTACCGTGCCCGTGGTCATCGGCCGCATCGGCATCACCGGCAAAGAAGTCGTACTCCGCCGCGATGCGCCCGGCCAGTTCCTCGTGGTCGTCTCGAATGCCGGTATCCATGATGCCGATCTTCGCTGTGCCCGGGACCGCCCCGCCCAGGTGATCATACGCCTCCAGCCAGTCCATGTCGGCGTCGACCTTCCCCGTCGAGGCGATCACGTCACCCGTGCTGCTGTAGATACTGCCGTCGTTGTCCAGATCCCATTTGTAGCCGAAATACGGATCGTCCACCGACACCAGACTGGGGTTTCCAAACGTCCGGAGGAAATCGGGTTCCGCAAACTGCACGTTCGGGTTCCGATTCAGGGCTTCCACCACTTGCAGTTCCCGGCCCGCGGGCACGGAGAGCATGAGAATACCGAGCGTGACTTCCCGCTGAACGCTCGCTCCTTGCGAAGCCGCGATCTGTGCCGCCGGTGCTCCCGGCTGGAACCGGGCGAGGACGCGGCCGGGCACAAACAGGTCGGCCTGCTGAGCGCGATTGAAGAGCGGGGCGGTAGTCGGCGCCGTTGGCTGTTGGTCGTCAGCGCATGCGAAGAGTGCGACGCTGCTGACCAGCGCAAGGGGGAGGATCGACCTGCGCATGAATGCACCTCCGTGTTTCACTCAGCGGTTGCGTCGCAGATCTGCGACACATGAATGGCCTCAGCGACGGGCCAAAGTAGGACCGTATTCGAAAATGAGCAAGTAATAGGCCAGGTGAACGCCGAGCGGGACCGCGTGGGGCTCGGTGGGTACTGCGTACGGAGAGGGGGGGATTCGAACCCCCGA
>JABAOD010000135.1_pt1 | contig 10108 bp, 8 predicted proteins | sample 7062151 | NCBI WGS metagenome assembly JABAOD01 (sample SAMN14538626, study PRJNA623070) | marine sediment metagenome | biome: marine biome [ENVO:00000428]; feature: marine pelagic biome [ENVO:01000023]; material: deep marine sediment [ENVO:00002113] | place: India: Gulf of Khambhat ... | reverse complement strand
GTGAACAAAAGCAACGTTGTTCGATTGGCCCTCGTTGGTATTGGGAGCTGGTCAGGTGTCATTTCCAATGCGGTGAAGAGAAGTGAAAAGGCAGAGCTTGCGACCTGCTTTACAAGAAGCCCGGAGAAACGGAAAGCATACTCCGAAAAGTATGGATGCGATCAGGAAGAGAGCTACGAGGATGTCGTCAAAAGGGATGACGTTGATGGCGTGGTTTTAACGACTCCAAACGCCGTACATTCAGAACAGGCAGTGCTGGCGGCCCAACATGGGAAGCACGTTTTTGTGGATAAGCCGATAGCCAATACCATGGCGGACGGGAGAAGAATGGTCGAGGCATGCCGAGAAGCTGGTGTGGTTTTGATGGTTGGACATGACATGCGTCGCTTAGCTGGAAATCGTAAGATGAAAGAACTCATCGACCAAGGTGCAATGGGAAACCCCATCATGGTTGAAGCCAACTTTTCCCACAGCCTAGGATTCGATCTGACTCCGGACAAATGGCGATGGCGTGGAGATGACTCGGGATGTCCTGGTGGGGCACTCATGACTATGGGTGTTCATCACGCGGATACGCTGAGATACCTCTTTGGTCCTATCAAGAGGGCCTTCGCCTATTTCAAAAAACTCTATATCTCAGCGGACGTTGAAGATGTGACAGCCACCCTTTTCCAATTTGAGTCGGGCATGTCGGGCTATCTGGGCTGCAACTACGCGTCGCCAAAAGCCAATTGGATTTATGCATACGGCACCGAGGCCAATGTACTGTGTACGCTTTCTCTGCCTCAAGTCTCTTTCGATGAATACCTCAATATCTGGCCGGTTGTGGATCGCTATACTCAGCTTTTGCTCTTCGAAAAGGGTAAGGAGGGGGCAAAAGAGATCGCCCTGACCGAGCGAGACCCCATCCTAGAACAGATCGATGAGTTTGCTGATTGCATTCGGACAGGAGACCGACCGGAGACTGATGGAGAAGGTGCCCTCGCTGCTCTTGCCTTGATCCGGGCGGCTATTGAATCGGCTCGAACAGGGAAACAGATAGAGCTGGGTGCCTTGTGAGGAATGACGGACCGTCTGAAAGGAAGTACTCTAGTTTTTTCAATTATCCTAATAACCTTTAAGAGGAGGATGCATCATGGTTAAAGACATTTCCTTTATTGGTAGACCTCATGAATATGACGCTCGTAGGGTATTTGCGCAAACCGGTGTGGACTGGCAGGAACGGGTCAATTTTGATCGGATGCGTAAGGATCGATTGGATCGAGCCAAGGAACAAATGGAGATCCACGATTTAGGTGCCCTGGTGGTCTATGACGGAGCGAACGTTCGGTATTTGACTGGCTCTTTCCAGGGAAACTGGAAGTACAACATCTTCATTCGCTACGCGGTCCTTCCCAGGGGAGGAGAACCCTATCTCTTTGAGACCGCCGGCTCTGACCTGGTATGTGCCAGAATGGACCTTCCCTGGATGGAAGGAAGAATTCGTCCGGCGATCACGTGGAAGTGGTCTGAGAGTGCCCAAGACTACATGGTCAACCGTATGGTTGACAGTGTTATAGAGGTGCTCCGTGAACACAAACTTGAGAAGGAACGGATTGGGATCGATTCTCTAGATATGGCCTCGTTGACCGCATTTCAGAACAAGGGGATCAATGTGGTTAATGCATGGCCTGCCATGTCGGCAGCCCGCGTAATTAAGACCCCAGATGAAATCGAACTCTTGAAGCAGTCGGCTACGATTGCCGATGCCTCGATGTATAAGGCTCGTCATGAATGGGCTAAGCCGGGGATCACAGAACGTGAACTTTCCGGGAAAATCTCCGAGTACATGTATTCGAAGGGATGTGAAATCGTCTACGAAATCATTGTGGCCTCTGGTGGGAACACCAGCCCCTACCGACGCTGGCCAACTGACAAGATCATTCGTCAGGGGGATCTGGTAATCATTGACAACAACACGGTGGGCCCGTCAGGCTATTTTGTGGATTACGTACGCTGTTTCAAGGTAGAGGCAAAGCCGACCCCAAAGGAGAAGGACCTGTATAAGGAGTGCTACGATTCCCTCCAGGCAGGGATCGAGATGATGAAGCCCGGCAACACGACACGTGATGTGGCTGAAAAGTTTCCCGTTTACGATGATGACAAGTACGGTACCGTCACGCTTCAGCAGTTCGCCCATTCCATCGGCCTGACTCTCTATGAAGGAATGTGGATATCTCGGGCCTACTCTCTTGATTACCCGGTTGAGATCAAACCCAATATGTATTTTGCGATTGAGACCTTTGCCGGACACCCGAATCTGCAGCAAACGGCTAGGCTTGAGCAAGACATGCTGATAACCGATACAGGCCACGAGATCTTCACCCTTTTCCCCTTCGAGGAAGACTTCTTAACATGACCCTTGTCGAGAAGGGACGGGAATTTTCCGGACGGATTGGTCCCGTTTCTCTTTCTCGTGATTCAGCCGTCTTGACTGAAGTGCCAAGTCGCCGATAGGATGGGCCCTTCGGCTTCTCGATTGGCGGAGTCGAACATCGTCGCAAAGCGAAAGCCATTGGACTGTCCAGACTTTTGTACCGAAATCAAAACACTCACAGAGGATTCGGCGAATATGATAGGATGAAGACTTGTAAGGTCTTGCAAAAGCGCTGGAGGAAGCATAGATGAATATCGATGTTCACAGTCATTACGTGACCGAGGAGTGTTTCAGGGCCCTCTCTGAGCGCAAGGACGGACGAAATATTGTCCAGGAATCATCGGCTGGAGAGTCGGGAAGATGGAACCAACAGCTTTTTGAGAGACTACGGGATAAACTGAGCGATATCCCGACCCGGATTCGTGATATGGACAGAACTCGGGTGGCTGTTCAGATTCTGTCTCCTTCGCCGATTATGCTCTACTATTGGACGGATGTGGTGACGGGTACCACCCTTTCAAGGTTGCAGAACGAGAGAATCTCCGAGATTTGCCGTCAGTACCCTGATCGGTTTGTTGGTCTCGGAACAGTCTCCATGCAGGACGTAAACGCGGCCGTCCAAGAGTTGGAGCGAGCGTCTCAGGAGTTAGATCTAAGAGGTGTCATGGTCTCCTCCAATGTAAATGGGAAGGATCTCGATGAGCCGGTGTTCTTTCCTTTTTTTGAGAAGTGTCAATCGCTGAATCTCCTGATCCTTGTCCATCCCCACGACACGGCCGCATCGGAAAGGATGCAGCAGTTCTATTTGACGAATTTGATCGGTAATCCTCTAGATACGACCATAGCGGCCGCCCGTATCGTTTTCAGTGGCCTTCTGGAGAAGCTCCCCGACCTTAAGATCTGTTTTGCTCATGGCGGGGGCCATCTCCCCTACATCATGGGTCGGATCGAGCATGGATACCTGGTTAGACCCGAATGCAAAGCCGAGATTCAACGGTCACCGTGGGAGTATTTTAGGCGCATTTATTTTGATACGATCACCCATTATCCACCAGCACTGGAATATCTGATTAGAACAGCGGGCAGCGAACGTGTCCTGATGGGAAGCGACTATCCCTATGACATGGGAGACGAAGACCCTGTGGCCTCGGTTAGAAACCTCTCCATCCCGGAGACTGACAAGAAGAAGATTCTGGGTGAGAATCTGAGCAGACTTCTTGGGATCTAGTAATCGTATTTTCACCATAACTATCAAGGCATTAGGTTTGCCATAAAGGGTGCCAAATGAGAGGAGTATGGGGCAGGTTACTCGATATTGACTTGACCGAAGGAAAGACAAAAATCCGATCTATCCCCGAGGAGACTTTTGAGAAGTACCTGGGAGGGAGGGGGCTGGGGGCACGGTTGCTGTCTGACATGCTTCCGGCAAATACGGATCCGATTTCGCCGGAAAACGTACTCATCTTCCTGACAGGGCCACTCACGGGCAACCTGGCTCCCGGTTCATCGAAATTTGTTGTCGTCACCAAGTCACCCTTGACCGGGGGATGGTGCGATAGCTATTCGAGTGGACGGCTGTCAATTGAGCTCAAAAAGGTTGGCTATGATGGCATGGTTATTCGGGGGAAATCAAATCATCCGTGCTATCTGAGGATTGATGACAGGGGGGTCGACCTGAGAGGGGCAGGCTCGATCTGGGGAAAGGACAGCTTCGAAACCGAAAGAACGCTCAAGGAGACGGAGCGAAACCCCTCTGTAGGAGTTACCTCGATCGGACCAGCCGGTGAAAAGCTGTGTAAATTCGCCTCCATAAATTCCGATCTGTATCGTCAGGCAGGGAGAGGAGGCGTCGGGGCCGTTATGGGCTCAAAAAACCTCAAAGCCATCGTGATCAAGGGAACCGAAGGCGTCAAGCCCCATGATCGTAGAAAAGTGAGCGAGCTAAACCGAAAAAACTTCCGACGATCCCGAGAAAGCCAGGCTGCCCAGGCTAGGATGAAATACGGGACACCCCTCACTCTCAATATTACCCACACTGGCGGGATTCTCCCCACGAAGAATTTTCAGTTCGCCACATGGGAAAAGGCCTTGGAAAAAATCGATGCTAAGGGAGTCAACAGAAGTGTTACTTCCCATAAAGCCTGTATTTCGTGCTTTACTCCTTGCGGGCTAGTAACCCGTGTTTCCCAGGGTAAATTCGCGGCAAGCAAGTTCGAGGGTCCGGAGTATGAAACGCTCGCCATGTTTGGATCCAATCTGCTGGTTGATTCGCTTCCTGCAATAATCCAGGCGAATGTGTTGTGTGACAAATTGGGACTCGATACGATATCTACAGGAAATGTCATCGGTTTCATAATGGAATGTTTTGAGAGGGAATTGATTTCCTCAGAGCAAACTGGGGGTTTACAGATTCGATTCGGAGATGTCGAGGGGAGCCTTGCGGCCATAGAGATGATCTCCAACCGAGAGGGATTCGGCGACATACTCGCAGAGGGAGTCAGGAAGGTCGCAGACCATATTGGAGAGAGGTCGGATCGTTTCGCCATGCATGTAAAGGGGTTGGAATTTCCCGGATACGAGCCTAGGGGAGCCTTCGGTTCTGGTCTGTCTTATGCCGTTAGTCCAAGAGGGGCCTGCCATCGAAGGGCCTGGCCTCCTGCCAAGGAAATACTGGGGGGATACCCGCCCTATACGGCGGAAGGAAAAGCTGAAATGATAAAAACACTCTATGATGAGAACTGCATCCTCCATTCCCTCTTGGTCTGTGATATGCCAGCAAAGTTCATTCCTCTGTCCCTGGAGGATTACGCCCAGTACTTCCAAGCTGTCACTGGAGAATCCGTATCGGAGGAAGATTTTATGACCATCGCTGGCAGAGTCGAGACATTAATTAGGATGTTCAACATTAGAGAGGGGTTTACGAGAGAGGATGATACACTACCTCATAGAACGCTCTCCGAACCCCTACCGGACGGTCCGGCAAAAGGGCAGTTTATCGGCGAGGAGAACCTCAACCGTATGCTGGATGAGTACTACGAATCGAGGGGTTGGAATTCATCTGGAGTCCCAACCGAAAAAACTCTCGAGCGGTATCAACTCTGAACAAAAATCATCACAAGACTTTGACTCCAATGAATGTGACTGTGAATGTGATCGGTCCAAAGGTTACTCTCGGACGGAAGGTCACTTTGGAACTTTCATCCTCAACCTTGAGAGAACTGGTAGGCGTCCTCCTTGATCTAGGCGAGGGGCCCTGGAGGGATATCATAAGAGAAGATCGGTCGTTGGCAGAGGGTTGCGTCGTTTTGGTAAATGGCAGAAATATTATGTCTCTTGAGGGGCTTGAAACCAAGCTACACGAAGGCGATGAGGTCACCTTCACCGTTCTTGTGGCGGGCGGCTAAATCAGCCAAGGCTTACACATGATTTCTTCATGGCGACTACCCTAGTGATGAGGGCTATCGGAAACGGATGTTTGATCGATCTCGCAAAATCCAGTTTTCAACCATTGGAATAGGGCTGTCGACTGAACTGAGAATATGCTTGAGAATCTAATTGTTTCGGGTTATCGAAAATTGAGCACTAAACATGGAGTAAAGTATGAAGGCAATGGTTCTTCATCATCTCGGAGGCGCTGTGAGACTTGAAGAAGTGGAAACGCCCCAGGTTGGCCCCTCGGATGCACTTGTTCGCGTTAGGGCGGCAGGCGTGGGATTGACCGTGATCATCATGAAGAGCACACCGGGGCTGGTGACCAGCTATCCGAGAATCTTGGGACATGAAGTTTCGGGCGAAGTCGTTGAGGTGGGGAGTGAAGTACAAAATGTAAAGAATGGAGACCGGGTTGTTTGTCATTTCTACCTGACTTGCAGGGTTTGCCGATTCTGCAGAAGTGGGAGAGAGACACTCTGTGAGAATTTTCGGGGATATATCGGTATGGCGTGTGACGGGGGTTATGCAGAATACATGAGAGTTCCAGCCCTTAATCTCTGTCCCCTCCCTGAGGGCATACCCTTTGTTGAGGGTTCCATAATCTCGGACGCGGTGGCGACTCCTTTGCATGCATGCGAGGAGGAGGCGCAAATCGGGCCTGGCGATGACGTTTTGGTCGTCGGCGCAGGAGGGGGAGTGGGAATCCACGCAGTGCAAATGGCAAAACTGTGTGGAGGTCGAGTCCTGGCAGCTGATCTGTCCATGGAAAAACTCGAGCTGGTAAGAGAGTTAGGGGCTGATGAAGTCATTGATTCCAAGGAGACCAGCCTCTCGAAAGAAGCCAAGCGATTGACCGACGGGAGAGGAGTGGATGCAGTCTTAGATTTTGTGGCGTCTTCCGTGACACTAGAAGCCAGTTTTAAGAGTTTGGCAACCGGAGGTAGACTCGTCATCCTGGGGTACCGTCCGCCTGAGGTCTTTAAGGTGCAACCCACATTTAAGGTCGATCCACTCGCCGTTCTGGCCAAAGGGATAGAAATACACGGATCCCGATATGTATCCATGGCCGAGCTCATTCAAGCGGTTAAGATCGTCGATCAAGGCAAGATCAAGCCCATTGTGACTCGAAGGTTTCCTCTAGAGGAGGCAGAAAGAGCCCACAGTCAGCTCCAAGAGAACCTGATTACCGGCAGAGCCGCGTTGGTCATTCAGGACTCCTCGTAGAGACCGTAGTTTTGTGTGTCCGGATGCAGATAGAGAATGGTAGGAATCAAAATGGCCAAAGTAGTAATTGTTAAGAATCCTCGACGAGCCGATACCCGAACCGAAATTCGAAAGACGGTCCAGATCTGAAGTTGTCCCTCTATCTAAGGCAAACCACCTTCTATCATTTATCGCCGCTCATGGGCTTTTTCGGAATCTTCGAGTAACGCCATGTCGACCAGTTGAATTGGGTGGAGAACCTGTATTTGATCTGTCTCGTCCATGTTTCCACTTATGGTCACACGGCACCCCGGACATCCTGTGACTAGAACAGAAGCCTCTGTTTGCCGAAAATGGTCGATCTTTTCAGCGGTTATTCCTTTGGAGACCTCAGGGTAATCAAATTGGAAAGATCCACCGCCACCGCAGCAGGTATCTGCTCCTTCCATTTCGACAAATTCAACTTGAGGCAATGCCGTCAGTATTTTTCGGGGGGCATCATGGACTCCCTGAGCGCGAATCAAATGGCAAGGATCGTGGTAGGTTACCCGAACCTTCTTTCTGGTTCCATTTTCGCGAAGTGGCAGCAGATGTATTCTGTCAGCAACATACTCCAGTATATCGTAGGCCTTCTCTTTCAAAAGCTCGGCCTGTTTCGAATCTCTGCCCTTTTTCTTCATCAAGGAGACATATTCCTTCTTAAAGGCCGCTCCACAGGTTGCACAGTCAACTAGGACGGCGTCGATCTCGTCTCGAGCTAAGATTGAGATATTCTTCTCCACGTTCTTGAGGGGAAGTTCCTCCTCGCCCGAGAGGATCATGGAGACGCCGCAACAATCTTGGCTAGAAGGAATTTCTATTGCCAATTGCATCTTCTTCAGAACATTCAGAACCGCTTGCCCTACATCCTCCCCAAAATAGTTCGTAAAACACCCGGTGAAATAAAAGACACGCTCCTTGACCTCTCCTTCCGGAAGGATGATGCCGTCAAACCGATCCCTGAAGGGTTGTGAGTTTAGGCTAGGCAGCCTGCCTACGGGTATATTTCCGATTCGCATTCCCTTTGCAAATTTCTCCAACAACCAGTTTCGCCCGAGTCTCGCAAATACCGAAGACGAATGAAGAAGCTTTTCATTCGTCAACAACAGATAAAGCAGTCGCTTTTTCCAGCCAACCCCGTACTGCCTGACCAATTGAGACCGCAGATCCCCATAGATCTGATCATGCTGGACCCCACTGGGGCAGTTCACAATACAGGTCTCACAGAGAAGACAGGTCATGAGAATCTCTTTGAACCGTTTTGAAAGATCCAGATTCCCCTCGAAGAAGTGTTTGGCCAACTGCACCTTTCCGCGAGGGCTCGCTTCTTCCATGAGAAGCTGCTGGTAAACGGGGCAGGTAGAGATACAAAGTCCGCACTTATTGCAACGATAGGATAAATCTTTTGTTTCCTCTAGAGCCATTCCACGACTCCAAGCCGCTCTATTCTATCTGGACAATTTTGTCCGGATTTAAGATGTTGCAGGGGTCAAAGGCCTTCTTGATATTCCTCGTGATTTCCATTGCGCCCTCACCTAGTTCAAAGGGAAGGATTTCTCTCTTGGCAATTCCAATTCCGTGCTCTCCTGTCAGCGTGCCCCCTAGTTCAACCGCCTTGATAGAGATGTCGTCGATGGCTTTTTCCACCCGCTTCATCTCTTCTTTGTCGCGAATATCCGTTAGTATTTGCGGATGCAAATTGCCATCTCCGGCATGGGCCACCACAGGAATCAATAGCTTATGCTCCTTAGCAATCTTTGCCACCTCACGAAACATCTGGACCAACTGTCCAACTGGTACTGTGCAATCCTCGGCAATGGCCGTAGGTCTCAGCCTGGCTTCGGCGCCATAGGCTGAACGTCTAGCCTTCCATATTTCATCATTTTCCTCAACAGTCTTAGCGACCTTGATCTCAATTGCTCCCAGGTCCTGACAGAGCTCACAGAGTTGCTGCGCCTCTGCCTCTACGGCTATTTCAGAGCCGTCGACCTCAATGAGAAGCAAAGCCTCCGCCTCTCTGGGGAGACCGATATGAGTGTAATCTTCGATGATATTGATGAATACGTTGTCGAGAAGTTCCAGGGCTACAGGAAGGATCCCCATGTCCACGATTTTGACCACGGTCTTACCAGCACTATCTAGGTCCTTATAAGCAGCTTGCAACGTCCTTCGAGTCTCAGGCAGGGGGAGTAGTTTCACGGTCATTTCTGTAATCAACCCTAAAGTTCCCTCCGATCCGCAAAACAGTTGCGTTAGATTATATCCCGTGACATTTTTGATGGTCATACTCCCGGTCCGTACGACTTGACCAGAAGCGAGAACGACTTCTAGCCCCAAAAGATAGTCTTTGGTCACTCCGTATTTCACGGCTCTCGGCCCGCCAGCATTTTCGGCAACATTTCCACCCATGGTTGAGATAGCCATGCTGGCGGGATCGGGTGGGAAAAAGAGGCCGTGTTTTGCGAGCTCTTTTTGGAATTCCATATTGATCAAGCCAGGCTGCACAACAGCTAAACGGTTCTCCTTGTCGATCTTGATGATTTTGTTCATCTTAGTGAAGACAAGAACGATACCTCCTCGAGTAGGGACTGAGCCACCTGTGAGATTAGTCCCGCTTCCTCGGGCCGTCACTGGGATCTTTTCCCTTGAAGCCACGACCATAATCCTTGAAACTTCTTCCGCAGCGATTGGAAATAGCACCGCCTCTGGTAGACCTTCAACCATAAATGCGTCATAGGAATAGTTGATAAGATCCTCCTTTTGATCTAAATACCTGTCCTTTCCCACAATTGCTCTGAGTTCATCTTTGATAGCATTGCGAAGCATTTTCCTCTCCAGTTGACCAACAGGAAGAATTCTCCATATCAAATGCATACAAACTTGCTCCTGGGAAAATATCAAAATCTACCCTGTCGGTTCAAGAGAGAAAAGCATGTGTGAGTGTGCTGGGTCTTTATCGTGCCGATCATGGTGGTTTTAATCGGGAGGTTTTCTGGAGTTTCCTGACTTTTCTGATCT
>JABAOD010014508.1_pt1 | contig 10111 bp, 11 predicted proteins | sample 7062151 | NCBI WGS metagenome assembly JABAOD01 (sample SAMN14538626, study PRJNA623070) | marine sediment metagenome | biome: marine biome [ENVO:00000428]; feature: marine pelagic biome [ENVO:01000023]; material: deep marine sediment [ENVO:00002113] | place: India: Gulf of Khambhat ... | reverse complement strand
AAGGTCTGAAATCTTGTCAGCAGGAATATCGTATTCCCCCCCGCTCCTATTGATTATGGCACCCAATACAGGAGCGTTAACCTTTCTTGCTACGGCCAGAATTTTCAACCCGTTTGTAACCGAGTCGATGTCTGGAGTAATAACGAGTATCAGCGACTGGCAGGCATTAATTACCGTTAAGGCGTCGTTTCCCAGTCCGCCAGGAGTATCCACAAGTATTATGTCGAATTTATCCAAAACCTCGGTAAGCAGTTCAGGGAATTTATCGAGAGAGGCCTCTATAACCTGCTCAATCTTTATTCCTCCCACTATAACATTTGTGCCATGGGTTTCAATCATGGCTTCTTCCCAGTTCGTTTTACCTGAAAGCACGTCATGGAGGGATGGCGCGTTTGGATCTGCACCCAGAATAAGACCAAGACTTGCTCCTTTGATATCCCCATCCAATATTAAGGTGTTTATTCCTATACTTGAGAGTGATATTCCGAGGTTTGCTATGATTGTGCTTTTACCGGCCCCATCTTTACCAGAGGCAAGGCATACACTAATTCCCATCTAAATTTTACCCCGCTTGGCCAGATCGAGCATCCATGTTACAGTGTCCAGAAATTTTACCTTGTCAATGGGCTTTGAAATATGCCAATTAGCTCCACATTCCTCAAGCGCCTTTAATTTGTCTTCGTCAGATGTCTTTGCCGTAAGCATTACAACTGGAATATTCTTTAGCTTCTCATTTGATTTAACTTTTGAGCATACCTCCCATCCGTCAAGACCTGGCATCATTACATCAAGAAGTATGAGGTCCGGTGTTTCACTTTTTAAAATCTCCATTGCTTCCTCACCGCTTTCTACCTTCAACGCCTCATGACCGTTCTTTTCAAGAATCTTCCCTATTACGAAGAGAATATCCTTCTCATCGTCTACAACCATTATCCTGCTCATCTCTATCCTCCTTTCTTCTTTGACTCCTCAAGAAGCCACATTACCGTGTCAATAAATTTCTTCATTTCAATTGGCTTTGAGATATGCCATTCTGCCCCAGAATTCTGTAAGCTTTTCAACTTATCTTCCGGCGAACTCATAACAGTCAGCATTGATACCGTGATGTCTTTTGTCTCCTCTTTTTCTTTAAGCCTCTTTGAAACTTCCCATCCATCGAGTCCTGGCATCATCACATCAAGAAGTATAAGATCAGGTGTCTTATCTTTCAATAGTTTGAGGGCTTCTTCTCCGCTTGATGCAGTTAAAACCTCCAGGCCAGCCCTTTCAAGCATTGTTCTTACTTCAAAGAGAAAATCCTCCTCGTCGTCCACCACCAGAACAAGTTTTGACATTGACCCACCTATTTAAATGCTATCACGCTGTAGTTATCAGATTTCTCTGTCTATTTGAATTTTCTCTCACTTGCTGCCCTTGGATTTACCTATATTTGTAGCTCAAATCTTAAAGACTTTACTGAAAAAAAATTTGTGCCAGCCACAAATCTATTAAGGTTTTATTTTCGTCCGTAGCCCAGGGCTTCCAGATCATGGTAAATCATTTTTCTGGAAACGCCAAATACCTCAGCTACCTTCGCGATGTTAAGGGTGCTTGGTTCACGGCTTAGAAGATCCAGCGCCTTTGTGAGCCTTCTTCTTCGAGTGTTGGCATCGTGGGGATCCTCTATTACATCCTCATTTATTGCCACTATAATGGTGGTGTATGCCCTTCCCGGTATGGGCTCTATGTTCTTCACCTCAAAGGACTGAATTCTCCCCTTTCTATGCAGCAGGGCGTTGTTCATGACCTCAGTAGCCTTTTTCAAGGCCTGGCTATTGTTTATACCTCTTTGATTTACTCCGATAACCTCTTTATGTATCGGCTCATCACCGTTTATTGACAGAACAACAGATACTGTGGCTCCTGAATAGCCCACATCGACCTGGAAATTGATATCCTCCACCAGTCCGTCTGTCGTTTTTAAATCTCTATTAATGGTGTCAACGGCTGCGTCGAGTGCATCCTCCACCTTGTGCCCCCTCTCAAAAGCCGCAACTATCTTCATATAGAAAACTCCTTGAAGAAATATCAGTAACCCATTAATATACCTTGCCTTAGATTTATATCTCATCGAGGCTTTTTTTCTCTATGCACATGGATATATTGAAACATGATGGTCCCGGAAGGCTTGGAAAATTTGTATTTGAAGATTTAGAGATTCCAACACCCTCCATCCTCTGGAGCAGACAGGGAGGAAAACCGCCGGTAGACCATCTTGAATTGATACCCTATGGGCATGCTGCAGGGGAAGCCACAATTTTGGACTACGGATCAATTTTCTCAAAAAAAGAGATAAAAAAGTTTGGAATTTTACCTTCCTTTCCCGCAGGATATCATATACCATTGGAAATAGCCAAGAAAGCTGTTGAGGAGACCCTTGATTATGCAGGGGAGCACCCGGGTTTTGGCGGGGTTATTGAGGGAGGAAGATATTTGGAGCTTTTGAAAAAGTCTGCCGAGCTTTTGAAGGATAGACCTATGGTTGAGATAGCAAATTCGACCAGATTGATAAAGAACCACCGGGCTCTTGTGAATGTAATAACCTCTATAAGGGAATCTGTCTCCCCTAACACAGCCATCTATATGGCGGGTATACCACCGACCAATTTCCCAGCACTGGTATATATGGGTGTAGATTTTTTTGATCTAAAAATGGCGATACTCGGGGCTCATGAACAAATATATCTAATGCACAATGGACTTTACGACCTGAAAAGGCTAAGAGAGCTGCCCTGTCCCTGCGGTGTCTGTGAGAAAACTCCCCCAGGTGACCTAAATTTCAAAGGTCTTCTAAGCCACAATGTTCTTGTAACCCAAGCAGTAATTAGAGAGGTAAGGGAAGCTATGAGGGATGGAAGGCTGAGAAACATGGTAGAAGAGAGAGCAATATGTGATGTTAGCATGATGGGTGCATTAAAAATCCTTGACACAGAAAAGCAGGATTACCTTGAGAAATATACCCCCATATATCAAAAAAGGACGTTGATGATTTAATTGAAAAAATCTATTGCACTAGACGAGCAGGATAAAAAGATAATACTTCTTGTCCTTGCCTTCCAGGCCCTTGGCAGGAGCCTTACAAAGCACTATAAAGGGCTTCACCAGAGCAGAACAAAACGTGTGGTAAAAAGGAAATGGAAAAAGATCCTCCTAATAATAACTAAGAAGCATTTGATAATCGAAAAAGGGGAGAGTAAGGAGCAGGTCAGCCGATCTCTGGAAATGCTTTCTCTCTATGCAAGTCTTTATTCTGATCTTGTTGATGGCTCTGCCATGGAGAAATGCAGTAATTCAATCAAAAAGCTGAAAAAGGCAGATTTGGTTCCTTCCCTCAAAGATGAACTTGAAAATGAGATCGATCGTCTAATTGCGGTTAAACCCAAGCCAAAGACAGAGAAAAAGATTGTTTCTATTAAGAAGGGGTCCCTTGTTGGCCCCCATCTTGATCCGGTGGTCAGAGAAAGGCTTATTAAACATTTTAAAAAGGAGCTGAGAAAAAAGGAGCCTTTGATAATGGCGAATCAAAGATTGGAGCTGAGGGTAAACAATTTTATCCGTCTCCATGTGGACAGGATAATCGACGTCCATCTCTCAAATGGTCTTAAGGCAGTCCAATATGGCTTTATAGACAGGACGACACAGGCACTCTCGGATTACGTTGAGGAGAAGAGCAAAACGAGTATAGATTGGACAGTCGAAAGTGAGATTATTTTAACCGAACTTGTTAGAGGGATGGGATAGTTTATCTAAATAGATCTCCCCCTTTCTAAGATCTTCCTGGGTGTTGATGTTAAAGGCAAAAGATGGTTTGTCACAGATAAGCTGATATTCTTCCCCTTCCAGGTTTTTCCCGTCCACAATGTTTACCCCTGACGGGACAAGTCCGTCCACGGTCAAGCCAGGCCTTAGACCTAGCTCCCTGCAGAGTTCCTCAGTAACAAAAACCGATAGGGCGGGCAGCCCGAACTTTTGGTATTCAGATACCACCCACTCAAGTTCTTGAGAGGTGATAATGGGGAGGTCTGCTGAAAGGATCAGTGTCTTTTGCAGATCAAGCTTTTCTAAAGCCTCCACCAAGTCTTCCACATAACCCCTTCCCCTTGTTACAACAGAGGGTAAACCGAATATTTCGCCTTTTAGTTTGAGATCTTCTGTATATGATATAAAGACTCGATTTACCGACCTGCAGGAGCTGGCTGCATCTATAACCCACTTTATCATTGGTTTCCCCATGAAATCTATAAATGGTTTCGGGGATTCTGAATTCATTCGTTCACCTCTTCCGCCGGCCATTATCAGAGCATCCACAACATCACCAGCATGCAGGCAGTTCTCGTTATTTCATTTACAGCACCGAATACATCGCCGCTCACACCACCTATGAGAACAGTTGAAATCCTTACAATAGCTAAAGAGACGATAAGAGGCAGGGCGAGTAGAACGACTGCCTCTACTCCGAACACATACGCTGATATTGTTCCTGCAATTAGAAAGGACGCCGGCAGCTGCCACATGCTTTTTTTAACAGTCTCAATGAAGATGCTTCCAGTTCCCTCAAATGCAGGAATTCCAAATCCTGCTGTGACAACCATAGCAAATTTTGACAGCGACTCAGCAACTGCCAATAGGGCTACGGGGCTGCCACCAGAAACTACATACTCCTCAGCAATAAGAATTGTTAGTAGAATAACGAAAAAACCTAGGCTGAAGCCGCCAACTCCTGTATTTGTATCGTGAAGGACCTCTATTCTTCTTTCTCTGGTGCCCCGAAACATGACTGCATCGCCAAAATCAAGGAGACCGTCAAGATGGTGGAGGCCTGTTAGGATAAGAAGAAAAAAGACACCCAAGACTGAGGAGATCATAGGCGGAAAAGATCCGAGAAGTAAATATATGAAAATACCTGCAGCAAAGCCCAGAAAAGCACCTATTATGGGGAATTGATACATGCCTTTAGCTACTTTTTCGGGTTCTTCCATTCCAGTTGGCAAGATGCTTATGAATCCAGCTGCATCTATTATTGTTCTAATCATCCCCTTCTTCCCTCATCAGAATATGTGCAGATATCGACACATATACTGCAGTCCTTTTGACCGAGCCCCTCCGTGTAGCCGCTGCACTTGAAAGATTCCTTTTTTTCAATAGCCCCTGCTGGACAATTTACTATACATCTTACGCAGTCCCCGCAGGAATTTTCGGGCTTCAATTTTTTTTGTATTTTAATTTCAGCATCCGTGAGAATACCTGAAAATCTGATTGCTGGGCCAAAACTCTCAGTAATCACCAGACCGCTCTTTCCAATAAACCCCATGCCCGACTCCACTGCCAGTCTTTGCAGACTTATACCATCCCTCTTAAAGGCAAATATGATATCTGCATCATATCCCCTGTCCTTTATGAGCCTAACAATCTTTTTAGTTTTTCTGTCAATTCCGTCCCAATTTGAAGGCATCTTTTGTGGGTAACCCAGAATTATTGCCGTCTTTCCTTTATATTCGGTGTAGCCGATAAGTTCGGCACCCTCTTTTAGGGCGGCCTCTTTTACCCTTTCCTTTAAAGCCAGGTTACCACCACCATAGCAGAGGCTACTATTAGCTGTCCGTCCACAACCCTGAGGGCTTCATAGACGTGTTCTGAATCTAGATTCACCTTTTTATCACCTAATGAATAGGCACCTTCTTTTTTTAGATTTACTCCAAGGACCCCGGCGATTGCTGACATGGTCTGCCCGGCATTTTTGCTCGTTGTCTTATTTCTGTCTCTCTGAAACACAGACAGGCCTCTTCTAAAATCTTTTCCCAAAAAGGCGCTTGAAAAGATGATAAGTGCGGCACCCATACGTGAAGGAAAAAAGTTCAAAATTTCATCCACCTTTGCAGGATAATATCCCTCCGCATTTTCTGGGCGCCCTATCATTGAATCAAGTGTATTTACAGTCCTGTAGAAGACTGCTCCACCTACACCGGCCTCCATCCCCAGAAAAGAAAAGATGTAGAAATAAAAGAAGGGCGATATCACTCCGTCCACGCTCCCCTCAGATATCGACTCTACTGTCGTTGACAGAATCCCCTCTTTATCAAGCTTCCCAGGGTCTCTTCCAGCAATAAAGGGGATCCTCTTTCTCGCTCCTTTTATGTCCTCTTTTTCGATGTCTCGTGCAATAGGGACTGTATATTCTTTTAATCCCCTCCAGCTGAAAGTTGTTTTAAATATGGTGGCCCCAAGGAGAATCTTTGCATATCCCTCGAAGAGGATAAGCACCAAATATGTAATAGTCGGGAAAGAGATAGACACTATTAATAAAATCAGGATCCCCCTGAGACCTTTTTTATTGAGATAATCTATTGTCTTTCCCATAAAAACTGTTGGATGAATCCAATCATCTGGCTCACCAAGGAGCCTATCCATAAGTAGGGCAATTAGAAAAACGGATATTAGCTCAATCTTCATAGAACCATGAAAGGTCTACACTGGAATTAACGGTTTTTCCAATCTCTTCGATGGTCCTTTCCCAGACCTCGGAGATATCTTTACCCGAGACGCTTCGTTTAAAATTAGAGCTTTTCAAGATAAAGTTCACAAATCCCTCTCTGAAAGGGCCTGAATCAAAAAGACCGTGGATATAGGTGCCGAAGACCATTGAATCTCTTGAAACCGCTCCTTCATCTTCACCCTTTATCTTAAAAATCGGCTCTGCACCATCCAAAAGAATTGTCCTACCCATATGGATCTCGTAGCCAGAGACGCTCATTCCCTTCATACCCGCAAATACCCCTTTGTCGGTGACAACCATTCCTGAAACAGGGGTCGTTGTTTTTTCATAGCTTTCAAAGGAGGTTTCAACTTCCAGAAGCCCCAATCCCTCATGCTCTGAGGCTTCTCTCGTCTCGACACCTTCGTCGTATATTCTTCTCCCGAGTATCTGGTATCCTCCGCAGATGCCGATTATAGGGATCTTACCAGATAATGTCTTGATCTTATCAAAGCCCGAATTTTTTATCCACTTCAGGTCATCTATCGTCGATTTGGTACCCGGGATTATTATGGCATCGGGATCTCCAAGTTCCCCGGGCGATGAAACATATCTGAGCTTTATTCTGTGGTCAAAGGCGAGTGGTTCAAAGTCCGTAAAATTTGATATCTTCGGAAGCCTCAGAACCACGATTTCAGCCCTCTGTTGATCATTCTCCCCAAGGCTCTGGGAGTCCTCCGCAGGGAGACGAAGATATTCAAGATAAGGAACAACTCCAATTACCGGGATGCCCACCTCATCTTCTATCATATCCAGTCCAGGTTTGAGGAGTTTTATATCCCCTCTGAATTTGTTTATAACAATCCCGCGCACCCTCTTCCTGTGGCGGGGGAGCATTAGCTCCAGTGTTCCATAAATTGCTGCAAAGACACCTCCTTTATCTATGTCGGCTACAAGAACGACATCTGCATCAGCCAAATCTGCCGAGGCAAGGTTTGCAATATCTCTTTCATAGAGATTTATTTCCACAGGGCTGCCCGCACCCTCCATAACAATAATCTCATATTTCGTCTGAAGTTCTTTGATCGCTCTTTTTACTGCAGGCAGACCGACATTATCTACAAAGGAATTATAGTACTCCTCTGCAGAGATGTCACCATAGGGCTTGCCGTTGAGAATTACCTGGGATAGGCCGTCACCTCTCGGTTTTAGGAGTATTGGGTTCATGTCTGATGTGGGCTCAACTCCTGCGGCAATGGCCTGGAAGGCCTGTGCTCGAGAAATCTCCTTTCCATCCTTTGTTGCAGCTGAGTTAAGGGACATGTTCTGAGCCTTAAAGGGTGCCACTCTAAACCCTGCATCTCTAAAAATTCTGCACAGAGCAGCGGCTATAAGACTCTTCCCGGAAAAGGAGGAGGTCCCGGCTACCATAAGGGCCTTTTTCATGGGAAATCAATCCAGGAAGGACTATTTTAACATTTCTCTCCAGAGTTGAATCAGACAGATATCTTTGCATTTGTTATATTCTTTTAGTAACTGAAGGTAAGAAAAAGAGGTTATTGAATATGGTGCATCATTTACAGGATAGTGAAAAAGGTGAAGAAGAATTGGATACCAGGGAAAAATTAGATTTGGAGGCGGTATATCCTTTGCTGCCCCTGAAAAACACAGTAATATTTCCTGGAGTGGCCTTAACTTTGAATGTTGGAGAGAACCGATCGAAAAGGCTTCTCGGAGAGTTAAAGGATGGAAGGCTAATTCTTTCAGCACTGAAGGATATGAGGGGTATCTGACCCATATAACGTGTATGAGACAGGGACTCTTGCCAAGATTGTTCACATGGCCGAGGCAAAGGATGGCCTTTTGGTCCTTGTTCAGGGGGAGCAGAGGGTAAGGGTTAAGAGCTATATCCAGGTTGATCCATATTTTAAGGCGAGCGCCAAGAGATTAGCTGATGTTGGGGGTGAGGAGGATGTGATAGAGGACCTCGTATTCCAGGTAAAAGAGCTTGCCCGAAGGATCATAGAAGACCTGGGAATCCCTAGAGATGCTCGGGAGGCACTGGGATATATCAGCGATCCAACCTCCCTCTCCTATCTAATAGCCTCGAATATGGACATTGAAAAAGAGGTAAAGCAGGAGATTTTGGAGTCAGATAGCGTTAAAAAAAGGCTGGAGATGCTTCTGCCTCTCTTGACGCGGGAGCTCCGCAAGATTGAGCTCAAAAAGGATATTGCAAAAAGGGTCAACGATGGAATGGAGAAATCTCAAAAAGAGTTTTATCTGAGACAGCAGCTCAAGGCTATAAAAGAGGAGCTCGGGGAGGATGAGGAGGCAAACGAGATAGCAGAGCTTGGTGAGAAGATCAAGGCTGCTGGTATGCCAGCTGAGGTAGAGGAGGTTGCTTTAAAGGAGCTGAACCGCCTTTCAAAGATCCATACATCCTCAGCTGAATACACTGTCTCAAGGACATATATTTCCTGGCTCCTTGATGTGCCCTGGTCAAAATCCACAGTGGACAATGAAGATATCTCAAAGGCTGAGGAGATACTTAGAGAAGGCCACTACGGTCTGGAAAAGGTGAAGAGGCGTATCCTTGAATACCTCTCTGTAAAAAAGCTCAAAAAAGATCTGGGAGGCCCAATACTGTGTTTTGTAGGTCCACCGGGAGTTGGAAAGACCTCTATAGCCCGATCGGTTGCAGATGCCCTGGGAAGAAAGTTTATGAGAATCTCGCTCGGCGGGATCAGGGATGAGGCAGAGATAAGGGGGCATAGACGCACATATGTTGGAGCCCTGCCTGGTAGAATTATCCAGGCCATTAAGAAAGCAGGCACCAACAACCCTGTGATACTTCTCGACGAGATTGACAAGGTCGGATACGACTACAGGGGTGACCCATCCTCCGCCCTCCTGGAGGTTCTGGATCCTGAGCAGAACTCGAATTTTTCGGATCACTATCTTGAGGTGCTCTTCGACCTTTCAAAAACACTCTTCATAACCACAGCCAACAGACTGGACACGGTACCAGCCCCTCTGAAGGACAGGATGGAGGTACTCGAATTCCCGGGCTATACTCAGCTGGAAAAGAAGATGATTGCAAAGAGACATCTCATACCAAGGCAGCTCGGGCGACACGGTCTCTCCGACAGCCAGATCATTTTTGATGACGGGGCAATCCAGGGCATTATAGAGGGGTACACAAAAGAGGCCGGAGTAAGGAACCTTGAAAGAGAGATATCCTGCGTGTTGAGGGGTGCTGCAAAGAAGGTTGCAGAAGGACACAAGGGTCGTATAAAGATAACCAAGAAGGACCTTGAAAGATATCTTGGCCCGGAGAAATACTTCCAGGAGCTGAAGGAGAGGACAATGACCCCCGGAGTTGCTACTGGACTCGCCTGGACACCAACTGGTGGAGAAATACTCTTTGTGGAGTCAAATCTGATGTCCGGCAAAAAGGGCCTGATTCTAACTGGCCAGCTGGGAGACGTGATGAAGGAGTCTGCCCAGGCCGCCCTTAGCTATGTAAAGTCCCATGCAGAGGAGCTCGATATCGATGCAGAGGCATTTCAGCAAAAAGACATCCATGTACACGTGCCC
>JABAOD010004982.1_pt4 | contig 10112 bp, 4 predicted proteins | sample 7062151 | NCBI WGS metagenome assembly JABAOD01 (sample SAMN14538626, study PRJNA623070) | marine sediment metagenome | biome: marine biome [ENVO:00000428]; feature: marine pelagic biome [ENVO:01000023]; material: deep marine sediment [ENVO:00002113] | place: India: Gulf of Khambhat ... | reverse complement strand
CCCCCCTCGTAGTAGATCCATTCCACCGAGTCGATCTCGAGCGCCTGGTCGAGCAGAGAGCGCAGCTGCGACGGGTTCAAGGTTCCCTGGGCATCCGGTCCCGAGTACACGAAGCAGTGATCGCATTGGAAGTTACAGGCATACGTCAGCAGGATGTGAACTTGCTCGGGCCACACGGTGGCGCCTCCCCGGTCGCTCATCCGATTGTCGGCGACCACGCCCCCCAGCCGCCAGGGCACAACGGCACGTGCCGAATGCCCTGCCGGCCGGTCCTCGGGGCACGGGCCCCAACGGTGCCACCGCGCCGGCCGCGGGCCGGTAGCCTCGGATCGGGCCACGCGAGAAGGGAGAGGGAGATCGCCGCCCACCGATACCGTCCGGCGCGCCGGCCGCTCCAGATCTTCGCCTACGACCCGGTGTTGGGGCGGGTCGCCGGCAACCGGATAACCATCGACGTTGCCAACGAGGACCTGGGCCGCGGCCCGCGGGGCAAGAAGGTGGAAGTCATCGACTACGACTCGACGAACGACACCTTCTACCCACCGGTCGACCTGGACGACCCCGGGATCCTGATGAACGGCGGCATCGATCCGGCAGAGGGGGACCCCCAGTTCCATCAGCAGATGGTCTATGCCGTCACGATGAAGGTGATCGAGAACGCCGAACGCGCCCTCGGCCGCGAGATCCGATTCCGCGCCGGGCCGCTGAAGGTCTTCCCGCATGCCTTCCGCGGCGCCAATGCCTTCTACGACCACGAGAGCCGCAGCCTCTTCTTCGGCTACTTCCGCGCCGACGAGGCAGACCCCGGCGCCAACCTGCCCCGGCAATGGGTGTTCACGTGCCTCTCTCACGACATCATCGCTCACGAGACCACCCACGCCATCGTCGACAAGATCCGGTACCGGTACCGGTACCCGACCAACAAGGACGTGCTCGCCTTCCACGAAGCTATCGCCGACATCGTGGCGATCTTCCAGCACTTCACGTTCCCCGAGGTGTTGCGCGACGCCATCAGGTCGACCCGAGCGGACATCCGCAGCCCGAGCCCGCTGATCGATCTGGCAGTTCAGTTCGGGCACGGCACCGGCAAAGGCGGTGCGTTGCGCGGCGCCCTCGACGGAGAACCCGACCCATCCGCATACACGACGACCTTTGCGCCTCACCAGCTGGGGTCGGTTCTCGTGGCGGCGGTCTTCGACGGTTTCTTCACGCTCTACCAGTCGCGCATCCAGGATCTGCTGCGGTTGGCGACCGGCGGCACCGGCGTCCTCCCGGAGGGAGCGCTTCACCCCGACCTGGTCAACCGGGCCGCCCGCGAGGCGACCGTTGCCGCCGACGAGATCCTGACGGCCTGCCTCCGCGCCTTCGACTACCTGCCCGTGCTCGACGTCGACTTCGGGGACTTCCTGCGCGCCCTCGTGACGGCCGACTACGAGCTCAACCCGGATGACTCGCATGGACGCCGGGCGGCGCTGATCGAGGCGTTTCGCCGGCGCGGGATCTACCCGTCGGGGGTCACCTCGCTGGGAGAGGACGCCCTCCTGTGGGATCCCGGCCTCGCCGCCGCGGTGAAACTGCCCAGGCTGCCTGAGGAGGTGAGCAGTCTCGTGGTCCCCGAGCTGATCGCATACGACCGGCGGACCGAGAGCCTGCCGGAGGACTGGGGAGACCTGGCGGACGTCTCCCGGAGGAGACGCCGCGACGCCCGCGACGAGCGGCGCCGGACCGTCTACGACTCGCTGTACCGCTTCGGAGGCGACAACGCATCCAAGCTGTTCCTGGAGGGCAGGAACGTCTCCGTCGCCGGGTTCAACCCGACGTTTCGCGTCGGCGAGGACGGCAAGCTGCGTACGGAGATCGTGGTGCAGTGGGTCGACACCATCGCCAAGCGCAAGGAACTGGGCGGCCTCGAACCCTCCGCCGGAACCACGGTCGTGTTCTCCGCCGAGGGCATACCGCGCTACGTGGTGGCCAAGCCGTGGCCCCACGAGGGTCTTCGGGGCGAGATGGCTCAGGCGGCGATACGGCGCAAGGACAGGATGACGGTGTTCGTCGACGAGTGCGATGACCGCGATCCGGCCGCGGCGTGGTCGGGGGAGGCGGACTGGGACAAACGGATGCTGTCCCGTTTCGCACTCGCGTCGATCCACAAGGCTCCCGGGTACCTGGCATGATCGACGACGTAGTCAAGATCCGCGTCTACAACGTCGGCTTCGGCGACTGCATCAAGCTGGACCTGCCGACGCCTTCCGGCCGCCGCGCCACGGTCCTGATCGATTGCGGGTCGCTCAGCTTCGGCGATACCGGTCAGAACCACGAGGGCCTGGTCGAGAGGATCGTCGCCGACGCCACCGGCGAGGACGACGTCGCCAGGATCGACCTGGTCGTCGCCACCCACCGCCACAAGGATCACATCTCCGGGTTCGGCCGCCCGGAGTGGAGCGCGGTTCGCGTCGGCGAAGTGTGGCTCCCGTGGACGGAGAACCCCGACGACGCCGACGCCCGCAGACTGCTCGATGCGCAGCGCAGCCTCGCGTTGCGCATCACCGAGAGCGAAGCGCGGTTGCGCGCCAACGCCAAGATCGGCGACGAAGCCACCGAGCTGATCCTCGGCATGGCGTTCAACGCGCTCTCGAACGACGAGTCGATGGCCACCCTGCGCTCCGGCTTCGCCGGCGACCCCACCGTCAGGTACCTCTCGCGTTCGGCCTCGCCGCTCCGGCCCCGGGCCCTCGGCGGGCTGCGGGTCCACGTGCTCGGGCCGACCCGCAGCCCGGAGGTGATCAAGCAGCTGGATCCGCCGAGCGGACAGAGCTACCTGGCGATGCTTCCCGCCGTCCCGCCCGCCGTGGGCGAGGAGGACGACCGTGACCGGCCGTTCCCCGACCTCGAGCCCATGGACTGGCAGGCGTACACGACGTACCGGGGAGACGATCGCAAGATCGACACCGCTCAGGCGAAGGGCCGCCTGCGCAGCCTCGTCGAGGTCGACTCGCTGCTCAGCGCCACGACGCTCGACTATGCCCTCAACAACACGAGTCTGATGCTGATGTTCGAAGTGGGAGACCAGTTCCTGCTGTTCCCCGGCGATTCGCAGTGGGGCAGCTGGAAGACCGCCATGGACTCGGACTCCTCGGCTGCGCTCCTCGCGAGGACGACCTTCTACAAGGTCGGCCACCACGGCAGCCACAACGCGACGCCGCGGCGCTTCGTCGAGGAACTCATGCCGGAGAACTGCTGGGCGGTGACGTCGGTCACCCACTACTCGCAATGGAAGGCCGTGCCCAAGGCAGAGCTCCTGGCGAAGCTGGAGGCGAAGGCGCCGAATCGGGTGCTGGCAACCAACGACCTGCCGGCTTCGGATCCTCCCGGGATCGTCGTGGAGGAGGGCGGCCTGGCGGTCGACTTCGAACTGCCCACCCGCATCAGGCGATCCGACGCCGAATGAGCGCCGGGTGTAGAGTTCGCGGAGAACTCCGGGTGAGGCCGCTGGGGGCTTCGGCTTCCTGTCGGTTAGTCACCGGTTCCCAGTCTTAGGGACTCGGCCTCGTCCGGAGTTCCCACGCGTCTCAGCCCCACGGCGGTCGATGTGACCTTGGGCTCTGCCGGGCGCGGTCGACGACGGGTAGCGTTGATGTCCCTGGGTGGGGAGGTCCGGGTTCGATTCCCGGTGGCCGAGGATTAGTTATCCAAGGCGATGGCGGAACCTCCCCCTCGGGGGTTTCGCGTCGGGCGTACGTCGCGAGTCCGCCATCGGCCACCACCGGTGTCTACAGTGGCGTGCCGGCTGCAGGGCTCTAGCGCAGGGAGGGGACATGCCCGTCGTCAACTACTGGTCTCACGTTCCGCACCTCAGGACCACCGACGAAGTGATGGACTTCGGACCCGGGAAGCTGTGGCAGGTCCCCTTCGAAGTCTGGGACTACCTGGTCGCCGGGGCGTTCTCCGACCACGAGCGGGTGTACGAGGCGACGCAGCCCGTCTTCTTCTACATCGAGGCCGACGTCGACTGGCCGATTCTCGTGCCGGGGGAGCCGGAGCAGCGGCGCAACATCGAACTCAAGAAGCCCAGCTTCTCGGGAGACGACCTGTTCGAGCGGATGGGAGCCGGGTTTCTGACCTGGTTCGTGTCCCAGATCGGGTGGGCCGTCCAGGCGGCCCTCACACTCGCCGCACCGGCGTCGGCGCCGGGGTCGATGCGCTCCTCGATGACGTTGTGTGCTCCCGACGACGGCTACTACTTCGATCTCGGCCAGCTCGACGGCGTGGTGGCGCGGGTCCAGGGCGACGCCGACCATGAGTGGCTCCTGATGCCGGAGTCCGCCGGCGAGCCGCTGCCCAAGGACAGAGTCGAGTTCGGCTCGGCGCTGTACGGCTTCGCCGACGCCGCCCACGATGACGCCGACTTGGCGGCGGCGTTGGATGCGCTGATGCTGAGCGCCCAGCCGACCCTCGGATATCGAGACCAGTTGGTTCTGGCGACGATCGCCCTCGAGGCTCTGCTGCTGCCCGAGGCCCGGTCAGACCTCGCGGCGACGTTCCGCAACCGGCTCACGGCGCTTCTCGACGGAGGCCCGGAGCTGGAAGAGGTGGCGCGCACCCTCTACGACGCCCGCAGCGCCGCGCTCCACGGCAGCGAGCCGCGAGACCACGCCCTGGCCCGCCGGTACGAGGAACTCGCCGTCGCCCAGCAGGCCGCGGCTGCGGCGATACTCGCCATCGGACCGGCCGTGCTCGACGGCGAGCCGCTCGAGTCGATTCGTGCCGGGCTCGACAGAGGCGAGCGCCCCGCAGGGGGCATCGCCGGGCCGCCGATCGACAGCGACGCGCCGCCGGCGCTGCGCACGGGCAGCCGGCTGACCCATGCGGAGCCGAGTTCGACGGCGGCGGTGGCGGTGCCGGGCGGTGTGATGCACGCCAACGACGGCGAGTACATCAGCTGGTCGCCGCTGATCGGGCTGGGAAGCACGAGCCCCGTGGGTTCCCGCCGTACCGTGTTCTTCGTCGACTCGCTCGACTCCATGGAGCTGATGGAGATCGAAGAGCGCGACATCCGGCGCGACTTCCTCGCCAAGCTGGCGGCGCCCGGGAGCCTGGCATCGCCGCACGCGGTGCTCGGGTTGCCGGGAACCGGCAGCCACGAACTCGGCGAGCTCGAGCATCGGCGCACCGACGCCGTCGCCGCACTGCGCCTTGCGGGCTTCTGGCGTTTCGTCGACCCATCGCTGCTCGGCTGGTACATCTACGAGGGGTCCACCCGTATTCGGATCCCGACGGTCCTGCGCCAATCCGTGCTCGGCGGGTTGGCGCACGAGCCGACGGAGTTCATCGGCGAGGCAGACCAGGGCAGGGTCGAGGAGATGGCCTCGCTGCTGCAGACATACCGGGAGGAGTACCGCGATCCTGGTGTCGACGATGTGCTCGGCGAGCTGTTGCGGGCGCATCCCAACCCGTACCTTCCCGGTGAAGCGAGCGCGGCGCTCCTGCTGGGGATCGTCGAAGACGTTCTCGGGCGGTTCCGCCCGAAGAGCGATCCGGTCCAGCTGGAGGATCTGGCCGCCGCGGTGTCGTCCGACGAAGCGGCCGCCTGGTTCCAGGCGAACGGGCGGAGCTTCCGCAACGCGGTGGCCCATGGACGCTGGAAAGGCACGCATGAGGTGCATGAGGTCGACGATGAGAACCGCCTCCTCGTGGCCGTCGCCGTCGGCGCGATGCGCCAGATGCTCCAGTTCATCGTCGATCAACCCGAGGCGCTGCCGAACCCTGCGGGGGCGTTCGTCGATCACCTGGCGTCGCGCCTCTGACGGTCGCGAGGGGTCGGGCCGACGATGACCCATGTCGCGGTGGCGGGCGTGCTGGTGACCGCGGCGGGGCTCTCGGCGACGCTGGTGGCCGAGCGTGCGGACCGGCGCGGCCTGCGGTTCGCGGCCAAGCCGTCGGCCTCGGTGGGATTCCTGCTGGTGGCCCTCGGGTCGGGGGCGCTGGAGACCCCGTACGGGGTGTGGATACTCATGGGGCTGGCGCTGTCGCTCTGCGGGGACGTGTTGCTGATGTTCCGAGACACGGCGCGGTTCCGGGCCGGGCTGGCGGCGTTCTTGCTGGGGCACGTTGCCTACATCGGGGCGTTCGCCGTCGCCGGGGTGGCCGCTGCGTGGGCGGGGGTGGCGGCGGCGGGAGCAGCGGTCGTCGCCGCGGCGGTGCTGCGGTGGCTGCTGCCGCACGTGGACGGCGGAATGCGCAGGCCGGTGCTGGCCTACGTGACCGTCATCAGCGTGATGGTGGCGCTCGCAGCCGGGACGCAGGGAGCGGGGGAGACGGCGTTGATCGCCTGGGGGGCGGCGCTCTTCTACGTGTCGGACCTCTTCGTGGCGCGGGAGCGCTTCGTCACCCCGGCGTTCGCGAACCGGCTCGTGGGCCTGCCGCTCTACTACGGCGGGCAGGTCCTGCTGGCGCTGTCGGTGGCTGGGTAGGCGGCGACGGATCGACGGCGGGACTCCCGCCCCGCCTCCGCCGCCGGGTGAGGGGAACGTCGGGCGCCGTCAGCCAGGTTCGCGTTCGATCGTGAGGTCGGCGAAGTTCGCCCACGACTTGCCGAACTCCCACCAGCCGCGGACGTGGGGGGCACGGAGCGACTTGTTCCAACCGTAGGTCAGCGGGATGACCGCTACTTGCTCGGCGACGGCCATCCGGTCGGCGGCGTGGAACAGCTCCAGGCGGGTGCGCTCGTCCCGTTCGGCCGCAGCTCTCCGGATCAGGTCGTCGTAGGGCGGGTGGGCGAAGCCTCCCGGGTTGTCCTTGGCGTCGCCGGCCAGGAGCAGACGGAGGAAATACTCGGGGTCGGTGTATCCCGGGTACCACGTCGCCGGATACGCGACGTACTCGTGGGTGTCGTCGGGCAGCTCGAACCACCGCGCCAGCGTTCCGATCACGTCCACATCGACCGCCAGTCCGAGATGCTCCCGCCACATCTCGGCGACGGCTCCCACCATCCATTCGACCCGCCCCAGGGTCGCCACTCGCAACCGCTGCGGGCTCCCGGTTTCGGCCAGCAGGGCGCGGGCGCGCTCCGGGTCGAAGCGCAGCGCGATGTCGGGCGTATGCCCGGCCAGCGCCGGGGGCACGAGCCCGCCGGTTGCGACCGCTTCGTCGAACGGCGCGGCGTGCGCCAGGGCCTCCCGGTCCACGGCGTGGGCGAGCGCCTTCCTCACCCGCACGTCGGAGACTGCCGCGTGGGCGAAGTCGAAGAACAGGTAGTACAAGCCGGCGGGCGGTTCCTGGCAGACCTGGCCGCTGGGGACCTGGTCGAGCGCACGGCCATCCCACCCACCGCCGATCCACACCAGGTCGCACCGTCCGGCCACGAAGGCTGCGACGGCGTCGTCGTAGGGACCGGGCCGCCACTCGACCCGGCCGACGTTGCCGAACCGGGCACCCTGGTAGTCGTCACGGCGCACCAGCGTCACGAGCTCGCCCGCGTGCGCCTCGCGGCGGAACGCCCCGCTGACCACCTCGTTGGCCGGATCGGCCCATTGGTCGCCGAGCCGTTCGACTGCATGCCGCGGCTGCGGCCCGCAATCGGGCCGGTTCAGCATCGAGAGGAAGTACGGCGCCGGTGCCGCCAGCCGGAACTCGACCGTGCGCGCATCGAGCGCTGCTACGCCGATCAGGCCGGGATCGGAGGCGGCACCCAGCACATGGTCCCTGGCGCCCTCGATCACATACAGCATGGCGACCGAGACACCGGGCCGCTCGGGATCGAGGTTGCGCATCACCCCGTAGGCCGCGTCGGCGGCGGTGAGGGGACGGCCGTCCGACCACACCAGGCCGGGCCTGAGCGTGAATCGGTAGCGGAGGCCGTCGTCGGAGATCTCCCAGCGTTCCGCCAGCGACGGGACGAGCGTGTCGTCGGGCCAGCGCTCCACGAGACGGTCGAACATCGCCATCTGGAGCTGCATGTCCGTGAGCATGTAGGAGCGGATCGGGTCCCCGGGCAGGAACAGCGGCGGTCCCGAGAAGCGCAGCGTCTCGGTGGCGGCTGGGGNNTCGAACGCCCGCTGGTAGACGGCGTTGGACTCGGCGAATCGCAGCGCCGTGTGGAGCGCGTGCGCGAGCTTCAGCAGCACCAGGGCGCGGGCGCGTCTGTCGCCGCGTCGCTCCAGGATCGGAAGCAGCGTGCGGTAGTGGTCGATGGCCTCGTCGAGGGCGTGCTCGCGCCGGGCCACGTCGCCGGCCCGCAGCAGCGCCTCGGCGGCGCGGTCGTCGTCGCCGGCCGCCGCCCAGTGATTGGCCAGCAGGCCGGCCACCTCGTCGACGTTGTCGGCGTAGCGCCGCTCGAGCCACCCGGCGGCTCGGCGATGGAGCTCGGAGCGACGATCGTCGGGAAGGGTTCGGTAGGCGGCCTCCTGGATGAGGGCGTGCTTGAACAGATACTCCGCCTGTGGCCAGCGGCGCGCTTCGACGAGCAGGTCGAGGCGAAGCAGTTGCTTCATGGCGTCGATCAGCCCGGCCGGCTCGCCGACTACACCCTGAAGCAGCGGCAGCCCGAAGCTGCGGCCCAGCACCGCCGCCGACGTGACCAGGTCATGGGCTTGGGGATCGAGCCGGTCGATGCGGGCCTGGACCACCTTCTCGACCGTCTCCGGAACCGACAGCGTCACATCATGGTCGAACCTCCACCCGCCGCTCGCCTTGACCAGAGCGCCCTCGTCGACGAGGGAGCCAACCAACTCCTCCAGGTAGAAGGGGTTGCCCTCAGCGAGTTCGAGCAGCCGCCGGGTGGTGTCGGCCGGCAATGTCCCGGCACCGACGAGGGAGTCGAGCAGCGTCTGCTGATCCTGGCCGGTGAGGGATGTCAGCGACAGGTCGACGAGTCGGTGCGGCACCAGGCGCCGGGCCAGCTCGCCGAGGCGGTGCGACGGATGGTCGGGATCGGTCCGGGTGGTGAGTACCAGCAGTGTGGCGGTCCGGTCGGTGAGACGGACGAGGCGTTCGAGCAGCTGGACCGAGGTGGGGTCGGCCCAGTGGACGTCCTCGATGGCCGTCACGAGCGGCCCGCGGCCCGCCAGCGCCTCGATGAGCTCGCCGACCACTTCGAATGTCCGGTATTGGAGCGCTTCAGGGGCGACTTCCAGCCGGCCGCCATGCGGCGGCTCCAGCGTCATCCCCAGCATTCCGGCAAGGTACGGGAAGAGCCGCTCCCCTCCTGGAACCGACCGCTCCAGTTGCGCCTGCAACGCCACCCGGGCCTTCAGCTCTGCGTCGTCGATGCCGAGATCCAGCCAGCTGCGCAGGAGATCCCGGAAGGGCCAGTAGGGCATCGCCTCGGCGTAGGAGGCGCAATGGCCGACCAGCCAGGTCACCGAGCCCGCTGTTGCGGAGCGCAGCTCCTCGACGAGCCGGGTCTTGCCGACGCCGGCCTCGCCGCTCACGATCACCACCCCGCCCAGCCCCCGCCGAAGGCCGTCGACTGCGGCACTGGCGGCCGCGAACTCGTCGTCGCGTCCAACGAACGGGGAGTGGATCCGGCGTGACATGCGGGCTTTGTCGGTGGCGCCCTTCACCGCCGCGGCCCTCCACGCCAGCGTGACGTCGTCGACCGCGACCGGGTCCGGGTCCCATGCGAACAGGTCCTCCAACTGATGGCGGGTGGGATCGCCCACCAGCACCTCACCCGCTCCGGCCGCCGCCACCAGTGCGCGGAGAGGCGTGACTGCGTCGGCGAGGTCCTGGTCGGACTCGATCGGCACGGTCACCGGCCGCGACATGACCGCCGCCCTGACGCCGATGCGACCGCCGTTCCAGGATCGCTCGATGTCGGCTCCATGTGTGGCGATTCGCGACCGGATGTTCAGCGCCGCGCGGATGGCGCGGTAGGCATCGTCGTCGCGCGCCACCGGCACGCCGAACGAAGCGATCGCCTTGGTTTCGTCGCTGGCGACGACCGTGCCACCGAGGTCTTCCGCAGCAGCCGTCACGATGCCGATGGTCTCGGCGAGGACGAGCGTCGCGGCGTCGGCGGCGAGGACGGCTCGCAGCTCGTCGATGCCCGTGAGCTCCGCGATCACGAAGGTCGCCAGGCGGCGCGCCGGTGGCGGCGGGGCCGCCGGGGCCGG
>JABAOD010022696.1_pt2 | contig 10114 bp, 8 predicted proteins | sample 7062151 | NCBI WGS metagenome assembly JABAOD01 (sample SAMN14538626, study PRJNA623070) | marine sediment metagenome | biome: marine biome [ENVO:00000428]; feature: marine pelagic biome [ENVO:01000023]; material: deep marine sediment [ENVO:00002113] | place: India: Gulf of Khambhat ... | reverse complement strand
TCTTCCGCGATCGATCGCTCGAGCGCCGCCGCGGCCCGCACCATCGTCGCCTCGTCGAAGTGCCGGGCGATGAACTGCCCACCCACCGGCAGCCCCCGCACCCGCCCGATCGGCAACGAGAGCGCCGGCAGGCCGCTGAGGTTGGCGGTGACGGTGAACACATCGGACAGGTACATCTGCAGCGGGTCGGCCACCCGCTCGCCCAGCCGAAACGCGACGCTCGGCGACGTCGGTGTGAAGACGACATCGATCCCCGCGCCGAAGGTGCGCTCGAAATCGCTGCTGATCAGGCGGCGCACCCGCTGGCCGCTGCCGTAGTACTCATCGTAGTAGCCGGCCGATAGTCCGTAGGTGCCGAGGATGATCCGCCGCTTGACCTCGGCGCCAAAGCCTTTGCCGCGACTTCCGCGGTACACGGCCGAAGCGCGTTCCGCAGCGGCCACCCGCAACCCGTAACGCACGCCGTCGTAGCGCGCCAGGTTGCTCGAGGCCTCCGCGTTGGCCACCAGGTAGTAAGTGGGCACGGCAAAGCGCGTGTGGGGCAGCGAGATCCCTCGCACGTCCGCACCCAGCCGACCCAGCCGCTCGACCGCCGCGCGGCAGAGCGAAGCGATCCCCTCGTCCAGGTCGGCGCTCAAATATTCGGCGGGAACACCCACGACCAGGCCCTCCGCCCCCATCGCCACGGCCGCCTCGAGGTCCGCCCCGGGACGCTCAGCCGAGGTCGAGTCGAAGCGGTCAGCCCCGGCGATGACGCTCAGCAACGTCGCCGCGTCAGTCACGTTGCGGGCCAGCGGTCCGATCTGGTCGAGGCTCGAGGCAAAGGCGACCAGGCCGTAGCGGCTGACGCGCCCATAGGTCGGCTTGATCCCCACCGCCCCGCAAAAGGCGGCCGGCTGCCGCACCGAACCGCCCGTGTCCGAGCCCAGGGCCAGCGGCACCAGACCCGCGGCCACCGCCGCCGCCGAGCCGCCGGAGCTGCCGCCCGGCACGCGCTCGCGATCCCAGGGGTTGCGGGTCGGGCCGAAGGCGCTGTTCTCGGTGGACGAGCCCATGGCGAACTCGTCCAGATTGGTCTTGCCGACGATCAGCGCACCCGCTTCGCGCAGCTTGCGAACGACTGTCGCCTCGTACGGCGCGGTGAAGTTCTCGAGGATGCGCGACCCACAAGTCGTCGGCAGGCTCAGCGTGCAGATGTTGTCCTTGACCGCCACCGGGATTCCCGTCAGCGGCCCGCACGCTTCACCCGCATCGAGCGCCCGGTCCGCGACGGCCGCCTGCTCGTCCAGTTCCTCTCCGGCCACCGAAATGAACGCGTTGAGCGAGGGTGCTTCGGCGTCGGCGCGCTCGATCTCGGCGAGCGTCCGGCGGACCAGCTCGGTCGCACGGAGGCGACGCGACCGCAAGCCATCCTGCAGCTCAGCCAGCGACGGCAGCGAGCCTTCACTCATGCGCCGCCCGGACCCTCCTCCGCCTCATCGCTCTGCCACGACTCGGCCTCCATCGCCGGCAGCCTTGGCAGCACGAAGAAGCCATCACGCCAGGCGGGAGCCAGCTCCTCCGGCGTGCGCTGCAGCGGATCGCACTCGGTGCGGTCTTCGCGCAGCGGCGCCCCCTCCCCGGCGCCGGTCCAAGGTTCGACACCCGTAAGGTCGAGCTCACGCAGCGCGCCGAAGTACTCGAGGATCGCGCGGCAGTCGCGCGTCAGCTGCTCCAGCTCCGGCTCGCTCAGCTCCAGCCGTGCCAGCTCGGCCACTTTCAACAGATCGGATCGCTCGAGCGCCATGTCAGCCTCTCTTCGTGGACTCCGCGCCGCTCAGCCGCCCCTAATCGAGCTCGAGGTTGGCGTAGCGAACCATGACCTTCTTCGTCCCGACGCTCTCGAAATCGATGACGGCTTTGAGATCGATCCCGTGACCGTCCAGCCGGGTCACGGTGCCGGTCCCAAAACGCGGATGCCGAACCCGGCTCCCTTCCGTCAGCGCCGGCATCACAGCCGTCTCCTGCGAGTCCGTGTAGTCGTAAGTGAGCTCGCCCGGCAACCGCGCGCGCTCGCCCCGGCCCAGCCAGCCCTCCGCCTCCATGGCGCGCCGCCGGCTCGTTGCCCGTTCGGCATAACGCTCCGTTTCCAACCCGATCACCAGCTCTTCCGGCAGCGGCCGCAGGAACGACGACGGGCTCGAGATCAGCCGGTCTCCCGCCCGCCGGCGCGTGACGGCATGCGTCAGATACAGCTTCCTCTGGGCCCGCGTGATGCCGACGTAGAAGAGGCGGCGCTCTTCCTCCAGCTCCTCCAGCGTGTCGTACGACCGTGAAAGGGGCAGCAGCCCTTCCTCCAGTCCGCCGATGATAACCACTGGGAACTCCAGCCCCTTGGCGTTGTGAAGTGTCATCAGTGTCACGGCGTCGGCTTCGGGATCGAGATTGTCCACCTCAGCCACCAGCGAGATCTTTTGCAGGAACAGATCGAGCTCGCTCAGTTCGCCGACCTCCTCGATGTCCTCCGCTTCCAGCGCCGTGCTGGGATCGAATTCCGCCGCCGCGGCGATCAGCTCCTCCACGTTTTGCGCCCGATCGACCCCCTCGTGCCCCTCCTCGCGCAGGATCTCCAGAAGCTTCAGCTCGGCCACCAGGTCGCTGAGCAGCTGGCCCACGCGCACGTGCGTCGAGAGGGCGCGGTAGCGATCGATCATCCGGGCAAACGCCTCCAGCGACGTGGCGCCGGCCGGCCGGATCCCCCCGAAGCCGTGCGCCTGCCGGGCAGCCTCGAGCGGGGTCAGCCCCGCGCCGCTTGCTCCGTCCAGCAGCGCAGTGAGCGTGCTGTCGCCGATCCCGCGGCGCGGATAATTCACGATGCGCAGGAACGAGCTCGTGTCTTTCGGGTTCGATATCAGTTTCAGGTAAGCGATGACATCCTTGATCTCGCGCCGCTCGTAGAAGCGCACACCGCCGATGATGCGATACGGGATGTCGGCGTCCCTGAACGCTTCCTCCAGAGCGCGGCTCTGGGCGTTGGTTCGATAGAGGACGACAAAACTGCGACGCTGAAGCTCCGGCTCGGCGGTCAGGCGGCTCGCGACCTCACCGGCGACCCAGCCCGCCTCATCGACCTCGTCCGCAGCGGTCAGCAGGGTCACTTTCTCGCCGGAGGCGTTCTCGGTGAACAGAATCTTTCCTTTACGCCTCACGTTCTCGGCGATCACCGCGTTCGCCGCTTTGAGTATCAGTTTGGTGGAGCGGTAGTTACGCTGCAGACGGATCGTCCGGGCGTTGGCGAAATCTCGTTCGAATTCGAGAATGTTGCGGATGTCAGCGCCACGCCATCCATAGATCGACTGATCATCGTCCCCGACCACGCAAAGGTTTCCGTGATCCCGGGCCAGCAACTCGATGAATCGGTACTGGGCGTGGTTGGTGTCCTGATATTCGTCAACCAGGATGAACTGGAATCGCCGGCGGAAACGCTCCAGCACGTCGGGGAACGCCTCGAACAGCTCGACCGGCTTCACCAGGAGATCGTCGAAGTCGAAGGAGTTCGCCTCCTTCAGCCGGGCCTGGTAGACGGGGTAGATCTCGGCCACCAGCTTGCCGAAGGGATCGACGGCCGCCTCGGCGTAGGCTTTGGGCGACACGAGATAGTCTTTGGCCGTGGAGATCGCCTCCTGAACCGCCTGCGGCTTCCAACGCTTCGGGACGCTGCGGTCCTCCATCACACGCTTGATGACGCGCTGGCTATCGTCGGCATCGAGGATCGTGAACCCCGGCCCGAAGCCTAATCGCGTGGCGTAACGGCGAAGGATTCGCGCCCCGATCGAATGAAAGGTCCCGATCCACATGCCGCCGGGCTCGGCGCCCAAAAGCGCGAAGACCCGGTTTCGCATCTCCTCGGCGGCCTTGTTGGTGAAGGTGACCGCCATGATCAAGGTGGGATCGACGCCGTGCTGCTCGATCAGGTGCGCGATCCGGCAGGTGAGCACGCGCGTCTTGCCCGAGCCCGCACCGGCCAGCACGAGCAACGGGCCCTCGAAGTGCTCGACCGCCTCGCGCTGCGGTTCGTTCAGGGCCTCGAGATACCGGCCCAGCTTCAGCTCGCGCGACGTCACGGCTCAGCTCCGGCGATCCGCTTCCATTACGGGCAGAGCGACGACGAACTCGGCGCCCTGGCGGGGCCGGCCCAACTCGACCGAGCCGCCGTGCGTTTCCTCGACGATCCGGCGGGTCAGCGAGAGACCGACACCCCAGCCGCCTTTCTTGCCCGAGACGCCGGGCTCGAAGATTCGCTTTCTCAGCTCCGGGGGGACGCCCGGCCCGTCGTCGCAGAACCGCACCCTGACGCAGTCGGCTGCCGGCGCGACCTCGGCGATGACTTCGATGCGCCCACCACGGCCCGCCAGCACGTCGATGGAGTTCTTGATGATGTTCTCGAACGCCCACTCGAGCAGCACCGGGTTGCCCGCCACGGCCGGCAGGTCGGCGGGCGCGCTCACGTCCAGGCGGATCGAGCGATCCATGCGCGGCAGCCGCGCGCAGAAATACTCCTCCAGCCGGCGCAGGACCTCGGCGACGTCCACCCGCTGCAGCTTGGGCCGCCGCCCGATCAGCTCGAAGCGCTGCGCGACTTTGTTGAGGCGCTCCACATCGACTTCGACCTCGCGGGCGATCTGATCCTCGGAGGCGACCTGGACCCGCTCCCCAGGAGACATCCGCATGATCTCGACCCACCCCTCCAGCGAGCTGAGCGGTGTGCTGAGCTGATGCGCCGACTCGCGGGCCATGGTCGACCAGACGCGTTCTTGCTCGGCACGGAGGGTGGAGCGAAAGATCCAGAGTGCGGTGAACACGATGACGACCAGCGTCGCCGCCTGTATCCAGGGGACCCAGCGCAGCCGCTCCACCGCCGCCGGCGGTCCGAAGTGGATCTCGCCGACACCCGGTTCGGTGATCGGATCGTTGCGCTGGTCCAACCGCTCGGCGAAGGCGCGCACGCGTTCGCGATCGCGCGGATCCCCGAAGTCGGCGTCGAACGGCAGGTTCACCGCGTAGCGTGGCTCGCCCTCAGCATCCATCACCACCGCCGGGATGCCGAGCCGCTCGATCTCTTCCAGCACGTCGAAGATGACCGCCACGCTGGTCTCCTCCGGATCGCTGATCCCCTCGAAGATGCGCGCGTAGATACGAGACAGCGCCGCCGCGTCCGCGTTCACGGCGCTCACCAGCTGCTGCGTGTAGAAGAGAAACCAGACCAGGACAACGCCGAATAGCAGGGAGAGTCCCGCGGCCCAAAGACGAGCTTTCACTCGGGCTCGATGCGTGTGCGGTCCATGTAGGCGTGCAGCACGTCGGGTACCTCGATGCTGCCGTCCTCGCGCTGGTAGTTCTCGACCAGGGCGATGATCGTCCGCGGCAACGCGAGCCCCGAGCCGTTCAGCGTGTGGACGAACTCCGGCTTGCCACCGCGCTCACGCCGGAACCGGATGTTCATCCGCCGGGCCTGGTAGTCGGTGCAGTTCGAACAGGACGACACCTCGAGCCAGCGTTGGATACCCGGCGACCAGACTTCCAGATCATAGGTCATCGCGCTCGAACTCGCCATGTCCCCGGCGGCCAGCAGCACCACGCGGTAGGCGAGACCCAAGCGCTGCAATATCTTCTCGGCCTGACCCGTCAACTCCTCCAAAGCCGCCTCCGAAGCCTCCGGAAGCTCCAGCCGCACCAACTCCACCTTGTCGAACTGGTGGATGCGAATGACGCCGCGGGTATCACGCCCGGCCGCCCCGGCCTCCCGGCGAAAGCAGGCGGTGTAGGCGGCGTAGCGGCGCGGCATCTGGTCGGCCCCGAGCACCTCGGCGGCGTGGAGGTTCGTCAACGGAACTTCGGCCGTCGGTATCAACCAGAGGTCATCACTTTCGACATGGTAGGCGTCGTCCGCCAGCCTGGGCAGCTGGCCGGTTCCGAGCATCGTTTGGCTGCGCACCAGGTACGGCGGCTGCACCTCCAGGTAGCCGTGCTCGCGAACGTGCACGTCGAGCATGAAATTGATGAGCGCACGCCCGAGCCGCGCGCCGGCGCCCACGTAGACGGGAAAGCCGGAGCCCGAAAGCTTCGCCCCCCGTTCCAGATCGAGCAGGCCGAGGTCGGTGCCCAGGTCCCAATGCGGCTTGTGCCACTTCTGGGGCGCCACCGGCTCGCCCCACGACCGCACCTCCTGGCCATCCGCCTCGCCGCCTGCCGGCACGCGAGACAGCGGTGTATTCGGGATCTCGAGTAGAAGCTTCTCGATCCGCTGCTCGCTCGCGCTCAACCGCCCGTCGTGCTCGGAGATCTGCTGCGCGACATCCTTCATCTCGCGCATCAATTCGGAGACGTCCTCGCCGGCCTTCTTGAGCTCGCCGATCTGCTTCGATGCCGTGTTACGCCGCGCTTTGAGTTCCTCGACGACCTGGATGACCCGTCGGCGCTCTTCGTCCAGGGCCACGACCTCGTCGACCGACGCAGCCACCATCGGATCGGACCGTTTGGCGAGCTGCTCCTTGACCGTCGCGGTCTCGAATCGGATGCGCTTGAGGTCGAGCATTCGAGCGGTTCCGAGGCCGGTCAGCCCTGGTCCCCGGGAGTGACGCGGCGCCGATCGCAGTTGGGATTCCAGAGGATGCGAATCCGCACGCGGGTCGGGTCACCCTCGATGGAGATGACCTCGAGCTTCGCGAAGATTCGGCAGGGAAGGCTGAGCGTCGGGTCGTTTCGACTGCGGATCGCGTAGCTGGTCGCTTCCACCAGCCCGATCGGCTGCTCGGTCTCGTAGAGCTCCCGGTTTGACGGAACTTCCTGAATCTGATCGAACGCGCCCTCGAGGCGCAGGATGCCGCTGGACGCCTCGAACGCCTCGAAGAAGCCCTGGGGAACCCAAACGGGCTGCCCGTCCATAACGGCAAAGGCCACATCCCATTCGCTCGACTCGTCCACGCGCACGGCCCGGGGAATGCCGGAGCCCCGGCCCGAAACGACGTTGAGCCCGCTGGGCCGATCGATCGGCCCCGCGACCAGGTCGAACAGCGTCGCCTCCAACGGCTCGCTGGGCCGCGGGAAGCTGATGTTGAGTCTATCTCCGCAGGCGAGCAGGGCGGCGGACGGGAGCAAGAGGACGGCCGCGCGACGAACCAGAACCAGTGTCGATATCTTCATCTATGACCGAGCAACCTTACCCGGCGCGGGGTTCAGTGTCAAGCGGAAAAGCCCTGGCCCGCTTGACTTTGTACGCCCCCGCCGATAGCTTGGCGAAGCTCCCGCGACCGACCAGCCTGTAGGAGCCGAATGCCGACACTCAAGGACCTTCTCGCTCGTCTTTCGCATCGTTCCGAGGTCGAGGCGGTTTTCGCCGTCGGCCGCGACGGTCTGCTGATCGATCACATGGGACCGGAAGGCCGTGACGCCGAGGCCGTAGCGGCATTGGCGCCCAACATCCTGCACAACGCTCGCGAACTCGGCGTCGCCGCCCGCCACGCGGAGCTCAGCACCGCGGTCGTCGAGTACAGCGACGGCGTGGCGATCGTGTCGGATGTGTCCCCGGAGATGATCCTCGTCACGATCGTCAGGCCCGGCGTTCCTTTCGGCGCCCTGCTCTACGAGCTACGGCACAACCGCGAGCAAATCGCCAGACTCATCTGAGACCGAAGGCGCGACTCTCGGACGCGTTCGGAACGGGTTGGGTGAGGGACCGGGGCGTTGTCCGAGGGCGGGCCGAGCCATTTCGGCTCGGGCTCTCACACGACATCGAACTCCAGTCTCGCTTCGATAGAGGTACGAGTCGCACGTGAGCGTAGCCGCGACATTTGAGCGTTGGGTCGTGTTGTTGGCGGGCGGGATCGGATCGCGTTTCTGGCCGGCCAGCACCCCCGGCCGCCCCAAACAGTTCCTGCCGCTGGCGAGCGCCAGACCTCTCATTCTCGACACGCTCGAGCGCGCGCGCGCCCTGGCCCCGGCCGACAACATCTTGGTGGTGGCCGGCGAGCGTTTGCGGAGCCAGCTGCGGCGGCACCTCCCCGACCTGGCACCGGAGCAGCTGCTGCTCGAGCCCCAGGCACGCGGCACCGCCCCCGCCCTCGCCTGGGCGGCGCGGGAGGTCATCGCCCGGGCGCGTGAGCCGGCACGTACGGTGATGATCTCGCTCCACTCCGACCATGTGATCCGACCGCTGGACGCCTTCCAGACCACGCTGGAACGAACGATCGCGGCGGCGGGCGGGTTGGACCGGCTGCTCACCATCGGCATCGCGCCCACCCGGCCCGACACCGGGTACGGATACATCGAGCTCGCAGAACCGCTGGCGCCCGAGGTGTTCGAGGTGCGACGCTTCATCGAGAAGCCCGATCGGCCGACGGCGGAAAGATTCCTGGCGGAGGGCGGGTTCCTCTGGAACTCAGGCATGTTCGTCTGGCGTCCGCAGGTCCTGCTGGCCGAGCTGGCGGCCCACACACCGGAGTTGGCGCGCGAACTGGGGCGCCTGGAGCGTGAAGACGTGGCCGGCTTCTTCTCGCAGGCACCGACGCTGACCATCGATCACGGTCTGATGGAGCGCAGCTCGAACATCGCGGTGGTCCGCGCCGAGTTCGAGTGGGACGATGTCGGCGCCTGGCCGGCCCTGCTGCGTGTGCGCGACCAGGACGAGCTCGGCAACTTGCTTCTCGGCGACGCCCACGCCCACGATTGTCGCATGAGCCTGGTCTGGGCCGAGGACGGACCCGTCGTCGCCTTTGGGCTCTCCGACGTGGTGGTGGTCCGGGCGTCGGGCATCACCTTCGTCGCCTCGCGCGAGCGCTGCACCGACCTCAAGGCTCTGCTCGCGACGCTGCCGGAAGAACTGCGACAGGGGACCGATTGAGCCGTGGCCAACGCTGACCTGATCCTGTTCGACGACCGGCGCGCGCGGGGCTGGGAGCCGTTCGCCCTGACGCGGCCGATCGGCGAGCTGCTCTTCGGAAGCCTGAGCCTGGCCGCGCGGGCGGAGCGCGTCTTCGGGCTTCGCTGCACCGGCTACCTGACATCACCGCACCTGCAGGATTACCCCGAAGCGGGCGCCCCGCCCGTGCTGAGCCTCGAGCGGCTGCCCACCGACCGGCCGCTCCTCTTCTGGTGCTCGCGGGCGGTGCCGGAGGGAGCGCTCGAGCTGCCCGATCGCCCAACCCACTTCACGATCGCGGGCCAGCCCGTCGGCTTCTTCGCGCCGCCCGGCCTGCGTCCCGGCGAAGCCTGGCTTCAGGACTTGGAGCCCGACGCTCAGGCTCGAGCCGAGCGGGTGCTTGAAGGCCGGGTGCTCGAATGGATCTGGGATCTGATGCTCGAGGCCCCGGACCAGCTGGGGCGCGACCTGTCGGCGGCGCCGGGATCCGGGGCGGCGTCCCTGCCCGAAGGGGTTTACCAGGTGGGGGACGGACCCGTGATCGTCGGCGACGAAGCTCGGATCGAGCCCGGCGCGCTGTTCGACACACGTGAAGGTCCGATCCGCCTGGCTGACGGGGTGGAGGTGCGCACCGGTACACGGTTGGCCGGACCGGCGCTGGTAGGGCCGCGCTCGCGACTGCTGGGCGGCACCATCGAACGGATCACGGCCGGCCCCTTCTCTTACCTGCGCGGCGAAGTCACCGACACGGTCGTGCTCGGCTACACCAACAAGGCCCACGACGGCCACATGGGCCACGCCTACCTGGGGGCGTGGGTGAACCTGGGCGCGTTCACCACCAACAGCGACCTGAAGAACAACTACCGACCGGTGCGGGTCTGGACGCCTTTCGGTGTGCAGAACTCCGGCCAGATGAAGGTCGGCAGCTTCCTCGGCGATCACGTGAAGACGGGGATCGGGCTGCTGCTCGGCACTGGCACGGTGGTGGGCGCCGGCGCTAATGTGTTCGGCGTCGCCATGCCGCCGACCTACGTGCCGCCGTTCAGCTGGGGCGTCGGCCGCGATCTTGGAGAGTACCGGCTGGAAGAGTTCCTGGAAACGGCGGCGACGGCGATGGGGCGGCGCGGCGTCGAGCTGGACGAGCGAGGGCGGCGTTATCTCGAGAGCTGTTGGCGGAAGGGGCGGGGTGGATGAGGCGGAAGAGGCGGGGCGGATGAG
>JABAOD010010720.1_pt2 | contig 10118 bp, 8 predicted proteins | sample 7062151 | NCBI WGS metagenome assembly JABAOD01 (sample SAMN14538626, study PRJNA623070) | marine sediment metagenome | biome: marine biome [ENVO:00000428]; feature: marine pelagic biome [ENVO:01000023]; material: deep marine sediment [ENVO:00002113] | place: India: Gulf of Khambhat ... | reverse complement strand
TCAGAAACTAGCTGTGGTCGGCTAAACCGTGCCGGGTCCGGACGAGAAAATGCGAAGCAGATATAAACCGGAATCGTGTGCGAGAACGAAGAAGAAATCGCGCCGCCCAGAGCGCAAAGACCGTAGCTCCTCAGACGGATCAAAGAGACGCGGCTCAGGGCTTCTGGAGAAGAAGGGCAACTTCCTTCCCGAAGCGATTCACTATCACGAGGTCGATCAGACCGTCGCCGTCGAAATCACCCGCGGCGATAGCTCGAGGACCATTTCCCGCAACATAGTGCTTCGCGAACGCGAACTGGCCCCGCCCTTCATTGAGCAGGAGCGACAAGTTATCTTCCACGAGGTTGGCCGTCATCAGATCTGTATCGCCGTCGCGGTCTACATCGATGCCCACGAGCGCGTACGGCAGCCTTCCCTGCACCTGCAAGGAGATACCTTTCTCGAAGAGCCTTTTACCTTGATTGACGAGCACCGTAACCGTATTTGACGCGACATTCGTGACCGCGATGTCCACATCGCCATCCCCATCGAGATCGCCCGCCCAGACCCCTTGAGGGGAGTCGCCCGCCTCGACGCTGGTCACGAGGGGGAACGAGCCTTTCCCGTCGTTGAAGAGAAGAGAGACGGTTCGAGAACCCTTATTGGTTGTGATCAAATCGATGGCTCCATCCCCGTCGAGATCCGCTCCCACGATCACGCGGCCTTCCGTCCCGACCCTATGTTGGCTCTTAAGTTTAAACTCGCCTTTCCCCGTGTTCTCAAAAATCATGACCTGGTTGTGAATCGCTCCGCCCTCAAACTTCTCTACGGCAACCGCGAGGTCGATATCGCCATCCCGATCGAAATCCGCTCCCCAGACGCCGTGGGGACTGTCGCTCAATGGGTAGCGTTTCAACGGCGCAAGATCAGGAAAACCGGTTTTCGCGGCCTTCCCCTTATTCATCAAGACCGCGAAACTTTTTTCCCCCAAATTGGCCGTCACAAGATCTTGATGGCCATCCCCATCCAAATCTGCCGTGAACAGCGAGACCGGAGCTCGTCCGGTTTCGTAACTCCTTTGGTTGACACCTAGATGGCCTTGTCGATCCTTCGCAAGGAGAAAGAGGAGAATCCGACCGGAGTCGCGGCTGGCCACGGCAAAATCCAAATTGCCGTTGTTGTCAAAATCCCCGACTTGAATATCGAAGGGGGCATCCCCGGCCCGAAAGGTTCTGACCGTGAAGTCGGGCAGATTGCCGACCATTGCTGCGAACGCCCCAAGGGACGCGGCGCAAAATACCACCCCCAAGAAGACTGGGAGCCAAGGAAACATTTTGCGGATGCTGTTCACCCGAATATTCATCGAACCTCCTCGCAGGATATTACGCAAGCTATTAAAAGAACGAAAGCGGCGCTCTCCGAGTTTTTGTCTTAACCGCCTCTTCTCTCGAAGCACAAAGCTCATCGACGGACCCACGGACGTCGATCCTATAAAACCGACGGCCGATGCGGCTTACGATTCGGCGCGGAGGGCTTCCAGCGGAGGCCGTCCGAAAATGCCGTAGCAACTCAGCAATCCGACGCTCACGGCCAGGCTTGCCCCCAAGCTCAAAGCGATCAAGACAGGTCCTAAAGGCACGGAGGAAACTGTGCCCAAGAAATACGAAGTCAGTCCCCAGCTCGCGCCGATCGCAAGGATAACTCCGGCCAGGCCCGAGATCGCACCCAGGAAAAAATATTCGACGATAACGATCTTCGTGATCTGGGATTTCGGAGCCCCGAGCGTCCTGAGCAAAATGCTTTCCCTGAGCCGCTGCGATCGACTGCTCAGGACGGCCCCCGCCAGAACCACCAGGCCCGTGAGAATCGTCAGCAAGGCCACGGAGCGGATGGCGCGGGAGACCCGGTCCAAAATCGCATCGACGGTGGCCAGAATGAGGCTGATATCAATGATGGAAACGTTGGGAAATTTTTCTACCACCGCACGCTGAAGCTGGGCAGACATTTCCTTTGTGTCGGCCCGCGTCACCAGCACAAAAAACTGAGGGGCGTGATCGAGCGTGCCCTTGGCGAAAACCACGAAAAAGTTGGGCTGCACCCGCTGCCAATCGACCTCACGGATGCTGGCGACCCGGGTCGTCAGCTCGACCCCGTGGATATCGAAAACAAGCTCATCGCCGACAGTGATGCCCAGCGTCTCGGCGATCTCTTTCTCGACAGAGATGGGTATAGAATTCGACGAGGCGCCGACTTGGGCCGGCCAGGTGCCGGCAACGATCTGCTCCGTGTCGGCCAGATGGTCCCGGTAGGTCGAGCGGTATTCCCTGCGCAGGGCCCAGTCCCGCTCCCCCGAACCCCGCTCCCTGCGAAGCTCCGCCACCGATCTCCCCTTGACGGCGGCGAGTCGCATCGTGACCACGGGAACCTCCTCGGAGCGCGGCAGACCGAACGATTCCAGAAGCTTGGAAACCGGCTCCTTTTGATCTTTTTGCACGTCGAAGAGGACGATGTTGGGATTGTTCCGGCCTCCCCGAAGCTCGACCTGATCCAAGAGCATTTTTTGCGTCAAGTACAAGGCCACAATCAAGAAGGTCCCCAAGCCAAGCGCGAGCATCACGAGCGTGGTCTGGTTGTTGGGTCGGTAGAGATTCGCTAGCCCCTGCCGCCACGGATAGGGCCAGGAGTCCGGGAGAAACTTTCTGACCAGCGTGGAAATCCCCTTGGCCAGCAAAACCAGTAATGCAAAGACCCCGAGCACAGTCAACGTAAACCAGAGAGCGTGATACCGGCGTTCGATGTGGACCATGGCAAAAGATGCGATAGCCGCCACAATAAGAATGAAATTCAACCACAGCAGGGGATCCGTTCTTTCGCGCGTCTTTTCATAGGAAGCGCGCAGGGCGAGAAGCGGCGAGATGCGCCGCAGCGGCAGCAAAGGCAAAAGAGAGAAGAGAAAAGCCGTCCCCATGCCGACGACCCATCCCCAAACGATTCCCGCGAGAACAAACGAGGTCGGCAGGCTGAAGGGTAAAAAATCCCGCAACGCCCTGGGTATCCATGTCTGCAGCGCAAACCCCAGCAACGCTCCCAGGCACGAGCCCAAAAATCCGATGGCCAGCGCTTGAAGTGTGTAAGCGAGAACGGTTTCCTGGGGCCCGGCTCCGATACAGCGGAGGACGGCTACCGTGCTCGTTTTTTCTTTGGCGTAAACGTGAACCCCGCTTGCCACACCGATGCCGGCGAGCAAGATGGCGATGAAGCCCGCCAAGTGGAGAAAGCGCGAGAGGTTCTCCATGTTTCGTGCGATGGTCGCCTTGCGTCTGCTGACGGTGTCGGCACGCAGACCCAGGCGCGTCCAACGAGGCTCCTCTTTCTTGACGAGCTGGTCGACGTCGATGGACGGGTCCAGCTTGAAATAGACCTTATATCTGACGATGCTGCCTTTCTGCAGCAGCTCCGTCGGGTCGAGCCGGGCCAGCGGTATATAAACGCGCGGGCTGATGAGAGAAAAGGCGATCGACTCGCCCGGTATTTTTCTGAGCTTTCCGGCGATCCGAAAATCCTGGTCGCCGATGCGGATCGTGTCGCCGAGGCCGGCGCCGAACTGAATCAGGAGGGTCTCATCCACCAGAGCGTCGGCGCCCTGTTGAAAAGTCAGTCCGGCCGAAGCCGGCTCGGTCTCAAGAGTTCCGTAGTAGGGAAAGGCGCCTTCGAGGGCTCTCACCTGCACGAGACGCGTCTTGCCGGCGCCGGGAAAGTAGGCCATCGATGAAAATCCGGTTTCACGGGACTGCTGGCCTCCGAGGGAGCGGAACAGCGCTTCGGCCTCCTGCGAGAAGGGCTGCCGGCTCTGAAGGGCCAGATCGGCGCCCAGTAGGCTTTTGGACTGTCGCTCGACGGCGTCCTGCAGGTTTTTGCTGAACGAGGCGACCGCGACATAAGAGGCCACGCCCAAGACCACGCAACTCATGGACAGCAGGAGCTTTCTCGCGCCGTAGCGCGCATCGCGCACGGCCATCTTCCAGATCCAACCTTTGAAGATCACGCTCACGCCCCCGAGCCTTTTTCCCTTACCCCTTCTTTGCGCACGTCTGACTCGATGACTCCGCCTCTCAAGCGAATCACGCGGGTCGCCTTTTCGGTCAATTCGACGTCATGGGTTACGAGGACGAGCGTCGTTGCGGTGGTCTCGTTCAGCCCGAACAGGAGATCGATGATGGTCCTGCTGGTTTCCGAGTCGAGATTTCCGGTCGGCTCGTCGGCGAAAAGAAGCTTCGGCCGGTTGATGAAAGCCCGGGCCAGCGCAACGCGCTGTTGCTCCCCACCGGAAAGCTGCACGGGATAGTGTCGCAGGCGATCTCCCAAACCGACTCTGCCGAGCCAATCGGCGGCCCGACTCCTTGCGTGATTCTCGCCGCGAATCTCGGCCGGCACCATGACATTTTCCAGGGCCGTGAGCGAAGGGATCAACTGGAAGGTCTGGAACACAAAACCGATCTTTTCATTGCGGATGCGCGCGAGCGCCTCCTCGTTCTGGAGTTGCAGCGGGATGCCGTTGAAGATGACCGATCCCGCGCTGGGCCGCTCCAGCCCCGCGCATAAGCCGATCAGAGTGGTCTTGCCGCTGCCCGACGGGCCGACGATCGCGCAAGCGGCTCCTTCTTCTATGGAAAAGGAGATGTCCTTGAGTACGGTAATATTCTGGCGACCGCTCTTAAAAACCTTGGTCAAATGTTCTACGCTTAGAATCATCGGAGGATCTGTCGGGTTTCGGGCCTCTGACATCTGGCGAACAGTGTATGCGGTGGAAAAGGAATTCTCAACTAATCTTCCTGGCATTGGTTTTGGCCATCGGAGCCGACGTCGGCGCCAGCGCAACGGCTTCTCAAGCTAAAACGATACTGTTCCTGGGCAACAGCCTGACGGCCGGTTACGGAGTCGATCCGGGACAGGCCTATCCGGCCCTGATCCAGCGGCAGATCGACGCGCGTGGGTGGAATTTCAGGATTATCAATGCCGGTCAAAGCGGCGACACCAGCGCCGGCGGCCTGAGTCGACTCGACTGGATTTTGAAAACGCCGGTCGATGTGCTCGTTCTCGAGCTGGGCGCCAACGACGGTTTGCGCGGCATACCCGTGGAGGTCACGAAGAAAAACCTTCAAGCGATTATCGATCGGACGAGAGAAAAATATCCCGCAGTGAAGATTGTCGTGGCGGGAATGCAGGTCCCTCCCAACTTGGGACGGGAATACGGCGAGCGGTTTCGATCGCTTTTTCCCGACTTGGCCAAGCGCAACCGGGCCGAGCTCATTCCTTTCCTCCTGGACGGCGTCGGCGGGGAGCCGGAGCTGAACCTGCCCGACGGAATTCATCCTAGCGCCAAGGGCCACGAAGTGATTGCCCGCAACGTGTGGAAAGCCTTGGAGCCTCTGCTTCGCGCCCTGCGGGAAGGGGGCGGAGTCTGATCCGAGATTTCGGACAGATCGATTGCGGGTTCGGACGCTACCAGCACACTGGGTTGACTTAACTGATTCGCACACGGTAGCCTGAAATAGATTCAAGAGATCAGCCACGGGTTTGGCTTTCCGGCACTCTTCAGAGTTCTTCTGAACACCCACCACCAAGGGATCTAAGCAGCTATCTATACCGCGTAGTGCCGGCGTCTCGAAAATAATATTCCAGCGAATCCGAATAACCTACCACCGAAAGGAGGAATGCACGGATGTTGAAGATGCATCTCTTGAACCTTGTTGTCTGCTTGGCTCTTGTCCTGGAAAACGCAATGGCCCTGGCAGCTCCACCCGCCGCTTTGATCGACAAAGCCAAGGCCGAGGGAGAGCTCTCCTTTTATACGAGCATGAACATCGGTGAAAGCAGGCCTCTCCTGGACGCATTCCAGAATAAATATCCTTTTATCAAGGCCCAGTTGACGCGAATCGGGGGCACGGCGATCGCGACCCGGATGCTGACCGAAGCCCGGGCCGGCCAACATCTCTGGGACGCCAGCGCTCCGACCATGCTCTACGCTCGGGAAGTCTTGAAACGGGGCTTGGTGGCTCCGTACGCTTCCAGCGAAAGGGCAGCTTATCGAAGGGAGTTCAAGGATACTAAAAATCTCTGGACCGGGATCGTTCTCAACACCTCCGTGATGGTTTACAACACACAGCTACTGAAGCCCAACGAATACCCGAAGAACTACGACGACCTGCTGCACCCGCGCTTCAAAGGGAAGAAGATCTCCATGGATACGGAACTTTACCTCTGGTACGCGGGGCAATTGAGAATCCGCGGTAAGGAAAAGGGGCTCGAGTTCATGCGCAAGTTAAAGGCGCAGGAGCCGGTATTCCGCCGCGGCCGAACGGCTCAGGCGCAGGCGGTCATCGCCGGCGAAATGCTGGTTGCCGTGGAGATCTATGGCCATCGGGCTCAGGCATTCAAGGCCGCGGGGGCACCGCTGGACTGGGTCGCCGTCGAGCCGGTGCTGGTCTTGCCGTTGGCCCTGATGCTCAATAAGAACGCGCCGCACCCGCACACAGCCCGCTTGTTCATAGACTTCGCGCTCTCCAAGCAAGGCCAGGAAATCCTCAGGGATCATGGTCGGATACCGGCGCGCTCCGACATGGAAATAGATCCCCCGGGGCTACTAAAAAACGATTGGCAGATAGAAGTCATCGGCCTGAAGGAAAATCTCACGAAGCTTGTCAAAGAGTACTCTCAACTCTTTGAGCTCGATAAATAAACCGAGGTTGAGCCGGAGGGGCTCGAAAAACAAGGCTAGCGGGCTTAGCGACTTTATAGATATCGCCAGCCGCGATCCGCGATTTGGCGCCAAGCGGGCCCGACCCGGAACCAACGGTAGGGTCGATGTTATTCTTATTCGTGGCCCAGCAGTTTCTTCATGTTTTCGATGATCTCCGGCGGCTGTGACATCGATTCTTTAGCCAGAGCCTCCACCTCATCTCCGGAGCTGGGGTCCGCCTCCAGCCTTTTCTTTTTCGTTTCGTCCAAAAGCGCCGGATCGGTCATCGCCTTCATGAAACCCTCGCGCAAAATCTTGACTCGCTCCGCAGGAACGCCCGGCGGGGCCATGAAAGGCCGGCCGAGATCGCCGGAAGCCAGCACCACGCTCACGAGCCTTCGCGTCGACTCGGGCGTCTTGTACTGATCCATCAACTCGAAGATCGTCGGCACATCGGGTGCTCGCGGGTCCCGCTTCCGACCCGTTTGCACAAGAATCCGGACGAGATTTTTCTTGCGCCAGGTACCGAACGGCTCGCGGGAGAAAAAAGTGGGAATACTCAGGGAGCGACACTGCACCTCCCCCCTCTCGAGCGCCAGGTCTTGTTCTCCTCCCCCCTTGTACCCCATGACCAGCATGAACTTCAGTCCCAGCGCTTCTTCCAGAAGCCTGGGAACGAAATGACCGCTCGATCCTGTTCCGGTCGCCGAGCATTTGGGCGGCTCTGAGGCTTTGCGAATCTCTTCGATGGTCTTATACGGCGCGTCGGTTCGCATATAGAGCAACCACGGGGTTTTTTCCGTCGAGCCGATCCAGGTAAACTTCGTCCAATCGAACTGGACCTCTTTTTTCCCGACCAGTTGATCGAAATAGAGCGACGGGCCGATCGAGCCGATGGTTAAGCCGTCCGGCTTGGCGACGTTGTAGACATAATTGGCGGCTATCATCGAGCCCGCGCCGGGCATGTTTTGAACGATGATATTGGGATTGCCGGGAATATGCTTGGTGATATGCGCCGCTACGAGACGAGACCAGATGTCATAGCCGTCTCCGGGAAGATATCCGACCACGATCGTGATCGTCTTGCCCTGATAGAACGGGCTCTGGGCAAAAAGCTCGCCACTCCATAACAAAAAAAACACCAGCAAGAAGCTCGCTCTTTTCATGATCCCCCCTTGTGTTTAGTATTCCCGGCGGCTTTTTGAGCCGTTCGCGATACCAAGGCCGAGCGAACGACCCCGCCATCATTTCCAGCCTCAAAAGCGGACGTATATTAGATCGGAAGGACTCCGGGCGGCAAGAGAAAAAAGTTTGTTGGAGCGAATGTCCTTTTGTCGGTCGTCAATCGCTCGGATCAATCGCGCGAGGCGGCGGAGATGTAGGTGACGATGCGTCTCACGGTGCGCGCGCGGCCTTGCGAAGCGATGTCCGAGGCTGCAGGTCTATCTTTAAGCGCCTCGCCCTTTTCTTTGAGCTGCGCCGGCTTGACGAGATAGAAATCGAAGAGCGCTTCCAAAACGTCGAGGATATATTCTGCTTCTCCGGGCTCCACATTCAGGACGAGGCCCGGATGTACGCTCTTATACGGGTAAGCGGCAAAGTTACCGACATCGCGGACGCCAGCCATCATCGAGGCGAGTTCCGGCGGAAGGTTCTTCGACGCGATCGCCTGATCGATCTCGCTGCTCAGCTCCCCCGGCTGAACATCGGCTTTCTCGCGAAGGAGCGCTTGGAGGCAGCGCCGACTCAGGGCGGCACTCGCCCGAGGGCTGTCTGCGAGGACGAAACAGGCTTCGTAGTAGTCGCTTGCGTAGGGTTCGAGGACCTCCGGAGGAAGAGGCGGGCGAATCACTTCCTTAGGCCACGCCTGCACCTCCACGGGAGGGGCGCCCTCTTCTTTCCGCTTCATTGTCAAAAGAATCATGGCCCGCTTACAGGAAGGACACACGGCCGACTGGATTCCCCAAACTCCATCCCTGTCCGGTATCTGGCAATGGGTCCGAAGGTCGGCCTGAAACCGTTCCGAACAATAGCGGCACTTCATAGAAGGATCCCTCCGTATTGACGCCACCGTACCAATCCCCTGGCAAAAATAATTTTAGGACTTAAAGGCGACCAAGTCCAGGCGGGACATTTCCACGACCGGCACGTGATATGGCCAAGCAGGGATGAAAGATAAAACGCCTTTCTCAATCGAGATAGGCAGGGCGCTTGTAGTTGGCTTGTCGAGGGAGGACTTAACGCAGGTGAGGGATATGGGGGGGTCGACCCCGCGCTGCGAGATCAACCCCGAGCCGGTTGTTTGAAGTAAGGGTTGAGAACCCCGTTGCGTTGCGCGTCGGATCATTACTTCTTGCCTTTGCCTCCGCCGCCCCGATACCATCACAAAAAATTTCGGCTTAGCGCTAATTCTCTAGAAGCTTGCGAACCCGCTCGATCACCTCTTTGGGCTGATCCATGATTTTGCCCACCAGCTCCTCCAGCTCTTCCCCTCTCGTCGGATCGACATCCATTCTTCCTTTCTTCGCCTCGGCCACAAGCTCCGGATCTTTCAAGGCATTGGCGTAGGCCTCGCGTAAGATTTTTAGCCGTTCGGGGGGAGTCCCGGGAGTCAGCAGCATAGGGCGCCCAAACTCCCCGCCCGCCAGCATTACTTGCGCCACGCGCCGACTTACGTCGGGAGTCTTNNATGGTAGGGGTCTCCGCCAAGCGCGCATCCCGTTTTCGCCCGGTCTGAACAATATGTCGATCGAAATCCTTTTTGTGCCAGCTATTGAAAGGCTCTCGCCCAAAATGAGCGGAGACATTATGCGCGCGGCAGACAACCTCCCCCTTCTCCACGGCCAGATCGATCTCGCTGCCGCCCGGGTAGCCCAGCACGGTATTGAACTTCGCGCCGATGGATTCTTCCAACAGCTTTGCCAGGATATAGTCTGATCCCGCTGTTCCCGACGAGCCGCATTTGGGCGGCTCCTTCGCACTAACAATATCCGTAATAGACTTGTAAGGCGCATCGGCCCTCATATAAAGGAGAACCGTCTCGCTGACCGGCGATCCGACCCAGCCGAACTTGCGCACGTCGAACTGGACTTCTTTCCGTCCCGCCAATTGGTCCATGTAAATATTGTACTGGACCATCCCAACGGTGAGTCCATCCGGTTTGGCCACATTGTAAACATAATTTGTGGCTATCAAAGAGCCTGCGCCGGGCATGTTCTGCACGACGATTTCGGGACTCCCGGGTATGTACTTCGGCATGTGTTTGGAAAAGAGGCGCGCCCAGCGGTCGTAAAAACCTCCCGGAGTAAATCCCACGACAATCCGAATGGTCTTTCCCTTGTAAAAAGGCTCTTGGGCGTTGAGATTCGAGAGAAATCCCGCGTTCCAGCCACCATAAAAA
>JABAOD010013258.1_pt3 | contig 10123 bp, 11 predicted proteins | sample 7062151 | NCBI WGS metagenome assembly JABAOD01 (sample SAMN14538626, study PRJNA623070) | marine sediment metagenome | biome: marine biome [ENVO:00000428]; feature: marine pelagic biome [ENVO:01000023]; material: deep marine sediment [ENVO:00002113] | place: India: Gulf of Khambhat ... | reverse complement strand
CTACGAGGAGAACGGAGAGGAGCCCAAGCACGCCCTGAGGGCGGCGGAGGCCCTGGGGATCCCCTGCGAGGCCATCACCATCGAGGAGCCCCGGGGCGAGAGGGGGGAGAAGGGCGAGCCCATCGTGGGCGGCGACGTCCGTTTCCGCGGGCGGGCCGTGGAGAAGCTCCTCGACGACCTGCCCCGGCGGCCGTGGACGACCTTCACCGAATGCCCCGACGAGGAGCTGGCGAGCCCGACCCGGGTGCACCTGGACTCCTTCGGGAACGTGGAACTATGCCAGGGCCTGAGCATGGGGAACCTCTGGGAGACCCCGCTCTCCGAACTCGTGGCGGCCTACGACCCCGACGCCCACCCCATCGCGGGCCCCATCCACCGCAGTGGCCCCGCGGCCCTCGTGGAGGCCTTCGGCACCGAACCGGAGGACGGCTACGTGGACGCGTGCCACCTGTGCTACCTCACCCGCCTCGCGCTCCTCGACAAGTTCCCCGAGGTCCTCGCGCCCCGGCAGTGCTACGGGCTCCCGCAGGACTAGTCAGCCTCCAGGGAGCCGCCCGCGCCCACGAGTAACTTTAAAGCGGCCCCCCGCCTTCGCGGGCACCCGTGGAAGGCGGCCTCACCGTCCATACGGACTACCCCTATCACCGCCTCAAGGGCATCGTGGGAGAGGCCCGCGTCTCGCGGGAGAACTTCGACACCCTCACCTACGCCCACGACCTGGCGAACCTCCCCCGCGCGGCTCATCTGATCTACAAGCTACGCCCCAACTACGTCGTGGTCCCCAAGTCCCAGCGCGAGGTCGTCAACATCGTCCGCCTCGCCCACGAGTCCGCCCTGCCCATCGTCCCTCGCGGCTCCGCGACCTACGGGTATGGCGGGGCGGTCCCCACGAAGGGGGGCATCGCCCTGGACACCCGCCTCCTGAACGCCATCGGAGGCATCGACGCCGCAGCCCGGACCCTGGAGGTGGAGCCGGGGGTCACGTGGTCCCAGGCCCAGGAGTACGCGGACCGCCATGGCCACTTCCTGCCGTGCCACCCCACGAGCGGGCCCGCGGCCACCGTGGGCGGGTGGATCGGCGTGGGCGGCGTGGGCGTGGGGGCCTACAAGTACGGCGGGGTCCGCGCCGCCATCCGGAGCCTCGAGGTGGTCCTCCCCGACGCTTCCCGCCTCGTCACGGCCCCCTCGAGGGCAGCGAGCGGCCTCGGGAACCACGTCGTGACCGACCTCTTCGTGGGCTCGGAGGGGACCCTGGGCGTCATCACGAAGGTCCGCCTCAACGTCTACCCGAAGCCGGAGGAGGTTCGCCCCCTCGCGTACTCGTTCCCCACGATGGACGCCGCCAGCGGGTTCCTCTCGACCCTCGCCGGATCCCACATCGTCCCCTATCACGTCTGGCTCGTAGACGCTTCCCACTTCCGGTTCCTGAGGGCCACGGGGCGGCACCCGCCCGTGGACGGTCCGGCGGTGGGCGTCGTCCTAGCGGGGCGCAAGGCCCTCCTGGACGCGGAGGCGGGGGCGTTGGGGGAAGCCGCCACGGGCCAGGAGGGGACCGCCGCCGACACGGAAGCGGCCCGCTGGCTCTGGGACGAGCGCCTCTTCGAGTACCGGGCCCGGAAGATCTCCGGCGGCATCGTCCGGATGGAGGCCCTCTTCCCCCTGGACCGCCTCCCGCAGGCCATCGCCGAGACCCGGGGACTCGCGCGGAAGATGAAGATCCAGATGGCCCTCCACGGGATCCTCGTCAGCCCCTCCACCGTCTCCCTCATCCCCTACTTCCTCACGGACGAGCGCTCCCCAAAGTCCGCCTTCGCCCTGGGCTTCGCGGAGGCGTTCCGCCGCCTCTCCCTGCGCATGGACGGCCACCCCGTCGGGGTGGGCTTCTACCTCTCCAAGGATTACGACGCCATCGCTGGGCCCCTCGCGGACGTCGCCCGGGCGATCCGCCTGAAGCTGGACCCGCGGCGGCTCATGAACCCGGACAAGATCACCGGCGTGAACTTCCAGACCCCCATCCTCCACATCGGCGAGGTCCCCATGCCGAAGTGGGTCATGACCCTCCAGCTCCGGGCCCTGGGCCTGCTGAAGCGCCTCGCCCCGCGGGACAAGTACCTCCGGAGGGGGACCTGATGCGCTCCGCGGCGGAGATCGCGGCGGCCGCCATGGAGCACCCCGCCCTCGCGGAGGCCACCCGGGAGGAGGTCGTCCAGGCCCTCTTCCTCCGCGACCGGGAGCGGCTCCCGGACCCCGTCCTGGCGGCCCTCCAACGCGGCCCCCAGGTGGTCCTCCAGGCGGAGAAGCTCCTGGAGGTCGCGAAGGTCCTCAAGGTGGCGAACCGCGCGGAGAGCACGACCTCCCTCGGCCTGCCGGTGGGGGAGTACCACGCCCTCCGCACCGCGGTGGACGTGGACCAGGACATGCGCGTGCCCGTCTCCGTGAGGCCCCGGGTGGACATCGGCACGGAGGCCGTGATCCCCCAGCAGGGCGGCATCCAGGTGGACGTCACGGCCCTGGACAAGGTCCGCATCAACCCCCGCGAGCGGACGGTGACCGCGTACTGTGGGGCGTCGTGTAAGACCCTGCTGGACGGGGTGCGGAAGGCGGGCTACGTCCTCCCCTTGTTCCCCTCAATCCCGCTAGACTTCTCCGTCCACGACGTCCTGGCGGGTCCCGGCACCCTCCGGAGCCCCCGCCTCTCCCCCGCGGACGCCATCCGGACGATGGACGTCGCCCTCCCCACCGGCGACCGGGTGGACACGGGCCGGAAGCGGGTCTCCCCCGTCCCCGTGGGCTACGCGTTCCATGGGTTCCTGGCGGCCGCGGGCCGCAACACGGGCATCCCCCTCGCTGTCGACTTCGACCTTCTGCCGAAGACGAAGGCCTACGGGACCTTCCGGGTCTGGGCGGAGGACGGCGACGTCGGGGCGACCCTCCAGGCCGTCCTGGACACCGACGTCCCCGCGCTGCGGGTGGACGCCTACGACGGCCGGACCGCCTCCGTCCTCCGTGGACCGGAGGCGCCCCCCGCGGTGGAGGTGACCCTGGCGGGGTCTCCCGCGGTGGTGAAGGCCTCGAAGGAGATCCTCGTGGAGCGGTTCCAGAAGCCGCCCGGCAAGATGGACACCGTGGCGGGGCTCTTCGAGGTGCGGCGGGAGCACTTCCTCAAGACCGCCGACCGCCTCCTCCGGAACCTGATCGTCGGGCAGGCGGCGGTCCCCGCGGCGGACCTCAAGGCATACCTGGACACGCTCGGGGAACGGACGCGCCCTGGCCTGCCCTGGGGGTACTTCGCGGCCCTGGCGGCGAACGGCACCGTCCTCGTGGCCCCCCACTTCGAGGAGTCGCGGGACCGGAACCGCATCCTCACGATGACCCAGGCCCTCGTCGGTGCCGCGGAGGACGTGGGGGCGTCGGTCCTCGGGTCCCAGCTCGCGCCCCTCCTCGCGGCGGACAAGCGGGCGGGCGCCCGCCACCGGTTCCTCGCCCGGGTCCGTTCGAGCCTGGACCTGGCTGGCGTGCTGGAACCGGACGACGTCGTGAAGGGCTTCTAGCCCGGGCCCGTTGCCGCGGGCATAAATAGGCGCCGCCCCTTGCGACGGGGAATGCGGAAGCGCCCCCTGGGGAACACCGGGCTCCGCGTCACCGAGGTCGGCTTCGGCGCCTGGGCCATCGGCGGCAACGACCACGGGAACTCCTATGGTCCGACGGACGACGCGACGTCCTCCGCCGCCGTCGCCCGCGCGGTGGAGCTGGGGTGCAACTTCTTCGACACCGCCGACGTGTACGGGTGGGGCCACAGCGAGGAAATCCTCGGCGAGGCCCTCCGGGAGGCCCGCGAGGCGGTGCACCTCGCCACGAAGGTCGGCGGCGACTTCTACCACGGCGGCGTCCGGATGAACTTCAAGCCGGACTACGTCCGATTCGCCCTGGAACGGTCGCTGGAGCGGCTGCAGACGGACTACGTCGACCTCTACCAGCTCCACAACCCGCCCCTCGGCATGACGGGGGACGCGGTGACCTATCGGGTCTTCGAGGAGCTGAAGGCGGAGGGCAAGATCCTCCACTACGGCGTCTCCATCCACGAACCCATGGAGGGCCTGCTGGCGATGGACTCGGGGCGCCCGGAGGTCCTGCAGCTCCCCTTCTCCCTCTTCCGCCAGGCGTGGGACATGGTCCTGGACCGCGCCGCAGAGGAGGACGTGGGCATCATCGCCCGCGAACCCCTGGGAAACGGCTTCCTCACGGGCAAGTATCGGGGCGACGAGACCTTCCCCCCGGGCGACATCCGCGCCTCCTGGCCGCCCGAGATGGTCCGGGCGCGCGCCCTGGCGGCCCGGTCCTTCCACTTCCTCACCGAGGGCAAGGGCACCACGCCCGCCCAGGCGGCCCTGCGCTACGTCCTGAGCCACGAGGCGGTGAGCACGACGATTCCCGGCATCAAGACCCCCGCCATGGCGGAGGAGAACCTGGCCGCCGCGGGGACGCGGCTCACCGACGACCAGCTCCGGGAGTGCGAGGCCCTCTACGTGAGCAACTTCGGGTTGTGAAGGCATGGGGTTCCTGGAGACGATGCGGCGGGCCGGGGTCGTCGTCGACCCCGACGTGTTCCGCGCCCTCGGGAAGGTGGCCCGCGCGCCCCATTACCCCGCGGCGTGTGCTCCCCTCCTCAGCGCGGACATCCCCGTGCCCCGGGACCTCGACCGCCCGGCGGAGTCCCTCTGCCCGTCCCCCACGATCCTCGGCCTATTCCTCCAACTCCTCGACCTGGAGCCGAGACTGGACGTGGCCCTCGTCGGCGGCGACTCCTACGCCCTGGCGCTCCTCGACCGTCTCGTGTCCCCCGGGGACGTGGCGGCCTTCACGGGGCGGGACGAGGAGGTCGCCGGACGCTGGGACCGAATCGTGACCCTCCACCGGGACGGGCTGGGGCCCGACGGCGCGCGGGACGGCCTCCGGGACGGGGGCTTCAGCCTCCAGTGGTGTCGCGGGAAGGACGGGCCGGAACTCGCCAAGGTCCTCCGCGGCGGGGACGACTTCGTGGAGATGCGGGTGACGGACCTGGCCCCCTCGCTGGGAGGACCCCAGGCGGGCCCCTCGCCGGACACGAGCCTCTACCGCCTCATCACGCTCAACGAGCTCATGGAGAACGCCTGGCGGGACGTCCAGGACGGGCCCCACGACGCCCAGCTCGCGGACGTCGTTGAGGACACGTTCGAGGACCCGGAGGAGGCCGCTGACCGACTCGGCGAGGAGACCTACCGGGCTTGGGGCCTCGCCCGCAAGGCCTTCCACTGCGCCTACATCCGCCAGGTCGTGGGGGACCTCCCCGAGGCCATCGACGCCTACCGGGCCTCCATCGCCGCGTTCCCGACGGCGGAGGCCCACACGTTCCTCGGCTGGACCCACAGCTTCTCCGGCAACTACGACGGCGCCATCGCGGCGTGCCACGAGGCCATCGCCATCGACCCGTCGTTCGGGAACCCCTACAACGACATCGGCGCCTACCTCCTGGAGCTGGGGCGGGTCGACGAGGCGATCCCCTGGTTCCAGCAGGCGAAGGAGGCGGGGCGGTACTGCTGCTACTTCTACGCCTACAGCAACCTGGGCCGGGCCTACCTGATGAAGGGCATGCCGGAGCGGGCGCGGCGGGAGTTCGAGGAGGCCCTGCGGCTGAACCCGTCGTACGAGCTGGCGGCGGAGATGTTGAAGCGCCTGGACGCGGACCCCAGATACTTCGGGTGAGGCACCCGCCAAGGTTCAAATGGAGCGCCCACGTTCGTGGCCCCTGGAGGCGACAGGATGGGGACGACGTTTGCGGACCTCGACGCGCGAGTCCGGAATCTGCTCAAGCGCACCCATGACTACCTGTGGATGGGGGAAGAGGCGGACCCGGCGGCCCTGCGCCAGGAGTTCTCCGCCGTGGCGGCGGCCTGGGAGGACCGGCTGGGCGCATCCGTGGGCGTGGCCAACGTCACCCGGGTCCTCTCCCAGCAGTTCGGGCGGAACCGCGAGACGGAGGCGCTTTACACCTTCACCCAGCAGCTATTTGGCCTGACGGCCGCGGCCCTCCTGCTCAAGAAGGGACACCCGACGAGGGCGGTGGCGCGCTGCTCCGAGGCGACGGACGGAACCTCCATCCACTTCGCGGCGGCCTTCGGCCACCACGACTACGTCGAGGCGCGGGACCGTGGCGACCTCTCCTACGAGGCATTCCTGGCGGAGGTGGCCGACCTGCTGGAGGAGAAGGGGGCGACCCGCGTGGGGCAGTACAAGCGCCTCGTCCTGCTCGTGTGGGAGACGCACCAGGAAGTCTCCGGTGAGGCGTGGCGGGGGTCCCGCGAACTTGCGGCGCGGACTGCGGTCTACGCCACCGCGACCGCCCTGGAGCGCGGTGCCTCCCTCCTCGAGGAACTGGGGATGACCACCGCGACCCCCAGCACGGAGTACACCGAGATTGTCGAGTCCATCCTCGACGCCGCCCTCTGAGGCCCCGCTTCGGGCGGACTACCTCGGGGGCTCCTCGACCGGCTTGCACAGGGCGCTGGCCCGTTCCAGGTACCGGTTGATGGCCACCACTGCCATGGACTGCCCCAGCTTCCCGATGGACGTGAGGCCTTCCAGGATGTTCCGGGCGGCCACGATGGAGAAGGCGTCCTCCATCTTGTAGAGTTCCTCCACGAGCTTCGTCTCCAGGGCCTCGATGGACGGGGCGAGGTTGATGGCGGAGTTCGCCGACCGGACGTCCCGGCTGAGCAGGGCGCCCACCGCCTTCTCGTTCTGCTTCAGGATGTCCTCGGAGAGCTCCTTCAGGTGCTTCATCAGCCGCGTGTCGATCTTCACGTCGTTCTCGAGGGCCATCTTCACCGTCACGGCGATCTCCTCGGCCCGGTCCGCGATGCTCTCCAGGTCCTTCGCCACGAGGCGGTTCCCCACGTTCTCCATGGGGGCCTCCATCCCCAGGTCCTTCAGGAGCGACGCGTCCTGCTGGGCGGACAGGATGAGACGCAGGATGAGCCAGTACATGCGGTCGGCGTCGTCCTCACGGCTGATGGCGTCCTCCGCCAGGTCCCTGTCCGAGGTGACCAGGGCCTCCATGGACTCCTTCACCATGGTGGCGCCGATGATGTAGAGTCGCTTCAGCAGCGGGTTCATGGGGTACTTCGCGGGCTCGATGGAGCATTGGAGGATGACGCGGTTGGGGGTCTCCTCGATGATGCCAAGTCCCATGAGCCGGTGAACGGCGTTCCGGATCTCCCGGAGGTGCTGCGCCGACACCCGCGCCTCGGACTCGATGATGAGCCGCTCGCGGCCGAGGATGTAGTTCCCCACCACGACGCGCTCCAGCAGTCCTTCCTCGGTGATGGCGTCGGCGTTGATGAGGTAGCGGGTGAGGCGTTTCTCCATGCGCTCGCGCGCCGCCTCGCCAGGGAGGAGCTTCAGGGCGTCCTCCTCGTCGATGATGTAGATCTGGTCGCCCTTCTTCAGCTCGTGCTGCCGCACCCAGTCCTTGGGCAGGGAGACGGTGAGCGTCGACGTCCCGACCTTCTGAATCTTTCGGGTCTCCACGTGACCACCCATCATTACGGTATGTACCTGAATAGGGACTAAAAAGGTTCAGGACATATTATACGCGTCGGATGCTGAGGACAGACGCTGCATGCCGCCTCTCTCCATGGAGGGGATCGTGAGCGGCGGGCCCGACACCCTTCCACCCGTGGAATACTTCATCCAGGACGAGGCCACGGTCGTCCACCCCACCGAGACCCTGCTGGACGCCAGTCGGCGCATGGTCTTCGACCAGACGCCCGCGGTCGTCGTGTGGCAGGAGGAGCCCGTGGGGGTCCTGTCGTTCCAAGACGTCCTCTTCGCCGCCACCGCGGGGCGGGACCTGGCGTCCACCAAAGTGTACGAGCTGATGGAGGACCTGTCGCGCTCCAAGGTCCAGAAGGGCACGGACCTGGAGAGCCTGCTCGAGAGGTACACCCGGGATTTGGAGATCGGCGTCCTCGTGGTGGACGGGGAGCGTTTCGTGGGCCTCGTGACGTTCATGAGCATCATCCGAGGGCTCAAGCGGCTCAAGGACCGCGTCGAAGGTGAGGGCATCCTGCCCTCTGCCCCCTGTTGAACGAGCCCCCTGGCCGCTTTACATTTGAATGCCCTGAGGCACATGAGGCGACCGTATATAGAAAGGGTGTCCGCACACATTCTCCACAGCTCGGGTATATACGTCACGAGATTCGTCGAATATCCGGTGAGGGAAATGGAAGAGACCCTTGCGGGCTTCGGCAGGGTGCGGGCATTCTTCACCCCTGTTCAGAGCGGATACGGAAAGACGGCGACCTACCTGACCCTGGGACTCCGCGTCCTCCTCGGATGGGTGTTCCTGTGGGCGGGGGCTGAGAAGCTGTACGCGTACCTGACCACGGGAAAGCTGGCGACGCCCGGGTACCTGCAGTTCGCCACCCGCGGGCCTTTGGCGGGCTTCTTCCAGGGCCTGGCGGGGAACATGGTCGTCGAGGTTCTCATCGTCGGCGGGCTCATCCTCATCGGCCTCGCCCTGATCCTTGGCGTCCTCGTGCGGGTCGCGGCGGTCTCGGGCATCGTCATGATGCTCCTCATGTACGTCTCCGCGTTCCCCCCGGAGCACAACCCCCTCGTGGACGACCACATCGTCTACGCCGCCCTCCTCGGCCTCCTCGCCGTCCTCGGCGCGGGCCGGTTCCTGGGCGTGGACCAGTGGATCGAGAAGCGGCGCTTCGTGGAGGCCCGCCCGAGGCTGAAGCTGCTTCTGGGGTAGACGGCCACGGAAACCCCCTTGGGGGCCCTGCGGGGCCCCCGCCTTTTTCTTCACCCGCGAGATGGGCACAATACGAACGGAAAGGCTATCGTCCCACAACAGATGTTTAGGGTGGCCGAAAGAGGCGGGACAATGAACCTGGCCCAGGTCCGGGAGGGGAAGCGCGTGCGGGTGCGGCGGATCGCCGACGAGGAGACCCGACGGAAGCTCCTCCAGGTCGGCATCGACGAGGGAGGGGACCTCCTGTGCAGCGCGAACATCCCGAAGGGGCCCGTCGTCATCCGCCACCGCCGGAAGGTCATGGCTCTCGACCGGGAACTCTCCGAGCGGATCGAGGTCACGGAGCTGTAGGTGGGACCCGTGCACGACCACGGGGCGCACGAGGCGGTCCAGGGGGACCGGACCCTGGTTCTCGCGGGGAACCCGAACACGGGGAAGTCCCTCATCTTCAATGCCCTCACCCACCGGTACGTGGAGGTCTCGAACTTCCCCGGGACCACCATCACTGTCAGCCGCGCGCGGGTCGACGGGCACGTCCTGGTCGACGCCCCCGGGGTCTACGCCCTCGAAGGGGAGGGGGAGGAGGAGCGGGTCGCCCGCGAGGTCGTCGAGACCGCGGACGGCCTCATCAACGTCATCGATGCCACCCAGATCGATCGGGACCTCTACCTCACCCTGGAGCTCCTGGAGACCGGGAAGCCCATGGTCGTGGCCCTGAACATGTGGGACGAGGTGGTCAGCCACGACCTGCAGGTGGACGCGGAGCGCCTCTCGGACCTCCTCGGGGTACCCGTCGTCCAGACCGTCGCCACCCAGGGGCGCGGGCTGGAGGAGCTCGTGGCCCTCGCGAGCCGGCCGCGTGTCACGCCGGCGTACCCCACCACGGAGCACGTGGAGATGGAGTCCACCCTCAGCTTCGGCGCGGCAGCCCTCTCCCGCGTCCAGTCCCGGAGGAAGCGGGCGGATTGGATCTACGCCCAGGTCATGGGGGAGGCGCCCGCGCCCCTCGGGTGGCGGGAGAGGCTCTCCACGTGGCTCGTGAAGCCCCTCCCCGGCGCCCTCATCGCCATCGGGGTCCTCGGCATCGCGTTCTACATCATTGGAGTCCTCGTGGCCCAGGGGGTCGTGGAGCTCACCGAAGGGGTGCTGTTCCAGGGCTACTACGAGCCCGCGGTGCGGGGGGCCTTCGGGACCTTCCTCGACGGTTGGCCCCTGGAACTCGTGGCGGGGGAGTTCGGCCTCTTCACCATGACCGTCACCTACGTCTTCGGCCTCCTCCTCCCCCTGGTGTTCTTCTTCTACGTCATGATGGCCGTCCTGGAGGAT
>JABAOD010005173.1_pt2 | contig 10123 bp, 8 predicted proteins | sample 7062151 | NCBI WGS metagenome assembly JABAOD01 (sample SAMN14538626, study PRJNA623070) | marine sediment metagenome | biome: marine biome [ENVO:00000428]; feature: marine pelagic biome [ENVO:01000023]; material: deep marine sediment [ENVO:00002113] | place: India: Gulf of Khambhat ... | reverse complement strand
GCCAACTTCGCCTTCGACGTCACGCCCCACGAGCTGATCACCGCGATCATCACCGACGAGGGCGTGCTCGAGCCGCCCTACACCGAGTCGATCGCCGCCGCCTTCGCGCGCCAGGAAGAGGAGGCGCGGAGATGAAAGGGCGCGCCGTGCCGGGCCGCGGGCCGCGGCTGGGCGCCGGGCTGCTGCCGGCGCTGATGCTGGCGGCGGTGCTGCCGGTGGCAGCGCTGGCGGCCGAAGGGGCCGGCGACGCCGGCGAGGTCTGCGTCCTCGAGACCAGCCGCGGCAACATGGTCTTCCGGCTCTTCGGCGCCGGGGCGCCGCTGACCACGGCCAACTTCAAGCGCCTGGTCGCCGAGGGCTTCTACGACGGCAAGCCGTTCTACCGGGTGGTCAAGGGCCACGTCATCCAGGCCGGCGACGGCGGCGAGAACGACCAGCCGACCGTCCAGGGCGAGTTCGGCGCCCACCCGCACGTCACCGGCGCCGTCGGGCTGGCGCGCGACGCCGACCCCGACAGCGGCTCGACCGAGATCTACATCTGCCACGCGCCGCGGCCGCACCTCGACGGCCGCTACGCGGTCTTCGGCCTGCTGGTCGAGGGCTTCGAGGTGCTCGAGCGGATCGCCAACGTCGAGGTCGAGGAGCGCTGGGAAGGCGAGGTCGCCTTCCACCGGCCGACGACGCCGGTGGTGATCCGGCGGGCCTACCTGGAGACGCGCGCGGTCGCCGCCGAGCTTCCCTAGCCGGACCCGCTCACCAGCCCCAGTGCGCCGGCCATCGGCTCAGGCGCCGGCGCGCCGGCGGAGGCGATCGAAGCGCTCGCGGGCCGAGCGGCGGACGGCGCCGAGGTCGATCTCGCCGGGCGGGAAGCGGCCCTGGCGCTCGAAGTAGTCGGCCGGGTCGGTCCAGTCGGGCTCGGCGTTGATCCGGTAGCGGCTGCCGTCCCAGACCTCGTAGAGCGGGAACAGGCCGCTGGCCACCGCCAGCCGCACCAGCTCGACCGACTCCGCCGGCTCCGACTTCCAGCCGGTGGGACAGGGCGAGTGCATCAGCAGGAAGCGCATGCCGCCGAGCGACAGGGCGGTCGCGATCTTGCGCGCGAAGTCCTCCGGGTGGGCGATCGACAGCGTCGCCGCGTAGGGGATGGCGTGGGCGGCCATGATCTCCATGATGTCCTTCTTGCCCTCCCGCTTGCCCGCCGGCGTCGTCGTGGTGCGGGCGCCGGGCGGCGTCGCCGAGGAGCGCTGGCCGCCGGGTGTTGCCGTAGATCTCGTTGTCGTAGCAGATGTAGATGATGTCCTCGTTGCGCTCGGCGGCCGCCGACAGGGTGGCGATGCCGATGTCGTAGGTGCCGCCGTCGCCGGCCCAGCAGATCACCTGGCCCGGCTCGTCGTTGAGCCGCCGCACGCTGGCCATGCCGGTGGCGAAGGCGGGCGCGGCGGCGAAGGTCGTGGCGACCACCGGCACGCCGTAGCTGGTGGTCGGAAAGGCGCCGGCGGTGACGATGCCGCAGCAGGCCGGGATCGCCAGGGAGCAGGTCTCGCCGGCCTCCGCCAGCGCCCGGCCCAGCATCGTCAGGCCGACGCTCATGCCGCAGCCGCCGCAGTTGGTGTTGCCGGGGCGCAGCAGGCACTCGCCGCTGCCCGGTACGTGCGGGCCGCCGCCCTCGGGGCCGGCCGCATCGGATGCCCGGCGGACGTCGGCGAGGCTGGACGGGCTCATCAGTGGACCTCCTTCGCGGCTTCGACCCCCGGCCAGACCGGTCGGCCGGCCCGGCTGCGACCCGCCAGATCGGCGAGCACCTCCTCGATCATCGCCGGCGTCACGTCGCCGCCGCAGATGCCGGTGAGGTAGTCCTGGATCAGCAGGTCGCGATCGTATCCCTGGAAGGCGGCGCGCAGGTCCTGCCAGAAGATGCCGCCGAGGCCGGCGGCGTAGTTGCGGTCGAGCACGCCCACCCGGCGGGCGCTGCGGCAGGCGTCGCGCAGTGGCGCTTCCGGGAACGGCCGGAACAGCCTGATCTTGATCAGACCGACCCGCTCCCCGGCCTGCCGGCGGCGCCGCACGACCTCGCGCGCCGTGGTGGCGATGGTCCCCGAGACGACCAGGATCGTCTCGGCGTCGTCCACCGCAAAGGTCTCGACGGCGCCGCCCGGATCGCGGCCGAAGATCTCACGGAAAGCCTCGCGGCTCTCCTCGAGGACCTCCGGCACGCGCTCCATGGCGCGATCGATCTCGAGGCGCTGGGCAGCGGCCTCGTCGGGCCAGACCAGGCCGCCGACGGTGACCGGGCGCTCCTGGCGCAGGCGGTGGGGCAGGTCGAGCGGCGGCAGGTAGCGGTCGACCAGCTCCTGCTCGGGCAGATCGGTCTCGGTCTGGGTGTGCGACAGGATGAAGGCGTCCATGGCCACCATCACCGGCAGCAGGATGCGCCGGTCCTCGGCCAGGCGGAAGGCCAGCAGGGTGGTGTCGAGGACCTCCTGGTTGGTCTCGCAGTAGAGCTGCACCCAGGGGAAGTCGCGCAGCATCAGGGTGTCGCCCTGGTCGGCCCAGATGTTCCACGGCGGCCCGAGGGTGCGGTTGACCGCCACCATGACGATCGGCAGCCGGTAGAAGCCGGCCACCATGATGTTCTCGGTCATGTAGGCGAGGCCGTTGGACGAGCTGGCGGTGAAGGCGCGGGCGCCGGCCAGCGAGGCGCCGATGGAGACGCCCATGGCGCTGTGCTCGCTCTCCACCGGCACCACCCGGCCGCGGCTGAAGGGGAAGCCGGCGACGTACTCGACGATCTCGGTCTGCGGCGTGATCGGGTAGATGCCGCAGACCGCGCCGCGCGCCTTGCGGTTGGCCTCGCCGGCGACGCTCAGGGCGTAGCCGGCGGCGTGGTTGCCGGTGACCATCTCGACGCTCATCGGAAGGCTCCTGGGCTACAGATGGCTCATGAAGATCACGCTGCGCGGGCACTCGGCGGCGCAGATCCCGCAGCCCTTGCAGAACGAGTAGTCGAAGACGAACTCGTGGCCGACCCGCTTGAGCACCCCCTCCGGGCAGTAGGTGACGCAGCGGTCGCACTCGTTGCAGCCGCCGCACGACAGGCAGCGCCTGGCCTCGGCGGCGTCGGCGAGGCCGCCGTGGACCTCGTCGAAGTTGGAGACCCGCGCCCACGGCGCCCTGTCGACGCCGGCCGCCTGCGCCTGGCGCTCGAACAGGTGCAGCCGCATGGCCTCGGGCTGGACGACCTCCTGGCGGCAGACGTCGACCGGACCGCAGGTGGATCGCGGGCCGTCGCTCGCCGGCAGCTCGCCGCGCAGCGAGCCGACGATCTGCAGCGCCGCGCGCCGGCCGCTGCCGATGGCGCCGGCCACGGTGCCGTCGCCGGTCGCCAGGTCGCCGATCGCGAACACCGGNNGGCGGCCGCCACGGTGCCCTCGCCGGTGGCGAGATCGCCCACCGCGAAGACCGGAACCTCGAGCATGCCGAGCAGGGTCTGGCCCTCGCGGAGCTCGGTGCCCTCCGGGAAGACCGTCAGGTCCGGAGACTGGCCGAGGGCCAGGATGAGCCGGTGACAGGGCAGCTCGAAGTCGGAGCCCTCGACCGCCAGCGGCCGCCGGCGACCGCTGTCGTCGGCCTCGCCCAGCTCGACCTGCAGGCAGGTCAGCAGATACGGCGGCTGGCCGTTGCCGCCCGCCGCGGGACGGATCGACTGCGGCTGCAGCAGGCACTCGATCTCGACCCCCTCCTCGAGCGCCTGGATGACCTCTTCGCGCATCGCCGGCATCTCCAGCAGGCTGCGGCGNNAGGGCGTCGGCGATCTCCTCGCGGATCGCCGGCATCTCGAGCAGGCTGCGGCGGTAGACGATGGTCACCCTCTCGGCGCCCAGCCGCAGCGCCGAGCGCGCCGCGTCGAGCGCCGTGTTGCCGCCGCCGACCACCAGCACCTGCTCGCCGTCGAGGCGCACCTCTCCCTGGCGCGCGCGGTCGAGAAAGTCGAGACCCTGCTCGACCCCCGCGGCCTCCGCCAGGCCCGGCCTCAGGCTGCGCAGCTCCTGCAGGCCGGTCGCCACCAGCACGGCATCGTGGCTGCGGGCCAGCTCCAGCAGGCGCGCCCGGTCGATCCGCGCCCCGGTCTCGAGCTCGACGCCGAGCCCCAGGATGCGATCGATCTCCCGGTCCACCACCTCCTCCGGCAGGCGGTAGCCGGGGATGCCCGTCCGCAGCAAGCCGCCGGTCTCGTTCCGCGCCTCGTAGATCTTCACCCTGAAGCCCACACGCGCGAGGTGGAAGGCGGCGGTGAGCCCGGCCGGACCGGAGCCGATCACCGCCACCCGCTCGTCGAGACGGGCAAGCGGCTCGACCTCGGCGCGGCCATGATCGCCGGCGTAGCGCTCCAGCTGGCGGACGTTGACTGCGCCGTCGAGACCGATACGGTTGCAGCGCTCCATGCACGGGGCCGGGCAGACGCGGCCGCAGACGGCCGGCAAGGGCGAGGTCTGCAGCAGGATCGCCAGGGCCTCGTCGGCGTCGTCGCGGGCCAGCGCCTGCAGGAAGCCGCGGACGTCGTTGCCGGCCGGGCAGACGTGGTTGCACGGCGCCACCATCTGCTGGCGCCGGGGCTGCTGGGTGGCCCAGAGTCCGGTGCGGATGCCGGGCAGCCCGGCGCCGCCGTCCAGGATGCTGGTGGCGGCGGCCGGGCGGGCGGCCTCGGGCGGTGGCGCTGGTGGCGCCGCCGCGGGCGCCTCCAGGGCCCGCGTCTGCTCCCAGGCCTGGCGCGCCGCCTCCAGGTTCGGACCGGCGAAGCCCGCGCGCTCGAGGGCGGCCCGCACCTGCTCCAGCTCGAAGCCCAGGATGCGCGCCGCGGCGCCGGCCAGCGCGGTGTTGACGATCGGCACGCTCTCGGTGCCCAGGCGGTTGGCGCGGGCGATGGCGGTGGCGTCGACGGTGGCCAGGCGGTAGCCGGCGAAGTCGGCGGCGAACCGGTCGGGCGGCTCGCTGCTGTTGATCAGGATCCAACCGCCCGGCTTCAGCCCGTCGCGGATCACCGGCCCCACCAGAGTCGGGTCGAGCACGATGACGTGATCGGGCTCGTAGATCAGGTTGCGGTTGGCGATCGGCTCGCTGGCGTAGCGGCAGAAGGCCTGGATCGGGGCGCCCGAGCGCTCCGCCGCGTAGAGCCCGAAGGCCTGGACCGAATCGCCCTCTTGAAACCGCGTCGCGGCGATCAGCTTGGCCAGGGTCACGCCACCCTGACCACCGCGGCCGTGGATGCGAATCTCGATCAACGCCTCTCTCCTGGCGCGTGACCCGGGCGCCGCCGACAGCACCGTGCCGCCGTGTCACCGCTCGCCGATCATCGGCCGGCTCGAGCGGCGCCGGAATACCCTTGGAGACGGTTGCCCCCCACCCAACGATGCGGGGCATGGCGGCAGCTCTTCGCGGCTGGCAAGGTCCCGAAGGTGCTTTCAGGTGGTGGGGTCAGGGTACACCCGCGATCAGGCTTGCTCGAGGATCGGCAGGTACTTCTGCCAGCTCAAGGGTTCTCGTGCCGTGGGCAGCGGATGAGCTTCGATCAGGGCCCGGACACCTGCGGCTACCCGCTGCACCGCGACAGCATCCACGCTGGCGGTCACGGCGATGGGCGAGATTCCGCCGGCGACTACCTCAGTGCTGGCGTCGTCGACGCCGATCGGCAGGATATTCGTGCCCTCCGGAAAGACTTTCGTCCGATAGTCGATCTCTCGCTTTACCCAGGTTGCACCATCACCCGCCGCCCGCTGCTCGTCGGCCACTCGTCGCGTGACCAGCGGAGCGACGACCCGGGCCCCGGTCAGCAGGCGTCTCACCTCCTCGATGAACCTGGCACCCCCGCGTGGCTTGTTCATGTAGACGGAGAGACCTTCGGCTGTCAGGGCCTTCGCCCACTGCTCCGCTTCCCGGCGATCGTCGCCCGAATAGCTGAGGAAGACGTCGCAGAGAACCAGCGAGTCCAGCTCCTTCCGGATGGCCGCGACCAGGTCGTCGAACTCCTTGCGAAATGAGGTGACGAACACCCGGGAGTCGATCCGAATCAGTTCGACCTCCTGTCCCTCGAGGGCCTTGAACTCGGCGAAGTCGTAGGCGATATGCGCCGGGATGGAGGCGAAGAGGACTCGCAGCTCGGACCCTTTCAGGATTCGCTGAACCGGTTCGCGACTGCCAGCCGGGCCCATCTCTCCACCGACTCGCACCTGCTCCATCTGCCCCCGAACCAGCACGAAGAGCCCGTCATCGGAGAGCTCTTCATGGCGGCTGGAGAGGACCTCGTTGGGCTCGAGCCGCATCGTGATCGGCTGCGCACAGTGGATCAGGTCCTTCCACGGTTGGTCGACCGATGCCAACGGGCCGCTGTCGTCCCGGCCCTTCAAGTAGGGAGCGCGATTGCAGAGATACTCCAGCACCCGGTCCTCGAAAGCCTGGTACATGTCGAGGCCCTTGATCTCGAGCTGCTTCGTCTTGGCGCGCTTGAACGAGAGCACGGAGGTCGGCCCTACCGCCTGGAGCGTGGCGGTGCGACGAACGCCGAGCACGTGAGCGAGCTCACCGACGACCTCGCCCGCCCCCATCCGGATGTCCCGCTGCTTCGCCGGAGACTCGTCTCCCGGCCGGAAGTGGTCCGGAGCGACGACGCCGACTTCCCCGCGAAGGACCACGAACAGAGAATCTCCTGAGTCGCCTTCCAGGCAGAAGGCCTCGCCGTCATTACGCTCGACAAGCTCGGCTTCGTCTACCATCCGCTCGAAATCCTCGGGCCGCACTCGCTCGAAGAGCGGGTTGCGAGTTAGCATCCCCGGCTCGAACCGACTGGCAAAGGCGAGAGGGCCGTATCTGCCCTTGGCGACACTCCGGAGCGCCTCTCGCGCGGCCTCGTCGGAGCCGCTGACCTGCAGGAGCCGCTTGGCGAGATGGACGATGAGCCACGGGTTCGATTCGCCAGGTGAAAGCTTGGCGCAGGCCTCGGCAAGAAGGTCACGATCGGTCCGAGCGGGCGCACCCCAGATGGATCGGTGGCTCGGGGTGTCCACGAGGAAGATCCGCTCGACCGAGAAGTGCTTGAGATAGATCGTCCGGGGCCGATGAAAAGTGAGATCGCCCCACTCTCTTTCTTCGGCAAACCGGCGGAAGGGGTCCGAAGCGATGCAGGATGACGGGGTGCCGTGGTGGATCAGGCTTCCGCAGCGGTTGATGCCGTCACCAACCATCTGCCCGGGATGGTCTGAGCCCGCTCCGACGATCACCTCCACCTCACCCACGTGGCAACTGAGCCGCAGGCGGATGCCCTCTCTTGCGCTCCAGTCACGCAGCTCGTCGACGAGGTGTCGAACGACCTCTTCCTCGATGTCTTCTCTGTAGGCGAGGTGCCCACCGTCTCCTCCCGAGGCCCAGATGCTGCCGGGGGTGAGGGCGCCGTCGACGATCCGGTTCAGACCCTCGATGCGAGCCAGCTGGACACGCGGGTCCGATTCCGCACCATGCCCAACGATGTCGAAAGAGACGAAGACGAANNAGGCTGGCCCATTCTAGCCGGAAACATGGGCAGAAGGAGGCGCTGGCCGCACACCCCTGGAGAGGGCCCCACGGGAGGGTGTACCCTCCGACGCGGGTCTCGCCGGCGGATCGGACTAGAGCGCCGGCAGCGTCGACTCCTCCCGGCCCTCGAGCTCGAACTGGTCGAGGGCCTTGAGGGCCTCGCAGGCGTAGACCACCGCCGGGCCGCCGCCCATCATCACCACCACGCCGATCGTCTCGAGGATCTCCTCGCGGCTGGCGCCGGCCTCGAGCGCGTCCTTGACGTGGTAGGCGATGCAGCCGTCGCAGTTCGTGGTCATGGCGATGGCGAGGGCGATCAGCTCCTTGGTCTTGCGGCTGACGACCCCGTCCGCGGTGGCCGCCTTGTGGAGATGGGTGTACGACTCCATCGCCTGCGGCAGCTCCTCCCCGAGCTCGGCGATAAGGGCCTGGAGCCGCTGGTAGTAGGACGGATAGCTGTACTCCATGAACGATCTCCTCTCTCAACCCGGGGCGAGCCCCAGTCCGCAGGCGACCGCCTGCTCCATCTCGCGGCGGCGCTCCTCGGGCTCGAGGCCGGCGGCCGCCACGAGCGCCTCCGGCGCCACCAGGGACAGCCGCCGCGCCATCGCGGCCATCACCGCCAGCGCCAGATGGCTTCTGGCGACCGCCGCCGGCAGGCGGGCCGGATCCAGCACCGTGACCCCGGCCTCGGTTGCCAGGTCGGCAAGCCCGGGCGTCGTAAAGACCGAGCCCTCCGCGCTCATCCGCTCCAGGTGGCGCTCCACCTTGGCGCGGCCCTCGGGCGTCAGGATCGCCAGCGCGTCCGGCCGCTCGACGCCGGTGTAGTCGATGGGCTCCGGGCTCAGCACCAGCTCGGCGAGGCTGTGGCCGCTCTTGACGGTGACCGGGTAGTCGCCGCGCTGGGCCGCCCACAGCCCCGACAGGATGGCGGCGCGGGCGAGGACGCGCGCGGCGGTGCCCACCTTGCCCCCGGCCGAGCCCGCGACCACGATCCGGAATCGCCGCTCGAGGCCGGCCCGGAACCGCGGCTCGAGGGCCGTTCGCGGCAGCACCTCCTCGCCCCGGTGGGCGGCAGCGAGTCTGCGATAGGCGGTCCCGTACTCGGTCTGCGCCTTCTGCCGCACCACCCCGGTGGCGAGACCGAGTCCGTCCAGGGTCTGCCGCAGCGAGCGCTTCGACCAGCGGTTGCGCGGCTGGAAGTAGGCGGTGCAGAGCTCCCAGACGTCGAGCAGCGCGAAGCCGGGGTGGCGGATCGCCTCGGCGATCCGCTCCGCCAGATCGCTGTCGAAGCTGGTGCCCCGCCAGACGTAGGCGGCGCCGTTGNNTGCTGGCCGCCGGTCATGCCGAAGTTGAAGTTGTTGAACACCAGCACCTTGATGCCGAGGTTGCGCCGCGCCGCCGCCAGCAGGTGGGCGCCGCCGATCCCGAGGCCGCCGTCGCCCATCAGGACCACGACCGTCAGCTCGGGCCGCGCCAGCTTGATCCCCGAGGCGTAGGTGATGCTGCGCCCGTGCAGGCCGTGGAAGGCGCTGGTGACGAAGTACTGGTCCGAGAGGCCCGAGCAGCCGATGTCGCTCACCAGCACGACCTGCCTCGGGTCCAGCTCCAGGCTCACCAGGGCCTCGTTCAGCCGGTCGAGGATCGGCCCGTGGCCGCAACCGGGGCAGAACGGGTAGGGCGTCCGGTTGCGAAACGTCGCCAGGGGCGTGATGGTGACCGGGCCGTCGCTCAAAGCGCCGCCTCCAGGATCTGGTCCGGCGAGATCAGCCCGCCGTCCAGGCGCTCGACCCCGGCGACCTCGCGCCCGTCCGCAAACCGCTCGATCTCGCGCCGGTAGAGGCCCGGATTCAGCTCCGCCACGACGACGCGGCGGACCGGCTCCAGCGCCTGCCAAATGGCGGTCTCCGGAAGCGGCCAGAGCGACCGCACGGTGAGAGCCGAGATCGGCCGACCCCGCGCGCGCGCCCGCCGCACCGCCTCGCGCACCGAGCCGGCGGTCACCCCGTAGCTCACGAGCAGCGTGGCGGCGCCCGGCTCGGCGTCCAAGGTGGCGAGCTCGATCTCGCGCCGGTGCTCCTCGATCTTGGCCACCAGATGCCGGTTGAGCCGCGCCACGGTGGCCGGGTCCTTGGTGATGAAGGCACCCTCGTCGTGGGTCGAGCCGGTGAAGCGGAGGCCCGCGACGTCACCGAAATGGGCCATCGCCGGCACCTCGCCGGGCGGCTCGTACCGGTAGGGCGGCCCGTCACCGCCGCGGCTCGCCCGGTCCCGCACCGGCAGGCTCTCGTACTCCCCCAGCTCGACGGTGTTGACGGTGGTATTCAGCTCCTTGTCGGTGAGCAGGAAGACCGGGCAGCGAAAGCGCTCGGCGAGGTCGAAGGCGCGGCGGGTCAGGCCGTAGCACTCGGGAATCGAAGACGGCGCCAGGGCGATGATCGGATAGCCGCCGGCGGTGCCCCAGCGCACGAACTGGACGTCGCCCTGGCCGGTGGTCGTGGCGCCGCCGGTGGCCGGGCCCAGCCGCTGGACGTCGACGATCACCAGCGGCACCTCGCCC
>JABAOD010005217.1_pt4 | contig 10125 bp, 12 predicted proteins | sample 7062151 | NCBI WGS metagenome assembly JABAOD01 (sample SAMN14538626, study PRJNA623070) | marine sediment metagenome | biome: marine biome [ENVO:00000428]; feature: marine pelagic biome [ENVO:01000023]; material: deep marine sediment [ENVO:00002113] | place: India: Gulf of Khambhat ... | reverse complement strand
CATTTAAGTGCTTGTAACTTTCGTAATAACTGCTGCCATCGATCCCCATCAGTTTTCGAAATACATCCAGCGACCACCATCCGGTCGAACCGGTGCGTACGAAGCGGTAACAGTTTTCGTATAGTGCTAGTCCATGCCCAGATGTAAAATTACGCTGAATATTGATATTTATTAGAGAGTAAATTTTGGGGTCGTGCAGCTTCTGTGCAAGAGCTGGAGAGTAAGCATACTCGCACACACCACCTTTCAATTTGGCGAAGGAAAGTAGTGAAGACACTCCCCATTCTTGTTTGCCGTCCTCACCCAGCATATCCCATTCGGCCACTGTCTCAGCCAGTGCTCGAAGGCTGGCTCTCAGAGTGTCCATGTCATTAGAATTGTAGCCCACCATCATCGCCAAAGTTCGCGCGTCGATCGAATGCGTAGGCGCGCTGATTAAAGCATCGTATGCATTCAACAATAGGACATTTGACAGCTTACGCTGCAGCAACGACAGTTTGCCGCTGATATGGATAGCGGCCACGTTCTTGCGTACTGTTTCGCGGCGCAAGGCTCCTGTTAGCTGATCCATGTCGATCGCGGGTTGGGACATTTGCTCTCTCGTTTTTCTTATAAAGAAACGATGCCACAAAAGGTACCCATCGAAAAGAACTTTCGGGGTTCTTTTACACATCCTGTATTTGGGTACCCAACGGGCTAAAGGACCTAATTCATCCTGCTAATGGGTACCTTTCGGCGCATTTTCTGGGCTCGTTGGGCGAAAATTCGGCTGTTTTCTTCACAAATTGACTCTGCAGAGGGGAGAAAACGCCGTCCTGAGAATCGGTTCCCAAGTTCCCGTAGGTAGGTACCTTTGAAACTGGAAACAGGTACCATTCATACTGCAATTGGGTTCTATTCATCCTGTATTTAGGCACCCAAACTGTGATAACTAGTTGTTTTAAACATATTATTATGGCGCAAAGATTCTAAAATAAATAAATAAATAAAACAGTTTTCTGGGTGTGCTTTACTTTTATTATTTCTGGTTTCGCGACGAAACCTCAGTCGGATTACAGAAAATTCCAGATCATGGGCTCTATATTCTGGAGTTCGAAAACAATGTGCCATACTCTTGGGAACATCTAGGCATTCACGACACATAGTATAAGGCGTCGAAAATGAGCAGAACACCCTCCCCTTCCATGCCTCCCTACCTTAATCTCGATCCTAAGGCAGCGGCGGCGAAGTTACCCGATCCTATCGATACCAGCCGATTCGCAAAAGCCGCCGCCTTCTGCACAAAAGGACGCGAAGATCTTGCCAAACGCGGTTATGCACCTGACGGCGAGAAGAGACTCCGGAAGTTTTCGATTTGGGAGATTACCAAATACCTGATACCGGTCGCGCCGGCCCATCTACGCCGAGTTCTGAAGACACATCCCGATTTACCGCAAGGAGAGGGTTCCGGTGGCTCTAAGTGGTTTTCGCTAGAAGAAATACTGACCCTACGAAAATTTTTTGCTAGCGAAGGGGTAAGTACTAAAGAATACCTTCCCTACCGGCCTGAAGGAGCCCCTGCCAAGATTACGGCAGTAGCCAATTTCAAAGGCGGCGTTGGAAAAACCTCTACCGCCGCGCACCTCGCAATGTCTGCAGCTCTTGATGGTTACAAGGTGCTTGTAATCGATCTAGATAGCCAAGGCTCGATGACCTCTATCATGGGGGGCAACGTCCCAGACGAGTGGAGCACAGTCTTTCCGTTGATAGCAAAAGATTATGCCAAGGCAGTTGTAGCTGAGAACGAGGTACGTAGAGCTGGCGGGCAACCAGAAGTTTCACTAGATGAGACGCTAGAGGAGTCACTGAATGTGACTTCTTCGGATGTAATCCAACCCACTCACTGGCCCAACATCGACCTTATAGGCGCGCAACTAAATCTCTACTGGGCTGAGTTTCAAATTCCTGTGTGGCGTATGGGTCTACGAAGCTGGCCGCTTTGGGACGGGCTGACTAACTTTTTGGAAAGCGAAGGCATTCTGGATCGCTATGATCTTGTTATTTTGGATACACCCCCTGCCCTTGGCTATTTGACTATCAATGCTCTGGCAGCAGCCGATATATTGCTGGTCCCACTTGGAGCGTCGTTTCTAGAATTCGATTCCACAGGCCGTTTCTTCGACATGCTTTATACGACTTTTGCTTCTATCGAAGATGGTGAGAACGCTGCTCTTCGAGCTGCTGGATTGCCTGAGATGAAATTTGAGTGGGACGTAGTGCGCGCTATCGTAACTCGTTTTGACGCTTCTCAGCAGACCGACATGGCTAATGTGATCCAGGCCTATTTCGGAGATTTCATGAACGCCTATCGTCAAGAATTTACTGCGCTGGTCGGTCAAGCTGGTGAGCAGGTGAACGGGATATACGAAGCGGACTACCGAGATTTTAATCGTGAGACCTACGTCCGTGGGCGGGAGACATTCGACCAGACCTATGCCGAGTTTAAGGAGGTCTTGATCGGCTGTTGGTGGCGCGACATGAACATGGAGGAGCAGGATAATGGCTAAGCGCAGGAGACTGAGTGCACCGGATGCGGATGCGCTGCGTGAACTTGAAGACGGTTTCGCGACGAAACCTCGGACGAACCGTTCGGCAACTCCACCGATCGCCCAGGTAGCTGGCGAAGCCGCGTCGTTGGCAGGAATGGCAGGTGTTGCGGATCGAGCGGAGCTGGCGAGAGACAAAGCTGACGCCACGCGATTGCGCGAGGCAGATGCCGCAGGTCTTTTGGCGGAGGCAATCCCAATTGATCAGATCGATTCAGACTACATCCGGCGCGACCGGGTCATAGATGATAAGGAAGCAGCAGAAGAGCTTGTTACCTCACTAAGGCTGAACGGACTGCGGACTCCGATCGAAGTCGCGAAGACCGATGATGGATACGGTCTTATTTCGGGTCACAGACGACTGAACGCCTTTCGAACACTGGCGTCTACTGATCAAGCTTTTTCCCGGATTCCAGCATTTGTTAGACGGGCGCAACAAAGCGAGCACGCTTATATTCGGATGGTTGAAGAGAACGAGGTGCGTGCAAACCTTACTCCCTACGAGCGCGGGCGTATTTCGGTGTTGGCTTCAGCTCAAGGCGTCTTTCCTACAGTGGAGGCAGCAGTCGATGCTTTGTTTAGCGCAGCGTCTAAGGCTAAGCGTGCGAAAGTGCGAAAGTTTGCGACCGTCCATGAAAGCCTTGGCGACCTTTTGCAGTTTCCTACTAAGCTTACCGAGAAATCAGGTTTGCGGATCGCAGATGGTCTGGCGGCGGGATTACAACAAACGTTACGGACTGCATTGGATAATGGTGAGCCACAAAATCCTGCCGAAGAGTGGGGATTGCTCAAAGAGGTTCTCGACGCAAATCCCGGACGTAAATCCAGTAGTCGTGGAGGTCGTCCGACCCAGGTTGTTCGATTGGACCCGATCGTATTGAAGAACGGCGGCGAGATAAGAGGAGAGATTTCCGGAGATGTGTTACGGGTAGAAATGAAGGGTCGCGAAATTGACCCTGAAGAGGCGCGACGGATACTTGAAGAAATCGAAAGAAAATTCGGCTAGGGTTTCGCCGCGAAACCAAATTCGCTGTTCATCGTCAGCGAGCTGACCTAAGGCACACACAAAAAAGGGCCGGGGACTTCCCTGGCCTTTATTGTTGCGCTGGAGCACTGCGGACTGAGTCAAGTTTGCCAGTTACTGGCGACCCGACGCTGATACCGGAGGGCCATTTCAGCGGCTATATGGCCCAAATGCTTCTGCGGATAGTGTTCAACTACTTCGACGCTGCGGGCGAGATCAGCGGGCAGACAGCGTGAGATCATTGATAGAGGACCTGCATTGGCATATATTGCCAATCAGGAGATTGATCACATGGTTACACGCAACGTAGTCCTTACCGAAACCCAGGATCAGCTGGTTCAGGCATTGGTCGCATCCGGTCGCTATCAAAACGTGAGCGAGGCGATGCGGGCCGGGTTGAGGTTGCTTGAGCGGGAAGAAGCTCAGATCGCAGGGCTTCGGGATGGCTTGCTGGAAGGTCTTCAGCAGGCAGAGCGCGGCGATTTGGCTGAGGGCAGTGGGGTGGATGCGGTTCGGCGGGCCTTTGCGAGGGCGCAGACATCCTCATGAGCCGATCTTTTCGGCTGACGCGCCGCGCTGAAAACAGTTTGGTCGAGATCGCGCGCTGGACCATCGAGAATTTTGGGCATCAACAGGCGGATATTTATGAAGCTGAGCTTCTTTCTCGGTGCGAGGCGATCGTAACTGGTCAGGCACACAGCAGAAGCTGCGCCGTTCTGGTCGATCATGCCGCCGACCTGAGGTATCTCAGAGCCGGGGAACACTTCCTGGTGTTTTTGGACGGGCTTGAGGAGGTCACTATTGTCGATATCCTGCACTCCCGAAGTGATTTGCCGCGCCATATCGCAGCGCTGACAGCGTTCAGAAGCAACGACGCTTGATTGTTTTCAAAGTCCTGCCGCCTTAGTAAGGTTTACCCGGAACCGATCGCGCCGACGCTGATACCGGCGGGTCATCTCCGCCGAGGCATGTCCAAGTTGCTTCTGGACGTAGCGCTCATCCACCTCGGCCGAACTGGCAAGGCCGGCGCGCAGGGAATGGCCCGAGAATAGGGCGAGACGATCCTTCTCAGGCAGATATGACCGGATGCCGGATTTCAGTACGGTGGATTTGATGAGGCGGGCCACGTGTTTGTCGTTCAGGCGCGCTTCCAGGGCCTTCTTTCCGTCGCGAGAGCTGCGCACAAACACCGGGCCAAAGTCGATCTTGGCAAAGTGCAGCCACTGTTCCAATGCATGAACGGGGCAGGTCTGGTCTGACGATCCGCGACCAATCTCGACCTCGCGCCAGCCGGTCTTGGCGTTCAGGGTCAGCACCACACCGCCGTCCTGAATGTCGATCCAGCCACCGCTGTCGGGCGTGTCGTCCTTGGCCACATCCAGGCTGACAATTTCAGAGCGCCTGAGACCGCCCGCATATCCAATTAGTAGAATGGCCCGGTCCCTGAGCCCACGTAGATCGAAGGGCAGGGTGGCGACCATGGCAAGGATATCCTCGGGCAGGATGGCCTCTTTCTGCGCCGGCGGACGCGCATGCTTGCGTTTTATCCCGGCCAGGACGCTGACGATGTGGCGGTCCTTGCGATCGAGCGCGATCCCGCGTTGCGCGTAATTCCACGTGAGACCAGACAGGCGACGGTCAATGGTGGAGACCGATAGGGCAGGGGACCCATTTGTCGGCGCGGCCAGATCTGTCAAATAGAGGCCGATTAATTCTGGCGAGGGCGGTAGAGGATCTGTGCCCTTCAACCTGCACCATCGTGCGAAATGCTTCCAGTCGGCCGCGTAGGCTTTGTTGGTGTTCTCTGCAGTTGAAGCTTTTGCATATTCTCGCGCGCTCTCAACCAGCCGATCGAGAGTTCCTGAACCCGCCACATGCGAGGGTAGGGCGATCGGATCGCTTTCCACTTGATCTCTCTCGTTGATCTGAGCACGAACAACCGTGTCAGAGGGCGATGGGGTCGATTTCTCGCTGTCTGAGTCCACCATTTCTCCAATAATTCACCGTATTTGAGGCCGTGCTGTAGCCTAAGCACACTATGTCCGATAATGCAAACTTATTGGACATAGCAGAGCGTAGCAAGGTGGGGCGGTTACTGTGCAATTTTCTGGTAGAAAGCGCCGCGCTGATATAGGCTTCACGCATGACATTTGCCCGGCCGGATCACATCATCGACCTCGACACGTTACCCCGGATGCCCGCCTGGGTCACCTCTGCACGCGCTGAAACCCTTGAAGATGTTGCGTTTTTGTCAGGCGCGGCGCTGGCGCATCTGCATCTTGTGGTAGGGCAGGGGGAGACCCCCCAAGCCTTGTTTCGGGACCGGCTGGCCCTGCGTGCGGCCGAGGCTTGTGTCACGTTTTCCGGGCGGCCGGAGCGGGCAGGGGCGTTGCGGGATGCCGTGCATCTTTTGCACCCCGGCGACCTGCCCGGACCGGCGGGAGAGACGTATCTTGCCTGGCGGCGCGCGGCAGAGCGGCCCGTGTCGGTCAAGGCTTTGAGCCGCGCCTTGCCAAGTTTTGAGCCGGGCCAGATCGCCATGTGGCTCGATGCGGGGCGGGGGGCACCGATGACCCGCGCCGCGATGGTGCTGGAGGCGGTTCTGACGGAGGCGCCTCGCGCCGAAGCTACGGCGCTGATCTTTGCGGATGCGGCCCTTGCCCAAGCGCTCGGGTGGGATCCTCTCGTGCCGCTGCTGGCCTCGGGCCTGAAACGCGCCGACCTGCGCAAGCGCGGCGATGCCTTGCGCATCGCCTGTCACCGGGCGCTCGTCGCGTCGGCGGTCGAGGCCGTGCGCCTTGCCGCTGATCTCGCGCGTCGGACGGCGCATCTGAAATCCGTCGCGCCGAAACTCCGGGCCAAGGGGGCCGGGGGCGCGGTTGAGATGTTCCTGACCCGCGATGCGATTGCCCCTTCGGGGCTGCCCCTGCCGGATCGTGCGGCGCGGCGGCTTTGTGACCGGCTGGTCGATCTCGGCGCGATCCGGGAACTGACCGGGCGTGACACGTTCCGGCTCTATGGGGTGTGAGGCATGAAGGATCGCCCGGAACCCGAACTCGACCGCGAGCTGGACGACCTGCCGCCAGTGCTGCGCTGGCGGGAATGGATGCGCCGGATCGAGGCGGTGCTGTTTGCCAGCGCCACACCGGTGCCGCGCGAAGACCTGGCGCGGGTCGTGGGGCAGGGGGCCTCGGTCGATCTGCTGGTCGAGGACCTCGCCGCAGATCTGGAAGGACGGGCGTTTGAGGTCGCCAAAGTTGCCGGCGGCTGGATGTTCCGAACGCGACCTGTTTACGCGCCCGCGATCCACGCCGCGGCGGATGTCGGGGATCAGCTGCTTGACCTGAACGAGTTCGACGTCGCGGTGCTGGCCGCCATCGCCTACCATCAGCCGATCACGCGCGACGGGCTGAAGGACATCTTCGGCAAGGAGATCAGCCGTGATCTGATCGGGCGGCTGCATGCGCGCGACCTGATCGGGACTGGGCCACGATCACCGCGCCGCGGTGCGCCCTACACCTTTGTGACGACCGAGCAGTTCCTTGTTGCATTTGATCTGGAGACGCTCGCGGATCTGCCAGAGCGGGAGCAGTTGGAGGACGCAGGTCTGGATGGCGGGTCATAGGAATGGTGGCGGGCTGGCGATCCCCGTATTGGCCAATCGGTGAGGCATGTCGAGGACATTTCGTGACGCTCTCAGTCGTGACTTGTTGAGAGAACTCAGGCTTCGATTCTGAGCCCTCTGAACAGAGCTTCCCAAGGGTCCCCATCCTCGGTCATCGCGTCCGGTTCCAGGTTTGCTATGTTCTCGTCGATGACTGCGTTGTGGTAGTTCTGGAGCCAGCTGTATTTGCGCCGCACCGTCGCGTTGGGACTGTCGGCGAGACCGCTCTCCACCAACGTTCTGTGCCTACCCAGAAACTCGATCCAGCCGGCGTATTCGCCGTCGAGCTCACTGAGACTGGCGCGAAGATAGTCGATGTAGTGGAGGCCTGACTCGTCCTGGCGCAGGAGGTTGTTCAGGTGACGCTCTTCATCCTCATAGGAATGTCCTTCCCGCCAGAGCGTTTGGTCCTGCCGGTGGCGTTCGATGACATCTTCATGGATCGCAATGCGCGGGAAGATGACCTCGTTTTCTTCCATGAAATAAGCCTGAACGAGGGCAGGCCCAAACACCGGACCACTGAAGTCGATGCCGAGATGCATGGGGCCGATCGTCATCGCGCCGCGCACCAATATGCCATTTGCCACGCATTCGATTTGGATATGCAGCAGATCGATGAGCTCCCAGACCAAGGGGCCGGCCTGGTACTGAGTTTCAATGGTTCTGGTTCTGACGATCGCGTCAGACACGATCTCTGCATGGACTTCGCTGATCATCCGCATCTCGTCGGAGCGGGTGGGCGGCGTGGCATCTCCTTCGGAAACCCTGCGAAACATCGAAAGCAAGTGCCTGATCTCTGCACCGCTTCGCGTGTGCAGGAGGTTCCTGAAACCGAGGACATCAAAAAAGGTCACAAGGCATTCTTCGTAGTCGGGGTCGTTCTCGAAATCAGTCATCTCTGGTCCATCTTCAGCCGAGGAGCTTCTCCAGCTCTTCCCCTTGGGCGGCATGCTTCTTGGGGTTTTCTGCTTTCAGCTTGTTCACGTTGATGAGCTTCCATCGGACCGCTGGAAGCTCGGCCGCTTGAGGGCGGTCGATCGCGTCGAAGTCGGGGTCGCCTTCATGCAGGGTTCTCAGAAATCTCTTTGCGCCCTCATCCATGCGGGATTGGATGTCCGCGATTAGGCGGTCGCGCGTTGAGACCAATTCCGCAAGGTCGACCGCTCCCTTCGTCATGCCCTCGAATTCCCGCGCGTAGGGCTGATCAAGATCGATCAGGTTTGGGTTCAGTAATTCGTGCGGCGGGCGTGGGGAACTCGCGACGTAGATCAGAAAAGTGCGGAAAAACTCGTCCGTGAAGCCTTCATTCTCGTAGAGCAGCTTGACGTCGTAAAGGTCTCGCGGATGCTGGCGATCAAGGGCTGCATGTAGCTTGCCGCCGAACAAATCCTCAAAGGAGACGATGTTCATCGCCGCATATCCGAACGCCTCCTCGACGGCTTCGGAGACTTCGCGTTGTTCCGGATCATGCACGACGCCCCGGGTGACGGGGGAGGTTTCGATCTTGATTTCGGCTGTGCCGAGGCGGGCGAGCGCACGCGTGGCGCCGCCGCCACCGCCGGCAATGCGCTGCGCTTTGGCGCCGGTGATTCCGCTTTCGATGGCGGCGGCAATCCGGTCCATCGCGTCGTTGATCTCGACGAGGCTTTCGGCGCGGTCCTTGACAGGCAGATAGGTCAAATCGATATCGACCGAGAGGCGCGGAAGGTCGCGATAGAAGAGGTTAATGGCCGTCCCACCCTTGAGCGCAAATATTTTCTCCTTTGCGACATACGGCAGTATCCGCACGAGCAGCGCCACTTGGGCGGCATAGTCCTCACGCGCCATGACCACGTTCCTTTCCTACAAACTCTTCGGGCACCATGATCCTGTAGCGCGGATGTATCTTGCCGCCTTTGACCAATGCGCGATCTCCGCTGCCGAGGTCGAACTCTTCTGGATCGAGCCGCTTGCGCCAGGCATGGTCGTGGCGGTCGGCGAACACGAAGAACAGGCGTTTGACCTTGATCTTCTTGCAACTTCTGAGCAGCGCCGAGAGGGTTCTCGGTCGCAACGTCGTCAGGCTTTCGAACACCATGTCGAGGTTGTGAAAGCTCTCCTGATCCGGCAACTCGTCCAGCGCCTCTAAGATCGCGCGTTCAGGCGAGGACATCACCAGTTTCCAGTCCCATGGCAGGGACGATGCTGTCTCGTTGAGATTTTTTCGTGCGTCATTGACACCCAACTCTGGATCGGAAAACAGCGATACGTTGCGTGTCCGGAGTTTGGCGTTGAGCGGCAGTTTTTCGAGCCAGTTGGGTATTCTTGCGCCGTAGAGCCAGACCGTGCTCTTGTCGCCGAGCGAGAGATAGTGCGCATAGCCTTGCAGGTCCAATGCCGTCGCTCCCCCGACATGGACAGGGTAGTGCATGATGTGCTGGAGCGAGAGCAGGCAGGTCTTCCAATCGAGCGTATTCGTGGTGGCGCTGCCTGGTGCCGGGCGGCGGAAGACTCCGCGTCCAAGGCGTTCTAGCCAGCCACGTTGGACATAGGCGTAGGACGAACGCCGGCCTATCCCGTGGTGCTCAAGCCAGACGGAGTCCACGAGGAACCCTGTGGGGACAGCCTCAAGAAGGCTCTTTAGTTTATCGTGCTCTTGTCCGCTCATGCGCGACATTATGATCTATTTTTAAAGAGACTGCCACTTGTTTCTGTGAAAATATCAGAGATAGTCCGTCACGGATGGACAAATTCGGAAACGGTCAAAGAGACTGGTGGTTGTCGGCTCTGAAACTCACCAGAAAAGCAGGGCGGGGATGCCCTCGAATAGCTGAGAAAACACCCGGCCACTTGGGCTTCGCAGATGAGCGACT
>JABAOD010004462.1_pt2 | contig 10129 bp, 7 predicted proteins | sample 7062151 | NCBI WGS metagenome assembly JABAOD01 (sample SAMN14538626, study PRJNA623070) | marine sediment metagenome | biome: marine biome [ENVO:00000428]; feature: marine pelagic biome [ENVO:01000023]; material: deep marine sediment [ENVO:00002113] | place: India: Gulf of Khambhat ... | reverse complement strand
ATCAGTATGTCAGCCATCCTTCCTGCCTCCGACGGCACTCTAGCAAGGCCTGCCCGGCACCAGCATAGGTGGATTCCATAAGTGCAGGCGCGACCGAAATAACTTACAAGATCAGGGCGGGAGTATAGACATGAACGGCGCCGCCGACATCCAGCGCTTGAGTCAACGGATCAGCTCGATCATCGATCACGCACGTGAGCTGGAGACGAGATTCGCCGATGATCTCGCCGCCGTGCACCCGGCATTCCGCGAGTGCGCCCGCAATCTCGTGCATTACGTCGCTTTGCGGCAGGCCGATATCAGTGATCTGCAGCGCGATCTGGCGGCATTGGGTTTGTCGTCGCTCGGGCGCGCCGAGCGCGCCGTGATGCCGGCGCTCGAAGCCGTCTCGCGAGCGTTGAACGCGCTCGCCGGCCGCCCGCTCGACGACGCTGCGACAAATGCGCCGGCAGTGCGCGTGAGCGCTCCCGACGCGTCCGTCCGCCAGCGGGCGATCCTCGGCAATCCGCCGGAGGGGCGCGGTGTGAGCATCATGGTCACGATGCCGACCGAGGCCGCCGACAACCGCGATCTCGTGGCCGAAATGCTCAATGCCGGCATGAACGTCGCCCGCATCAACTGCGCGCGCGACGACGCCGGGATCTGGGAGGCCATGATCTCGAACGTGCGCTCGGCCAGCGCGCAACTCGGCACCGACTGCACTATCTTGATGGACCTCGCCGGACCGAAGCTCAGGACCGGCAAGCTTGCGACAGGACCGCGCGTTTTGCACATCCGGCCGCGCCGCGATGCGCTTGGCCGTGTCGTTGCGCCGCGGCGCGTGCGCCTGATGGCCGACGATCTCCTGCAGCGAGGTTCGAAGGCGGCCGTGATTCCGGTGCCGCGCGAGTGCGTGGAATACGCGGAGATCGGGGATGAAGTGCGATTCAGGGACACGCGCGGCAAGAACCGCCGGCTGCGTGTCGTCGAAAAAGATGCCCGGGGTATCGTCCTCGAGTCGTTCCAGGGTGCCTATATCGCTGCAGGCGCGAAGTTTCGGCTCATTCGGGCTGCCGCCGGCGAGAAGCTCAACTACCGTGTCGGCGAACTGCCGTTCGTCGACCAGCCGCTGCTGCTCCGGGTCGGCGACGAGCTGATTCTGCACAGGCATGACGAGCCCGGCGAACCGGCCGAGCGGGACGCGGACGGAAGCGTCGTCAGGCCAGCCCATATCGCCTGCCAGCAGCCCGAAGTATTTGCCGACGTCAAGGTCGACGAGCCGGTCTTGCTGAACGACGGGAAAATCACCGGCATCGTCCGCGCGGTATCCGACGACGAGCTGCGCGTCGAGATCACCAAAGCCAAGCCGTCGGGCAACAACCTGCGGGCCGATCGCGGCATCAACTTCCCGGAGAGCGACATCAGGCTTTCCGGTTTGACGGAAACGGACAGGCGCAATCTAAAATTCGTCGTCGACCATGCCGATGCGGTCAGCCTGTCGTTCGTCAGGCAGCCGGAGGACATTACGGCCCTGCAAGACGAACTCACGAGGTATCCGGACCGGAATCTTGGACTGGTCATCAAGCTCGAAACGCGTGAAGGATTTGCCAACCTGCCCTGGCTCCTCCTCGCGGTGATGCGGAGCTACCCGGCAGCGGTGATGATCGCCCGCGGCGATCTCGCCGTGGAGTGTGGCTGGGAGCGCCTGGCCGAGCTGCAGGAGGAAATCCTCTGGTTCTGCGAAGCCGCGCATCTGCCGGTCGTGTGGGCAACACAGGTTCTCGAGGGCAAGACCAAGCGGGGTCGGCCATCGCGTTCGGAAATCAGCGACGCGGCGATGTCGCAACGCGCCGACTGCGTAATGTTGAACAAGGGGCCTTACGTCATATCCGCGATCCGGATGCTCGACGACATACTGCGCCGCATGCAAAAGCACCAGTTCAAGAAGTCGCCGCTGATGCGCAAGCTCAACGTCGCCGACGATCACTCGCGGCCGAACAAAAAGCCCCTCGACTGAGAGGCCTTTGTCAGACCGGCCACTGATTCAGAAATGCCAGCCTGATGTGCGGCTTCGAGAAGTAATTCGTCGCGGCTTTACTCGCGTATGCCGGTGAATTCATTGTCGGTCAGCTTGGCCTTGGCCGCCGCCAGCCGCGCTATCGGCACGCGCGGTCCCGAGCAGGACACGTAGTCGAGGCCGACGCGGTGGCAGAAGCGGATCGATTCCGGGTGTCCGCCCTGCTCGCCGCAGATGCCGATTTTCAGGTCCTTACGAGTTTGCCTGCCGCGATACACCGCCATGTCGATCAGCTGACCGACGCCCTGCACGTCGAGCACTTCGAACGGATTGTCCTGCAGAATGCCGTACTCGTTGTACATCGGCAGGAACTTGTTCTCCGCGTCCTCGCGNNGTTGGTGCCGAACGAGAAGAACTCGACGTTAGCTGCCAGATTCGATGCTCGCGTGCATGCCCTGACGGTTTCTATCATCGTACCGAACTTGAACCTGAGCTCGGAGCCGAAGTCTTTTTCCAGCTGTTCGGTCAGCGTGTCGATCGTGCGCCGGACGTACTCCAGTTCCTGTGACGTGATGACCTGAGGGACCATGATCTCGGGCCGCACGCTCAGGCCCTGCTTCGCGCACTCGACGGTCGCTTCCAGTATGGCCTCGATCTGCATCGCGTAGATTTCGGGATACGCGATGCCTAGCCGCACGCCGCGATGGCCGAGCATCGGGTTCACTTCCTGCAGCTCGCGAACTTTCTTCAGCATGCGCTCCTTCTTGATCAGTGCGTCGTTGACGAGCTCTTCGCTGAGCTCGTCAAAGGGTTTCGGCAGCTCCGGCGGCGTCGAAAAGGTGGCCAGCGCGGTCTGCCGGCCTCTGACGACGTCGCGATACAGCCGCAGCGTCGCGATCTGGTCGAGCAGCTGCTGCTCGGTCGGCAGGAATTCATGCATCGGCGGATCGAGCAGTCTCACCGTCACCGGGTGCGGCGACATGACCGTAAACAGCTCGATAAAGTCAGAGCGCTGAATCGGCAGCAGGCGATCCAGCGCCTCCTTGCGGTCCGCCTCGTTGTTGGCGAGGATCATGTCGATGACGATCGGCAGCCGGTCGCTGGCATTGAACATGCGCTCGGTGCGGCAGAGGCCGATGCCCATCGCGCCATACTCGCGGGCCCTGCGTGCCGCTTCGGGTGTATCTGCGTTTGCCATTACCTTCAGGTCCGCGATCTCGTCCGCCCAGCCGAGCACGGTTTGCAGCTCGTCCGAAAAATGGGCGTCGATCGTCGGTATCGCGCCGAGGAAGACCTCGCCGGTGCCGCCGTCGAGCGTGATCACGTCGCCCTCGTGGATGATGTGCTCGCCGACATGCGCCTGGCGCAGCGCTACGTCGACGATGATGCCCTCGGCGCCGGCGACGCAGGGCTTGCCCATGCCGCGGGCGACGACCGCCGCGTGCGAGGTCTTGCCGCCGCGGCTCGTCAGGATGCCCTGCGCAGCGAAGAAGCCGTGGATGTCTTCGGGGCGCGTCTCTTCGCGCACCAGGATCACGTCGTCGCCGATCTTGCCCATCTTCTCGGCCAGGTCCGCATCGAAAACACACTTGCCGGACGCCGCGCCCGGCGATGCGGGCAGGCCCAGCGCAATTGCCGCGCCGGCCTTGTCGCGATCGAGGCTCGGATGCAGCAGCTGTTCGAGCAGCTCCGGGTTAATCCGCAGCAGGGCTTGCTCCTTGTTGATCAGCCCCTCGTCGAGCATCTCGACCGACGTCTTCACGGTCGCCGTGGCGTTCATCTTGCCGTTGCGGGTCTGCAGGCAGTACAGCGTTCCTTTCTCGATCGTGAACTCGTAGTCCTGCACTTCCTGGTAGTGCGATTCGAGCGTGTTGCGCAGCTCCACGAGCTGGCGATACTGCTCCGGCATTTCCTGTTCCATTTCCGACAGCGGCTTCGGCGTTCGGATGCCCGCCACGACGTCCTCGCCTTGCGCGTTGGTCAGGTATTCGCCAAACATCTCGTTGTCGCCGGTGCCCGGGTTGCGGGTGAAGCCGACGCCGGTCGCGCAGTCGTTGCCCTTGTTGCCGAAGACCATCGTGCAGATGTTGACCGCGGTGCCGTTGGCCATGTCCGGCGTGATGTGGAACTCGCGCCGGTAGTCGACGGCGCGCTTGCCCATCCAGGAGCGGAACACGGCCTCCACGGCCAGCTTGAGCTGCTCCATGACGTCCTGCGGGAAGTCCTTGCCCGTCTCGCGCCGCACCACGCCCAGGAACTTCTCGCTGATCTCCTTCAGGTGGTCGGCATCGAGGCCGACGTCGGCCTTGACGCCGACGCGCAGCTTGACCTCCTCGAAGAGTTCGTCGAAGTGCTCGTCGCCGATACCCAGCGCCACCTTGCCGAACAGCTGGATGAAGCGACGATAGGCGTCGTAGGCGAAGCGCTCGTCGCCGGTCTGCTCGATGAGCCCGGCCAGCGTTTCGTCGTTGAGGCCGAGGTTCAGGATCGTATCCATCATGCCGGGCATCGACAGCGCCGAGCCGGAACGCACGGAGACCAGCAGCGGGTCCTTGCCGTGACCGAATGTCTTGCCGGTCTGCTTTTCAAGCTGCGCGATTTCCGCCTCGACCTCTGCCATCAGCTCCTTCGGGAGCTTGTTCTTTTCGAGGTAGTCGAGGCAGGCCTCCGTCGTGATGACGAAACCCGGGGGAACGTTCAGGCCGATCTGCGTCATTTCGCAGAGGTTGGCGCCCTTGCCGCCGAGGAGTTTCTTGTTGTGGCCGTCGCCTTCGGCGAATGAGTAGACGTGTTTGTTGCTCATCGTTGATATCTTTCCTGGATGGTCGTGATCGGCGTCGAATGGTCTCCCAACCGCATCCATCTTGCTATTGCGGCAAACCCCTAAGCGGCGCAATCAAGTGATATTTTAGAGAAAAAGACAAATCTCGGGGAGCAGCGAGAAACCACCGTATTCTGCCATAATGGCGCATGGAAGACGCCACCGCCATTGTCCTGTTACCAACGCTCGTGGTGTTCGTCCTCGCGGTGCTGACACACCGACCGATCGAGTCGCTAGTGGCCGGCTCGCTGGTCGGGCTCATCATGATCCACGGCGCCGGCTTCGTTGGTGGCTTCGCCGAAACCTCGCTCTCCGTGCTGACCGACGAGGACGTCGCCTGGGTGATCCTCGTTTGCGGCTTCATGGGCAGCCTGATCGGCATCTTCATTCGCACCGGGTCGACCAGCGCGTTCACGTCGCACATGTCGCGCTACGTGCGGTCGCAGAAATCCGCGCTGATGGCGACCTGGGGGCTCGGCATCCTGATGTTCGTCGACGATTACCTGAACTCGCTGGCGGTCGGCGCGGCGATGCGCAACCTGACGGACAAATACCGGATATCGCGCGAGAAGCTCGCCTACGTCGTCGACTCCACGGCGGCGCCGATCAGCGTCATCATCCCGTTTTCGACCTGGGGCGTATTCTTCGCAGGCCTGATCGTCGCCAACGGCATTGCACCCGAAGGTGAAGGCTTCGCGACCTATATCAGCGCGATCCCCTACATGCTGTACGCGTGGGTTGCCGTCCTGCTCGTCCCGGTTGTCATAGCGGGATTCATTCCTTCGATCGGGCCGATGAAATCCGCCGAGGCTCGTGCCGAAGCCGGCGAGACGGTGCCGCCCGACGCGGTCCACATCGAGGCCGCGAATCGCTCGATCGAGCCGCACCCGGACGTGAAGCCGCGCATCGCGATGTTCCTCGTGCCGATGATCGTGCTGGTGGCGGCGACGCTCTATTTCGACAAGGACTTCCTGATCGGCATCTACATCACGCTGGGCGGCACCACGCTGTTCATCCTTGCGACCCGCATGCTCGGCATGCACGATCTCTTCGACACGATCGTCGACGGCTTCAAGACGATGATCGAGCCGCTGGGCGTGCTGGTCGCGGCCTTCATCCTGAAAGAGGTCAATGACACGCTGGGGCTGGCGCCTTACGTCGTGTACACGCTGGAGCCGTTGCTTACGCCCGAATCGCTGCCGGCCGTCATTTTTGTCTCGATGGCGCTGGTCTCCTTCATGACCGGCTCCAACTGGGGCGTTTTCGTCATCATCCTGCCGATCGTCACTGCGCTCGCCAATAATCTCGGCGCCGATATCACGCTCGTCATCGGCGCGACGCTGTCTGCCAGCACGTTCGGCAGCCACGCCTGTTTTTACTCGGATGCCACGGTCCTGACGGCGCAGGCATCGGGCTGTACACCGTTCCAGCACGCCATCACGCAGATACCCTATGCGCTGATCGCCGCCGCGATTTCGGTTATCGGCTACCTGTTGATCGCCTACCTGTAAGGCCCGGCTCCCTGTTCGCCGCCCTCTTTGGTTTTCGTCACCTCGGTGGCGACGCCGGGCCGATGTCCGCCCGGCGTTCCCGCTGTTATGATATTCGCAATCCCCGGATTGTGGATCGAAAGGAGAAGACGTGACCACCAAGCCCACCGGCCCCGAGATGCCCGCCGAACTGAAGGCCATGGTCGACGCCGGCTATGCGATCTGGGCCGACGATAACGTCGACGCGAATCTGCGCGCACGCTTCGACAGCACGCGTATCCCGATCGTCGGTGTACGGCAGGTTCGTGTCTGGGGCCTGCAGGTCGACGACGAGCGCGAGTTGCCGGGGCTCGAGCGCACGCAGATACCGGACGAGGAAGTCTGGGAGGTCAACCTCGAAGCCAGCGACGGCTCCCGCTACGAATTCGAATCGAAGCTGCTGAAACCGGCGGCTGAATAGGGGCCTGCGCCGGATCCTGACTGCATTTTCGGCGCGCGCCCGGCCAAGTCGCGGGCGCGATGCGGCAAGTCGCTGAGCAGCGCCAAGCAGGCAGCGGTACCCGGCATCGATCTCATACGCCGGATACATCCTGCATCAAATTGGTCGCTGCGACAGCTTCTCGGTTTAATTATAGTCGGTGCTGGAATCCGACATCGGTGAATACGCTTGCAACAACAATCTGAATTCAGCGCTCCCAGCCGGCTTGCAACCTTGCTGGAGCTACGTGCCCCGCTCGACTGGGCGACCTTGTTGTTTGGGGCGCCGCATCTGGCGCGTGCGCCGCGAGGTGATGGCAGGCCGGTACTCCTGATTCCCGGTTATCGCGCCGACGAGTCGTCGATGCGCCCGCTTCGCAGGTACCTGGCGTTCCTCGGCTACGACGTTTACGACTGGGGTCGGGGGCGCAATCTCGGAAATGTCGAGCGCTACGTGCACAACGTCGGCGAACTCGCGGCGGATATTCGCGACGGTTCGGATGGCGACGTCGTCACGCTGATCGGGTGGAGTCTCGGCGGCGTCATCGCTCGCGAGACCGCGCGGCAGTATCCGGATGTCGTCCGCGAGGTCATCACGCTGGGCACGCCGATCGTCGGTGGCCCGAAATACACCGCCGTCGCGCAGCGCTTCGCGGAATCCGCCGATATCGACCTGGATGAGTTCGAGAAGAAGGTTCACGAGCGCAATTTGATCGGCATCCGGCAACCGATCACGGCCATCTACAGCCGTTCCGACGGCGTCGTCGGCTGGCGCGCTTGCATCGACACGTACAACGCGCATGCACGCAACATCGAGGTCAGTTCCTCTCACTTCGGGCTCGGCGCCAATAGCCGCGTGTGGCGCCTGATCGCCCACGTCCTGGCGGGCGACTCCGACCCTGTGACGGTGTAAGAACCGCAGGCGCGCCGCGCGTCCGGACCGGCCGAATCTGTATACTGCTGTGCACGATCGCGTGTGATGCACGCGCTGCGGCACTGCGCCCCGATGACCCTGACCGACGAAGTGCACGGCAAGCTGACCGGTAACGAACCCGATCCGGGAAGTTCGGACGGAGTCATCGAGCAGGCGAACGTACCGCGCAGTTTTGTGCTGATACTCGCGAGTTCNNGCGTTCCTCGTTCCGCTGCGCGAATCGGGCTCGATGATTCCGCAGATCTTCATCGGTGGCGCGATCCGACGCCTGCCGATCCGGAAGTGGATCTGGGTGCTGGGCAGCGGCGGCCAGTTTCTCTGCATCGCCGGCCTGGGACTGACGGCGTGGTACCTGGAGGGCGCGGCCGCGGGCTGGGCGATCCTCGTGCTGATCACCCTGTTCAGTCTCGCGCGCAGCTTCAACTCCATCGTGTCCAAAGACGTGATCGGCAAGACCATACCGAAGAAGCAGCGGGGCCGACTGAACGGCTGGTCCGCCAGCGCGGCCGGCCTCGTCAGCATCGCCGTCGGCGTCGTGCTGATCCTGCCCGTTGCCGGCCGGCTGGACGAGGCACTGCTGGGCGTGCTGCTGCTGGCGGCCGGCCTGCTGTGGCTGGTGGCCGCAGCAATCTATGCCCGCGTGCCGGAACCGGTCGGCGAGACCGGCGGCGGCCGTAGCGCTGTCGAGGCGCTCAAGCGCCTGAGCCTGCTGGTGTCCGACCGGCCGTTCCGGCGCTTCGTCATGACCCGGGCGCTGCTGATGTGCTCCGCACTGAGCGCTCCTTTCTACGTCGCGCTCGCGCAGGCCAGCTACGGATCGGCAGCGTACCTGCTCGGCGCGTTCGTCATTGCCGCCGGGCTGGCCAGCCTCGTGAGCGCACCTTTCTGGGGCCGGTTCGCCGACGCTTCGAGCAAGCGTGTCATGATCGCCGCCGCCCTCCTCACCGCGTCGACGGGCCTGGTCACGGTGCTGGTCGACACGTCATTTCCGGCGCTGAGTAGAACGGCCTGGTTCCTGCCGGTCGCCTATTTCGTGCTGATGGTCGCGCACAGCGGCGTGCGCGTCGGCCGCAAGACCTATGTCGTCAACCTCGGCTCCGGCAACAAGCGGACGGATTACGTTTCGATCAGCAACACGACGATCGGTGTATTGCTCCTGCTGGTCGGCTCGGTTGGCCTGCTGGTGCCCGTCATCGGCAATGCCGGCGTGATCGGACTGCTGGCGCTGATGGGGCTCTGCGGCGCCGCGCTTGGCACGACCCTGCCCGAAGCCTGACAGGCTACTAGGGTCGGACCAACAACTGCGCTTGTATAGCGCCGAGTAATGCGAAATTGATGCCGTTTAACTGGCCTTAAACTCAATTTTCGGCGCTCAAAATGGAATTTAAACTGCGTCGGACTCTCTCCGTAATGCCAGTGATCAAGGTTACTTTCGCCGCAGCTTAAAGGTCGCTTTTTGCCCTAGAAACGAAATCTAAGCGCATTGATGGACCGCTGTGCCTTTTGAAGAGCCTTTATCGCATGAGTTTTCTTGGGTCCGACCCTGAGTTTGACCTGAGCAACGCTGCCACTTTACTACTCAAATCAGCCGGTTACTGATGTCAGCCAGGGGACAGATTGTGCTGCACGTCACAGAATAGCCGGCCGGGTCACCTTAGACTTCGTTTACATAATCTTGATCAGGAGTCCGTCGTGACCCGTACCCGTTCTGGCCGCTTTTCGTGGTTACTCGCCGTTCTCGTACTGGGCTCCTGGCCTGCTTTCGCCGCCGTCGACATCGACCGCATCTCCTCGCCGGTGACTTACATCGATACGACAAGAGGCTACTTGTCCATGTACGCCGGCTACCAGGTCGTCAACAACAGCGGCGCCGACATCGACGACCTCTGGGTCGGCACCGAAAATTTCTCAGGGCCCTTTATTTCCACCGCTGATGTCGAGGACGGCTTTGTCTCCCTGGGGCCGCTGGCGGCCGGCGAGACCGTATATGCTTACATCTACCTGAAGGCGACGGCCGAATCGACGGGTGAAACCCACGACGTTACCGTGTACGACGGCGTGCCGCCAGCGCTCGGCGGCATCGGCACCCAGCTCGCCGCGGCGCCGACCCCGCCCGGCGGCGACGGCGACGGCAGCGGCGTCCAGAACGGCCTCGCGGTGCAGTTCTCGCTCGATTCCAAGGACACGATCCAGGCCCTGGCCAACAGGGTCACTACGACGGTTCTGGGTCCGAACCCCCCCGAACTCGGGGGCGTGATGACCATTACGACAACCGGCCAGACGGGCACTATTGGTTCGGCGGACGGCAGCATTTTTGCGGGGACACCCGCGGTGCTCGATCAATGGCCAGCGGACAGCCTGACGATGGTCACGACCAGCATCGACATGACCGGCGGCAACACGATCAGCGT
>JABAOD010005486.1_pt1 | contig 10130 bp, 8 predicted proteins | sample 7062151 | NCBI WGS metagenome assembly JABAOD01 (sample SAMN14538626, study PRJNA623070) | marine sediment metagenome | biome: marine biome [ENVO:00000428]; feature: marine pelagic biome [ENVO:01000023]; material: deep marine sediment [ENVO:00002113] | place: India: Gulf of Khambhat ... | reverse complement strand
CCTCGCTGATGGGCGTGTCATCATTGAGTTGCGCTTCACCCACGTAACTGTTCGCCGTGTAGTAGTCGCACTCGGATCGATCCCCGTACATGACCCAGTAAAAGGTCCAGCCGCTCTTCTTGCCCTGATTCACCATCTCCTGGTGCATCGGCTGCCAGATCTCGGTTTCGACAGCCTGATAGTCCGGCGATGTCGACTTCATGCAGGTGACCACCGCATACATCGTCGCCTGCTCGCCTTCCTGCGCTAGGGACACTTGGGGCACGGCCAGCGCAATCAGCGCAAATGCGCAGATCGTGCTGAGAGTGGGTTTCAGGTGGCGCATTGGGACAACCTCCGCGTCTGGGGATCTCATCCATGGACGGACTGCGAATGGGGAGTGTATCAGTCGGCATTCGAGCCGTCAACTGTCAGCAAGGCACGCCAGAGCAGCTGATTGAACTCGTTGTGAGGCGGGAAGACCAGTTGAATCGCGATGGTGTCGTAAGGCGTGGATCCACCACAGACGGCGAAGTCGGTCACGTCAAACCCATGAAATGCCGAAAGTCCGGGCGGCGCGGCGGTCCATAGTCCCCACGCCTCGTTGTCGAACCGCACGACGATCGGCCCCGGGTTGGCCGGACCATTCGTGAAGTCGAACGCAGGTAGTGGAGTGTCCTCCGTGGGCAGCGGCTGCTCGGCACAACCGAGGATCGGTGCGGCCGCGAGGAGCGCAGCAGCCCAAATGGCCTTCCTACGCATGGTTGCCTCCGGGTGAGAGTTGCCAACCCAACTGATGGTCCGGGTCTCGTCGTCAGGCGGGCGTCACACTGCGGCGTCGGTCGAGCGGCGGGGCCAGGAGGGCCAACGACAGAAGAGCTTTGACGGCGGAACATGGGGCACCTCGCCCCCAATCTCCAAGGACGGGAATTGTCGTGTCGAGATTCGACCCCTCCGTTCAAGTAGTAACCGTCTGGCGAGCCTCGCGGTGGACATGTATCGTTGGCCTATACGGGATCCATCTCGAGGAAGGCCCATGCGTAACCACAACGGTGTAGCCAGCCTCGCGGCCGTGCTGGCGGTTGGCCTCACGGCGGCCCTTGCGGCGTGTGCGGACAGCGGCGGCGTGACGGGTGTCGACGGCGGCCGCGTGCAGTTCGTGCTGTCGTCGGGCGACGAGGCACCGCTCCCGCAGGCACCTGGTGTGTCCGTGGACGGCCCCGTGATGTCCGGCGGGGACGGCGACGGCGATCCTCACCGGATGTTCCAGTCCGCCAGCGTGACGTTCTCGAGCATTCTGGCGCGTAATCTGGACGGCGTGCTCGTCAACGTGGACATGGAGCTGCCGGTCACGGTGGACGTGCTCGCGTTGCGGGACAGTAGGGAGGTCACGTTGCCGGTCGGGGTGCTCCCGCCCGCGACGTACGATCAGATCGTCGTAGTGATGACGCAGGTCGAGGTGGTGACGCTCGACGGCACCGCCATCGCGATCACGCCGTCAGGCGGCGGGTGGACGGCGATCGTGCCCGTCTGCCCGTTTGACGTGGTGGAGGGCGAGACCACCACGGTCGGGCTCAGGTTCATGCTCGGTCGTGCGTTCTCGTGGCGCGAGGGGCGGCACCACTTCAGGCCGCACTTCGTGTGCGAGGGAGGTGGGGAGGGCGGCAGCGGATAGGCTGGGAAGCTGGAAGACGGTAGGACGGGAGGCGCGTGGCTGCCGTCCTACCGTCTCACCCTCGAAGCGTCCAGTAGCGTCCCTCCGTCGGTCGTCCGATCTGCCGCCCTGCCGCCCGACCAGCCTGTCGGCTCGACGGCGTGATCGCGACGTCCCTCGAGTTGGCGCCGCGCATCTTCCCCCAAGAACAGCGCCGTGTTGAGGACGCGACGGGACCATGTGTGCCCGCGGTTGACGGTCCGCTCTGTGTCACATGCTCGGCGCGCTGAGTACCGAAGGAGCGCGACGGCCGATCCAACGATCCAGCGTTGCCAACCGCCTAACCGCGAGCCGCCTGACCGCCTCACCGCCCACGGAACCGCCGCTACCTCCGGGGTACGGTCATGTGCGGGGGATGCGTTCTCATCCCGATTGGAGGCCGCCATCCGACCGTGGCTCCCAGCATCCATCGGTCTGCTCGCACTCGGCTGTGTCACCACCTCGGTGCAACACATCGATCAGGCGGTCCGCCCAGCGAAATCCGCCGACGCCGTGGCGGTGCTGCTCGAGCAGCCGGACCGGCCGTTCACCCTGATCGCCGTCATCGAGGCGACCGGCCACACGGTATTCAACGGCTTCGACGATCTCCGCCGCGAGTTGGTCGCCACAGCGGCCATACTCGGCGGCGACGCGGTGATCGTGGGACCGGAGTCCACCGACAGGGAGTTCATCCTGACCGGCACGGCAATGATCGCGTCCGACACGCGGCGCCTCGAGGGCACCGTGATCGTGTACGCTCCCGCTCGCGGGGAGTGACGCGCGCGAGTCACGCGAAGCCTTCTGGTGCACCGGGAAGCGCGGCGAAACATCCGGCAGAAGCCCGGCGTAGGGTCGACAACGTCAACCGCACCGGTGACCCAGGAGGACACGATGATGGGTAGCGCGCAGCACGGTCTCCGTGCCGGACTTCTCGCCACACTCGTCCTCATCGCGGGCGTTCAGCCCGCCCACGCCCAACGGCCCCAACTCATGAACGCCATCGATCACCGCCTCCAGGAAGTGCACGACGAGCTCATCGCCGTGCGGCGCGACCTGCACCGACACCCCGAACTGTCGGGCCAGGAGGAACGCACCGCGGGCATCGTCGCCGCACGGCTGCGCGCGCTGGGCCTCGAGGTCCGGACGGGGGTCGGCGGTCACGGCGTCGTCGGCGTCCTGCGCGGCGGCCGGCCGGGCCCCGTGGTTGCCTACCGCGCGGACATGGACGCGGCTCGCAGCGACGCGCCCGATCCCGTGCCGTTCGCGTCCGAGACGCCGGGCGTGCGCCACATCTGCGGCCACGACGTGCACACGACCGTGGCCCTGGGTGTCGCCGAAGTGCTCACGGAGGTCCGGGCCGAACTGCCCGGTACGGTCGTGTTCATCTTCCAGCCCGCCGAGGAGAACACGCAGGGCGCGCGCGCCATGATCGGGGACGGCGTGCTCGACGATCCGGCACCCGGCGCGATCTTCGCCTTCCACACGGCGCCGCTCGAGGTGGGCCAAATCGGGAGCGTGGAAGGCATGGCGTTGCCCGGCTACGACGGGGTGACCGTCACGCTGCGCGGCACGGGCGATCTGGAGCAGGCGACGGATCGCTACGCCCAAGCGATCAGGGCCGTCAGCACCGGCAACGCGGTCGCGCCGGAAGACTTCGTGCTCGCCATGGTCAGGCGGTTCCGCGCCGAGGACGGAGCCTGGGTGGTGACCGGCGTCGTGCGGGCCGGCAGCGTCGCCACCCGCGCCCGGGCCAAGCAGACGATCCACGACAACGTGGCTGCGGTGGAGCGGGACCGTGTCTCCTACGAGTTCAGCTACGAGGATCTGATCCTCCCCGACATGGTGAACGACCCCGCGCTCGTTCGCTCGACGCTCGCCACGATCCGCGCCGCGCTGGGCCCCGAGGCGCTCATCGAGGTCAACCAGGTGACGCCCTTCTTCAGCGAGGACTTCGCGCACTTCCAGCAGCACATTCCGGGCGCGATGTATTGGCTGGGCGTGTCGAACAGCGCGGCGGGCACCGCCGGCATGCCGCACAGCCCGGACTACGTGGCCGACGAGGGGTCGATCGTCGTGGGAGCGAAAGCGATGTCCGCCATCCTGCTCGGGTATCTCGCCACCCACTGACCACGGGTCGATGAAACCGAGGTAGCGCACGGGACGATCACCATCGGAGGGAGCGTGGGTGTGAGGCTGCCCCGCAACCCGCGCCACATGGCGCAGGTCGCCATCGCGGTCGCCGTGTTCGTGCTGTCCGCCGGGTGCGCGCGAACGCCCGGAGGCCATGGCCTCAGGCTCGAGAGCCGCGGCGTCTACGCGCTGCTCGACGTGATGGACACCGTCGCGGCACTCCATCCGGGGTTCGAGGAGCGCCTGGCCGCGCTCGCCACGCTGCCCGAGGCGCAGCGCGAACGGGCCCTCCACGCCGCCCGGCGGCGAAACGAAGAGAGCCCCTCGTTGGATGCCGCGATCCGCACGCTGCTCGCCACGGAGGCGTACCAGATCTACTTCCGCCGCTTTCCCAACCTCCCGCCCGGCGTATTCCGCGATCTCCTGCTGGATCTCCCGTTCCAGCACCGGCCGGCGCCCGGTGGCATGGGTCAGACACTCTACGACCTCGTGCGCCGGCGCGATCACGTGCGGCGTGCGCTGGAGCGGTTCACTACCGGGTTGGACCTGGACCGGGTTTCCGAGACGGCGGTCCGCTGGTCTCCCGACAGGCCCGTACCGGCCCTGACGATGTTCCTCATCTACGACAGCAACGCGGGATCGTTCACGGCCGAAGGCACGCCGTTCTACAACGTGTACGGGAGTCGCGAGTTCACGCGCCTCGTCGCGGACTCGCTCCCGGTGTCGTTCGACGAGGTCGAAGGCGTGATGGCGCACGAGCTCCAGCACGTCCTGGCCGAGCCGGTGCTGTATCCCGATTCGGCGCCATCACGGTCGTGGCAGCAGGAATGGGTGGACCGGATCACCCGGGCGATGGTCGGTGAAGGCGTGGCCAATCACTGCAATCGGCCGACGGGCGCCAAGCGGGAGGTCTATGAGGACGAGCGTGTAGTCACCGATCTCGTGCGACGATTGAACGAGGCGTTCGAGGCGGTGGATCAGGGGCGCATGACCGAAGCGGACATGACGCAGTGGTCACGCGCGAACTACGGTTCACATGCCGAGCGGTTGCTCGGCGAGCATCTCGCGCAACGGTACGACGGTGCGGCGCTCGAGCGGCGGATGCGCGAGCTCATGCCGGTGCGTCCCGACCTGGAGCACGCCTTGGGCTGGTGGATGGTGTCGCGGGTCACCGGTGTCCGCGGTGACCGCGCGCAAGAGATGGCGCGCGCGCTCCTCGCCGACCCGCGCTCCCTCTATGGCAGATACAACGACGCCGTCGCGGGACAGCCGGATCTTCAGGTCAGTGCGACGGTGTTGGCGCTTGCCTCGCGGGAGTGAGGGCAAGACGGTAGGACGGCAAGACGGTAGGACGGTAGGACGGTAAGACGGTAGGATGGTGGCTACCGTCGAAGTGCCTGGTACAGGCGCCACACGCGTCTTCCGACCTGATCTCGCAGGGTTTCCAGTTGGCAGATTTCGCCAAGTTGCTGTAACGCAGTGAGTTGACAGAGAAGGGGTGCGAAGGTTGAACGTGACTGTCGCGCCCTTTCTGCATCCTTCCCAACGTGCACACTCTGCCCGTCGTCCGTGCCTCCACTACCTCACAGCCTGTTGCGCCTCTGTAGTCTGCCCCGACACGTGTAGCGGCGGGAGCGGACAGGCTCATGAACCGGGTGACGCTCGTGGCTCAAGGGTAACGGCGCGCTCCGGCCGCTCCGCGGTTGCAGGACGCCGCGCGCCGTCGACGGAGCGCGTCCCCCTACCCCTGTGCCGATGCCCCGTGCACATTGGGGTGGGCATGGCGGACTTTGTTGAGCTCCTGCGGGCGGCGCTGCGCGGTCGCTACGCGATCGGACGCAAGCTGGGCGAGGGCGGGATGGCTGTCGTCTTTCTCGCGCAGGACGAGCGCCATGACCGGAGCGTCGCGCTCAAGGTGCTTCGGCCGGACCTGGCCTCCGAGATCGGCGCGGAGCGATTCTTGAGGGAGATCAAGATCGCGGCCAAGCTGACCCACCCGCACATCCTCCCCCTGTATGACTCCGGCGAGGCCGACGGCTTCCTGTTCTACGTGATGCCCACGATGGAGGGACGGTCGTTGAGGGAGCGCATCGACAAGGAACGGCAGCTTCCACTGGATGACGCAGTTCGCATCACGCAGGAGGTCGCGTCGGCGCTCGACTACGCGCATCGCCAGGGCGTCATTCACCGGGACATCAAGCCCGAGAACATCCTGCTCCACGAAGGGGCGGCCATGGTGGCCGACTTCGGGATTGGCAAGGCGGTGAGCACGGCCGAGGGCACCATCACCCAGACCGGGATGGCCATCGGCACGCCGGCGTACATGAGTCCGGAACAGGCATCTGCGGAGCCCGAGGTGGACGGCCGCAGCGATCTCTACAGCCTCGGATGCGTCCTGTACGAAATGCTGTCCGGTGAGCCGCCCTACACGGGACCCAGCGCGCAGGCGGTGATCGCCAAGCGGCTCGCCGCACCGGTTCCCCACGTCAACGTGCTTCGTGACGTCGCCGATCCGGTGGACGCGGTCGTCACGCGGGCGCTCGCGCGCACGCCGGCCGACCGATTTGCCTCAGCGGCCGAGTTTGCCGCGGCGTTGCGGGATGCACAGAGCGGGACGTGGCACACTCCGGAGGCCGTGCTGGCCGTCGGCCGGGCCGCGAGCGACATCAAATCCGTCGTGGTGCTGCCGTTTGCCAACTTGAGCGCGGATCCCGAGAACGAGTACTTCAGCGACGGCATGACGGAGGAAATCATCAACGTGCTCGGCAAGGTCCCGGGCATCCAGGTGGCGTCACGCACGTCGAGTTTCGCCTTCAAGGGGAAAGACGTCGACGTGCGCCAGATCGGAGAGCGACTGGACGTCGGGACGGTGCTCGAGGGAAGCGTACGCAAGGTGAGGCAGCGGATCCGCATCACCACGCGGCTCACCGACGTCACCAGCGGCTACAATCTCTGGAGCGAGACGTACGACCGACATCTGGAGGACGTGTTCGCCATTCAGGACGAGATCTCCCGAGCGATCGCGGTCGCCCTCAAGGTCAAGCTGGTCGGCGATACGGGCAGACGGATGGCCCCCGCGCCGGAGAACCTCGAAGCGTACAACCTCTATCTGAAAGGACGCTTCTTCTACAACAAGTTCACCGAGGCCGATCTGCGGCGAGGCCTCGAGCTGTTTGAGCAGGCCTTGAAGGAGGCGCCGGGGTATGCGCGGGCCCACGCCGGGATCGCGGACTGTTGGGCCTATCTGGCGGACGATTGGGTGGCTCCCGACGAGGCGTACCCCAAGGCGAAAGCGTCCGCGATGCGCGCGCTCGACCTCGAACCGTCCCTCGGCGACGCGCTCACCGCGCTGGGCAAGGTGCTGTGCTGGTACGAGTGGGACTTTGCAGGTGCCGAACGCGAGCTGACGAGTGCGGTGAACCTGACCCCGAACTCGGCCGAAGCGCGGTTTGTGTTCGGCAGTGCGCTGCCGTGCGTCGGCAAGCTCAACAGGGGACTCGAGGAGCTGCGTCAGGCGCTCGTCCTCGATCCGCTCGCCCCGCTGTTCAGTCGATGGGTGGGTCGCTACCTGCTCTTTTCCGGCGACTACGACGGCACGATCGAGCAGAGCCACAAGACCTTGGAGCTGGACCCCAACTACTTCCATGCGTTCCTCGATCTCGGCTCCGCCTACCTCGGCAAAGGCGCTCCCGACCAAGCCCTCGAGTGGTACCGGAAGGGTCAGTCACTGCCGTCCAGCGTCCGCTCGTATGATGCACACCTGGTCCGTGCACTGGCGGCCATGGGTCAGCAGGACGAAGCACACGCGATCCTCGAGCGGCTCGAAAAGGAGGCTCGGGAGCACTACCTCAGATCCGAAGTGCTCGCGATGGGCTATGCGGCTGTGGGGGACTTCGACGCGGCGTTTGCTGGCCTCGAGCAGGCAGTCCGGTCGCGCTCGGCGGGGCTCATCTTCATCCACCTGGATCCCGGCTACGAACCGCTCCGGACGGATGACCGGTTCGCCGGCATCGTCGCGCAGGTGGGGGTCAGGTAGGGGTCACCGCAGCGGTGTTGCCCCGACCCCGCCGCGCGTCGCACGCTCCGCGACGGCGTGCGCACCTGGACGGAATTCGTGATGGCTGGCGCCTTCTATGCGCTGCCTCCACGAGCGAATCGATGAAGGGCTCAGGCGACAGGGCTCTACCGTGTACGGTGTTGGACATCACAGCCGGTTCTGCCGACCGATCCATAGCTTCTCATTTCGAGGTCTCGAGCCTACTGCTAGCCGGTCAACCGTCTGTGCCTGATCACTTCGCATGGACGATCTGTCTCTTCGTGCAGGACCCGGAGCCCGACCGACATTCGCGATGACCGACATAGAGCAACCACTGGACCCCCAATTCTTCGCGCTGCAGGAGGCGCTTGCGGGCACGTACTCCTTGGAGGCGGAGATCGGTCGTGGTGGGATGGGGATCGTCTACCTGGCGCAAGACGTCCGGCTGGACCGGCCCGTGGCGTTGAAGGTTCTGCCGCAGCACCTCTCGAGCAAGCGGGATCTGCGTGAGCGGTTTCTCAGAGAGGCGCGCACGGCGGCCAAGCTGTCACATCCGAACATCGTTCCCATCTTCGCCGTCGATGAAGTGGGCCAGTTCGTCTACTTCGTCATGGGGTACGTGGCTGGCGAGACGCTCGGACATCGCGTTCGGACCCGGGGGCCTCTGCCACCGTCGGACGGCGCACGCCTCCTCAAGGAGCTGGGCTGGGCGCTGGCGTATGCGCACTCCCAAGGCGTCATCCACCGCGATGTCAAGCCCGACAATATCCTGTTGGAGGAGGACACCGGTCGCGCGCTCGTGGCGGATTTCGGCATTGCCGGCCTCCTCGCGGGGGCGGATGCCACCGGCGTCGGAGAGATCATCGGCACGGCCGAGTTCATGAGCCCGGAGCAAGCGCGGGGTCAAGGCGTGGATGCCCGGAGTGATACGTACTCGATGGGGGTGGTGGGATTCTACGCGCTCTCAGGGACGCTGCCCTTCCACGACGAGCGTGTTGCCGAAGTGTTGCGGCAGCGTCGGGAAGATCCGCCCGCGCCGCTGAAGACCGTCGCTCCGCACGTGCCCAGCCGCCTGGCGCGATGCGTCGACCGGTGTCTGGCGAAGGAGCCCGGCGCGCGTTTCGAGACGGCCGCGGCCTTCTCCGACGCGGTGGACGCCGCCATGCGTGAGCGGCGTGACGTGCCAGCCCCGGTCCGCAATTTCATCAAGGACCCGATCGACTTGCCCGGCGACGGCGTGACCTACTTCGTGTTCTCGATCGCGATGGCGACACCGGCGGTGGGGATTTGGCTCTCGGAAGGCGGAAGCCTGAGCGTCCTTGCCGCCTTCGTAGCGATCTACGGCTCCCTGATCCTGGCACCGCCGCTCGCACTCGCAACGCATCGCATCCGCAGGCTACTGGCGTCCGGACACACGCAGACGGATCTCCTCGCCGCGCTGCGCACCGAGGTGGAGCGCCGGCGTGAGGAATTGGCCTACAGTCGCGGCGTCGCGCCATCCTGGGGGGAGAAGACGGCGTTCCGCGTGGCGATGGCAGCGGGAGGTGGCCTGGTGGCGAGTTTCGCGGGCCTGTTTGGATTGCTCCCCAATGTCGATGCGTGGATGTGGGTTTCTGCAGGCTCCGTGGTGGCCGGGTCCATCTCACTGGCTGTTGGCACCCACCTGAGGGCGGGGCGCATCGACCCGAAGGCAGAGCGTCGCTTCAAGTTCTGGAAGGGGAGATTCGCCCAATGGCTCTTCACGGTGGCCGGCATCAGGCTCAAGAAGAAGGCGCTCCCCATGCGGCCGACGCACCGTCCCACCGAGCTGCAAATCGGTTTTGCCGTGGACGCATTGTACGAACAACTGCCCAAAGCGCTGCGCTCCGGCCTGGGTGATGTGCCATCGGTGGTCCGGCATCTGGAGGCCGACGCACAGCAGCTTCGGCAGACACTCGAGATGTTGAACGACGCGCACGCGGCAGCGCGAGCCGCAGGGCACGCGATTCCTGCCGATCTGCAGGATGCGCGGGACACCACCGAGAAGCACTTGACGGAGGCAGTCGCCTCCTTGGAGACCATTCGTCTCGGGTTGCTACGCCTGACGACTGGGACGGGGACCGTCGAGGGTCTGACGACCGATCTGGCCGCGGCCGCCGACGTGGGGGACGAAATCGACCGCCTGATGGCGGGAATGGCGGACGTGGAATTGCTGTTGCGGCCGACCTGACCGCGATGAGAGGATTGCGCTGTCGGGAGGACGGGAGGACGGTAGGACGGTAGGACGGTAAGACGGTAAGACGGTAGGACGGT
>JABAOD010010250.1_pt1 | contig 10131 bp, 9 predicted proteins | sample 7062151 | NCBI WGS metagenome assembly JABAOD01 (sample SAMN14538626, study PRJNA623070) | marine sediment metagenome | biome: marine biome [ENVO:00000428]; feature: marine pelagic biome [ENVO:01000023]; material: deep marine sediment [ENVO:00002113] | place: India: Gulf of Khambhat ... | reverse complement strand
CGGAAACCAGACCCGCAGGAGGCTGCACGGGCACCGGAGTGGCTCACGTTCCTGCAGCCTGTCTTTTCTGGAATTTACAGTGCGGACAACATGGATTACATTCAGCGGGATGCGTACATGACCGGCTTCTCTCTGGATATGGTCGATGTGGAGCGCCTCCTGTTTTACACCTTTTTTACCGACAAAGGCCTGACGCTGCACCGAGCAGGATCCTCCACCCTCGTCCGGTTCATCAATGCCCGGGTTTCCATGTACTCCGATGTCTACTACCACCGGACCAACCGGGCCGTGGATCTGCACATGAAGGAGATTTTTCCCGAGACCATGTCGCTCCTCTTCCCCTGGAACCCCCTGCACTCGCTGGACCGATATCTGGAGCTGACAGACTGGGCCCTTCTGCAGGAGGTCATGAAGTGGCCCCGATCGAAAGACGCCAAGAAGCGGACCTTAGGGCGGGAGTGGCGAAAGATTCTCACCCGAAGGGTGAAGTGGAAGATGGCGTACGACCGCGTCCTCTCCATCGAGGAGTACGAACAGGCGGTCCGCTTTCAGAGTGCTGAGGAGCTCGAACGGGGCGTCCGCAAGCATCTCCCTGAAGGTCTTCGGCATATTCCGTTCCGAGTGGATCTGGCTGCCCAGGACACCCGGCCAGTGAATCCCTTGGCTGAGGGTACCAAGCGGATCCACATCTTTAACCCCGCCACGGGGGAGGTCTCTCCTTCCCCGTTACGCGCCCTGTTCAAAAACATTCCCCCGAAGGTGGCCCACTGCCGGGTCTTCGCCTTGAACCATGTCCATGACCGGCAGCTCTCGGTCGCCACAGAGAGGGCATTGAATGTTGGGGGGGAGGATTTCGTCTCGACCAACATCTAAAGGGTCCCGCCGTCCGAAGCCCTCGCCTTTTGACGAGCTGGTCCGTCAAGTCCTTGCGTTTCGTGACCGGCGTGACTGGCGGCAGTTTCACAGCCCGAAGGAGTTGGCCATCTCCATCAGCTTAGAGGCGGCCGAACTCTTAGAGTTCTTTCAGTGGAAGAAGCCTGAAGAGGTGGCGGCGCTCCTCTCGGATCCGGAGGGGCACCGTCAGGTCAGCTGGGAGATGGCGGATATCGTTATCCTCCTGATCTCTCTTGCCGACATTCTCGGAACGGACCTGGTCGAGGCTGCTCTGGAAAAGCTTCAGAAAAATGAGAGCAAGTACCCAGTGGAGCGGGCCCGCGGAACCGCCCGGAAATATCGGGACCTCCGATGACCGATGACGGCTCGACTGAGGCCTCGACCGTGAGCTCGGCCGAACGGCTCGCCGAAGTCCGCTGTCTGATGACCCAGTTCAGGGTTCATGTTTCACGGTTTAGGGTCCGAAGTTTGACGTCCGATATTCGACGACCGAAGAGTAAGGGCTTGGAGGGACTTTCCTCGGCGGCGCCATATTCTCCGAGGGCTTGATGCGCAGTGGCAAGGTTACGCACGCATAGGCGTTGTAATTCGCCAGGGCGGGCCACCCCCGCCTGCGCTGCGCTTCGGCGGCGGGACCCCGGCCAGTCCGAAGGACTCCGGACTCCTTCGGAGACGCAAGCCAGATGTCGCCTGCCTCGGAAGGAACCCCCTCTGCGCCCTTACCAGATTCGAAGCTTTGGTCATCGGTCGTCGGTCTGCGGTCATCGGTGAACGCTGACTCGCTCCAGGGGTATCAGTGCATGGGATCTCGAGGCCCGAGGCAGCACGCACGCCGTTGGCTTGCGGTAGCCTCTGTGCTGCTGGTGGTGGGAGGCTGTTCCCGGGAGCTGCAGGGCCTCAAGACTCAGGTGGGGGAATGGACTCAGGAGTGGGCTTCCGAGGCAGCTTTGGCTTTACTGGAGCGACATCTCGCCTACGCCCCCCACGATAGCGCCGTTCGATTCCTGAAGGTAACGGTCCTGATTCAGACTCGTGCCGTAGATGAGGCCCTTCGTGAGTATCAAGAGCTTTGGAACATCCAGGGGGATCCACATCCCCAACTCCTCGGCCGTATCCTCAACGCTTACCTTCAGGAGGAGGTTGAATCGGGAGGGTCCAACCGCCTACGAGCCGCTTCCCTCGTGGCTGGCGTTAGAGATCCTGCAGCCTATCCACTCCTCCTTGAGCTGGCCTCGAAGGGCGATCCGGCGGCGCGGAGCGTCGCTATCCATGCCCTGAGCCGACTCGGCTTGGGTTCCACTCTCCCCTTTCTGACCTCGCTCGTTCAAGATCCGGATCCTTATACCCGGGCTGAGGCCGCGAGGGGATTGGGTCGACTCGGAACCCGTGTCACAAGGCCAAGCCTGGACCCACTCCTGAAGGACGATCGTGAATTGGTCCGCGTGGCGGCGGCCGAGAGCTTGGCCAGATTAGGGGAGCGTCGGGCCGCTCCCATCCTCCTGGAGGCTCTGGAGTCTCAGCAGGTCTCCATTCGCATGCAGGCAATCGAGGTGCTGGGAGCACTGGGAATACGGGAGGTAGTTCCAGCGCTCCTCAAGGCCCTCAACGACTCCGATCACTACGTCCGGCTATACGCAGCACAGGCTCTGGTTCGGTTAGGGGAACCAAGGGGGCTCGTCGTGCTGCACAGAGCTCTCCGCCACTCCCCCCTATCGCTCCGCCTTTTCGCCGCCGAGGCGCTCGCCGATCTCCAGGATGAGAGCCCCCGTCCGTTACTCCACCGGGTGGTAGCGAATCCAGCAACGGCAAAAGTGGTCCGGCTCTATGCGGCATGGATTCTCGGAAGGCTGGACGATCCCTCAGGCATCCGCCACATCGGGGAACTCCTTCAGGATGCCGACCCGTACGTCCGCCTTCGGGCTGCCTGGACCCTGGGGGAGATAGGAAAGCCGGAGGCCTCTCCTATCCTCCGAGCTGCCTTAGAGGATAGAGAACGCGCAGTCCGGATCCACGCTGCCTGGGCCCTCAGCCGGCTCCTGCAGAAACGCTACTGGATCCGGGGGTAAGTGAGATTGCTCACGTTTTGCTGGGCTTTGCTATAATCTTCGTGTCATCGCGGTATTTGTACGAGAGGCTAGACGAAGAACGATACCGAACCGCATCCGCTTCGCCAACTCTGAGCCCTGTTCCCCAGGCTACTAGAGGCTTCTTCGAGGGCTTCGGTGTGGCCGTCTGCGCCTGTGAATGTGAGAAACCCGTACCCACGTCAAAATTGCCGATGTTCGACAGTGCCTCGAATACACGCCGAGAGGGTGGAAAGACAGGGTAATGACGCGGGCGATCATCCACGTGGATATGGATGCTTTCTATGCGGCGGTGGAGCAGCGAGACCATCCGGCCGACCAGAGGCGACCGGTCATTGTGGGGGCAGACCCCAAAGGGGGGAAGGGAAGGGGCGTGGTGGCGGCCTGCTCATATGCGGCTCGGCGATTTGGGGTTCGCTCCGCCATGCCCATTTCGCGGGCCTATCGCCTGTGTCCCCAAGCCATCTTCCTGCCGGTTCGAATGGAACGGTACGAAGAAGTGTCCGAGCGGATCTTTGGAATCTTGCGACGCTACACCGATCTGGTAGAACCCCTCTCTATCGATGAGGCCTTTCTCGATGTCACTGGGAGTGTCCGCCTGTTTGGAGAGCCTGTGGCGATTGCCAGGCGAATCAAGTCGGAGATCTGGCTGCAAGAGGGACTCACCGCTTCGGTCGGTTTGGCCCCGAACAAGTTTATCGCTAAGATCGCTTCCGACCTGGAGAAGCCAGATGGTTTCGTCGTTGTCCGGCCCGACGAGGTTCAGACGTTTCTCGAAAGCCTTTCCGTCACATGCCTGTGGGGGGTCGGAGCGAAGACGGCGGCCACCCTTCAGGGCTTGGGGATCAAGACCATTGGCGAGCTAGCCCGATGGCCCGAAAGCGCGCTCTGTCGTCGCTTGGGAAGGATAGGGACCCACCTTCTCCAATTGAGTCGTGGAATCGATGACCGTCCCGTCATCCCAGGGGCTATGGCCAAATCCATTGGGGCTGAGACGACGTTCTCTGTCGATCTGGAGGACCTTCGCCACATCCGGCAGAACCTGCTCCGCCTGGCGGAACGCGTTTCGACGCGTCTCCGGCGGGAAGGCTTTGCGGGTTCCACGATCACCTTGAAGCTCCGCTATGCCAACTTTACGACCCTCACGCGTTCTGTGACCGTGCCCCAGCCCATCGTGCTCACCGACGAGATCTATTCTACGGCACTGTCCCTTCTCCAAGAGATTGCCTGGCATGGGCGCAGGATACGCCTCCTAGGGATCGCCGTCTCTAAGCTCACCGCCGAGGCCTCTCGCGGTCAGATGTCGCTCTTTCCATCGGATCCCCGGTGGGAAAAGGCTGCTGGGGCGGTGGATGAGATTCGACGCCGATTCGGGAAGGCCGGGATCGTCCGGGCCAGCCTCCTGTCCCCGAGGTCCCGGGAGGGGGAGCGGTGATCGGGCCTCGTGTCCTCGAGGGCACGCTCATCCGAGTGAATTATTCTGATGGGGAGACGGGGTATGCCGTGGCGCGCCTGGAGGTCCCTGGTCACCGGGATGCGGTGACGGTGGTGGGGAATCTCTGGGGGGCCACCCCCGGGGAAACGATCCGCATCAGGGGACAGTGGGTGCGTCACAGCCGGTACGGGGAGCAGTTCAAGGTCGAGACATACGAGAGCATTCTCCCCGCATCAGTGGCAGCCATTGAGCGCTATCTCGCCTCGGGTCTCGTCAGGGGAATCGGCCCCACCTACGCGAGACGGTTGGTGGAGGCTTTCGGGCCCGAAACGCTACGCATGATCGAGGAAGAGCCGGAGCGGCTTCTGACGGTCGATGGAATCGGCGTGGCCCGTCTGGCTCGGATTCGGGCTGCGTGGAGCGAGCAGCGTGAGGTCAGGGGACTCGTGCTCTTCCTACAGGAGCATCAGATCTCCCCGTCCTTTGCCCTAAAGATCTTCAAGGCCTACGGTCCGGGGGCACCCCTGAGGATACGGGAGGATCCCTACGGGTTGGCGCGGGAGATTGCGGGCGTCGGCTTCAAAACCGCCGACCGGATCGGAGCATCGCTCGGGGTGGCCAAGGATTCCCCGAAGCGTTGTGCTGCCGGTCTACTTCATCTCTTGTATGAGGCGGCCGAGGCGGGGCATGTCTATTTTCCCACTTCACGTCTCTTCCCCGAGGCCGTGAAGCTCTTGGGCATCGAGAGGGAGGCTCTCCTCCAGCAAGCCCTCGTTGCGCTTCACCAAGAAAAGGCGGTGGTTTGTGAGCCGGTAGCCGGGGATACCGCCGTTTATCTCACTTCGCTGTATCAAGCCGAGGAGGGGGTAAGTCGTCGGTTGGCTCTCGTGGCCAAAGCGCCCCGCCTCGGCCCCCCCATCGACATCCCGCGGGCCATCCAGTGGGCAGAGGACCGGGGCGAGATCAAGTTCACCTCCGAGCAGCGGGAAGCGCTTCGCAAGGCCCTCGCGGCGAAAGTCCTGATCATCACCGGGGGCCCGGGGACGGGAAAGACCACCCTGCTTCGGGCGCTCATCGAGATCCTTGAGCGCAAGGGGGTTCGCCTGACGCTGGCTGCTCCCACTGGCCGTGCGGCGAAGCGGATGGCAGAGGCTACGGGGCGGGAGGCCAAGACGATTCACCGCCTACTGGAGTTCGGCCCAAAGGAGGGGAGGTTTAAGAGGAACGAAACCCACCCGCTTGAGGTCGACCTCTTGGTAGTGGACGAAGCCTCGATGATCGACCTCGTGCTGATGAACCACCTGTTAAAGGCCCTCCCACCCATGGCGGCTCTCATCCTCCTGGGTGATGCTGACCAGCTCCCGTCCGTGGGACCGGGCTCGCTTCTCCACGATCTTATTGCATCGGCATCCGTTCCGGTGGTGCGGCTCACAGAGATATTTCGACAGGCGAAAGAGAGTCAGATCGTGGTAAATGCCCATCGGGTCAACCGCGGTGAATTTCCTCATCTCTCCCAATTTGGAATGGCGGACTGCGCCTTCATTGAGCTCGATGACCCTGAGGCCATCCGAGCCCGGGTGAGGGGTTTGGTCACCGTAACGATTCCGCACCGATATAGCCTCGACCCCCTCCGGGATATCCAGGTCATTACCCCGATGAACCGAGGTCCCCTCGGGGTCGCCGCCCTGAATCAAGACCTTCAGGCGGCGTTGAACCCCCGCGGCGAAGAAATCGCGGGAGGCAGCCGGCAGCTCCGAGTAGGAGACCGGGTCATGCAGGTCCGGAATAACTACGACAAGGAGGTCTATAACGGCGACCTGGGCTGGATCCACCGGGTCGACAGGGAAGAACAGCAAGTCTGGGTTCGGTTCGATCAGGGGGAGGTTGTCTACGACTGGAGCGAGCTCGACGAGATCAACCCGGCCTACGCCATCTCGGTCCACAAGAGCCAGGGGAGTGAGTATCCCTCCGTCGTCTTCCCCCTGCATACATCCCACTATGTCATGCTGCAGCGGAATCTCCTTTACACGGCCTTGAGTCGGGGGAGACGTCTCGTCGTCATGGTCGGCACTCGGCAGGCCATCGGGATGGCTGTGAGGAATGCCCGGGTCCGGGAGCGTTACAGTCACCTGCCCGTCTGTCTGCGTCGGCACCTCCCGGAGAAGAAAGCGTGAGGCAGCGGTGCCTTGCGGCCCTCTGTCTCTTCGCACTCCTCCTCGCGGCCTGCGGTGGATACGGACGGCGCGTACCAGGTGTCTATCATGGGGTCCGTCCTGGACAGAGCCTTTTCCGGATCGCCAAGACCTATGGGGTCAGCGTTGAGGAAATCAGGCGGGTCAACCGGATCACCGACCCGGCGAAGATTCGGGCTGGCGATGCCCTCTTCATTCCTCGCGCCCGCCGATTGCTATACGTTCCGATCTACCGGCCGGAGGAGACGGCGATTCTGGAACGAAAACTTCCCGCGAGAAGAAACAGGGCTCCCCAGCTTCGGTTTACTTGGCCGGTCAAGGGACGGATCATCACTCAATTCGGAATCGAGGACGGGTTCAAGAATAACGGGATCGCCATCGCGGCACCTCGGGGGACCCCGATCCAGGCCGCAGAGGAAGGAAAGGTCGTCTATAGCGGGGCGGATCTCCGGGATTACGGCAACCTCATCATCATCGACCATCGGGGGGGGTTTGCCACGGTGTATGCCCACAACCGGATCAACCTCGTGAAGCGGGGGGCGAAAGTGAGAAAGGGGCAAGTCATCGCCGAGGTGGGCATGACCGGGATCGCCGAGAGTCCATACGTGCACTTTGAGATCCGCCGAGCGGGCAAGGCCAAAGACCCTCTCGTGTTTTTGAAGTGAGACACTCGACTCAAGAGACACGTCCGGTCCTGGCCCAGGAGCTCCTGAGGCGCCTGCCGCGCCACCAGCGAGACCTCATCGGGACCGCGAGGGTTCTGGGACAGCGGCGGGGGGTATCGGTCTACCTCGTCGGGGGACCGGTCCGAGACCTCGTCTTGGGACGCGCAAGCGCCGACATCGATCTGACTGTGGCCGGGGATGCCCTTGGGTATGCGGAGGCCTTGGCGGCCCACCTGGGAACACGGGTGACCATCCACCCACGGTTTGGGACGGCAACCCTGATCCTGCCAGACGGCCTGCGCCTCGATGTAGCCACGGCCCGGCGCGAACATTATGCCCGTCCCGCCGCTCTCCCACAAGTCGTTCCGGGAACGATTCGAGATGATCTGCTCCGCCGGGACTTTACCATCAACGCCATGGCCGTCCGGCTTGTCCCTCGGCGTGGGCAACTTCTCGATCCTTTCGGAGGACTCAAGGATCTCCAAAGACGAGTCCTCCGGGCCCTGTATGAGCACAGCTACCGCGATGATCCAACCCGGATCTTCCGGGGAGCCCGGTATGCTGCCCGGTATCGCCTCCGCTTCAGCCCGCGGGATCGACGGCTAATCCGAAGCATTCTGTCCGAAAAGGTCTTGCAACGGCTCTCCGGCGATCGGCTGTTTCACGAGCTGGAATTGCTGCTAGAGGAGCCCAGAGCTGAGGCAGCCCTGAAGATTCTTCAAGGGCTGGGGATCCTCAGGGTGCTGGATCCTGCCCTTGCCGTTGGCCCGGGCGTGGTTGCCCGCATGAAGCGCATTCGCCGGGCCTGGCAGCGTTGTGATCAGCTAGGGATCTCTTCGAGACCTCTCCGGTGGCGTGTAAATCTTCTCGCGCTCCTCCTGTACGTCCCTGCCAGGGTTCGTCGGAGGGTCGCAGAGCATCTCGGGCTAAAGGGGCCGCCCCTCGATCTATTGATCAGAGAGCTCGGGGATTTTCGGTTCCTTGAAAAACAATTGGAGGGGAGGTCAGTAGGAGCCAGCCGTATTCGGCACCGGCTGGATCGCGCTTCTCCAGATCTCTGCATCCTCCTCTGGACCACAGGGGCACGACGAGTGAGGAACGGGGTCGAGCGGTATCTTACCCGTCTGGCCTCGGTGAGGCCCGCGCTCACGGGGGGGGACCTGAGAAAGTTCGGGTTCCCCCCAGGCCCCAACTACCGGCGGATCTTGGATCTCTTGCTGGAGGGACGCCTCGAGGGACGCCTCAAGAGCCGCGAAGAAGAGATTGCGTTTCTCCGGCAGCGCTTCGGCCGGCCGCGTTGAGCCCCCTGGGCCGCATCGGATTTCCTTGTTTTCCGATCCCAGCGAGATTGCTCGGCAGCACGCGGTGCAGCCGGGGGAGGCTGCGACCGATTGACAAAGGCGGCTCCCTTTGATAGCGTGCTATCAATCTACCAGAAGGCATCTGAGGGACACTATAATCCTATTTCTCGCCATCTTGGACCTGATTCCTATCCCCCCTCGACGGGAGCCAGGTGCTGTCCGGCCCTCCGGGTTCCACCCCAGACACCGACCTCGCGGCAGATAGAGCACCGCGGAATGATCCTGCTAGTGATGTTGATTCTTAAGGGGACGGTGGGACAAGGAATCTGGTCAATGGTCTCCATGGCGGAAGGGTTGCTTCATTAACGCTGTGTCTTTGGGGGAGATGGATGGAAGGAGGGCGGGTCCTGAGTGGCATGCGACCTACGGGTCCGCTCCATCTAGGCCACCTCTTCGGGGCTTTGGAAAACTGGAGACGGCTCCAGGACAAGTACGATTGCTACTTCTTTGTGGCCGACTGGCACGCCTTGACTTCCGATTACGCCGATCCTAGCCACCTTCAGGAAAACATCCGCGAGATCGGACTCGACTGGTTGAGTGCGGGCGTCGACCCCGAGAAAGCAGTCCTCTTCATTCAGTCTCACCTCCCGGAACACGCGGAGCTTCACCTCCTCCTTTCCATGATTACGCCGCTGCCATGGTTGGAGCGGAATCCGACGTATAAGGAACAGCTCCAGGAGGTGACCAACAAAGACCTCAGCACCTTTGGATTCCTGGGCTACCCGGTGCTGCAGGCGGCGGATATCCTGATCTACCAAGCGAACTTTGTCCCCGTAGGGGTCGATCAGCTTCCCCACATCGAACTCACCCGCGAGATCGCCCGCCGGTTCAATTACCTCTACAAACCCGTATTCACCATTCCTGAGTCGATGCTGACCGAGTTCCCGAAAATCCCAGGGACCGACGGCCGGAAAATGTCCAAGAGCTACAATAACTGTATCTACCTGTCGGATTCCCCGGAGATGGTCGAGCAGAAGGTGAAGCCGATGGTTACTGATCCGGCCCGGATTCGCCGGAACGATCCGGGCAACCCTGACATCTGCCCGGTCTACGACCTACATAAGATCTTTACACCGCCGGAGGAGCGGGAGAGCTACGTGGTACCGGGCTGTCGGACGGCAGCGATCGGCTGTCTGGACTGTAAAGCCGGCCTCCTCAAGCATATGCTGCCGGTGCTTTCCCTTTCCCCCATTTACGAGCGGCGGGGAAAGATCGCCGAGCGGACCGAAGAGGTGGACGAGATTCTTGCGGTAGGGACAGAGCGTGCCCGGAAGGTGGCCCGGGAAACTCTGGATGCTGCCAAGGAGGCGATAGGGATCTGAGACATTCGAAAGAGTAATGCTGACCGCTTAGAGCGGCCGGCAAAGACCTTGACGAGCGCTAGATCTTGGGGTAGAGTCAGTTGCATCAACAACATCTTGGAATGGAGGGAGAAGTGCAATGCTACACGGGCCGTTGGAAGAGGGACTCACTTTTGACGACGTCCTTTTGCTTCCAGCC
>JABAOD010002619.1_pt1 | contig 10137 bp, 10 predicted proteins | sample 7062151 | NCBI WGS metagenome assembly JABAOD01 (sample SAMN14538626, study PRJNA623070) | marine sediment metagenome | biome: marine biome [ENVO:00000428]; feature: marine pelagic biome [ENVO:01000023]; material: deep marine sediment [ENVO:00002113] | place: India: Gulf of Khambhat ... | reverse complement strand
GACCTCGTCTGTTGGAATGCCGGGTCCGTTGTCCCGCACCCCAACAATCACCTTCTCGTCATCCCAATCGACCAGCACCTCGATTTGTCCCCCCTCTTGAGTGAATTTGATGGCGTTGCTCAGCAGGTTGGTCATCACGGAGTTGAGGCGGCCTGGATCGCCCACAATCAAGATGGAGGTTTCGGGCGGCTGATAGCGGATGGTCTGTTCGCGTGCGTCTGCAAGCGGGCGCAGATCCTCGATGGCGCGCCGGATCAGATCGTTGATCTGGCACGGCTCAAATGAAATGCTGGCAGTGGATTCGACGCGAATCGTCTCCAGCAGGCCGGTGATCAGATTGGTCATGCTCTCGGTGGCCCGCTGCATCATGCTGAGCGCTTTCCGCTGGCTGTCGTTCAACGCAGCGTCCCCCAGGAGGTCTGCGCCCAGGCGAATTGCATTGAGCGGGTTCTTCAAGTCATGCGCGGCGGTCCCCAGCAGCTGGGAGCGCATCCGGTCAATCTGCTTGAGGGCGGTGATATCCTGCATCACCGCCACACGACCCACATCGGTGATCTCGCTGACGGTTACGTACAGCACGCGTTCTGTGGGTGTCGTGATCTCGGTGGTGGTTGGAAGCTCCAGGTCTTCCTTTGTCAGAACCTCTCCCAGTGGGTGGTCGCCGAAGACCTCGTGTACGCTGCGATCCACCGCCATGTCGGGGTTGATGCGGAAAACCTGAGCCGCGGCCTGATTGACCAGCGTGATGCGACCGGCGCGGTCCGTCAGGACGACCGCGTCCGCGGTCTCCACAAGCGTGGTCTCCAGGCGGCTCCGCTCTTCCGCCACGCGTTCAAACAGGTTGGCGTTGTCCACACCGATGGCGGACCATGAGGCGACGGAGGAAAGCATCTGCTGGTCGGCCTCCGAAAACGCGCCGCGGGGATGGTTGATGGCTTCGATGACGCCCAGGATTTCGCCGCGCGTCTCCAGCGGGACGCACAGGACGGAGGTGGTCAGCAGGCCGGTCTGACTGTCGATTGCCGAGTGATAGAGCGGGTTGGTGTGCACATCGTTTACGATCAGCGGTCGGCGGTTTCGCGCAACCCAGCCTGCGATCCCCTCTTCGAGGCGAATTGCGACGTCGCGGATGCGCATCTTGCTGCCGCCGCTGGCTTTGAGCACGAGCTTCTCCCCGCCTTCGTTCAGCAGGAAAAGGATGCAGGCCTCCACGCCGAGCAGGCGCTGCGCGTGGTGCATGGCGTTCTCGAGCGCGGTCTGAAGATCGAGGGTCGAGGTGACCTCCCGCCCGATCTCGCTCAACACCTGGAGCTGGCTGGCGCGTCCTTCTGCTGTCTCCAGGTGGATTGCATCCTGGAGGCCCACCGCTCCAATGTTGATTACAGCCTGTGCCAGCTCCATCTCCTGATCAGAGATGCTCCTGCCCGCTTTGTTGTAGAGCAGGCGGACGATGCCGAGAGCCTTGTTCCGGGTGGCAAGAGGGAAGACGGCCGCAGCGGCGATGCCTTCAGTTTCGAGAAAGGCGATGTCTTTGGCCGAACCCTCCGGAGGCACGACACTTAATGTGGCTGGTTTGAGTTCTTCCAGGATCTGTTTGTGAATTGGGTAGTCGGGGATGCTCTCAGAGACTACGGAGACGACGCTCTGCCGGACCGATTTGCTGAGTTCCTGGCGGTAGCGCTTGGTCTGGTTGGTGCCTTCCTCGAAGAGCAGGACCTCGCAGATATCTGCCGAGGAAGCCTTGAGAAGATGGGCCGCCATCTGTCGGATGGCTTCCTGAGCGTCCTTGGTGCTCGTGATCGCGTGGCTGGCCTGGTAGAGGAGGGATAGTTTGTGGAAGAGATAGCTCTGGCTGGCCGTCTGGCGAGCGAAGGTGAGGATTTCGGCGGCCCTGGAGGCCAAGATTTCGAGCGTGGCGAGCTGCTGCTCCTCGTACTTCCCGCTATCCTTTCCAACAAAAAGGATTCCTATGGTTTGGTTGCCGGTCAGGCATGGGGCACAGACAACCGATCCGGGAGCCAACGGCAGGCCCATGGATACTGCAGAACCGTCTGTGGTGGCCGCCCGGTGCGAAGTGAGCGCATTGCGCAATACGGGATGATCTCCGGTGGAGGAGATCCTCCCCAATTCCGTGACCGGTACGCCGTGAGCCAGGCGCGCAGTGAAGCCGGTCTCCGCCTCGTCGTACTCGTAGAGCGCGGCCTTGTTCGAATTCAGAATATCCACCGACAGTGTGAGGAGATTCGTCAGGGCTTGTGCAGGGTTGTTGAAATCGAAATTCGCGGTCGCTGCGCGATACAACTCGGATTTCTGTTTGAGGTCCCCTTGAACCATGGATTTGGACGACTCCTGGGCGAGCAGACGCTCTTACTTTAGCACGAATGGTGCATTATCGCATAGATGCCGGGCGGGGGCAATTGGTGCAATGTTCGGTGCGAGCCCCGCCTTGCAAAGTCAGGTCGGAGGGTGGACGATGTCATGCCGCGACTTCTTCGCAGGTCATTCGGCGACCAATCACAACTTTGCGGCGCCAGGGTGGAGCCGGGTCAAGCGCGGCGTCCAGAGGTGGCGCGTGATGATCCGCCCCAGAGATCAGACCAACCTTCGCCAGCTCCTCATCTCCGCATGCCGCGANNACGCGGTCTGCCTGAATCGTCTGGCGAAGTTCACAACCTCCGGTTGCGCGTTCCTATCGACCGGGTGGCCTTCGGCCCCCGCAGAACCAATCACTCTCTAGAGCGCGATGGTCTAGAGAGCTTTCGTGCGAAGCTAGGTGCCTGGCCCCCAGGACTGCGCCCCAGCCCTTTCAGGCTTGTCTTTTCTTCGCCCTAATCCGGGCGTCATGCGGTCGACAAACCGATCTAGATTGGTTCCCAGCGAAACCTCTTTGTGACGGGGTCAACAGGCCTGGGGAACTTGCAAGAGGCTCGCTGGGAACCTTCGCCACCTCCTTGTGACAGAAACCTTCGTGATAACCGTCGGAAAGCCTTTGGAAAACTCTATCAACAATCCAGGGCGCGGGTCATCACCCTGTGAGGTTATTTCCGTTAATGTCGGGGGGCGATTTCTTCTGTGGAGTCAGCAGGGGCTCGTCCAAGGAAACAAGACCGTGGCGAATGGCCCAGATGGCTGCCTGGGTGCGATCGGAGACCCCTAGCTTCTCGTAGATGTTCCGCATGTGGGTCTTCAGCGTGTTGCGGCTGATGCAGAGCTTCTCAACGATGGAGTTATTGTTATGTCCCTGCGCGATGAGCTTGAGGATGCGGATCTCCTGGTCGGTCACCTCGTCGACGGCGAACGCATCCCAGCCAATATCCACATGACCCGGAATGCGAGGTGCGGCCGGCTCGTGCAGCGGGTGAGGCCTTTGCGGGATGCAGCCCCCCGAGGCGAGTTCGTGAATCGCCTCCGTGATTTCTTTGGGCTCGGCCCCCTTCGAGAAGAATCCGGAGGCCCCAAGCTCCACAGCGCGCGTCATGTAGCCGGGTTTTGAGTAGGAGGAGAGCATGACCACGTGCGTCTCGGCGCAGAGATACTTGATGACCGAGAGGGCCGCCAGCCCGTCCATGTCGGGCATAGCGATGTCCAGCAAGACCACGTCCGGCCGCAGGCCGAGCGTCGCCTCGACAGCCTGCCGGCCAGTGGCCACAGTCCCCACAACATCCAGCTCCGCCTGCTCCAGATACAAACGAAGAGCCTGAGTGATGACGCCGTGGTCGTCTGCGATCAGGACACGGATTCTGCCGTCGTTCCTGCACTCAGGGCTCTCAAGATCGTCGAAGATCATCAGTCTATGCTCTCCGCTGGGCGAGCTATCTCAGGACTTCACCTCCCTCCAAGTGCTGGCCAACCAAGCTAGCTCGAACTCTGATTCAACTGGAACTCCCTCAGAGTCTACAATTAACTGAGCCTGGCACGCATTACGTTGAACTTACAGCCTGGAATTGGATCGGGGAGCCCAGGGCTGGGCATTGGGTTTCAGTCATCCTGCGGGTGATAAGCGTCTTATCCCGACTCACCAAATGCCCAGGCGGGAGAGGAGCGGCGGGCCCAGAATCAAGAGCCCAATCAGAGCCGCGGTTCCGGCAGCGATGAACACCGCCGCTGCGCCGACGTCTTTTCCCGCTTTCGCCAGCGGCTGGATTTCGGTGGACGCCAGGTCGACGACAGCTTCCAGGGCTGTGTTAACAAATTCGGCCATCCAGACCAGACCGATAGCAAGCAGCAGCAACGCCCAATCGCGTCTTCCGAGACGGAGCCAGAGGGCCAGCACCACCACGAGAATGCTGGCGATGGCATGAATCCACGCGTTCTGCTGGGTCCGAAGGACATACCACCAACCTGCGAAAGCGTGTCGGAAGGAGTGGAGGCGCGAGCGCGCGCGACGTTGATGATTCATCTGAATCTCAGGGATTGGCTTCCAGCCCGAGAGTCTTCAGCACCTCTGCCTGGGCCTGCCACATGCGCGCTTTTTCGTCTGGCTGTTCATGATCGTGACCAAGGAGGTGCAGCACCCCATGGACGGCCAGCAGAGCGAGTTCCGCCTCGAGCGAGTGGCCAGCTTCAACTGCGGACCTTCGAGCGACGGGAACGGCGACAACGACGTCGCCGAAGTGAATGCGCCGCGTCTCTGGATCCAGCGAACCATCCTGGAAGGAAAGCACGTCCGTGGGCTCATCCAAGCCGCGAAAGCGCAGGTTCAATTCCTGGATTTGAGCTTCATCCACCAGGGCCAGGGTCAGATTCCCGGGAGACGCCGCTTGATGTTCGAGGGCTGCCAGGGCAGCTCGTCGAAGGCTGAGGGGTTCGGTCCCTGAGTAGGGACCGGTCATCACCTCAACCACGTACTTCATTGGGAGCCAGATTGGGTCGCTGCGGGAGTCTTCACGGCGTCCAAACTCTCGGCCGCAGGTTCTGTCCCCGGATAGCGGATCCGGGGGTGATACATGCCTTTCAAAGTGTTCAGGAAGGAGAGACGAGCAGTGTCCAGGTCCTTCAGCGTGAGCTCGGTCCGATCGAGCTGATCCTTCTCGAGTCTGTCCTGTATGACCCAGCGGATGAGTTCGTCAATCTCGGCTTCGTTGCGCGGCATGTCGGCCCGCGCCTTGGCTTCTACGCCATCGGCCAGCATTACAAGGGCGGTTTCTCGACTGCGGGGCCGAGGACCCGGGTAGCGAAAGTCCTTCGGATCGACCCGGCTCTCGTCACCGCCGGCAGCTTCGAGCGCGAGCCGGTATTGATATTGCGCGATCATGGTTCCATGATGCTCGGCGNNCTCTTTGGGAGGCGATACTTCTGCGCCAAGTCGAGCCCTTCACGCACATGGCCGATAATCACGCTTGCGCTCGTCGCTGGATCAAGTTGATCGTGGATGTTCTGCCCGGGAACCTGGTTCTCGACGAAGAACTGCGGGCGAAGCGTCTTTCCGGCGTCGTGATAGAGCGAGCCAACCCGCGCAAGCACCGCGTTGGCGCCAATCGCGCGGGCCGCCTGTTCGGCGAGATTGGCCACCTGGAGGCTGTGCTGATAAGTGCCCGGCGCACTCCGGAGAATCTGCTGCAGGAGCGGATGGTCGGGGCGGGAAAGCTCGACGAGCTGCAGACTGGTCGTGACGCCAAGCGCGTTGCTGATGAGCAGGACGAGGGCAAATCCCAGGCTGGCCGATAGCAGTCCGCTGAGGAGCGCGGCGCCCATCAGCGAGGCTTTGCCGATCAGATCCATGCCCGGATCGGGCAGCCGGAAGATCACCACCGCCGCCAGAGCCGCTGCCGCAGCTGCCAGACCGGCCCAGAAGAAAGTGCTCAACCGCTCGGCTCGGCCGATCGTGAGGGATCCCAGCACGCCGCTCAAGGATACGTAAAGCGCCAATTCAAGACCGCGTGGGGCGAGAAATCCCGCTAGCGATCCGATTGCGATGGAGGTCAGGATTCCCATCCCGGGGCTGAAGAGTACCGCCATCAGCATCGGGAGGGTTGCGGCAGGAAAGAGGTAGGGAAGTACCGTCCGGCCGGGGATCATGAACTGCAGGGTCCCGCCAACGGTGATGAACAGCAGCGACATCACGAGCACCACCCTCGTGCTCCGCAGCTCACCGGGATGCACACGGTAGGCATAAAGGGCGAGCGCGCCAGCAAGCACCGTCACCAGGATTCCGCGGATCAGGATTTCACCCCAGGGGTTCGTCGGTTGGAGTAGGCCGAATTCCCGGAGGGCCTCTACATGGAGAGGATTCACGACCTGACCCCTGCCGATGATGGTCTCACCGGCGGCGTAGGATTTCACCATCGGCGCCACAGAGTCCCTGGCGCTCTGGCGGGCGGCGTCCGTCGCCTCCTGATTGAACGTGGAGTTGGGTGTCACGAACGATGACACCAGCCGCACGACCACCTCCGCCTGGGCCATTGGCAGTGAGATGCTGACGAGCGAGGGTACAGTTCTCTTTGCTTCCTCCACCCGGTCTGGACGAATCTCACGTTGAAGAACCTGTTCCAAAACCGAAGTGCTCTCCGCCTTGACCGTCGTCCAGCGGCTTTCCGGCACTTCGAGTAGGGTCTCTGCGAACTCGGCCTCGACGTTGACGTCCGCCAGGGCTGCCAGATCTTCGAGCTTCTGGTCCTGGCTGGCGTTGCCGTCGGCGCGGACGGCATCGATGTAGTCCAATGCTGCGCGCAGTTTCTCCAGCTGCTGGCGTGCTACCGCGCTTTCTGGAGGGTCGTAGACGTCTGGAACGGCGCTAGCCGACGCCTGGCGAGCCTGCTCGGTCAGGTATTCGCTGGTGTAGGAATACGCAAAGGGCGCTTGGATATCGGCTTGCGCGACGTCATTCGCCTGCAGGCCGACCGTAGATTGGCGCTGCGCGATGGGGAATGAGAGGGCCGCCGTAGTTCCGAGAATACCAAGAAGGAAAATGAACCACAGTCGGGTCGAGCGCCAGGTCTTCTGCAGGCGCTCAATGGGCGAAGGTCGGTTGTGCCCTGCCTCGTCCATCGCAGGATCAAGGCTCCCCCAGAAGCCGCCGTACGGTGTCGCTCACCTGCCTGCCTTGCGCCCTCCCTTGAACTTTGGGCATCAGCTGCTTCATCACGTCTCCCATATCGGAAAGGGAGGAGGCGCCCAGCGCCTCGATGACGGAAGCTGAAAGCGCCTCCAGCTCCTCATCCGTGAGCGGTTTGGGCAGAAGGGTCTCCAGATAGGAAAGCTCTTCACGGGCGGAGGCGATCAGGTCTTCCCGTCCGGCACGCTCGGCATCCTCTATGCTCTCGTGCCGGGCCTTCGCCTCTTTGGCGAGCAGGGCCTGCAGCTGGTCCGGTTCCAACTCTCCCCCGGCCTCCACTTCAGCCAGCTTGATCGCGGTGAGCGCCATTCTGAGCGTGCGCTTCCGCACGTCATCCCTTGTTCGCAAAGCCTGTTTGAGCTCTGATTCAAGTTCGGCTTTCGTGACCATTCGATGCACCGCTTCTGATGATGTCTAGGCTTGGCTCAAGCTGGAAACGCGCACCATTGTAACATAGGGCCACTTCCTCGGCCTTCCTCGCGAGGCGGTGGGCGTTCCGTCAGCCGGAGGGGCCTACCGGCTTGCCCACCACCAACCCGCCGCGCATTCCTGTGAGGCGGACGGGTCGGATTTCGTTCCAAACAACACGATCGAAGTTCGCCTCAACGCGCACGTAGTTGTCTGTCAGCCCGGAAAGCGTCCAGCCGTCCGGTCCAAGGGCGCTGGCCGACTCGAGCAGTACGCCTGCGACCTTCCCCAACTGAGCTTCCAGAAACCGTTTCCGGGAGCGCGAGACGGCGCTCTCGATGGCCAGACGGCGCGCTTTGGCGACATCGGGCGGGATCGATTCCGGCATTCGCTCGGCAAGGGTCCCGGGTCTTGGGGAATACGTGAAGATGTGCGCATCCGCGAAATCCATCTCTTCGACGAATCTCAGGCTCTCGGCAAATTCCTCCTCGCGCTCCCCGGGAAAGCCCACCAGGATGTCGGTTGTGAGCGCGAGATCTGGAATCAGAGACCGCGCACGCGCCACAAGAGCGGCAAAGTCTGAAGGTCGCATCGGGCGCAGCATCCGCTCGAGCGTGGATTGGGACCCGGATTGAAGCGGAAGGTGGAGCTGGCGGCATAGGCGTGGGTCCTCCCACAGTTCGAAGAACTCCGCCGGCAGCCCCCAGGGTTCGAGCGAGGAGAGCCGCAGTCGGTCAATTCCTGTGCGGCCGAGCACTGCGCGCACCAGTTCCACAAGGTTGACCCGGTCGCCAAGGTCCCGTCCGTAGCTGCTCAACGCCACTCCGGTCAGGACGACCTCCTTGGCGCCGCCTCGAACGGCCGCGCGGACCTCTTCCACCACAGGATCCACCGGTACACTGCGCGAGCGTCCGCGCGCGAGTGTGGTGATGCAGAAGGCGCAGCGATAGTTGCATCCGTCCTGCGCCTTGATAAAGGCGCGCGTGCGCCGCCGGAGTCCCGGCAGAGCAATCCGATCCAGCGGCTCTTGGTCGAATTGCGCTTCCGTTGGGCCCGTCAGCTCCTGCACCAGACCGGCTTTGCGGGAATTTGGCACCAAGGAAGCGACTCCCGGGAGCGATGCCGCCTGAGCGGGCTCAAGTGTGCTCCAGCAGCCGGTCAGCACGATGGCGCTGCGTGGGTTCCGACGCCAGGCCTTCCGGGCTTTGGCGCGCGAGTCGGCTGCTGCTGCCGATGTAACGGCGCAGGTGTTGATCACAACCACATCGCTGCGGCCTGCATCCGGGGCTAGCTCATGGCCGGCCACGCGCAACTCATGGCCGATTTGTTCGATCTCAGCCTGATTCAGGCGGCAGCCTACGCTATCCAGAAAGACCTTCATCACATAATCAATCTCAGGGTTGGACGACGGAGAAGTTGTCAAAGCGGATTTCGGCTCCCGGCGTTTCATAGGTCCCGGCGATGATGCCGACATCCCCCCTGGACCATTCAGCCGCGCGCACCTCCGCGATTTGAACGCCATTCACATACAGCGCCAGTACATAGCCGATGCAGTCTGCCCGCAGGTGATTCGGCGCCTCCCCCCGCCGAACGGCCTCCGAAGGCAGCATGGAATCGCCGCTGAGCAGCTGTCTCCGTCCGTCTTTGTTGACGCCTATCCCCGCGTACCCGTCACTGGAGATCATGAAGAAGTAGTAATCCTCCGGGCCTTGATACCGGCAAAGGATGCCATAGACATTATCATCCGGTCCGGCGACCTTCGCCGCATCCACTTCAATGCGGACGTTGTCGAACTCCAGATTGGGTGTCGACCAGGCATCTGTGTCGGGTTGGGAGACGCGAATGTGATAGCCGTCGTCAACGTAGTCGGCTACGTAGGTGGCGTCTTGATAGCGGTCCCAACCGCTGGCCGAGTGAGAGAAGTTGTCTTGGAAGAGGACTTCGCCCGGGGGTACGGAAATCTCAAGCCAGCGGCATGCACCGAGGATGGACGCGAGTAGGAAAGCGGCCGCCGCTTGCTTCAAATGCGATGAAGCCAATCCGGCGATCTCTAGCTGCATCTTTCCTGTTGCCTTTCCGCCAATCCAGGTCGCATGCGCTTTCTCAATGGTAGCCATTTGCCAAGCTCGCCGGCTCCGCCGTCACTCCTGCTCCAGTAAATCCAATCCGCAGCCGATCGAGTTGGCGTGGTGCGCGGGGGCCTCACGACTTGCGTTCCCGGATCGTACATTGCGGCATCCCGTGCCCCACTCTCCGGTGCTTGATCAAGGATCAGCGTCGAAGGGTACGCCGCCGGATCCTCAGGGAGACAGGGAAGCCAGCGCTCGCCCCGCCAGGGAGGCCAGAGGGCTTCCATCGGGCTCCAGTGCGAGGACTGATTCCAGCGCGTCATGTGCCCCAGCCGGATCGCCCTGAGCGAGCCGGAGCAAACCCAAGTGATAGAGGGTCAGGGCGCGCTCTGGAGCCAACTTGAGTGAATATTCAAGGCTGCGGGAGGCAAGAGAGAAGTTTCCAAGCAGAAAATGCGCATAGCCAAGCATGTCGTGTCCAGCCGGGTCATACGGGCTAAGCGCTACCGCGTTCCTTGCCGCAGGCAGGCCAAGGCTCTCGACCTCAACTTCGTTCAGAACGGAGAATTCAGCGAGAAGTAGCCAGAAAGTAGGATCCTCAGGGGC
>JABAOD010001883.1_pt2 | contig 10140 bp, 11 predicted proteins | sample 7062151 | NCBI WGS metagenome assembly JABAOD01 (sample SAMN14538626, study PRJNA623070) | marine sediment metagenome | biome: marine biome [ENVO:00000428]; feature: marine pelagic biome [ENVO:01000023]; material: deep marine sediment [ENVO:00002113] | place: India: Gulf of Khambhat ... | reverse complement strand
TAGGTTGCAGGTTCGAATCCTGCCGGGGACACCATCCTGAACCTGAGATCAAAGCGCGGAAGAGCCGGTTTCACCGGTGCGGATGCGCACCACCTTCTCGAGCTCGGTGACGAAGATCTTGCCGTCGCCGATCTTGCCGGTGCGCGCTGACTCCACAATCGTGTCGATAACCGCGTCGACGCGATCATCGTCGACCGCGACCTCGATCTTGACCTTCGGGAGAAAGTCGACGACGTACTCCGCGCCACGGTAGAGCTCGGTGTGGCCCTTCTGGCGACCGAACCCCTTGACCTCGTAAACGGTCAGGCCGGCAATGCCGATATCCGACAGCGCGGCGCGCACGTCATCGAGGCGGAATGGCTTGATTACTGCACTGACAATTTTCACCCTGACTCCTGACTGGATTCGAAAACCGCCATCGATTCGACATGTGCCGTCTGCGGGAACATGTCCATCACGCCGAGTTGCGCCAGGCGGTACCCCTGCGCAACGATGATAGCAGCATCGCGTACCAGGCTGGAAGGCTGACAGGACACGTAAACGATTCGCTTCGCGCCGAATCGATCGATCATTTTTACGATCTCGGACGCACCGGAGCGCGGGGGATCGAGCAATATCTTGTCATACTTCTGCCGCAGCCACGGCCAGGCCGAATCGGGCGTATCCAGATCAGCAACGTGATACTCGGTGTTCTCGATGGCGTTGGCCTCGGCCGACGCGCGGGCCCGTTCTACCATGGCCTCGTCACCCTCGATGGCGCAAACCCGCGCCGCGAGTTGCGCCATGGGCAAAGTGAAATTGCCCAGCCCGCAAAACAGGTCCAACACGCGATCCGCCGGTTGCAGGTCGAGATATTGCAATGCCCGGGCAACCATCTGCTGGTTTATTTCGGTGTTGACCTGGATAAAATCGAGCGCGTTGAAACCGATACGCAGACCCGCGCCGGGCAGCGGCTCGAGGAATAATTGCTGAGCCTCGGGATAGAGATCGTGCACCGTCGAGGGACCGCCGGGCTGCAGCTGGATCCAGAAATTCTCCGCCCGTGCGAACTCGGCCAGTCGCTGCCGATCGCTTTCCGACAGCGGCTGCAGATGGCGAAACACGAGCTGCACGTGAGCGGCGTCCGCGGCAACCTCGATTTGCGGAATCTGCGCGCGCGCATCGAGTTCTCCGATCAGCGCCGACAAGGCCTCGAGCCGGTGGCCGACTTCGGGAACCAGCACCTCGCAGCGCTGCATATCGGCGATGAACGGCGAGTTGCGCTCGCGAAAGCCGACCAGCACGCGCCCCTTCTTGGCCACGTACTTGACCCCGAGCCTGGCCTTGCGCCGGTAACCCCAGTCCTGCGCGCGCAACGGAGGCATGATCTCGCCGACCTCGATTCCGGCATGCGCCGCCATTTCCAACAGCGAGCGCTGTTTCAACGCAACCTGATCGTCGTTGTCGAGATACTGCAGGCTGCAACCTCCGCAGACGGCGAAGGCAGCACAACGCGGCGCTATTCGCTGTGGCGCCGCGTGGATTACCTCGAGCGTGGTCGCCTGATCGAACTTGCGCGACGATTTCTGCACCTGGATCAACACACGTTCGCCCGGCAGAGCGCCAAACACGAATACGGTCTTGCCGTTTATCGAGGCGATACCGCGGCCCTCGTGCGACAGGGCCTCGATCCTGACCTCGCGCGGTTCGGCGCGCCGGCCGCGGCGGCTACGCCTGGCCATCAACCCAGGCTGCTTCGAACTCGATCAAGTGTTCAAGCCCGGAGGCTTTCAGTTCGTCGCGCACGCGCTGACACTCGGCCTGGTACTGGGGCTGATCCAGATTGCCCCGATTGCGTTCGAAATTCAGGTACACGAGGTAGGTATTGAGCACGTCGGTTTCGCAATAATTCCGAATCTGCTGGATGTGACCTTGCTGGTAAGCATCCCAGACCTTGGCGCCACTCATGCCCATCTTGCCCGGGAAGCCGCACAAACCGGCGATTTCGTCCAGCGCGGCACCGGCGCGCGGCTGGTAACCGGCGAGTACGTCCATCAGGTCGGTGTGCCGGTCGTGGTAACGGCTCAGGTAATTGTTGTAGCGGAAGCTGCTGTCGTTCTGGCCGGTTTCCCAGTAATGCGCCGCGTTCAGCGGATACAGCAGGCTGCGGTAATGAATCACCGGCAGGTCGAAACCGCCACCATTCCAGGATACCAGCCGCGGCGTATAGCGTTCCAGGCCGCTGAAAAATCGCTGCAGCAAGTCCTCCTCGTCGGCATCGACATCGCCCAGGGACCAGACCTTGAACTGCTGGCCGCTGCGCAGCACCGCGGATATGGCGACGATACGATGCAGGTGGTGGCGCAGGAAATCGCTGCCCGATTGCTGCCGCCGCATCTGGAAAACCGCGCGCGCCACGTCATCGTCGGACAATCCGTGTAAATCGTAAAGCCGGCGGCAGCCGTCGATGTCCGGGATGGTTTCAATATCAAATACGAGCACATTCATCGCTGATCCTGTTTCAGTTAACCGGAAAAACGTCAGTGGACAGGTAACGGTCGCCCCGGTCGCAGACGATGCTGACGATATAAGCCCCGGATACCTCCTGCGCCAGGCGCAGCGCCGCGAATATCGCGCCGCCGGAGGATATACCGGCGAATATCCCTTCTTCTCGCGCCAGTCTGCGCGTGTAAACCTCGGCTTCGGCGCGCGACACGTCAATGATTCGATCGACGCATTCGGGACGATATATTTTTGGCACGTAATCCGGAGGCCAGCGGCGTATTCCCGGGATAGACGATCCATCGGCAGGCTGTACGCCGACGATCCGGATCTCCGGATTGACCTCGCGAAAGTATCTGGAACAGCCGGTAATCGTGCCGGTCGTGCCCATCGAGCTGACAAAATGCGTCACCTGTTGCTCGCTCTGACGCCAGATCTCGGGACCGGTCGTCTCGTAATGGGCTCGCGGGTTGTCCGGGTTGGCGAATTGATCGAGCATTCTGGCCTCGCCGCGCGCATGCATCTCCTCGGCAATGTCGCGCGCTTTCATCATCCCCTCTTCCGCGGTAACCAGGCGAATTTCGGCGCCGAAGGCACGCATTGTCGCGACGCGCTCGTGGCTCATGTTATCCGGCATGATCAGGATCATGCGATATCCGCGCATCGCCGCGACCATCGCCAGCGCGATGCCGGTATTGCCGCTGGTCGCCTCGACCAGCCGATCGCCCGGCCGGATTTCGCCGCGCGCCTCGGCGTGTTTGATCATGCTGTAGGCCGGGCGATCCTTGACCGAGCCGGCCGGGTTGTTGCCTTCCAGCTTGACCGCGATCCGGTTGCCTGTTTCCCTGCCGAGATGCTGTAATGTGACCAGCGGCGTATTTCCGATATAATCCTGCAGAAACATGATTGCAATAACGAAAGCACCACGGATGGTGAAATCAAAGTCCAGTATCTTACTGCAATGGCTGACTGCCGGTAAGCGATTTGTAAAACTCAGCGAGGCGGGATTTCGATGAAACCCTGGCTCGCAGTACTAACCGTATGCCTTGCAGGTGTCATGCTGCCGAATTCGGCCAGGCCCGCTTCGCTCGATCGCATCGTCATCGTCAAGAGCAGTGAAAATCGTTTTTACAGCCAGACGATCGAAACCCTGAGCAGACGACTCGATCCGGGACAGCCGATCGATGTCGTACTGGCCGACGATCTGGCAAGGTCCGACGGGAGCGGGCAGCACGGCCGGTTATATATCGCGCTTGGCAGGGCGGCGGCCGATGCCCTCGATAAACGCGTTCCCGGGGCCGATTCGATCAATGCCTACTTGACCCTCGAGGAATACGAGCAGCGCGACTCGCGCAATCTGACCGTGTTGCTGGATCAGCCCCTGCGGCGATATCTCGCCTTTTGCAAACTTTTGCTGCAGGCGCAACGCGTCGGCCTGATTCTGCCGTCCCGGCTGCATCTCGATACGACTGATAACCGCGGCCTTGCGCGACTCGACCTGGCTCTAAACCAGTACCCACTCGACCCGGACCGTCAGCTGCTGCCGGTGCTGCGCGAGGCGCTGCGGCAAAACGACGCGCTGTTGATGTTACCCCGGCAAGCCATTTACAACCGCGATACGTTGAAAGGCGTGCTGTTGACCAGTTTACGCGGGCGCAAGCCGGTAATCAGTTATTCCCCCGCTCATGTCAGAGCCGGTGCGCTGGCGTCGATTTACTCCTCGCCGGTCGACATCGGCAACCACCTCGCCTGGCTAATCAATCGGCGGCTGGCGAATCCCGCGGCGCCGGACGAGGCTTACCAGTTCGCTCGTTTCTACTCGATTAAAACCAATCCCAGCGTCGCCACGGCGCTCGAGCTGGATCTTCCGCGCCTCGCCGAGTTGCGCGACCTGCTGGACCGGGTGAACTGATGCGTCGACTCGGGCTCAAGCACCAGGTGCTGTTGATCACGCTGATTCCCGTGTTTTTGATCGACCTGTTCTTCACCTTTCGCCACGTCGACAGCGGAATCGACCAGGCCACTGAACTGCTCGAGGGCAAGGGTCGGGTGATTGCGCGGCAAATCGCCGGCGCGTCCGAATTCAACCTGTTCACCGGCAACGACCGGCAAATCCAGTACCTGCTCGACCAGTCGGTGAACAGCAACGACGTCGTGCAGGCGTCGGTTTATGACCGCAATGGCGATCTCGTCGCGGGTGCGGTAGCGGACGATTTTCAATCGCGTCAGATTGGTGATTACCTGTATTTTCGCCAACCTATCCTGTCGCAAAGTACCGGTTACGCCGACGTGTTCGCGCCGGACTACGACGAATCAGCNNGGTTCATCTCTATTTGTCACAAAGTCGTCTGCAAACGGTGACGCGACAAATTATCGTCGACTCGATCGTATTTTTCATCGCTATTCTGGTCCTGGCGGTCCTGTTGACGATCGTGGTCAGTCGACGTATCACGAGACCCATCTTCGACCTGATGGAACACCTCAAACTGGTCGAAACCGGTCAGCTCGGCAAAACCATCGAGCCCACCGAGGCTAATGAAATCGGCGCGGTACAGCAAGGTTTCAACCGCATGACACAGGCCCTGATGGCAAACCGGCGGCATCTGAATCAACGTATCCAGCAGGCCACGCAGCAGTTGAATCAGGCGATTACCGAGCTCGAGTCGAGAAACCGGGAGCTGGGCTTTGCGCGGGACGAGGCGCTGAACGCAAACCGGGTCAAGTCCGAGTTCATTGCCAACATGAGCCACGAGATACGCACGCCGATCAACGGTATCAAGGGGTTTATCAGCCTGCTGGGACAATCCCGGCTGAGTGCCAACCAGCGTCGCTACGTCGACATTATCCAGAAGTCCACCGTGGACCTGACCAACATCATTAACGAAATCCTGGATTTCTCCAAGATGGAGTCCGGCAAACTGCATATCGTCGAGGAAGCGTTCGACCTGCACGAGGTGATCGAGCAAACCCGCGATATCCTGTTTATCAACGTGCTGACCAAGAGCGTCGATCTCCATCTGGTCATTTACAGCGACACTCCTCGAAGCGTCGTCGGCGACAAATTGCGCCTGAAGCAAATACTGCTGAACCTGATCGGGAATGCGATCAAGTTTACCGATCAGGGCGAAGTCGTCGTGCGGGTTTCGTTGCTCGAACAAGTCGACGAAAAAATCGAAATCGAGATCAGCATCAGGGATACCGGCATCGGCATATCCGAAGCGGATCAACGCAGCCTGTTCAAGGCCTTTAGCCAGGTGGACAATCCGGGAGACCGGCGCCTGAGCGGTACCGGTCTCGGGCTGGTGATCAGTAAAAACCTCGCCAAGCTGATGGGAGGAGACATCCGCCTCGATTCGAGCCCGGGCGTTGGCTCCGAGTTCGTTCTACAACTGCCGTTTAGCGTCCTGCCGGCAGCCCGGCGCCAGTCCGCGGCCAGCCCCATGGCGGCGCTGATATTCGCTGCGACGAGTAGCTGCCTGATGGAAATCCGCACGCTGTTCGACCGGGCAGGGGTTACCACCGAAACCAGCCTGGTCGATAACGATGCCGGCGCGGAGCCGCTATGCGAGTGTATCCAGCGCAACCTTGCCTACGTCGATCTGCTCGTCTTCGACCTGCGCCATTTGCAGATCGATCTGAACCGGGTGCTGGATCTGGGCATGAGTGAAATGCCGCGGGTTATCCTGATGGATTACGATCAGAGCACTCATCTCGACGATAATCGATACCATGCCGAATTCCTCTCGGTTATCACGACCGCTCGGGCGCTCGAGGTCTTTCTTTCGCGGCGTGACGAGACCGATACCAGCGGATCAACCGAGATTCCAACGGCTCCGCTCGAACCGAAACGCGTATTGCTGGTGGATGACAACCGGGTTAATTTGAAACTGGGCAGTGAATTGATCCGACTCTGGGGCCACGATGTCGTCGAAGCCGAGAACGGTAACCAGGCGCTGCAGATTTACGACCGGGAATCGTTCGATCTGATCATCCTCGATATACAGATGCCCGATATAGATGGGGCCACCCTGCTGCAAATGATGCGCGAACGCAAACCGGGCGAGCAGACGCCGGTGGCGGCGTTAACGGCGAACATCATGAACGACGAGGCAGATCGTCTGCTCGGTCTCGGCTTCGACTATTTTCTCGGCAAGCCGATCGACGAAGATCGGTTTCGCGCCTTGCTCGACGGCGAGCTGGGATCCCGACTCGGCGATGATCCGGCAGGGCCCGCGGCGCCGCCAGACGACGACTGCGTGCTTGATTATCGGAGATCCCTGGCGCTGTCGGCCGACAACGAGGCGCTACTGCGCCAGATTCTCGAGATTCTGCAGCGAGATATCCCGGATTATCAGCAGCAACTGGAAACCGCGCTGCAGCGCGATGATCTCGACCGGCTGGCCGCGATCGCACATAAGTTACACGGCGTAACCTGTTACGCGAGCCTGCCGCGCTTGCGCCACCAGGTCGTCGGCTTTCAGCATCGTTGCGCGCACCGCGATAGTGGACCGGTCGAGCCGCTGGTCGCCGACCTGGTCGACGAGCTGGCCCGCGTCAAACGGGAAGTGGATCGATTGCTTGCCCAGATGAGCGGAACCCGGGATACGGCTTAATCCGGGTCGCTGCCCGGCAAATCCCGCGCCGCAGCCGGAGCCTGGCTTTCCAGCACGACCATCGCGACAACGTAATGCTTTTCGTCGGAAAGCGAAATCATCGCCTTGCTGATTTTCCTGCGCGCGACCAGATCAGCGCCTTCACCGAGAAACTTCAACCCCGGCCTCCCCTCGGCATCGTTTTCAACCTGGATCGCGTGGAATCCGATCTCTTTGCCGATACCCGTGCCGAAAGCCTTCGCCACCGCCTCTTTGGCGGCAAAACGGGTGGCGAGAAAACTGTGCGCAAACTTGCGCCGTCGGAATTCGACGAGTTCATCGTCGGTCAGAATACGCCGCGCAAAACGCTCGCCGAATTCGTCGGCGAGATGCGCGACGCGTGCGATTTCGGCTATATCGACGCCGATACCGGCGATCATGAGGCGCTTGCCCTGGCCTCGAGCATCAGGCGCTTGATCTCCCGGACCGCCGCGGCGAGCCCGAGGAATACCGCGTCGGCTATCAGCGCGTGCCCGATGTTCAACTCGGTAATCAGGGGATTGGCCGCGATCGGACCCACGTTGTGCCGATTCAGTCCATGCCCCGCGTTGACCTGCAAACCCTTGCCGTGGGCGTAAGCCACCGCGTCGTTGATGGCTTCGAGCAGGCGCAGCTGTTCGTCGCCATGCGCGTCCGCGTAATGTCCGGTGTGGATTTCGATACAGGCTGCGCCGCATTCCACGACCGCGTCGATCTGCTCGCGATTGGCATCGATGAACGGCGACACGCGGCTGCCCGCCTCGGCCAGCCGGCTACAGGCATCGCGCATCGCATCGAGCTGGCCGATCACGTCCAGTCCGCCTTCCGTGGTCAGCTCCTCGCGCTTTTCCGGGACCAGGCAGACGTCTTCAGCCTTGAATTCGCAGGCGAAATCGAGCATCTCGGGGGTGACCGCCATTTCGAGGTTGAGCTTGGTGTTGACGACTTGTTTGAGCAGGTGGGCATCGCGTTCCTGGATATGGCGCCGGTCCTCGCGCAGATGAAAGGTGATCGAGTCGGCGCCGGCATACTCGGCGATCTGCGCGGCGTATACCGGATCCGGATAGCGCGTGCCGCGCGCCTGGCGCAGGGTTGCGACGTGATCGATATTCACTCCAAGCGTGATCGGATTAATCATTTTCGTTTCAGGATCTCGGCGTACACATCGCGCGATTTTAGCGCTTTTCCATGCAAGTTAAAGTCGATCGTGCTGCGCAACACGGATTTGGCCAGCCGCAGGACCGCGGAATCCGCGTAGCGCCCGGCTTGCCAATCGAGGATCACCTGGCCTTTAACCGAATCCCCCGCGCTCGTCGCGCAGGCGACGAATCCGCTATTGATCAGGAACTGGTAATGCGCTTCCGGCCTGATCGGTGAGCCGCTTTCGGCGTCGAGATTCAGGTCCGGAAACACGCCCAGAATACGCAGCAGGCGAAGTTCGAAGCGTCGCAGCTCGGCTTCGTCGATGCGCAGCGCCGCGCGGTAGAGCAAATCGAGGTATGCGTCGAAAACCTCGCGATTGGTTTCCTGCGGCGGCAGGAAAGCGCCGATCAGCTCGTTGACGTAAAGCAGGGACAGATAATTATGCTCGTCTACCGCAAGCGCCTGGCCCTCGGCTCCGGTCAGCGTTTTCAACTCGTGGCGACCAGTCCAGCTCAGTGAAAGCGCAACGAACGGCTGATACTGCGCGCGCGCAGGATTACGCCGGGCGCCGCGTGCCAGCGCACGGAAACAGCCATAGTCGCGAGTAAACAGGTCGAGGATCAGGCTGGTATCGCGCCACTCGCGACGCCGCAGGATGTACCCCGGCTGATCAGTGACCCGGGTCTGCATCGGAATATCCGAAGGCCGCCAGCGACTGCTCGTCATCGGCCCAGTCTTCGCGAACCTTTACCCAGAGTTGCAAATACACCTGTTTTTCGAGTAACTGCTCCAGATCGCTGCGCGCCAGGGTTCCGGTTTTTTTCAACAACTGGCCACCCTTGCCGATCACGATCGCCTTTTGCGATTTGCGCTCGACCCAGATCGTTGCCGATATACGCGTCATCTCGCTCTCCTCGACGTAGTGATCCACGCTGACCGTGATCGAGTAAGGCAGTTCCTGGGTGAGCACGCGAAATAACTTTTCGCGCACGATTTCAGCGGCGATAAAGCGCATCGACTTGTCCGTGAGCTGATCAGCGGGAAACTGGGGTACGCCAATCGGCAGGCGGGCAGCGATCAGCTGCATCAGGCGGTCGAGGTTGTCGCCGTGCAGCGCCGAGACCGGCACGATATCGACGTCCGGCAATATACCGGCAATGCGTTGCATGACCGGCAGGCAGGCATCGCGCTCGAGTAGATCGACCTTGTTCAGTACCAGCAACAGGTTTTGCCGGGCGGACACCCGCCGCAGGATTGCCTCGTCGTCCTGGTTGAAATGACGCACGTCCAACAGTACGCAAACCAGGTCGGCGTCGTCAAGCACGCTGGTGGCGGCGCGATTCATGTAACGATGTATCGCTTTTTTACGGCCGTCGTGAATTCCCGGGGTATCGACGAAGATGCACTGGTATTCGGCGGTGGTTCGAATACCCAGAATCTGGTGGCGCGTGGTTTGCGGTCGATGCGCGGTAATGCTGAGTTTCTCCCCGACCAGCGCATTCATCAAGGTCGATTTTCCGGTATTCGGTTTGCCGACCAGGGCCACGTATCCGCAACGGAACTCGCTGCTCACAGCTTCAACGCCTCAAGCATTTTCTGTGCCGCCTGCTGCTCGGCCTTCTTGCGGCTCGACCCTCGACCCCGGGTCTCGATATCGAGCCCGGTCAGTTTACAGCTGACCGTGAAAATCTGCTCATGCGACTTGCCTGTCGCGGTTTCGACCAGGTAGTTCGGCAACGTCATTTGACGTCCCTGCAGGTACTCCTGCAGCCTGGTTTTCGGATCCTTGAGGGATTCCACGTCGCCGAGATCCAGCAGGGTCTGCTGGTACAGGCCCAGCACGACGCGCTGTGCGTGGCTGAAATCACTGTCCAGGTAAACGGCA
>JABAOD010022342.1_pt1 | contig 10142 bp, 10 predicted proteins | sample 7062151 | NCBI WGS metagenome assembly JABAOD01 (sample SAMN14538626, study PRJNA623070) | marine sediment metagenome | biome: marine biome [ENVO:00000428]; feature: marine pelagic biome [ENVO:01000023]; material: deep marine sediment [ENVO:00002113] | place: India: Gulf of Khambhat ... | reverse complement strand
GGTATCGCTCAACGAGATTGAGAAGGAATGCGAGGCACTGCGGTCCGAAGCGGCGAGGGTCAGTGCGCTGCAAGGTACGCTCATCCGTGTCGAGAAGGAATGCGACTCGCTCCGTTCCGACGCTTCGGCTGTCAAAGAATTGAAGAAATCGCTGGTCGAGAAGGATTCGCTGATCGCCGAACTGCATCGCGACCTCGAGTNNNCGAGGACACGGGATCGCTGAGACAGCTCGGCAGCCGGGCGACGATTGAAGTCCTCAAGAATGGCGAGACCAAACGGCTGTTCGAGATCGAGCACGGCCAATCACGCATCATGGTCGGCAGGAGTGATGACAGCGAGCTGTGCCTCGACAGCAAATTCGTGAGTCGCCACCACGCGTTAATCTTTCTTGACGGAGAGCGGGCTCACATAGAAGATTTGCGGAGCTATAACGGCACTGTAGTCAATGGAAGAAAGACTGCGCGCGCCGATCTGCATCCGGACGACGAAATTCTCATCGGCGACTTCAAACTTCGCATCGTCAGCATCTAGCCGACACTGCAAATTCCTGGCCGCGCCGGCCGCCTAGCCGGAGACACGCTGCCGCAAGGCCGAACCAAAGCCTGCGACCAGCCAGCCGAGTAAAACGAGCGCGAGCGACAGCGGCAATATAGCAAGCATTCTGCTGACGATATCGTGCAGGCCAAACCAGGACCGGGGACTCTGCAGCCATGGAAAAAATGGCGATGCAACGCTCAAGGTCGAAACCGATTTCCAGTCGCCGGTCTTCAGGTAACCGAACACCTGCAGGCCAAGCACGGCAAGCCCGGAAAAGGCAATCAGGATACCAACCAGTATTACCACTGCCGTCAGGAATCGCTTGAAGTTGTACGCGAGCCTGTTTACCCAGGTCCGGCCCTCTCGATCGTCATCGATACGACGTCTTATGGAGACGGCGCTCTCTTTGCTTGTGGCCCGCTCCTCCTTCTTGAACCAGCAGTACCCAGACAGAGCCATGCCGAACGCGGCAACAGCTGCCATCACAAGGAGATGACGCCGATCTAACTCAAACGAAGCGCCCGCAAACGCCCACGCTGCCGCCACGGCCGCCGCTGTCAGTAGCAGGACGATCAGCGCTTTTTGCAGACGCTCTCTTGCGGGGATGGCTCTCCGGGCGAGCAGCGGGTTGGTCTCCATCACCCGATTCTAAACATAAAACCGAAATCCGTAGAATCCGCATTGAGATGCCCCGATTTTCCGCCTAGTATGGGACCACAGTCACTAGGAGATAGTCATGCGACATCAGCTAATTGAAGCGCTCACTTTTCCCAAGCTACTGGTACAGGAACTCATAGAAGAGGGCAATTTCCCGCATAAGAACCTTTACTCCGCGACGGGTGAACGCTGCAATCACTGCGATCTGACGGGTGACTGCACCTGGCAGCACTGCCTGCAGGACTTTCGGGAAGTCGATAATGTGCCGACGGAAATGCTCAGCGCGGCGCTGCGCGAAGGTATCAAGCTTGTCGAATCGCTGCACAATGAACTGCGACACGATGAGACAACCTGCACCTGCGAGACCTGTATCTGGATAAGAAACGCTGAACATCTGACGGAAGAGTGTGAACACCATCTTCCTCACGTAGAACCGGCTTTCACCGTACAAAAGCAATAAGCGACAAAGGCTGCGGCGCTGAACGATAAGCGCAGTAGTGCGACCATCGCCTGCGTGTCAAATCGGCAGTCTCGGCGGCTGCTTTTCGAGTTCGGCTTTGGGCTGCCGCCCCGCTGCGTATCACGATGTCTGTTCTTATCTCGTTGGAGTACCTGCGCTTAGAGCCACGATGCTATGATCGGCGCTGGCCTCTTCCGACGGAGCAGATCATTGAGAGCATTAATCGCATTCATCCTACTTTCACTCGCCGGCCACGCGTTCGCGGCCAATGAAATCGACGAGAAAGTCGAGGCGGCACTCGCTGCTGAATCCCGGCCCGAGGCGGATCGTGACCGCGATAGCAATCGCNNCAGTTCTTCGGCCTCAAGGACAACATGACGGTCCTGGAACTGATTCCCGGCGGCGGCTGGTATACGCGCGTTCTGGCTCCGGTGCTTGCCGAAAACGGCAAGCTCTACGTCGCGATCGGCACCGGTCGAACCGCGAGAACCGTCCTCACCGAGCCGGGTTTCGAGCGCGTCGAGGTCCTGGAGACCAGTGACAACATTCGCCGGCCCGACGGCAGCCGCCACTATGTAATCGACGATTTCGAATTCGGCGTATCCGACGTGGACATGGTTCTGACCTTTCGTAATCTGCACAATTTCGACGCCGAATCCCGCGCCCGCCTGAACCGCGAGGTGTTCAAGTCCCTGAAGCGCGGCGGCCTTTACGGCGCCGTCGACCATACCGCGCGCCACATGGAGCCGCCGAACAACGAGAATCGGCGCCGCATTGACCCGGTCCTGATTATTAAGGAAATGCTGGACGCGGGATTCGAGTTTGTCGATTTCTCCGNNACGACGAATTGGAGTACGAAGTCGGGCGCCGCTCGGTCAGCGGTAACACGGATCGATTTACGCTGCTGTTTCGGAAGCCCTGAGTCATCCGCAAAGGCCTGCTGACCGTCGGGAGCAGCTGTAACAACTTGTCACAGTAACGCTTTTTCTTCGTCATTTCGGCAATTCGCGCGCGCTTCGGCCGTATAATGTGGGCATGAAAGTCCTGCCTGTCATAGCCGCTAGTCTGAGCGCGTTACTGGTTGCAGCGTGCTCGGATGCACGGCAGTCGGAGCCGCCGAATCAGCGCCCTGCGAAGCCCGAGGTCCGGGTCATTGCCGAGGTGTTGCGGTTCGAGCGCGAGCGTACCCGCGTGGAAGCGGTCGGCACGTCGCGTGCTCGGCTCTCGGCCGAGCTGTACGCACCGACCTCCGGCGAAGTCGTTTCGGTCAATTTCGAACCCGGGCAGGCCGTGGAGAAGGGTGACGTGCTCGTTGAGCTTGACAGCCGCGAGCAGCGTCTGGCATTGCGTGTCGCAGAACTGCGGCTGGAAGACGCCGAACGCTTGTATGACCGCTACACACGCTCCGCCGACAGCGGAGCCGTCCTGCCGACGGTACTTGACGCGGCGCGAACAGCGATGGAGACGGCTCGCGTCGAACTCGAGCGTGCCCGCATCGCTCTCGACGACCGCACGATCGAGGCGGTCTTCGACGGATATGTGGGCAGCACGGATGTCGACCCGGGCGACCGCATCGGCACTGACACGCTTATAACGACGCTGGATGATCGGAGCTCGTTATTTGTCAGTTTCGAAATTCCCGAGTTGTTCATTGGCGAGCTGGCGGTCGGTAATGAGGTCGAACTCGAGACCTGGAACGGCAGGGCTCCGGTGGTGGCCGGCGAAATCGTTGACATCGGGAGCCGCATCGATCCGCAAAACCGCACCTTTGTCGCGCGGGCGCGCGTACTCAACGATCAGGACCTGCTGCGCCCCGGCATGAGCTTCCGCGTCCGTGTCGACGTGTTGGGAAAACTCTACGCGGTCGTTTCCGAAATCGGCCTGCAGTGGGGAGCGGACGGTGCTTATGTCTGGACCGTTGTCAATGGCGCCGCGGCCAAAGTGCCGGTGCGGATCGTGCAGCGCCGCGAGGGCCGCGTGCTGATCGATGGCGAGCTGGCCAACGGCGACGTCGTCGTCGTCGAAGGAACTCAGCAGATGCGGGATGGCGTCCCGGTCATCTACGACCTGCAGCGAATGGCTGGACAGCCGGAGCCCGAGCTGTCGGATGCCGTGATCGGTTCCCGAAACCCACTCGTCGCCCCCTAGATCGCTCGCTATGAACGCACCCGAACGCAATGACTTGCCCGGCATCAGCGTCCGCCGGCCGGTGCTGGTGCTGGTTCTCAATCTGCTGATTGTCATTGCCGGTATCGCTGCCCTGCTGGCGGTCGAGATACGTGAGCTGCCGGACGTGGATCGTCCGGTGGTCACTGTGCGCGCCAGCTTCCCGGGCGCATCGCCGGAAACGATGGACACCGAAGTGATCAGCCTGATCGAAGGCGCTGTCGCAAGGGTGTCCGGCATCCAGAACCTCCGCTCCGCCTCCGAGGAGAACAGCGGCCGAATTTACATCGAGTTTCGACCGGGCATCGACCTCGACAGCGCCGCCGCGGACGTGCGCGAAGCGGTGAGCCGCGTTTCGCGACGCCTGCCGGAGCGCCTCGAGCAGATAATGATCGTCAAGGCAGACGACGACGCCCAGGCCGTGGTCAACCTTGCAGTGACGAGCGACACGCTGCCGATGGAAACGCTGACCCACGTTGTCGAGCAGGAGCTGGTACCGGAGTTCATCTCGATCAAAGGCGTTGCGGATGTGCAGGTCTCGGGTGATCGCAAGCGCATGCTGCGCGTTGCCGTCGACCCTCTGCGACTGACCAGCTACGGCCTGTCTGTCACCGACGTATCGGCGGCGCTGATGCAGGCGCCTTTCGACGTGCCCGCGGGAAGTTTTCGATCGCAGGATCAGCAGCTGATCGTGCGCGCCGACGCCACCGTGGTTGACGCATCGGAAGTTGCCGACATCGTGGTTCGGGACTCGGTGCGCATCGGCGATGTGGCCAACGTCTTCTTCGGTCCGGAGGATACCGAGACCATTACGCGACTCGACGGCAAGCCGGTGCTCGGCCTCGGCATCATTCGCCAGGCACGTTCCAATACCATCGAGATTTCGGCCGGCGTCAATGCCGCTATCGAACGTATCAATCGGCAATTTGACGATCTCGAGCTCCTCGTCACCGACGACCAGGCGGTTTTCATCAAGAATTCGGTCACTCAGGTCCTCATTACGCTGGCGCTTTCGATAGCAATCGTCATCACAACAATCTGGCTCTTTATGGGCAGTCTTCGCGCTACCCTGGTCCCCACCATCGCCATTCCGGTCGCGCTGATCGGCACCGTCGCCGCGATCTGGCTGCTCGGTTTCTCGATCAACATTCTGACGCTGCTCGCGCTGGTCCTGGCTACGGGCCTCGTCGTCGACGACGCGATCGTCGTCCTCGAGAATATCCAGCGGCAGCGTGCCGAGGGCCTGCGCGCCAGGGCGGCGGCGCTGATTGGCACGCGCCAGGTATTCTTCGCCGTCGTCGCCACGACCGCGGTACTAATCTCCGTGTTCATACCGATTGCCTTCCTGCCGAGCACTGCCGGCCGCCTGTTTCGAGAATTCGGCCTGGTGCTGGCATCGGCCGTCATTATCTCCAGCTTCGTTGCCCTGTCGCTCGTCCCGGCCGCCGCGGCGCGACTGGTCAAAGGCGCCGACGAGACACGAGTAATAGGCTTCGTCGCCAGATTCGGGCGCGGCTTCTCCAATGCCTACAAACGATCGCTCGCGGTATTCCTCGGCAAACCGTGGATACCGATTGCCGTGGCCTTGACGTTTGCCGTCGTCGCCGGCCTCGTCTACCAGTCGCTGGATCGTGAGCTGGTGCCGCCCGAGGATCGGGGCCTGGTCCGTGTGTTCGCCAGCGGGCCGGACGGCGTCGGTATCAACTACATGGACCGCCAGACGGAAAAGATCGAGGCAATCCTGCGGCCTTACGTCGACAGCGGTGAGGCGACCGCCATCTACAGCATGATCGGTATGTGGGACCCGAACCGAACCTTCATCTCTCTGCCGCTGGCCGACTGGAGCGATCGTGAGCGCAACCAGATGGAGATCCTGAACGAGCTGCGGGCGCCGCTTGCCGCGATTCCGGGCGTCAGGGCCAGTGCTTTCAGCGGCAACAGCCTGAACCTGCGTCGCTGGGGCGGCGATCTCAACATCGCGCTGCTCGGCAACGATTACGACGACATTTTCGAGGCTGCCAAGGCGTTCGCCGAGGCCATCGAGCAGCGCCTGCCGAACCTGACCCGTCCTCGCATCGCGTTCGATCCCACGCAGCCGCAGCTTTCGGTGGATATCGACCGCCGCCGTGCAGCGGACCTCGGCGTCGATCTGCCGTCACTGGCCGCTACGCTGCGTGCGATGATCGATGGCGACGAGCTCATCGATCTGAACATCGACGACGAGGCCGTGCCGATCCTGCTGGAATCCGCCAGCGGCAAGATCAACGATCCGTCGGATCTTGTGAATCTCTATGTGACGGCGAACAGCGGTGAACTCGTCCCGCTATCGAGCCTGGTTACCCTCGAGGAGGAAGGCGTCGCAACCGAGCTCAATCGTCACGCACAGCGCCGCGCCATCGAGATAAGAATCGAAAAAGCCGAGAGCTACGCGTTACAGACGGCAGTCGACGAACTCCGGCAGCTGGCTGCCGAAGTGCTGCCCGGCAACGTCTCGCTGCGGTTTCTCGGCGAGGCCGCGACGCTCGAAGAAACCTCCCGCGAGGTTGCCTTGACCTACATCATTGCAATCGCTGTCATCTTCCTGGTCCTGGCGGCACAGTTCGAAGGCTTTACCAGCGCGCTGGTCGTTACCCTGATCGTGCCGTTCGGTGTCGCGGCGGCGATCTTTGCGCTGCTCCTCACGGGGACCACGCTGAACATATACTCGCAGATCGGACTGGTACTGCTCATCGGGCTCATGGCGAAGAACAGCGTGCTGGTCGTCGAATTCGCGGACCAGCTGCGCGACAGGGGTCTCGGCGTCCGGGACGCGATCGAACAAGGCGCCGCTCGTCGCCTGCGACCGGTGATGATGACGCTCGTGTCAACCGTTCTGGGCGGGCTTCCGCTGATATTGGGCACCGGTGCCGGCGCCGAGGCAAGACACGCAATCGGATGGGTCGTCTTCGGCGGGCTGGGTATCTCCGCCCTGTTCACGCTTTACCTGACGCCCGCGCTCTATCTCCTGATCGCACGGTTTTCAAGCGCTCGTGCCGCCGAAACCCGGCAACTCGCGGAAGAGCTGGAGCAGGCGAACCTTCACCCTCCCCGGTAAACCCGAGAGCAAGCGTCGACCAGGGCATTCGGGATTCTTCGGCGCTTCGTTGCATTTCATCTATACTGCTCGGTAACAGGGAGGAAACAACAATGAACAAAACACTTGCTGTACTCTGCGCAATCGTCTTTGTCTCTGGCTGCAGCCAGGCGCCGCAGGCCACAGACCCGTCGGTGATCACGTCACGTTCGGATATCTGGGAACAGGCCTTGAATGCAAAAGACATCGACACGCTGGTAGAGCTTTACACCAACGACACGCGCATCCTGGCGCCGAACCGGGAAATGGCCCAGGGCCGGGACGCGGTGCGCGCGGAGTTCGGCGCGATGATTGACGCCGGGCTGAGCGGCGACCTCACCAGCGTTGAGACGATGGTATCGGGTGATATCGGCTACAACGTCGGCACCTTCACGCTGACGTCAGGCGAAGACGTCATCGACACCGGCAAGTACACCGAGATCTGGCATCGTGGTGAAGACGGTGAATGGCGAATCGCCAGCGATATCTGGAATAGCAGCACGGCGATGGCGGCCGAGGCTGAAGCACCCATGGCTCACACTCACCTGATGATCATGCACGAAGTCGAAGACGCCGAAAAATGGTTGGCAGCCTGGCGGGGAGAGGACAGTCGTCACGGCTTGTTCGAGGAGAACGGCGCGAAACACGTGCACACGTTCCAGAACGCCGACAACCCCAATCTGACGGGGCTGGTGGTCGCCGTCAGTGACATGGAGGCACTCAACGCCATGCTGGGTTCTGACGAAGGCATGGCGGCAGCCGCCGAGGACACGGCGTCAAAGCAGACACGATGCAGGTATTGTCCGAGGTCGAGTGAGCGAAGGACCGCTCCTCCGACAGTTACTTAACGGCTCAGAGACGGATCGGTTTACTGCACATTTCCCGTATTCTCGTCTGGCGGGTCACGTGCTAGCTTCTTCTATGTGGTCTAACGAAGGAGCAACACATGGGCGTGTTAAGAACTGCCATCTACCTGGCATTTGGCGCCGCCTTGTTCCTCGCGGCCTGCGCGACCTCGCCCGAGGTTGAGAGCCGGCGACAGGCTATCGAGGCGGACATCGACGAAGTGTTGAGCTATGCGCTTGACCCGGCGGAGTTTGGTGAGACGAAACGCTGTCTCTCCGACACCCAGTATCGCAGCTTTCGGCCGCTGGGGGACCGGCATATCCTGTTCGAGGGACGGCGTGACAAGCTGTGGATCAACAGCCTGCGTGGCCGTTGTCACGACCTTCGCTGGGGTGACGTGCTCGTCGTCAGGTCGTTCAGCGGAATGCGCATGTGCGATATGGACCAGTTCTATGTTAGCGACTGGTTCTCGTGGCCCTGGTATCGCCGCTGGCCGTGGCAATGGGGCGGCGGCTGGTCCTCAGGCGTTGCCTGCACGCTTGGCAAGTTTCAGCCCGTCACAGAAGCCCAGGTCGCAGAAATCGAAGCCTTGCTGAAATCCCGCTAGGTTCGGCATCGGCCGACAGCAATGTCTNNCGTCGGTTGATGGCGGCGATAGCATGCGCGCTTCCTAAGCACTGAATAAGGAGAGCGCAATGCTGCGTTCGATTCTGATACTGGTATCCCTGGCAGCCACGGCCCCGGCCAGCGCCAGCGAATTTGACTACAACTACTTTCAGCTGAGTTACGGCAACATCGAATTCGACGACGTCAACGTCGACGGCGATGGTTTCGGACTCGCAGGCTCGTACTCGATCAACCCGGATTTTCACGTATTTGCGGACTATCAGGCAGCCGGACTGGACTTCGGTATCGACGCCACTTCGCTGGGTGCGGGTATCGGTTGGCACACGACGCTGTCCCCCGTCATCGACCTGGTGGCGAGCGTCTCGTATCAGTACCTTGAACTCGACGCACCGGGTGGCGCCGATGTCGATGACAGCGGTCTGGGGCTGGGCGTCGGCCTGCGGTTTGCGGCGAGCGATGAGCTCGAGCTGAATGCCGGCATCAGCTACGTCGACCTGAGCGACAGCGGCGACGATACCGGCTTTGGCGTCGGCGGATTGTACAGCTTCAGCGAGTCGTTTTCGCTGGGCCTTGGCGCCAACTGGAGCGATGACGCAACGTCGTACACGATCGCCGGCCGATTCTACTTTGGCGAATAAGCTGCCGGACAGTGGATGAGAACGCCCCGCCCTGTGCGGGGTTTTCTTTGTCAGGACTGGGCCCTGGCGACTATCGTCCCGACGACAGCCCGCCGTGCCTCAGGTTCGCCGCCACAGGCCGGGTCGATCCTCGAAGACGCCGGCAATTTCGGTTCCGCAGCCATTGCATACGACCTTTGAGCCGCGCGATTCCAGGTTCCAGGTGGACAATTCGTACCAGTCGCGGCCGATCAGCATCTTTCCGCAGCTGCGGCAATAAGTGCTGGAGCCCTTGAAGTCGTGCACATTGCCCGTGTACACGTAGTGCAAACCGGCTTTAAGCGCGATATTCCGCGAACGGGTCAGCGTGGAGAACGGGGTGCTCGGCGTGTCGGTCATCTTCCAGTCCGGATGAAATGCCGTAAAGTGCAGAGGGATATCCCGCCCCAGGTGCTCCAGGATCCACTGGGTCATTTGTTCGATCTCTGCTTCGCTGTCATTCTCGCCAGGTATGAGCAAGGTCGTCAGCTCGAACCAGACATCGGTTTCGTTCTTCAGGTATTCGAGCGTCTCCAGTACGGGCTGCAAATGCCCGCCACAGATTTTCCAGTAGAAGCGATCGGTGAACGCTTTCAGGTCGATGTTGGCGGCGTCCATATGGCGGAAAAACTCCTCGCGCGGCTCCGGGCAAACGTAGCCGGCCGTCACCGCCACGTTTCGGATGTCCTTTTCCCGACATGCCTCTGCAACATCGACGGCGTATTCGAGAAAGATGACGGGATCATTGTAGGTGTAAGCGACACTGCGACTCCGCGTTTCTATAGCGCTCCGGACAATTGCTTCCGGGGTCGCGCTGACCTGCAGCCGGTCGAACTCGCGCGACTTCGAAATATCCCAGTTCTGGCAGAACTTGCAGGCGAGATTGCAGCCGGCCGTACCGAAAGACAGCACTGGGGTGCCCGGCAGAAAGTGATTGAGCGGCTTCTTTTCGATGGGGTCGACGCAAACCCGCTGGAGCGGCCGTAGGTGGTCAGCACGATTTCGTCGTCTGCTCGTCCGCGCACGAAGCACAGGCCGCGCTGCCCGTCACGCAGCTTGCAAAAGCGCGGACAGACATCAC
>JABAOD010005717.1_pt4 | contig 10142 bp, 10 predicted proteins | sample 7062151 | NCBI WGS metagenome assembly JABAOD01 (sample SAMN14538626, study PRJNA623070) | marine sediment metagenome | biome: marine biome [ENVO:00000428]; feature: marine pelagic biome [ENVO:01000023]; material: deep marine sediment [ENVO:00002113] | place: India: Gulf of Khambhat ... | reverse complement strand
CGCTTCGACCGTCAGGTGGTGGTGGACCGGCCCGACCTGGCCGGCCGCAAAGCGATCCTCGACATCCACGCCCGAGGGATCCGATTGGCTCCCGACGTCGACCTCGAAGTGGTCGCACGGCGCACGCCCGGCTTCGTCGGTGCCGACCTGGCCAACCTGCTGAACGAGGCCGCCTTGCTGGCGGCGCGGCGCGGGCGTTCCGACGTGTCGATGCAGGAGATCGATGACGCCGTCGATCGGATCGTGGCCGGCCTCGAGAAGAAGAATCGGCTGATCAACGAGGAGGAACGGCGCATCGTCGCCTACCACGAGGCCGGGCACGCCCTGGTCGCCCAGTGTGTCGAGCACGCCGACCCCGTCCACAAGATCTCGATCATCCCCCGCGGTATCGGCGCCCTCGGCTACACGCAGCAGCTCCCCACCGAGGATCGCTACCTGCTCACGCGCGCCGAGCTGCTCGATCGCGTCGCGGTGATGCTGGGCGGCCGCGTGGCCGAAGAGGTGGTCTTCGACGAGATCTCCACCGGCGCGCAGAACGATCTGATGCGGGTGACCGACATCGCCCGCAGCATGGTGATGGAGTACGGGATGAGCGAGTCGCTCGGCCCCATCAGCTACGAGAGCCGCTCGCGCAACATGCTGGGGATGCGCCAGTTCATGGACGGCGAGCAGGCGCGACACAGCCAGGAGACGTTGCAGGAGATCGACCGGGAGGTCCGCCGCATCGTCGATGAGGCCCGCGACCGGGTGCGGGAGTTGATCACGCGCGAGCGACAGTCGCTGGACGAGATCGCTGAGCGGCTGCTGGAGAAGGAGGTCATCGAGGGCGATGAGCTGGTCGAGATCCTCGAAGAGTGCGCGCCCAAGAAGGCCGCGGCCAAGGGGCGCAAGCGGGCAGTGACACCCGGCCCATGAAGATCACCGAGATATTTCTCTCCATACAGGGCGAGTCGACACGAGCGGGGCTGCCGTGCGTCTTCGTCCGCACCACCGGCTGCCACCTGCGCTGCGTCTGGTGCGACACCGACTACGCCTTCTACGGCGGCCGCGAGATGATCGTGGACGAGGTGGCCGATGAAGTGGAGCGGATCGGACGCGGCTGCAAGCTGGTCGAGCTGACCGGCGGCGAGCCGCTGCTCCAGAAAGACATCGGCGATCTGGCCGCGCGACTGCTCGACCGCGGGTTCACCGTCCTCTGCGAGACCAGCGGCAGCCTCGACCTGGACCAGCTGCCGCCCGGGGTCATCAAGATCATGGACCTCAAGTGCCCCGGCTCGGGCGAGGCCGACCAGAACCTCTGGAGCAACCTGGAGAAGCTGGGGCCCGAAGACGAGATCAAGTTCGTGATCCGCGACCGCGCCGACTACGACTGGGCGATGACGACGATCGACGAGCGGGGGTTGGCCGGCCGCAGGCTCCTGTTCGCGCCCGTCTGGGACGAGCTGGAGCTGCGACAGCTCGCCGAGTGGATGCTCGAGNNCGGTTGCAGACCCAGCTCCACAAGCACATCTGGGACGCGCACGCGTCCGGTGTGTGAGCGCGCGGGTCGAGATCCGCTATGAACGTCGAGCTTTGCCGCAAGTACAACTTCGCCGCCGCCCACCATCTGCCCCAGGCGCCCGAGGGCCACAAGTGCCGGCGGCTGCACGGCCACTCGTACCAGGTCGAGGTGGCGGTGCGCGGACGTGTGGACGCGAAGACGGGTTGGTTGATGGACTACGGCGACATCGACCGCAAGGTGAGGCCCGTGATCGCCGAGCTCGACCACCAGACCCTGAACGACATCCCGGGGCTCGAGAACTCGACCAGCGAGATCCTCTGCGGCTGGCTGTGGGAAAGACTGAAGGCATCGCTTCCGGGTCTGCATCGGGTTTCGGTTGCCGAGACGTGCACGGCCGCGTGCCACTACTACGGCGAGTGATTATTAGATGAACATTGAACATCCGACATCCAACATCGAACTTCGAAGTTTTTTACGGAACACCGAACGTCGAACTTTGAACTCTCAAGCTCGTTGGCACGCTTCGATGTTTGTGTTCGGCGTTGGACGTTCGAAGTTCGTCAGTCACCTGGGAGTTCGATGTCGGATGTTCGATGTTCGATGTTCGATGTTCATCTCCTATTCGATGGGCTTCGCCCCGGTGACTGAGGAAGCATGGATAAGTTGTTGCTAGTGGCGATGATCGCCGGCGCGGTGCTGACCTTCGCGATCGGCATCTGGATCGGGCTGGGCCGGCCCGGAATGAAGGATACCGTCCAGCAGCGGCCCTGGCGCTCGGAGGACCGGCTGCAGGCGACCTGGATCAACCGGGTGTTCTTCCGCATGGATCGTCGCCCGCGCCGTTTCGACACCGGTCGCCTGGTGGTGCCGAAGCGCGGTTCGGATAAGAACGAGGATAAGGAAGAAGACGGCTCCAACGTCGTACGGCTGCGGCGTCGCAGAGAGTGATCGACCCCATCGTGGGGGCCGACCTGAAGCATCAGTCGGAAGGGCGTGCCCTCAGCGATCGCAGCCGTCCCAGCGCCGCCGCCAGCTCGTAGATGCGGAACCCGGCGTAATCGCCGATCTGTCGCGAGTCGATCACTCCCAGTCCGCCGTCGCGAACCTCCGTCATCAGAGACTCGAGCGCCGCGCGTAGCGTGCGCCGCCCGTCCAGCCAGCGTTCGGCGGCGTGGACCATCGCCTGACCGATGGCGCGCACCTGTCCCTCCTCGACGATCTGCTCCAGCGCGCTCAGCTCCAGCTCCTCGGTACCGAAGAGCACGCGGGTGGGCGTCTGCACCTTGATCGAGACGGGCTTCCGTCCTTTGCGAGCGTCGATACTCGCCGGCTCGAGCCTGCGCTCGCGGATCGGCGTCCAGCTTCCGCCCTCGTGGCGGCGGTCGGTGCGGAAGCGACTGGCGACATCGCGCGCCGCCGCGGTCAGATCTTCCGGCAGATAGCGGCGCATCCCGATAACCGTATCGGCCACGTCGAAGTAATCGCCGGCGCCGCCCACCACCAGCACGGTGGAGACGCCGAGTTCGCGGTAGAGCTGATGCGCCCGGTCGATGAAGGGGGTGATGGGCTCGTCCGCGTCGGCGATCAGCGCCTGCATCCGGGCATCGCGGATCATGAAGTTGGTGGCGCTGGTGTCCTCATCCACCAGCAGACAGGTGGCGCCCATCTCGAGGGCCTCGGCGATGGCGGCGGCCTGGCTGGTCGATCCGCTGGCGTTGGCCGTGGAGAAATGCGCCGTGTCCTCACCGCGTGGCAGGTTGGTGATGAAGTTCGAGATGTCCACCGAGGTGATCGAGCGGCCGTCCTCGGCCCGCACCTTCACCGCGCCCGGCACCGTGACGGCATGCTCGCGGCCGTCGCCTTCGATGTGGTCGTAGACGCCGCACTCGATCGCCCGCAGCAGCGTCGACTTGCCGTGGTAGCCGCCGCCCACGATCAGCGTGACGCCCCGGGGGATTCCCAAACCAACGACCGGCCCGCTGTTGGGCGCCTCCAGCGTGACGGTGAGCGGGGGCGGTGGCTGGAAGATCACCGCCTCGGACCTGGCGAGCGGCCGGTCGTCCACCCCGCTGCGCCGAGGCAGGATCGCGCCCCGCGGGATGAACGCCACGAGCCCACGCTCGTCCAGCTGGTCGCGCAGCGCCGCCGAATCTTCGGCGAGCTGGGCGTGCCGGCGCAGCGGCTGGAGGTCGGCGCTGGCCGGAGCCAGGGTGCGCCTGAGCGCCACAGGGATGTCGCCGGTCAGCATTTCGATGGCCTGTCGGCCGAGCACGCGCCGGCCGCGGGCGGGAAGGCCCGCGGTGAAGCGCGCGGTGATCTGGCCGGCCGCATCGATCTCGAGGCTGGTGCGTTCGAGGATGGTCTGGCCCGGCCTCAAGATCCGGATCCGCCCGCTCTTGCCCGTCCCCCGCGGTCGGCTGATCGACGCCAGCTCTGTGTACAGCCGGCGGTTGAGCAGGTCGGCGGTGGCGGTCCGCCGGATACGCGGTTGCAGGAGCTCGGCTGGCAGACCGGCGACGGCGGGGGCGATCTCGGCGCGCAGCCGGCTGGGCGAAGCGAAGGGGTCGCCCTGCACGTAGTCGATGTGGAGCGCGAAGTCGTCGAAGTCGTAGCTCCCGGCGATGCCCTTGTAGGCGCCGTAGCCCTTACCGTCGATCGCTTGAAGCTCCGCGGTGAGGTCGCGGCTCGATCTCATGTCATCTCCGGCTGCGATTGCTTGCGATGTCGACCGGCGCGCCGACATATTGCCGCGCTGCCGCATGCGGCCGGTCGCGAACACGATACGGCGAAAGCCACGAGTATGGAACAGATACTGGCGGGCCCGCTCGGTCCGCTATTCATCTTCTTGCTGCGGATCTGCGATGTGTCGATCGCGACAGTGCGCCTGCTCAACGCCGTGCGCGGTCGCAAGTTCATCGCGGCGGGGCTCGGTTTTTTCGAGATCCTGATCTGGGTCGTTGCAATCGGCACGGTCGTCCGCCACTTGGACTCGCCGTTGCTGGTGATCGGCTACGCGGCCGGCTTCGCCGCGGGCAACTTCGTGGGGATCACCATCGAAGAGAAGCTGGCGCTGGGGTTGGCTGAGGTGCGGGTCATATCGCGAACCGCCGGAGTGGAGATCGCCGAGGCGCTCAGGGCCCTCGGTTTCGGTGTCACGGAAGTGCTGGGTCAGGGCCGCGAAGGCCGGGTCGAGATCCTGCACACGATCGTCAAGCGGCGCTCGCTGAAGCGTCTCACGAACGAAGTCGAACGCTGGGATCCCGACGCCTTTGTGGTGGTTGAGGAACCGACCTCGATTCAACGGGGCTGGCTGCTCAGCCGTCGGCGTAAATGAAGGAGCGATTCCTCGAGGCGATCGGTGGCGCCCCGCCGGAAAGCGGCTTCGCCAGTGAAGGCGGCGTCCGTCACCGCCGCGTGCGGCGCATCCTCTTCTGGATCCTCTGGGCCAACCTGCTGCTGGTCGGCGTCAAGGTCGTCGTCGGCTGGACTATCGGCTCGCTTGCCGTCCTCGGCGACGCGGCGCACTCCGGCGTCGATTCGCTGAACAACGTCATCGCCCTGGCCGCCGCCTTTTTTGCCGCGGCCCCGCCCGACGAAGAGCACCCATACGGGCACGGGAAGTTCGAGACGCTGGGCGCCTTCGTGATCGCCGGCTTCCTGTCGATCACCTGCTTCGAGCTTCTGAGATCATCGGTGGCGCGTCTGATCGAGGGTGCGCCCCCGCCACGGCCGGGAACCCTGGCGCTGGCGGTGCTGGCCGGCACGATGGTGGTGAACATCGCGGTCGCCTACTACGAGACACGCCGAGGGAAAGAGCTGGCCAGCGAGTTGCTGCTCGCCGACGCCCGGCACACCCAGGCGGACGTCATGGTGACGCTGGCGGTGCTGGCGGGACTGGGCCTGGTGCGGCTGGGCTGGGGACACGCCGATGCCGTGCTCGCCATCTTGGTGTCGGTGGTCGTTGCGCACAGCGGGTTTCAGATTCTGCGGCGCACGGTGCCCGTGCTCGTGGATCGCCGCGCCGTCGACCCCGAGCGGGTGCTCGCCGTGGCCCGGAGCGTCAAAGGCGTGGAGAGCGTGAGCGAGATCCGCTCGCGCGGCCGGCCCGGTGATGCCTTCGCCGAGCTGACGGTGCGCGTGAATCCGACGACGCCGCTGCGCCAGGCCCACCTGATCGCCGACGCGGTGGAACGGCGGGTGGCGGAAGAGTTACAGCTCAGCAACGTGGTCGTTCACGTCGAGCCGAGCGAGTTGCACTAGACCGTTGCCTTCGACACCCTACCGCCCACCGCCCACCGGCTACCGTCCACCGTCAACCGACAACTCGCCGTTGCCGGAAGGCTCGACCCGCCAGACGCAGCAAGGGTCTCCGAGACGCTGGCATTCCGTGTGGTCGACGGTCGGTCCCGCCAGCCCGCTCAGCTCCAGCACTCGGGCGGCAAGCGCCGAATAGAGGCGGCAGGCGCCGCCGTAGTCGCCGACCCGCGCCGTCAATGGGTCCGTGGCTCGGAATTCCAGAGGCTTACGCCGGATCTTCAGGTCGGCGGCGATCATGAACTTACGGTGCGCCTTGCGAAGCTCGCGCACCGCGGCCCGCAGCCGCAGCCGTCGCGGCAGCCGCCGGGCGATTCGGCGCCGCAGGCCGACCCTCTTGAAATGAAGCTCGGCCAGGGCCACGCCGGCCGCCGCCAGCACGGCGCCAGCGTCAGCACGGCGCGCGATCAGCTCCAACAGCGAAGTCACCTCGGAGGCTTCCACGCGCTTCCGCCCGCGGGCCAGTTGCTCGAACCTCCGCACACGCTCCTCGATCACCCCGCTGAGCCCGAGGCGGTTGGGGAAGATGGCGGCGGGGACTTCGTCGGGCAGTAACTCGGGGGGTGTGTCCCGTTGCTGCAGTGCGCGCAGCAACGCCAGAGGCAGCCTGGCATCAATGGCGAGCATCGATCCGTTCGTCACCTCTTCGTCACCCTCCCATCAACAGCGCGACGGCCGCGCTGATCACCACGATGCCGATCCAGTTCAACCAGAGGCCGGCGCGCCTCATCTCGGTTGCCTCAATATAACCGGTCCCGAAGACGATGGCGTTGGGTGGTGTGGCGACGGGTAGCATGAAAGCCATCGAGGCACCCAGCGCCGCCGCCGTCATCAGGGCCAGCGGCTCGGCCCCCACCGCCGGCGCCAGGGCGGCCACCACCGGCAGCCCGAGCGTCGCCGTGGCGGTGTTGGAGGTGATCTCGGTGACGAACACGAACAGCCCGGCCACCGCGGTGATGATCAGCAGATCCGGGTAGCCGGCCAGCACCGACAGCTCGCCACCCAGCCACTCGGTCAAACCAGTCGATTGGAACGCGGAGGCGAGAGACAGGCCGCCTCCGAAAAGCACGAGGATGTCCCAGGGTATGGAGCGCGCGTGCGCCCAGTCAAGAACGCGGGTGCGGCGGCCCTGCGAATCACGGACCGGCCACAGAAAGAGAATCAATGCCGCGGCGATGGCGATGGTCGAGTCCTCCACCTGGGGAAGCAGCGACTGGATGCCTGGAATCGTCACCGCGCCGATCTGTTTCGGCGCCCGCATGATCCAGGCGATCGCCGCCGCGGCGAACACGACAGCCACCACTCGCTCTGCCGGGTGCCACGCTCCCAGCTTACTCTGCTCACCGCGCAAAGCGCTCGCGGCGCCCGCCAGCGGCACATCGGGGAGCCGATAGAGCGCGAAGCAGAGGAACGCCCAGCAGGCAACCAGCATCACGACGGCGACCGGCAGGCCGATCGCCATCCAGCGCGCGAACGACACCTCCACGTCGAGTAGCTCGTCCGCCATCGCGGCCAACACCGCGTTGGGTGGAGTGCCGATCAGAGTGGCCACGCCCCCGATCGAGCCCGCGTAGGCGATCCCTAGCATCAGTGCGGTGCCGAAGCCGGCGACCCCGGACGTTGGCGCGGTCGATTCGGCGTCGTCCGCAGCCGGGGTCGGATGGACCAGGCTGAGCACGGCGATGCCGATCGGCATCATCATCAACGTCGCCGCCGTGTTCGACATCCACATGCTGAGCAGGGCGCAGGCGGCCATGAAGCCGGCGACCAGCCGACGCGGCGAGGTGCCCGTGCGCGCCACCACCGCCAGCGCCACGCGCCGGTGCAGCGACCAGCGCTGCATGGCTGCGGCGATGAAGAAGCCGCCCATGAAAAGGAAGATCACGGGGTTGGCGTAAGGTGCGGCCGCGGCGTCCGGAGAGGCGACGCCCAGGGCCGGCAGCAGCGCCAGAGGCAGCAGGGCGGTGACGGCGAGGGGAACGGCCACCGTCAGCCACCAGGCGGCCATCCAGGCGGCCAGCGCCAGCGTGGCCTCGCCCGCCGGCGTCACCCCGGCGGGGGCGGGGGACAGCAGCAGTACGCCGAAGAGAACGGGGCCCGCGAGTAACCTGCCCCAGCGGGGGCGTGAGGTGCGTGAGTCGTTGCGTCCCTCCGGCATCGATCCGACAATAAGCGCGGCTCGCGCGGTCGCAAGCGTCGGCCGGTCGGAAGGCGTGGCCGTGGAACGCCGGTTTCTGAATCCAGCCTGAAGGGCGGATGGAAAGTTGACGCAGGCGCTGATCGCGCTGGGCGCGGCCGCGGCAGTCTCCGCGGCGGCCTGGCGCCTCAAAGCTCTGAACGTGACGGGGGGGGTCGCGGCCACCCTTGTCGGAGGCACTGTGCTTTACTGGGCCGGGCTTGGGGCGGCTCTGGTTCTGGTGCTGTTCTTCGTCAGCTCCACGGCCCTATCGGCCCTGCCGCCAGGGGGCGAGCGCGGCGCTCGCGACGCGCGCCAGGTGCTGGCCAACGGAGCGGTGGCGGCGGTGGCCGCGGCGCTTGCGACCGCCCACCCGTCAGCCGGCGTGGCTTTCCTGGGTGCCACGGCGGCGGCCACCGCCGACACGTGGGCCACCGAGATCGGGGTGCGGCTGGGGCGGAGCCCGCGCTCGATCCTGACGATGCGGCCCCAGCCACCCGGCACCTCGGGCGCGGTCTCGTGGCCGGGCACGCTCGCCGGCCTGGCGGGATCCCTAGCGGTGGCGCTGGCCGGGCTTTGGCTTACCCCGCCGTGGGCAGCCGCCTGGATCGCTGTCACCGCCGCCGGCTTTCTGGGCTCGCTCGTCGACTCGGTTCTGGGGGCGGCCTTTCAAGCCGAGTATCGCTGCGACACGTGTGGTGCCACGCCACAGGTGGCCCGGCACCCCGGCTGCCCGACCCGGGCACGCCGGACGTCCGGCCTGCCCGGTCTCGACAACGATATGGTGAACTGGCTCGCGACCGGCGCCGCCGCGGGGGTCGCCGTGTGGCTCGATGGTACTTTGCGTGCCATGGGCTCGCCTTGACCGCTTATCAATGTCATGTTCTATTCGGAAAACGGACTCGCCGTGGTGAGACCCGCCTGATTCACGGAAGGCAATCGAAAGCGACCATAATGTAGGCAACGCGCCAACGGAGGCTTGATGGCCAAGTCCCCGAAGCGGGCTCGTCAAGCAGTCTTCGGCAAAGCCGCTAAGGCCCTGAACAAAGACACCGATGAGATGGCTTCGCGCTGGGCGACAGCCTTTCGCCGGCGTGTGTCGGAACGGGGGGAGCCGTTCCCGATCGATGACCTGGAGCAAGATGTCGAGGCCCTGGTCAAAGGCGTCGCCTCTGTCCTTCACGACCCCTGGAGCTACCGCACCTTCCTCGCCGACGGCGAACACCTCCAGATCGGCCAGGATATCGCGGCGAAACACGTGCGCGCCGGGGGGTCGCTGACCAGCGCCCTCGACGCCTACATGCGGCTGCGTCAGGCGATGATCCTGGCGTCCCGCGACGTGTTTCGCGAGAGCGATCGCCCCTTCTTCGACGTAATGACCCGGTTGAACCGGTGCATTGACCGGATCCTCTTTGCGATCGCGGAGGGGTACTTCAGCGCGTTTCAGACCGAGATCGAGAAGCAAGCGCTCACCGATGCTCTGACGGGACTCGGAAACTCGCGACGTTTCCGCGAAGCGCTGTCCTCCGAGCTGAAGCGCAGCAGTCGAACGGGGCGTCCGTTCTCGATCGTGTTCGTGGACGTGGATGATTTCAAGGACATCAACGATGAGTTTGGCCACGTTCACGCCGATTACATTCTCACCGCGATCGGCCGCACCATTGCGGCCCAGCTGCGCGGCAGCGATCTGCTCTGCCGTTGGGGCGGCGACGAGTTCATCATCCTGCTGCCCGAGACCGAGCGCCATGATGCCGGGGTCCTGGCGGAACGTCTGCGGTCCGAGGTCGCGGGTAGCGAGAAGTGCGGGGCGGCCACGATCTCCCTCGGTGTGGCCTGTTACCCGGCCGATGGAAAGGACTATGATGGCCTGGTCGCGAACGCCGACCGGGCGCTCTACCGCTCCAAGCACGAGGGGAAGAACATGGTGACCCAGAGCGCCGACGGAGGTCAGCGCTAGCCGTCCGCGTACGCCTGCCGCCCTACCGCCCCTCACCCCTTTACTGCGTCACGCTCTGCCGGTCCGGTCCGCTGCGTCTCCTACCTGTCGACCCGCTCGATTCCCGCCTCAGTCATGGCACGCCGCAACCGGAACTCCAGCTCAAGGGCGAGCTGGTACCCGGGATGCTGGATCGGCACCAGCCGGTCGAAGCG
>JABAOD010020182.1_pt2 | contig 10143 bp, 15 predicted proteins | sample 7062151 | NCBI WGS metagenome assembly JABAOD01 (sample SAMN14538626, study PRJNA623070) | marine sediment metagenome | biome: marine biome [ENVO:00000428]; feature: marine pelagic biome [ENVO:01000023]; material: deep marine sediment [ENVO:00002113] | place: India: Gulf of Khambhat ... | reverse complement strand
GGATTTAAATTAGAAGATGGTGACGAAATTGTATATGGAGCTTTGTTCCCAGAACAAGTCAAATTGAAATTTAATAAGCCAGTTAAATGACCTGAAAGAGAGGTTATATGGAAGAAATAGCAAGAGGCGAAGAAGCGAAACGCATTATTAATTCACAGGTTTTTAAGGATGCGCTGGAACAGATAAAAGGGGAAGCCTATAAACAACTAGACAAATCCCCCATAGTCGGTGACAGTGCTACCGTCCATCAGCAACAGTTAATCATGTTGCTAAAAGTCAGTAACAAGTTTGTGAAGCTGTTTGAAGATACCATTATGACGGGTAAGTTGGCAGCGGAACAAATACAACAAGAAAAAAGAGGGATGTTCAAATGAAAGAACCCTATGTAAAGGTTATGAACCCTAAAGATATGGGTAATTATAAAGGTTATGGCCGAGGCGGTCCGATGACCAAGAAAACTTACCCAAAGATGAAGGGTGGTAACGCAAAGAAAGGTAAGTACGCAGGCGCTAATGTTCAGGCATCGCGCTATTGCGACTACTAAAAGTAATCTCGCCGCGAGGCGACACGATCCCATAGCAGGAGATAATCATGGCTACAGATGCGCCAGAAAATTTAGGCCCTATGACGGGCTATCAAGCAGGACAACATATTGCAAAACACTTTGACTCGTTACTAGGTGATGTAGAGGAAGCGGAAGCTAAACCTGAAGTTACTGAAGAGGAGACAAAGGCCCCGCAGGAAACGGAAGAAGCCACAAATGAAGCTGACTCCGAACAAGAGGATGTAAATGCGGAAGCTACGGAGAGCGAATCGGAAGATGATGATTCAGAGGAAGGCGTAGAGCTTACCCTGGAAAACCTTGCCAGGCATTACGGCGTGGAGACTGATGATCTTTATGGTCTTGAGTTACCCACGAAAGTGAATGGCGAGGAGGGGACAGCATCTCTAAGAGATCTGGTCAAGTCCTACCAACTGGAATCTGCAATCAATCAAAAGTCGATGAAATTATCTGATGAACTCAAGCAGACCGAAAGGGAGCGTGAGCAAATCAGTAGAGAAAGGGAGCTTTACGAGCAGCAACTCGCACCCTTTGTCCAACATCTCAATCAACTGGTCGCACAAGACGATCAGGTTAATTGGGAGAAACTCGCAGAAGAAGATCCACAAGCATATCTCAGGGAAAAGGCTAACTCTGATGCGCGTAAACACGCAAAAGAGCAGGCCGAGCAGCAGTACCAATACCTGAGATCGCAACACCTACAGGAGCATCTTCAAAAGGAATTCGTAAAACTTCCAGAGTTAATTCCGGAATGGTCTGATCCCGAAGTGAAAAAGACCGAAGCCGCAGAGTTGACTCACTACATGAAGAACAACGGCTACACCGACGAAGATATCCAGTCTATTAACTACGGCAAGTCCGAGTGGATCGCCACGATCCGCAAGGCCATGTTGTATGACAAGACAAAGGGAAATGTGGATTCTAAGAAGAAAGTCGCAAAAGCACCAAAGCTGAAGGTTAAGGCTGGTGCGGCGAGGGACAGGAAAGAAGACGCAAGAGAGGCTCGTAATGCCAAGTTGAAGCGCCTTAAACAGACCGGAAAGGTCGATGATGGCGCTCGCGTAATTTACGATCTTATTGATTAGGAGTAATAACAATGACACAGGTAACAGGTACATTTGATACCTTTAGTGCAGTCGGTGAGAGGGAGGACTTACAAGACGTAATCTATAACATTTCCCCGACCGAAACACCCTTCCTGTCGAATGCAGCACGAATGCAGGCGACAGCGGTGTTTCATGAGTGGCAGACTGATAGCTTAGAAGAAGTTAGGCTCGCTGCATAGCAATATGTAGTTGTAACTGGGTGAATTGCTGGGAAGCTAAATCGAATGATATGCCAATCAGCAGCCAAGTCCGAAAGGAAAGGTTCAACGACTATCCGCAAGGAGTACAGATCAAGCGATCTGGAAGTGCCCAGCCCCGTAAGGGTGAAGATATAGTCTCATCTTATAGGAAACTATAAGCAGCCATAAGGCGATATAAATCTAGCGAATTTATATGAAGATAATGTAGCTGCCGCCGCTGCCAACGCGCAAATTGAAGGTAACGATGCGACATTTAGCACCGCAGCCGCAACGACACGCGTGGGTAACTACTGCCAGATTGCAGACAAGACAGTACTGGTATCAGGCACATTAGATGCCGTTGATAAGGCGGGCCGTAAGAACGAACTGTCTTACCAGATAGCAAAACGTGGTAAGGAACTGAAGAGGGACATGGAATGGGCATTGACCCGGAACCAGAATTCCTCGGCAGGCTCCAGCGCAGTAGCGCGTAACCTGGGTTCTCTTGAATCCTGGTTGTCCACAAACGAGACCAAGAACACATCAGCAGACGCAACAGCCACAACCCCTGGATTCAGTTCCGGTGTGGTTGCCAGTCCGGTTGATGGTACAACCCAAACCACGATTACTGAGGCAAACCTCAAACTCGCAGTCCGTAGGGCTTGGAACCAGGGCGGCGATCCAAAGGTTGTCATTTGTGGTCCGGTGAATAAAGAGTACATCTCTGGATTCAGCGGTATCGCAACCCAGTATCGTGATAACCCGCAAGTCGGCCAAGCAGTAATAATTGGTGCAGCTGACGTGTATGTGTCAGATTTTGGGGAGCATCAAATAATTCCCGACAGATTTAACAGGGAGAGAACGGTGCTTGTCCTTGACATGGATTATCTGGGTGTTGCTTACCTCAGACCGATGCAACAGAAAGAACTTGCAAGAACTGGTGACGCTGAAAAGCGCCTCTTGCTCTGTGAGTACACACTGGTTGTGAAGAACGAGGCTGCATCAGCTAAGGTCTCCAACGTCATCGCTAGTTAATCACTAGCACAATAAAACTACGTCCTGAAAGAGAGGAGGTTTTATGCCTTTAATGAAAAGGCAGGATGCTCAGTGGCAGGTATTCCGATACGCACAGCAGTCAGCGTTGTCAGGCTATTACACAGAGTTTGGTGTGTGGTTTGGCGCGTCAATGGCAAGTGCGTGGGAAAACTGGCAAGAGCTACAGAGATTTTGTAGTCGATACAAAAAGGATCAGGCATTTGATCTAAAGGGATTCGTTGGTTACGACTCCTTTGAGGGGCTGCCTTGTCTTCGCCCAGGCGATGAAGGATATGGGGCATTTTACGCCGGAAGATTTGCAAACGTGGATTATGCCGAGTTATGCGAGAGATTGCCTTTTGCTCGATTTGAGAAAGGATGGTTTAAGGATACGCTTCCAAAGGAAGAGATATACCCCATAGCCATTGCCCATATTGATTGCGATATCTACTCATCGACTGTGGAGGTTCTGGACTTCTTAAAACCCCGGCTAGTGGATGGGGCGGTATTACTCTTTGATGACTGGTTTTGTTACAAGGGCCGGTCAGACAAGGGAGAAAGAAAGGCATGGTTAGAGTCCGGGCTAAAGGCACAGGAATACTTTAATTACGCCGTGCAAGGGAAATGTATGATTTATGAGAAATGCCCCGATGAGAAGATAGGGGGCACAGAATGATAAAGCAGTTACTTGATTACGATCCAGGAACAGGGGTTTATACATGGCATTACTACGACCCCCAAACGGACGAAACAATTATAGAAACCAAGCAGGATGTTGAACCCTGGCTAGAGCTGTGTAAGAAATTACAGAATCATCAGGAATTTTCAAGGCAGGGCATTAAGAACGAATGGTGGCACTACGCGGTATTGCCCGTTGCCATACAGCATCAGTTTCTAAAAGAGTTTGGTTGGGACATTACAGAGTCCCTAAAAGACCCTGATAAGAAGAAAAAGTTTTTCAGGTGGATCAACGACCCCGACAGGCGTTACCTGAAATCCACAACCGGCCATCATGAGTGATCTGGGTGATGTAGCCCCTATTTACGGAAAGATTCAGGGCCATCTGAATAGAGAGGAAATTGATGTCGCCGCAAGGATGGCGAATGAGTTATTAAACGAAGACCCCAAAGATTCGATCGCCTTGTTCATGTTCGCACAAGCCATGAATGCGGCTGATAAGAGAGGGGTGGCTTATAACCTCTATCAACAGGTGGTCCACTACTCTCCTAAATTAGCGGAAGCCTGGAACAATTTAGGCGGAACACTTAAATACATGGGCAGGAATGATGAGATGGAACGTCATTTCATGAAGTCTATGAAACTAGACCCCAAAGCCCCACACCCTTATAACAACATGGGGGTGATACGGGTAGAGCAGAAAAGGCCGGAAGAAGCCCTGGAGTATTGCCAAAAAGCTATCGAGATAGATCCCAAAGATCCGTTCAATTATGAGACACGATCTTTTGCAAGGTTGATGTTGGGGGACTGGGGCGGGTTTGATGATTATGAAGCCTGCCTACATACAGGAACACGACTATCCAGGGCATACGGACCGGAGCCAGCGTGGAACGGGGAGAAGGGCAAAACAGTAATTATACACACGGAACAGGGTTTGGGTGATGAGATCATGTTTGCCCAGTTGTTTGAGAGGGCCATAAAGGACTGCAAGAAGGTTGTTATAGATTGCGATCCGAGAGTTAAAGGTTTATTCAAACGCTCGTTCCCGAATACGGAGGTTCATGGCACACGGCATCAGAAGGAAGGGATTGAGTGGTTAGATGGCCTTAAACCCGACTATCACTGTGCCGCCGGATCACTATACCGATTATATAAAGATAAATGGAACACAGGACGATTCCTTGTCCCGGATGAAAACAGAAAGAAAGCATTTAGTTCATTACTTAGTAAGGACAAGCCCAACATAGGACTAGCTTGGCGTGGTGGGAAGTTAAACACCGGATCAAAGAAGCGCAGTTTCACGTTAGATATATTCAAAGACATTATGAAGCAGGACGCTAATTTTGTTTCTCTTGAGTATATGCCGGTAAATGAAGGAATAGATCACTTCCCCTGGATAACGGAAAAGGGCGTTGATTACGATAACGCAATGGCATTAGTAGATTGCCTTGATCTGATCATCTCAGTCCCTACCACGATAGTACACGCAGCAGGCGCACTAGGGAAAGAGTGTTGGGTTATTACACCACACGAATGTAACTGGAGGTTTCAGAAAGAGGGGGAATCTATGCCATTCCACGACTCCCTCAAACTATACAGACAATCCGAGGCATGGGCGGATACCATAAAAGAGGTTGAAAGAGACTTGAATGGATATATTGAAAGTTTTTATAGGGCTAGATCATAGGAACCCAATAGATTACACGGTATTACAGCACTCGATATACCGTAACGCTTCAAAGCCAGTAGCAATTATCCCGTTAGTTATGGGACAGCATGAAGTACATAAGAAAGGGCTTACAGACTTTACTTACGCAAGATTCCTAGTCCCGCATCTCTGTAATTATCACCACTCAGAGAAAGCAATCTTTATGGACTCAGATATGGTGGTTATGGATGATGTTTATAAATTGACAGATGCAGCCCCGACTAACGTGCCTGTATCGGTAGTCAAGAATGTCCAGAGGTTTGAATGGCCATCTCTAATGGTCTTTAACACAGGGCATGGCGATTGCAAGAAACTGACCCCGGACTACATAAACAAACCAGAGAATGTCCCAGCGAGGTTTGACTGGGTAAAAGACGGGGAGAAGGGGGTTGGTGAGTTACCGGATGAGTGGAATTACTGCGTTGGATACGATGACCCCAGCTTGGCAAAACAGGCCAAGTTACTTCATTACACAATGGGTACTCCGTCATTCATTGAGATAGTTGAGTGTGCTATTGGCGGGGAATATCCCTGGCTGATTAATGAGAAGAGCGCAATGGGGAAATGCTCCTGGCTATCCCTACATGGTAATTCCGTACACGCACCTAAAATAATAGACAGGTTAAGAGAACAAACACAATGACAATCAGCAGTTATTCGGAATTAAAAACAGGACTACAGAACTGGTCAGCGAGGACGGATTCGGCAATAACGAGCCGTCACGATGAGTTTATTGACATGTGTGAGAACTCTCTTTTCTATGGGATGGAAGATCCGTTCACTGGAGATAAGATAAGACCGCTTAGAAACTCTAATATGCAGACCACAACGGATTTGACCGTAAACGCACAGGAAGTAGCCAAACCGAGTGACTATCTTTCAGCAATACGATTGTATATTGATGGTACTCCACAAAGGGATCTTGAGTATTTGGCCCCAGATCAGTTCTGGAGTCGTGCGGGCGCAGTAACCACTTCCAAGCCCTATTACTACACAATAGAGGGGGATAACTTTGTATTCGGGCCTTCCCCTGACTCAAGCTATACAGGGAAGTTATTGTACTACGCCAAGTTCAGCCAATTAAGCGACTCTAACACAACGAACTGGCTGATTACTAATTATCCTAACGTCTATTTGTTTGGCTCGCTTTTACATCTTTATATCTATTTAAGGGATGACAATGAGGCCAAAAAAGCATTAAGCCTTTATAAGTCTTTCCTAAATGGCCTGAATGAACAACAAGAAAAAGAGAGGGCATCCGGGTCTGTATTAAGACAAAGACCGGACTACGCGCCAACGGCAGGCAATGGATAAGATTGTACTAGAGTTTGGTGAATTCACCCCCGATCAGCCCGATGCTAAATCTGCCGTTACGATGGTTGATAATGTTGTCCCTAATCAACTGGGGTACACATCATTAGCCAGCGAAGCACAAATCAGCGATGCGATTAACGCAAGAGCAAGGGGTGCGTATGCGGCCAGGGATTCGTCGGGCACTGTTTATAACTATGTAGGAAATGAAACAAAGTTATATTCATTATCCAGCAATACACACACAGATGTAACAAGGTCTAATGGGGCTTATACAACCGGGTCTACTGAATTCTGGGAGTTTCAGAAGTTTGGTGATGATCTTTACGCAACCAACTTTACCGATCTATTCCAGAAAATAACATTAGGTGGCACTAACTTTGCAGATGTCACAGCAGCACCAAAAGCCCGACACGCATCACTCATTAATAACTTTATGGTATTGGGGAATCTGGATGAATCAGGAACGCTAACCCCTAATAAAGTTAAATGGTCTGCAATTAACGATCCGACGACCTGGGCCATTACCACAGCGAATCAGGCCGGAGAACAAGTCCTTTACTCAACAGCCAAGAACGGGGGCGGCTTCATACAGAAAGTGGTTGGTGGGGAAGAGGGGCTAATATTACAAGAATACTCCATCTGGCGTATGCAATATGTAGGTGGCCAGGAATTATTCCTTTTTGATGAAATTGCCCCCGGCATAGGGACTCCGGCAAGAAACTCCGTTATTGATCTTGGAGAACAGGTATTTTTCTTGGGACAAGATGGGTTTTATAAGGTAGTTAATAGTGCGTCTATAGAGCCAATAGGTGAGTCAAAAGTAGATCGGTGGTTCTTTGATGATGTTGATGATGAAAACATAGATCGGGTAATTGGAGCGGCGGATAATGCCAAAAGGATAGTTGCATGGATATATCCTGACGGAAATTCACCCGACGGCACACCCAATAAAATGATTTTATATAACTGGGCCATAGGTAAATGGTCAACAGCTAGTGTTGATGCTCATTGGATTTATGCCGGTCTTGGTGAATCAACCACAACGGAAGATTTGGATTCGCAGTTTGCAACAGTTGATTCTGCCTCAACCCAGTTAGTGGACGCGAGGGAGTTTCTTGGCGGGACATTACAGTTAGCAGTTTATGATACCAATCATAAGAAAGCCTCATTTTCAGGTTCAGCGAGAGCCGCGACGATTGATACGGTAGAAGGGCAATTCGGTCCAGGTCGTTTCCATATTACCGGGGTTAGGCCGCTTATTGAAGGAACAGGCTGCACTATAACGGGGGCTGTGGGTTATAGAGATAATCTTAATAATGAGTCCGTAACATTTACAAGCGATGCGTCCCCAGAATCAGATACAAATATCTGTCCCCAAAGAATAGACGCAAGATACGCAAAAGCAAGAATCAAGACATCCGGTGAATTTGATTTTGCAGTAGGGGCTGAAATATTCGGGGTGGCCTCCGGAGTTAGATAATGCCCAAAAGACAACCTTTTTATACCCCAAGAAGAAGTCCTGACGAAAGGGAGCATAGACGACAATTAGCTGATGCGAATAATCAACTACAGGATATTGTTAATTCAGTTAATCAGATTACGCTAGATGCCTCTACTGTCAGGACACAGTTTTCTACCAGCTTTATTAATGAGGAGTCGTTTATAGGATTCACCCCGGTCCCTGGATCAACGGCGGCGGTATCGGCCACAGAATTAGCATCCGGGAATATGTATGTTGAAACCGTAAGGGCAGAGACTACAACCGCTATTCCTAATTTCGATATAGCACACGACTCAACATCAACCGCAGTATTTACATATAACATGGTGATAATAGGATAATGGGAATATCTTTAGTCGGTGGCCGCTATGTCGGCCCTATAGGATACTCAAATTTCATGCAGAACAATTCTGGTCTGAATGACAGGATCAGCTCATTACAGAACCAGATATCTGCATTACAAGCCACCCCATCATTCGGATTTGGCGCAAGCGGGTTAATGCCACAGAACTTACCAATCGATCCGTTTAATCAGGGTATTTATGGGCTGTCACAGGGGCAGATGCCGCAGTTTAATCCAATGGCTATTAGCCCTTATTTATCTCAATTTATGTCTCCGCAGTTCAATATTCCGCAGGCCAACTCAATGCCAATGAGTATGCCTGCAACAATGGGTGTTAACCCCGTCGAGGGAATACAAAGGGCGGCACAGAGCCGACTCATGGGGATGCTTGGATGATAGTGACCCCGATTACATTTGATCGGGTGGTTGATTATTGGCGGCATGTTGATCATTTTTTAGTAAAAGCTATCAGTCACGGCCAGCAGGAGTTTGATGTTTATGATGTATTAGCAGAGTGTATTCGGGGGAACTGGCTATTGTGGACGATACGCTCAGAGGAAGAATTATTACAAGCCGCCGCCGTTACTCAAGTTGTCCAATACCATAAATCAAGGAAGGTCAGGATTATCTTATTAGGCGGTTTTGGAATGAAGGATTGGCTGGGGGAGTTTATAGAAGAGTTGGATAAGTATGCAAAGAATATGGGCTGTGACCAGATAGAAGCCTTTGGGAGAAAGGGCTGGGTCAAAGCATCGAAACACTTAGGATTTAAAGAAGCCTATACGCAAGTCGTAAAAGAGGTTAATAATAATGGGTAAAAACTCAGGAAGCACACAAACAGTCACGCAGCGATCTGATCCCTGGGGACCGGCACAGCCTTATCTATTAAGGGGGTTACAATCAGCCGGGAACCTCTATAACAGGAATCAGTTATCACAAGGGTTTAATCCCACATCATCGGTAGTCCCGTTTGCACCACAGTCCCAATTAGCGATGAACCTGACGCAAAACCGGGCATTGCAGGGAAGCCCGATCACTAACGCGGCGAGGGGATTAGCTACCAATACTCTACAGGGGGGATTTCTAAATAGTAACCCTTACATGGATCGGGTAGCCGGAGATGTCGCTGACAAGGCACAGAGGGCGGTGGACAGTCAGTTTGCAAGAGCGGGGAGATACGGCTCTCCAGCCGCAGCAAGAGCAGCCGCAGAGGGTGTTGGTAATGCAGTCGCACCTTTATATATGCAGAACTACCAAATGGAGAGGGACAGGCAGATGCAAGCGTTGGGTGGTTCACCCGCACTAGCCGCTGCCGACTATGCCGATATCGGGGCGTTAGGTGGTGTTGGTGGGCAGATGGAAAATAAAGCAGCCCAGTACTTGCTTGATCAACAGATGCGCTTTGGCGCACCTATGGACGCACTACAAAACTATATCAACATGACCACAGGACAGGCCGGGTTAGGTGGGACTGCAACTGGCCAGCAGCCTATTTATGGAAAGTCACCTATTGCGGGTGCTATTGGCGGGGGTTTGGCCGGAGCAGGTATCGCGTCCGCTTTTCCCGCCATTAGTGGACCCTGGGGCGCTGGCATTGGCGCAGGTCTTGGATTATTGGGGTTAGTATAATGGCATTTAATTACGAAGGTCTTTTAGGAAACCCATTATTCACAGCAGGCATGGGGCTGTTATCCGCTAACGCCCCCTCACTCACCCC
>JABAOD010014759.1_pt1 | contig 10144 bp, 11 predicted proteins | sample 7062151 | NCBI WGS metagenome assembly JABAOD01 (sample SAMN14538626, study PRJNA623070) | marine sediment metagenome | biome: marine biome [ENVO:00000428]; feature: marine pelagic biome [ENVO:01000023]; material: deep marine sediment [ENVO:00002113] | place: India: Gulf of Khambhat ... | reverse complement strand
CGGGCTTCTGGTCGAAGGACGAGATCCTCGCAGTGACGTTCGACCAGGGCGGGTGGTTCGTCGTGCTGTGGGCCGTCGGCATCCTGACGGCGCTGCTCACTGCCTTCTACATGACGCGGCTGCTCTACCTCACCTTCTTCGGGACGGAGCGGTGGGAGGAGGGCGTCCACCCTCACGAGTCGCCGCCGGTGATGACCGTCCCGCTCGTGGTTCTCGCCGCTCTCTCGGTGGTTGGGGGACTGGTCAACACGCCGTGGCTGCCGACCCTGGAACACTTCCTGGAGCCGGCATTCGAGCTCGTGGAGGTCGGTCACCTTCCGGGCGCCGTCACGGGCTGGCTCCTGGCGGTGGTGTCGGTGGCCGCCGCCGTCGCCGGGATCCTCGCCGCCAGGCGCCGCTACGCGGGCGAGGCGCCCGAGGAGGAGTCGGCGGCGTGGAGGGTCAGCCGCCACGGTTACTACCTGGACGACGTCTACGGCAACACGGTCGTGCTGCCCGGCAAGCTGGTGGCGGCCTGGACGGCGTTCGTCGGCGACCAGCGGGTCATCGACGGCGCCGTCAACGGCGTCGGGTGGGTGGTGCGCCGCATCGGGGTGGCGCTCCGGCCGCTCCAGAGCGGCTTCGTCCGCAACTACGCCATCGCCGTCATGGCCGGCACGGTCGGCGTGCTGGCCTGGTTCCTCCTGAGGGGGACGACGTGATCGCGGCCCGGCCCTGGCTCTTCCTCTCTGCCCCGCACGGGCCGGCGAGTCGGGTGCCGTTCCCGAGTGCGGCGAGGGGCCGGCGCCCATGAGCTTCCCCGTGCTCACGACGTTGGTGCTGTTGCCGGTGCTGGGAGCGGCGGTGGTGGGCGTGGTGCCGCGACGGCGGGCCGAGCTGCTGCTGCCGGTGGCCTTCACGGCCAGCCTGCTGCCGTTGGCGGCGGCCGGGTTCCTGCTGTGGGAGTTCGAGACCGGAGTGGCGGGCTTCCAGTTCACCGAACGGGTGACCTGGTACGAGCCGTGGGGCGTCAGCTACCACCTCGGTATCGACGGCATCTCGCTGCTGCTGGTGGCGCTGACCGCCTTCCTGGTGCCGATCTCGATCCTCGCGTCGACCTCGGTCGCCTCGAATCTGCGCGGCTACCTGGCCGCCATGCTCCTGCTCGAGGCCGGACTCCTCGGGGTCTTCGTCTCCCTCGACCTCTTCCTGTTCTACGTGTTCTGGGAGGTGATGCTGGTCCCGATGTACTTCATCATCGGCATCTGGGGCGGCGAGCGCCGGGTGTACGCGGCGATCAAGTTCTTCCTCTACACCGCCCTCGGCTCGGCGCTGATGCTCGCCGGCATCCTGGCGCTGGCGCTGATCGGACGCGACCAGCTCGGGGCCCCCACCTTCGACTATCAGGCCCTGCTCGACGTCGACATCACCCGTACCGCTCAGTTCTGGCTGTTCGCCGGCTTCGGGCTGTCGTTTGCGATCAAGGTCCCNNGCTGCCGGACGCCCACGTCGAGGCGCCGACGGCCGGCTCGGTGATGCTGGCCGGCGTGCTCCTGAAGATGGGCGCCTACGGGTTCCTGCGCTTCAACCTCACGCTGTTCCCGCAGGCGACCGTCGACCTGGTCCCGGTGCTGGCGACCCTGGCCGTGATCGGCATCGTGTACGGGGCGGTGGTGGCCATCGTCCAGCCCGACCTCAAGCGGCTGGTGGCCTACTCGTCGGTCAGCCACCTCGGGTTCGTGGTGCTGGGCATCTTCGCCCTCACCAACCAGGGCCTCCAGGGCGGCGTCATCCAGTCGGTGAACCACGGGCTCACCACCGGCGCCCTGTTCCTCCTGGTCGGCATGATCTACGAGCGGCGGCACACCCGGATGATCGCCGACTACGGAGGGCTGGCCCGGGTCATGCCGGTGTTCGCCGGGTTCTTCCTCTTCATCGCGTTCGCCTCCATCGGCCTGCCGGGCCTCAACGGCTTCATCGGCGAGTTCCTGGTGCTGGTCGGCAGCTACCTGTCGCTGCCGGTGTGGGCGATCGTGGCGGCGTCGGGGGTGGTGCTGGCCGCCGTCTACCTGCTGTGGGCCTACGAGCGGATGTTCACCGGGCCGATCGACAAGCCGGAGAACGAGAAGCTGCTCGACCTCGACCTGCGCGAGAAGCTGATTCTCGTGCCGATCGCGGTGCTGGTGGTCTTCCTGGGCGTGTACCCGAAACCGGCGCTGGACCGCGTCGAGCCCGCCGTGATCGACATCCTCGACCGCATCGAAGCCACCACCGACTACGTGGTGCCGGACCACGGCGGCCTCGACCTGGCGGGAGGTGAGTAGGCCGTGAGCGACATGTCCTTCCTGGCCATCGCCCCGGAGGTCGCCCTCGGCGTCGGGGCGCTGGCGGTGCTGCTGGTGGACATAGTGTGGGAGCCGCCGCCGCGCACATGGGCGATCGTGGCCGGTGCGTCGCTGGTGGCGGCGCTCGGGTTCCTGGTGGTCCAGTGGGAAGACGTGGTCGGCGCCGGCGGCGAGCCGGGGCTCCACTTTTCGGGGATGCTGGCCGTCGACGGCTTCTCCGCACTCGCCGGCCTGGTGATCGTCGTGGTCACGGGTCTCGGTCTCTCCGCGGCGTGGCCACTGGTCGAGGGCCTCACCGAGCGGGGCGCCGAGTTCGTGGCGCTGGTGCTGGTGTCGGCGGCCGGGGTCCACCTCATGGCCGCCGCCGCCGATCTGGTGTTCGTGTTCCTCAGCCTGGAGCTGGCCTCGATCAGCTTCTACGTGCTCGCCGGCTACACGCGGGAGCGGGTCGATGCCGACGAGGCGGCCCTCAAGTACTTCCTCCTGGGGGCATTCGCGTCGGCGGTCTTCCTCTACGGGGTGGCGCTCTTCTTCGCCTCGACCGGCACCACCTCCCTGTACGGCGGCGCCGCCTACCTCAGCGCGACGATCATCCTGAAACCGGGTGTCCTCCTCGTCGCCATCGGGCTGATGGTGGTGGGCCTGGGTTTCAAGGTCAGCGCGGCCCCGTTCCACATGTGGGCGCCCGACGTCTACCAGGGCGCGCCCGGCGGGATCGTCGGCTACCTGGCCGCCGCCGCCAAGGTGGGGGGCTTCGCGGCGCTGGCGCGGCTGCTCGACGTGCCCATCGCCGCCTACATCGACGACTGGGCACCGGTGGTGGGGGCCGTCGCCGCGCTGTCCGTCGTCGTCGGCACGGTGCTGGCGATCGCCCAGACCGATCTGAAACGGATGCTCGCCTACTCGTCCGTGGCGCACGCCGGGTTCATGCTGACCGCCCTCGTCGCCGGAGGAGACGGCATCCCGGAGCTCTGGTTCTACCTGGCCACGTACGCCATCCAGGTCGTGGCCGCCTTCGCGGTGGCGGCGGTGCTGGGCGGGGCCGCAGAAGGACCCGTCGCACTCGCCGACCTGGGCGGGCTCGGGTCCCGGGCGCCGCTGCTCGCAGGCACGCTCATGGTGATGATGCTGGCCATGGGCGGCATCCCGGTCACCGCCGGCTTCGTCGGGAAGGTGGCGGTCTTCCAGGCCGCCATCGACGCCGGCTACCTGTGGCTGGTCATCTTGGGCGTGGTCGCGGCCACCGCCGGGCTCTTCTTCTACCTTCGCGTGATCGTGCTCATGTACATGCAGGCNNGTGACGATCGCGTTCGGGGTCGTTCCCTGGGCGCTGCTGCGGGTGGCAGCCGATGCGCTCCCGCTCTAGGCGGGCGCGCCGTTTCGTCGCCCTGGCTCTCGTCGGGGCCGTCGTCGTTCCGCTGCCCCGGCTCGTGCCGACGCTGGCGCAGGCCACGACCGTCATCATCCAGGACGGGACCGTGCAAGAGGAGGACCTGTACGCGTTCGGCAGCCGGGTCCTCATCGAGGGCGTGGTCGAGGGCGACCTGGTGGTCGCCGCCCGTTCGGTGGTCGTGTCGGGGCGGGTGGACGGCGACGTCACCGGCGTCGTGTGGGACGACGTCGTCGTCACCGGAGAGGTGGCCGGTTCGGTACGCGTCGCGGCGCGGAACGTGGACGTGGCCGGCCGGGTGGGCGACGACCTGGCGGCGTTGGCATGGTCGGTGGACGTGGCCGGCGCCGTGGGCAGGGACGTCATCGCTTCGACCGGCGGCCTCGGGGTGGCCGGAAGCGTCGGCCGGGACGTACGGGGGCAGATGGGCAGCCTGAGGGTGGCCGGCGAGGTCAGCCGGTCGCTCGAGGTGGCGGTGCGGTCGCTCGCTCTCGGGGCGGGAGCCCGGGTTGGCGGGGACGTCTCCTATCGCTCCCACGCTGAGGCCGGGGTGGCGCCGGACGCCGAGGTCGCCGGGCAGTTCTTCCGCCGTGAGCCGCGCGCCCAGCTCTGGACTCGCGCCTTTCGGCGGGCGACCGGGCTGCTGAGCTTCTACGGCTTCGTCGTGGCCGGTATCGCCGCGGCGTGGGTGTTCCGGCGTTCCTGGCCCGCCGCGGTGCAGGCGGTGGCGGCGCGGCCGTGGCGCTCCCTCGCCGTTGGGCTCGGCTTCATGGTGCTGGCGCCGCCGGCCGCCGTCTTGCTCGGGTCCAGCGTCGTGGGCTTGCCGCTGGCGCTGGGCATCGCCGCCGTGTGGTTGGCGGCGTTCGTGCTCGGGCCGGTCCCGGCACTCGCCGCCGCCGGCCGGCGTCTCGTGAGGGGCCGTGGCGGCGCTTTGGGCGGGTTTCTGGCGGCCGCCGTGGTGTGGCGGCTGGCGATCTGGCTGCTGCCCGCGGGCGGCGCGATCCTCTACCTGGGTGCGGTCGCCTGGGGAGCCGGAGGGTGGTTGCTCGGTGCGCGCCGCGTCCGCGCCGAGCTGCCGGGACCCGAAGACGACCCGTTTGCGCTTCCGCCTCCCGCACCGGAACCGGTTCCCGCCGGCTGGCAGCCGCCGCTTGCGCCGGCCCCCGCCGCCGACGGGGATCCCGCAGCCCGCCCCGGGCTCGGCGACGACGGCTAGCCTGGAACCGCTATCACAAGGGGGAAAGGGATGGGAACGCGGTGGCCGGCCGCTGCCCTCGCGGTTGTCGCTACGGCGCTCGTGCTCGCAGGGTGTGGGGGCAACAGCACGACTACGACGGTCCCCAAGGCGCGCACGTGCGAGGAGCTCGCGGAAGAGGGTGTCCAGCTCCTCAGCCTCACATTCGCCGAGATCGACCGGCTCGAAGCCGAAGGCAACGCGTTCGAGACCGTTCCTCCGGTGCTGGAGGCCTTCCGAGAGGAGACTGCCCGCAAACTGGCCCGCCAGACCGAGCTGGAGTGCAAACCCGAGAACATCGACGCCTACTTCTGTGCCAACGTCGACCGGCTCGACCCCAAGCTGCCCATCGCGGCAGAGATGCTGGCGGAGACGGTCCAGGCGACGTGCTGAGCTCGCCCCCAGCCGCCCGATCGGGCAGCCCGCTGCCCCAATTGCTAGGTTGGGACGCGACGGGGGGAGGTGGCCACAAATGAGGTCGATCGCAGTCACCCTGCTGGAGGAGCGGGAGGTGCTGCGGCGCGGGATGGTCGCCTGCCTGGCTGAAGATCCGCTCATCACCGTGGTCGAAGACGACGCCGACAACATCGACGTGGCCGTGGTGTCCGAGGCGGTGGCAAGGGGGCGACCTCCGCCGTACCCGATGGTCGTGTGCCACGGCCCGGCGCCGCCCGCCCCCGACAGCTTCCCCAACGCCTTCGGCTTCCTGCGCCGCGACTCGCTCACCGCCGCCCAGCTCATCGGGGCCGTGCGGGCGGCCGCCGCCGGCCTTCGCTTCGAGGCGGCTTCGGCCGACGGCGACGGCCTCGGCGGGAGAAGCAGGGACATCCTCAGGATGCTGGCGGAAGGCGCCGGCACCGACGAGATCGCGGCCGCCCTCGGCTGCTCGCCGCGCACCGTCAAATCCGACCTTGCTCGCGCCCGGCGAGTGCTGGGCGCTCGCAGCCGCACCCAAGCGGTGGCCGAGGCGGTGCGAAGGAGCCTGATATGAGGGCAGGGTCAGGGGATCTGGACCGTCACCTGTCCGGCGAAGTTCACGCTGATCACGCCGGCGTAGGCGCAGAAGCACTTCGAGGCGTTGTTGAGCGCCGGCATGTTGGCGATGAGCACCGTCGGCGAGCCGGGGGCCCACGGGGCCGGGATGACCGGCGTGCAGGGCATGGGGGTCAGCACACCCATGGCGGCTGCGGTGGCCGACGCCACAGCAGGATTGGCGAGCGACTGGCACATTGCGAACGGCGGGATGTTCACGAACGGCTTGTTGTCCATGATGTTGGCGGCCGGCGGGCCGGCCCCCATCGTCTTGTTGGTCGGCAGCACGTTCAGCGTGGAGGGCGCCATCCCGAAGCTGCACATCATGACGGCGCCGGAGACGACCTGTTGTCCCATCGTTGTGCCTCCCCCGCGGGCTCCACCCCACGCTACCGCACGGTGGGCGAGGCCGCAGCCGTTGCCCGATCGGGAAGCACGCCGGCGACGGGAAGGGGCGCGTCGTGATCGAGCCGACCCCGAATTCCGCCGCTGCGGGAGGGGAGCGGGTCTGGATCGATGATCGTCACCCGATCTTCCGGCAGGGGGTCATGGCGATACTGGCGCACGAGGGGTACGCCCTCGTGGGCGAGAGCGCCAACCTCCATCCCGAGCCGGACGCCGACGAAGTCGACATCCTGATCTTCGAGGCCAGCTCCCACACCCTCCAGCGGGCGCTCAAGCTTCGCAACGGTGGCGCGCTGCGCCTCGTCGCCACCGTCCACGCGGTCAACGAACGCCTGGTGGCCGACGCCATCCAGGGCGGTGCCGCCGCGGTGCTGCTGCGCGCCGAGCTGGGGCCGCGCACCCTCGTGGGCTGCNNGATCATCGAGCGAGCCGCCGCCAACGGGGGCGGCGGGCCCGCCAGCCTCACCGAGCGGGAGCTGGCCGTCCTCAGACTTCTCGCCGAGGGCGAGGACACGCGGGAGATCGCCTCGCAGCTGTCGTATTCGGAGCGTACGGTCAAGAACATCGTCCATGACGTGTTGATGAAGATGAACTGCCGCAACCGGGTGCAGGCCGTGGCTCAGGCCACCCGTCAGGGACTGATCTGATGGCGCCGCACGCACGACAAGAGGCTGAAATCCCGGCCACGGGGCCCGTCGAGCCCTGGATTGCCTTCGCCGACGCGATCCTGCGCATGGAGGCCCTGGTGGTGCGCCTCGAGCAAGGCGAGCCGCCCCGCGATTTCGCAGGCCTCTACATCAGCGACGAGGAGGTGGCCCGCCTCCTCGCCGAGCTGCCGGGCGTCCCCGGGCCGAGCGCGGCCGCCGTCGCCGCCGTGCGAGACAGCGTCCAGCCTGCCGTGGAGATCGCCCGCGAAGCGCTCCGGGCCTCGCTCGAGGAGGTCACTTCGCTGTTCGCGGCGATCGGCGCCAACGCCCGGCTGTCCCTCGAGGAGGCGGAGGTGTTCGCGCTGCTGGCCGCCGTCGATCTCGAGCCACGCCGGCAGCGGCTGATCGCCTACGCCCAGGACAACGTCACGCTCAACCGCCCGACGCTCGCCTCGCTGCGGCGGATGTTCCCCGATCCGCACCCGGGCCCGCTCGCCGTCGCATCCGATTCCCGGCTGCGGCGGGCGGCGCTCGTTCAGGTGCCCGACGAAGGACCCTGGGGGCTGCGGCAGGCGTCGGTCGCCGCACCGGTCGTGTGGGCGCTGGCGGGCGACTCCTCCCTGGACCCCGACCTGCCGCCCGGGGTGCGGCTGGTGGCCGGTGCGACCGAAACGACCCAGGCCGGCGGCATGCTCCTGGTGACCGGAGGCGACCGGGTGAGCCGGCTTCGGGCCGCGCGCGGCGAAGCCGGCGACGCCGCCTTCCTCATCACCCCTCTTCCCGACGAGCCGGGTGGTTGGGAGGCGGTGATCAGGGAGTGCACCGTTGCCGGCCTGACCCCGGTGCTCGAGCTGACGGGGGAGGGCCTCCCGGCATCGGCCCGCCGCTGGCTCGAGCGAGCCGACCACCTCGGCTGGGTCATCTCGGCGCAGGCCGACCTCACGGTCGAGTCGCTGCCGGAACGGCCGTGGCGGGAGATCCGCATCGACGAGCAGGAGGCCACCAACGAGGAGTGGCAGGCCGTCCTCGGCACCGACCGCACCGGCGGGCATCGCCTCGATCGGGAGCAGCTTCGCCTGGCGGCTCTTGCGTACCACGGAGTGGGCGGCGACGTGAATGCTGCGGTGCGGCGGGTCGCCAGCGGCCATCTCGACAGCCTGGCGCGGCGGGTACGGCCGCGGCGGACCTGGGACGACCTCGTGCTACCGGCCGAACAGACGGCCCAGCTCACGGAACTGGTCGCCCGCTACCGCCACCGCGACACCGTGTTCGATTCGTGGGGGTTCCGCGCGATCCCCAGCGCCGGTCTCGTCGCTCTGTTCTCCGGACAGTCGGGCACGGGCAAGACGCTCACGGCCGAGATCATCGCAGGCGACCTGGGACTCGACCTGTACAAGATCGACCTGTCCTCGGTGGTCAGCAAGTACATCGGGGAGACCGAGAAGAACCTCGAGGCGATCTTCAGCGCGGCGGCGGCGGGCAACCTGGTTCTGTTCTTCGACGAGGCCGACGCGCTGTTCGGCAAGCGCTCCGAGGTCGGAGACGCCCACGACCGCTACGCCAACATCGAGGTCTCGTACCTGCTGCAGCGCATCGAGGCCTACGACGGCTTCGTGGTCCTGGCGACCAACTTCCAGAAGAACATCGATCAGGCATTCCTGCGGCGCATCCACGTCGCCGTCGAGTTCCCGATGCCCGAGGAGCGGGAGCGGAGAGCGATCTGGGCCCTCTCGTTCCCGGCCGGCTCGCCGACGTCGGACATCGATCTCGACTTCCTCGCTCGCCAGTTCAAGGTGGCCGGCGGCTCCATCCGCAACTCCGCCCTGAATGCCGCGTTCCTGGCCGCCGAGGAGGAGAGCCCGATCACGATGGAACTCGTGATGCTCGGCCTCAAGCGGGAGTTCCAGAAGCTCGGCCGGCTGAGGACGGAAACGGAATTCGACCGCTACTTCGATCTCGTGAAGGGAGACTCCGATGCTTCAGCAACTGGATGAGAGCCTGGAGTCGTTCCTCCGGGCCGAAGTGCCGCTCTCCCGCGACGAGGTCGACGTCGCCTTCGAGGCACCGGACCCCGACTGGGGCGCCGGCATCACCAAGCCCACCATCAACCTCTACCTGTGGGACATCCGCCGCAGCGCCACCCAGTCCGAGGCCGGCAAGATGCTGCGGGAGCGCAACGGAGAGAAGGTGTGGGTCGATCCGCTGCCGAGGGTGTCGTTCCGCTACATGGTCACCGCGTGGGCCAACGAGGTGCGTGACGAGCACCAGCTTCTCGGGGCGATCATGACCACGCTGCTGCCGACCGTCGTGATTCCTGAAGACCACCTGAAGGGGTCGCTGCGCGCCCTGCGCCCTCAGCCGATGCTGGCCATCTCGGGTCATGACAGCACCGACTTCACCGAGTTCTGGTCGGCGCTCGAAGGCAAGCTGAAGCCGGGGCTGGACCTGGTGATCACGGCCACGATCGACGCGGCCATGATCAAGGAAGCCGGCCCGCCCACGGAGGGCCTGGAGTTGGCCTTCGACGACAAGGACCGGGGCGGCAAGGCCAGCGGGCGCCGAATCGTGATGGGCCGGGTGGCCGATCCTGCGGGCGCCGGCGTCGTCGTGCTGGGGCCGCGGGGCTCGGCGGTGGTCAACGCCGACGGGACGTTCGCCATCGCGGCGCACCCCGGCGACGAGCTGATCGTCGAGCTGCCCGAGCCNNGCGCTACCGGCCGTCCGCCTCGTCCCGGTCGCGTTGGACGCGGGCCCCGCCCTGCTGCACCACGTGGGTCAACTCGTGGGCGAGCAGCTCCTGGCCTCCGCGTGAACCCGGGTCGTAGTCGCCCTTGCGGAAGAAGATGTCGGAGCCGGTGGTGAACGCTCGCGCCTGGAGCGACTCGTTGAGGCTGTGGGATGAGGCGTTGTCGTGTACCCGCACGCCGGAGAAGTCGGCCTGGAACGCCCCCTCCATCTGCCGCCGGAGGCCTTCGGTGATCGGCTTGCCGCCCCCTCGCGCTGCGTTGATCTCGCTCTCCGAGGCGGTGTCGAGCGGCCCGCCCTCGAGCCCGACGACGCGCCGAACGGGCTTCATCATCACGGGCTCTTCTTCCTCTTCTTCTTGGCGCCG
>JABAOD010004398.1_pt6 | contig 10145 bp, 12 predicted proteins | sample 7062151 | NCBI WGS metagenome assembly JABAOD01 (sample SAMN14538626, study PRJNA623070) | marine sediment metagenome | biome: marine biome [ENVO:00000428]; feature: marine pelagic biome [ENVO:01000023]; material: deep marine sediment [ENVO:00002113] | place: India: Gulf of Khambhat ... | reverse complement strand
AGCACTTCCTTTACATACTGGTAAGAGATCCCAGAGGTGACCACGCCAATTGCGCTATCGGCGTGCTCGATGAGATGTAAGGGGCTGGCTTCCACATATTCGCGAAATGCTTCTAATCGCCCTTCTACCTGCGGTCGGTGCAGCCGCCGGTAAATGGGCACAGAGAAGCGCTTAGGATCGGGTGTGAAGGATTTTTGCGGCACCTCCACGCGCTCGCCCCCAGACACCAACCCTTTGTGATGTGAGAGACGGGTCGTCGTCCGCAACATGATCGGGATGCCGAACTCTTCCGATCGCTCGAAGGCTTCGATTACGAAATCCCGGCACTCCTGGGCGTCGCTGGGCTCGAAAACCGGCACCTTGGCCATGCGAGCGAGATATCGATTGTCCTGCTCATTCTGAGAAGAATGCATCCCGGGATCATCAGCCGAGACCACCACAAAGCCCCCATTTGTGCCCGAATAAGGGAAGACCATGAACGCATCGGCGGCCACGTTCAACCCGACATGCTTCATCGTGACCAGCACCCTAAGACCACCGATAGCGGCCCCCATACCTTCTTCAAAGGCAACCTTTTCGTTGGCGGACCAGCGAGGGTTGGTCTCGGGGAAACGCTTTGCCAGCGTCTCGATAATTTCGGTGCTGGGAGTCCCAGGGTAGCCTGCCGCGAATTTCACCCCCGCTTCCCAGGCACCTCTGGCAATGGCCTGATTCCCGAGCAGAAGTTCGCGCACAGGCTGTTCCTTGAGTTCGTTTTGCATGTTCTCGTGTTTCTGCAACTTGACACCTGCCGCCTTAGGTTTTTGGCTCAACCGGGACCGGTTTTGACTGATTGCTCCGGGTGGTCGTGTGTACTTTCTCCTTCAAGATCCGGGCTGCGTTGGCATACAAGATCGCCTGCTTGGCATCCTCAGAGATCGATAGCGCGCCGATCGCATCGACGTTGCGACGCAGGTCCGGGTTTCCGGGCCAGTCAGACCCATAGACGACCTTGTGTGAGATCTCTTCAAGCCGGGGGAAATACACCAGCAATTTTTTACCCGGCAGGCCGGAGACTTCCAGGTAGACATTCGAATGTCTCCTGGCCATCCAAAAAGCCTGCGCATACCAGAAAGGTCGCCCGGAATGAGCCATCAAGATGTCCAGCTCTGGGAAGTCGATGGCGACATCATCCAGAAGCAAAGGATCGCCGTACTTGATGCGGGCACCTTTGAACACAGAAGAACCGGTGTGGATCAGCATGGGCACGCCGAGCTGCTGGGCTTTGGCATACAGCGGGTACATGCGCGCATCGTTCGGGTAGTGATGGTGATAGACCGGGTACACCTTAAAGCCGCGGAAATCGAGGTTCTTCACCAAGTGCTCAAGCTCCGACGCCAGATCATTGACAATGAAGGGATTGACACTGGCGAAGGGCAGCAGCCTGCCGCGCGGTCCGGAGACCGGATCCGGCAGCGCGTTGACTTTCTGGCAAAAGTCTGCCACATATTCGTTGCTTGCCCAGCCAGTGACGATCGGTGAGACCTCCGCCAGGCCAACAGCCAGGTCCACATCGTGTTCTTGGAGATAGCTGCGCATGCCGGCTGGCGTCAACACGCTCTCCATGAGAGCGTCCAGATCACCCGCGTAATTCTCCCGCATCCACTCCATGACCCAGGGATGCTCATGTTCAGGCCGACTGAGATGAATATGGAAATCGATGATCATGGGATCACTACCGATCGAATTCCCTTGCCCTGCCTGAGATGGTCGAAGGCGGTGTTGATATCGTCCAAAGAAAACCGGTCTGTCACCAAGTCCTTCACCCTGATTTTGCCCTGGCGGGCCAGCTCAAGCACCCTGGGATAGTCTACGGCGCGGCAGCCCAGGGAGCCGACGATTTCCATCTCCCGATACATCACACGACCGGTGTCCAGCGACATCGGTTCACTGGAAAACCCGACGACTACGAACCGTCCGCCGGTGCGCAAAGAGGCCAGGGTTTGGGCCTGGGTGACCGGGTTGCCAATGGCCTCAAAGCCAACATCTGCGCCGCCACCGGTGAGTTTGCGGATTTCCTTATCGACGCGCGTCGTCTTTTCTGCGTTAATCGTGATGATGGCCCCCAAACGACGGGCCCAGTCGAGCTTCTCGTCGACAATGTCGATGGCGATCACCTGGCCGCCCACCGCGGCCGCGGTCTGCACCAGATTCAGTCCGATGCCGCCACAACCAAAAACGACTACCTGATCGCCGGGCTTAACTTCGCCGCGATTGACAACCGCGTGATATGGCGTGGTGATCGCATCTGCGATAATGGCACCTTCGACGAGCGGCACCTCCTCCGGGAGGCCGAAGATGTCTTTTGCCGGCGCAAGGACATATTCGGCGTACCCACCGTCAACGTTGTTTCCGAACATCACCATGCGCTCGCAGACGTTCTCCCGGCCGGTCCTGCACATCCGACATTGGCCACAGCCGTACACGGCGGGCAGGAGAACCCGATCGCCCTCCTTCCAACCGTCGGCGCCGGTGCCGGCTGCAGCGATCGTGCCGGCGATTTCATGACCCAGGATCAGCGGTGGCTTCTTAAAGGTGGGAACCCCGTGATCGAGGTAGTGCAGATCAGTGTGACACAGCCCGCAGGCCGATACCCGGACCAGGACCTCGGTTTCGCCGGGACTCGGCGTTGGAACCTCTTCAACCCGCAGCGGCTCCTTTGAACCATAAAAGACGGCAGCTTTCATCGAGCAGTGACCTCCGCTCAGAGCCGGGCACAGGTGGCCGGCTCCGATTCATGAGACTTTCGTTGTTCCAATCGCATGTCGGAACCGGTCGGGAACACGCGTCTTTTTTTGGGATTCCCGGTCGGCGACGACAATGGCTATCTCACCGGTGCAAACCAGTCGTTGCTCCGCCTCAGCAAAGATTTGAAAGTCGAAACGCATGCTGGTATTTCCCAGATGGCCAAGCTGACAATGGACGCGCAGCCATTCGTCAAAATAGCACGGACTGTGATATCGGGCGTGCGCGTCGATATACAACAGATCGAAACCGTCCGCCCTCATCTGTTCGTAGCTGTAACCAACGCTGTGCATGTATTCCATCAGCGCCACATCGAAATAATTCAGGTACCAGGCGAAATTCACATGGCCTTGAGCATCGGTTTCGTTGAACCGCACCCGCAGGGTCGTAAAAAACGGGTAGGGCTCCCTGGTCTGTGCCGATTCAGGTTTCGATGTTTTCATCGGCTTGAAACTCCTGGCGCACAGCAGTTCATGCGACCCGCACTTCCAACACAATCGCTGCGGCTGTATCGCCGGCGGCACATCCCGTGAACAAGCCGTATCCACCGCCCAACTGTGCAAGCTCCTCGATCAGTTCAATGATCAGACGCATCCCGGTCGGCCCTTGCGGATGACCCCAGATCAGCGAGGAGCCGTAATTGTTCATCGCTTCGAGAGAGATATCCAGTTCTCGGGATAGGAAAATGTCGTTCACGGCGAAGGGATTGTGCGTTTTAATGGCTTTGACGTCCTGCAAAGACACGTCAGCGAGTTCCAAAACCCGTTTGATGGCGGGCGCGTTGGCCTTTGGCATGAACCCTTTCTCAGCCCGGCCTTCCGCAAAGGCCAGCAACTGGACCTCGATCCCGGGATCGCGACTCAGATCGCGCGCCTTTGCGCGTGTGGTCACAATCATTCCGGCGTTCCCATCGGCCGGATAGGTCTGCCCCCCGAAGGTCACTGTCCCCTCCGGGAGCACAGGCTTGAGCCTGCCAAGACCCTCAGCAGAGGTCGGAAACACGCCTTCGTCGCCTTCGACCACAGCGATGACCTTGCGCCCCGAAGGGTTAACCTCGATCGGAGCGACCATGAACCGTTGGTGAAACGCCGACTCGTGCTCCAACGCCTGCTGGTATTGGGCGTAGCGCATCAGAACAACCTGGTGCTGCTCATCGGTCGTGATGCCATACTCGCGCGCCACGTTTTCGGCGGTCTGGATCATGCTATTGCGCCCATAAGGATCCAGATTGAAGTTGTCCCAGACCCAATCCTCGGCATCCCCACGACCGCCAGGGGCCAGCGGATTGNNCCGTTGGAAGTCCGGTCTGTGGTCATACACAGAATGCAGGGTGGAGGTCCGTTACCTGACTCCACAGCCAGTCCCGCGCTGCCAATCACGCGTGCAGATGTGGCGCACGCCTGGGAAAACGCCGGCCCGGTGATCCTGTCTGCGCCGATCAACCCCGCCGCCCAGGCAGACGCGTAGAAGCTGTGCTTTGCAGGAACCGTCATCCCAAAATAAAGGTTCGTAAAGGTGTCCGGGGGGATCGCTCGATCCGACAACGACCTGCGGGTGACTTCCGCCGCGAACTCAACGGGGTGCAGATTCGCAAAGCTGCCCTGCCATTTCACAAACGGAGTAGACCAGTAACCGCCATAGGGGATATAAGATTTTTCAAACCGCCATGGTTTCGATCCTAAGCTCCAGCGGTCAGACCGCCATCCACGAAGATGACCTGACCGGTGATATACGAGGCCTCGTCCGAGGCCAGGAACGCGTGGACCGCTGCGATCTCCTCCGGTTCAGCCAACCGCCGATAAGGGATGTGTAACAAAAGGTTGGACATGATCTTTTCGGGGATCGCTGCGGTCATTTGCGTCTTCACACCGCCGGGGGCGACGCAATTGACGGCGATGTTGAAACGAGCCCATTCCAGTGCCAGCGTCTTGGTCAAGCCAATTACCCCTGCCTTAGAAGCGGCGTAGTTGGCCTGTCCGATATTCCCCTCGGCTGCTACAGAGGCGGTGTTGACGATCCGCCCAGATTTCTGCTGGATCATCGGCACGGCCGCCAGCTGGGCGCAAAGCCAGGCGCCTTTCAGGTTTACGTCGATGACAGCATCCCACTTCTCCTCGGACATCAGACTCGTCTCGCCATCTTTAATGCGCGTGGTGAGAGCATCTCGGGTGATCCCGGCGTTGTTGATCAGGATATCCAACTGGCCGAACCGCTCGAGTGCCATGTCAACCACCCGCTGGAAGTCATCTCGCCTGGTGACATCACCCGCAAGTGCAGCCACGCTTCCACCTGCTTCTTCGATCGTAGTACGCACATCCGCCAGGCCGGGCTCATCAAGGTCGGTGACCACCACGCGCGCGCCCTCTTGTGAAAATCGCAGCGCGGTGGCCCGTCCGATCCCGTTCGCCCCTCCTGTAATGAGCGCCACTTTATCTTTGAGTAACATCATCGACTCCTGTTGATCAGGTCCCGTTTTTCCTTCGCATCATGAGGGTCCATTCCCCATCGACCACGACATCGTCCTTCTGGTTGCAGATCTGGGCAACAAAGCGCACCACGCCCCGATCTGGCTTCGACGTGGATTTCTTCTCCAGAACGCGCAGCTCAAGATGAATGGTGTCGCCAAACAGGATGGGGCCCTTGTAGCGAATAACTTGTTCCATCAAGGCGATCGTCGTGCCCTCAAATATCCCCGTCCAATTGGCCATACCAGTTGCCATCGATACTGCCAGCATACCGTGGGCGATCCGTTCGCCAAATGGCGTGCGTTTACCGAATTCCGCGTTGGTATGTAGCAGGTTGTAGTCACCAGAGAGCCCGGCAAACGCGACGACATCTGCCTCGGTAACGGTGCGGCCTTGGGAAACGAAGCGCTGGTCGAGTTCGAAATCGTCAAAAGTGAGTCCGCGCATGTTTTCCATGTTGCACTTTCTTCCTTTACACGTGTTTCCAGATCGGCTGTCTCTTCTCTAAAAAGGCTTGAATACCTTCTTTGGCGTCCTCCGTGCTCATGAGCTCCTTCAGGTAGAGCCGCTCCACGTCTGAGAGGGTCCGGGTCCAATCTCCGAAACCCAACCCTAGAGCCCGTTTTGCCAGAATCAGGGCTGCCCGGCTCAAACCATTCATTTGAGCGGCTTTTTCCATCGCCCAGGCTCGCACCTGCTCCTTTGGGACGACCGCGTTAACCAGACCCATTTCCAGCGCTTCCTGGGCGCTGAGAGCTCGTCCTGTGAACAGCAGGTCGGCCGCCTGGCGGAAGCCCACCAGGGCGGGCAGGCGCAACGCCGCGATGGGAGCCAGGCTTGCAAGCTGGATCTCGGGTTGGCCGATTTTGGCAGATTCAGCCATGACCGCCAGATCACAACACTGCACCAATTCACAGCCACCCCCAAGCGCGTGTCCTTCGACTGCCGCGATTGTCGGTACCGGGAATTCAGCCAATAAAACGCAGACACGATCGAAGAGCGGGATCATCTCATCCACCTTATCCGGTGTATGATCGGCCACGTCGACACCGGCAGAAAACGATTTCCCACTTGCACTGAGGACCAGAGCACGAACAGAGTCCAGCCCGGCCAGCCTTTCCAAAGCGGATTCCAGCTCCGCGATCATTGGGATGTGAAGCACATTCAACGGTGGGCGATTGAGCTGAATCTGCCCGATCCCGTCCTGGAGATCATCCGAAATATAGGTTGAGGTGTTTGATCCCATTGGGTTCTCCCTGATGTGCTCCTATTTCAGACCACTTGTGTCCAACCGCTTTTGGTATAATGATTCTGGATCTGGCACAAAGAAACTGCCCAATTTCGGTCGCTGTACGCAGGGACTCCTCGCCAAAACTGGAGAGCCCTCTTGATACACGGCCCCACCGTGGTGATTCTTTGTTGGTCCGGGCAGCTGTGGCAGCAGCGCCCGGCTCGGAAGATCCATCGCGCTCAGAGAGCCGTTTAACAGCGGCTCTCTTGGTTATTGGTCGTTCAGCTCATTCAGNNCCGCAAAAGGCAAACTCCTCGGGCAGTGCTTGCGCGCCGCAGGAACTACAGGTGCGTGCGTAAGGTCCCCAGACAAATTCGCTGCTTTTCCCCTGCGCAGCCCGTTCGCGCAATAAGCGGAAGCGAGGCGGGCGCTTCTCCACAAAGGCCGTCATCCCTTCGAGCGGCTCCCAGGAAGCATAATGGATTGACAGCCAGTCGCGCGCATGACCAATCGTCTGATGCCAGGCCAGATTCTTCCAGAAGTTGGTTTGCTCCTTGGTGTAGCGCATACATTCCGGAAATTTGTCAATCAACTCTTGTGCCAGGGCGTCCACCGCCTCATCCAGGNNATCCAGGCGCGCAAGGTCGACCCGATAGCCATTCTCTTCTTTCATGGCTGACGCGATCTGTTCTGGCGTCGCGCGCTCGATGAACTCTCCATCTTTTTGGACTGATGGCACCACCTCATTCACAAGGCCCCATTCGAGCGCCTTGTAGGCCGGGATCCGACGGTTGGTCATCAAGATATAACGGGCGCGGCGGTCACCTACGATAATGGGCAGCCACTGGGTTGCGCCACCCGCGGCAACGCTGCCCACGCCGCTTCCGACCTGCCCGATCCAGGCGTGCTCGGCGATAATCGCAAGATCACAGGCCATCTGCGACTCATTGCCACCGCCGACCGCCATACCATTTAAACGGGCAATGACCGGCTTGCCCATATTCACAATGCTCTCAATGTAGCCTCCAAAAAGCCGCATGTACTTCCAATAATCATGCGGCGACCGGGTATAGCGCGCCTGGTATTCCTTCACATCGCCCCCGGTGCAGAAGGCGTGATGGCCCGCGCCTGTATACACAACGACAGCCACCTCGTCGTCAAAACTGGCCTGCCGGAAGGCCGTAGTCAGCTCCTCCAGGCAGTTGGTGCTATAGGCATTGTAGGCGTACGGCCGATTGATGGTGACCTTAGCCACCCAGTCCTTTTTTTGATAACTGATTTCCTTGAAATCAGTTTTTTGATCTGTGAGAACGTCCACGTTTCTCTCCCGCAGTCACTGGTGTAAATCGATGGCAATCACGAAAAGCTCTTAGATTCTCAGCCCCTTAATCCGTTTGTACCTGAGCGAGCGACGCGCGCGGTCATTCCCGGCCACGGCCCGCTAACCTGCATCCCCATCCATGCCCATCACTGAGTCAACGAACTTATGGGCGTAATTCCCCAAGAGTTGTCGGTAGTCATCGAGAAGCCGACGCGCCCTGATCCCGATCCATCCGGCGGGCAGCAGTCTGATCGGCAGATTGGGATCCTTGAGCGTGAAAGACTGGAATTCATGGGTCAGCCAGAATCTGCGGATGAAACAGGTTTCCATGTCCAGACTCCGCCCATTCGCTTCCAAGGATCGGGATTCCAGATATTCTTTTTCAAACCGGGCGATAAAGTCTTGGTATTGGGCTTCAAGACCTTTAAGATCCCAACACCGGTGGATGAGCTCTTGAGGGGACGCCGGGCCCATATATAAACCGCTGAACAGGTCAACGTAGCTCTCCACGTCCAGTTCGGCGAAAAAAGGCTTGAGCTCATCCCGGCGGTTGAGCGGGGAAATCCAGGTGCCGGGGGCGAGATGGCCAAAGCCTAGCCAGGTTAGCTGCTTTCTTAAGGTATGGCGACCACGACGTTTCTTTTCGGGCAACGAGTAGACCACGAGATGCCACTGACCATCCCAGTCAGTGACGGGTGGCTCAAAGATCCGCCTTTGACCTCCTTCCAGCAGGGCGCGCCCCCGCGCGCTGATGGTATATTGGCTCAGGCGCCCGTACTTCTGCGGCAAGATCCAGCCCTTACGAGTCATGCGCGAAAGCGTTGAGCGCACTGCTCTTTCGGAAACGCCAAGCAATTCCATCAGGCGCAGCAAACTGCTCGTCCAGATCTTGCCGCCCCGATCCATCACGTAGTCACCAAATAACGTGAAGATCAGAAACTGAGTGCGAACCGGCGGCTGTTCGATCAAATGTATGGCCTGCATCCGGGTTTCAGCTCGTTCGGGTGCCTTCAATTCACTTGCCCTCTTGGTGTCCCGGCTTGCGAGTATATAGGGTGACGAACTGGACATACGTGACCATGGGGCATCCACCGCATTCGGCGCGCATGTTCTCAGGGGTGATTGGCTCAGCGCGGACCTCGTACCCCATTTCTTCGTACAGTTGAATGGCCTCTTCGGCTCTGACCGGGTCTGCGACGAAGCGTTGTTCCCAACCCCGAGCGATCAGCTCGGGATCGGGGCGGAAACCGTATTCATCCTCTTGTGATTCCGCCTCTTCATCCCGTCCCGAGATCCCATCGTATCGATGTGATCGCCCTTGTCCATAAATCGGCAGGGTCCCAAAATCTAGATCTTCCATCGCATGCCAGTCGTTAGGAATGCTGACCCCTAACCGGCTGTCTGTGGTTTGCGAGCCTGCAGGGATTGCAAACGCCGGACCCCCAACACCGCAGCGCCGTACGCCGTCGTATACTGCACCAGATCCCCTTCAGGCACGTTGNNCTTCCAGAAACTCGTGAATGACCTTAACCATCGCCTCAAACCGCAAAATTCCGCCGATCAAGGTGTATTCGGGCTCCATGCGAACCCGTTTCATCAATTGAACGGACCGTCCCACCAACGAGACGATCGAGCCATACATGATGTCCGCCGGCGAGGCGCCGTGTGAGAGGTGATTGATCACCTCGGATTCGGCGAACACCGCACAGACCCCCGAGATCGGCACTGGTTCCTTGGAAGTGGCTGCCAGTGGACCGATCTCCTCGGTCGAGTAACCCATGTACCGGGCCGTTTTTTCTAAGAACGCACCCGTCCCAGCAGCACATTTATCATTAAGTCGGAACGACTTCACCTTGCGATCTCCATCGACGCGGATCGCCTTCATCGTCTGACCCCCGACGTCCAGGACCGTGCGGGTGTTTGGGAACAGATGGGTCACGCCTTGTGCGCTGGCGGTTAGATCTGTCACGTTCACATCCCGGAATGGCACCTGATGGCGGCCAAAACCGGTCGCCACCACGTATTCGATATCCTGCTCGTTGAGATCTGCACGCTTTAAAGCTCGGTCCAGCGCCCGGCGTGCGGCCTCCCCCAACTTGAAGCCGGTAGTGGCCATCTCACGGCCGACGATCTGGTACTCCTCATCGGCGACGACAGCCTTGGTATAGGTAGAGCCCACATCAATTCCCGCTACAAGCATCACGCAGCCTCCCGCGAAGCGCTGGCTGGCCTTCGCTTGGATTGGATATGATCGAGGGCAAACAGAGCCGCGCCCAGAGCACCCATATAATGCGATTCGTCGCTCACATTTAAATTCAGACCCAGCGTTTCTTCCAGCGCGCGT
>JABAOD010018863.1_pt1 | contig 10147 bp, 12 predicted proteins | sample 7062151 | NCBI WGS metagenome assembly JABAOD01 (sample SAMN14538626, study PRJNA623070) | marine sediment metagenome | biome: marine biome [ENVO:00000428]; feature: marine pelagic biome [ENVO:01000023]; material: deep marine sediment [ENVO:00002113] | place: India: Gulf of Khambhat ... | reverse complement strand
GAACGCCGATGTTCTCCCAAGCTATGCCTACGGCCTTCGGCCTCGCAAGCCTCAGCGGCTGGTTCGCCCGATCACGTACGAAAAGAACATACCGCCGCCCAGGGCCCAATCGAGGCCGAAGTCGCCGAGCGTGATGAGCGTCGGCGCGTTGAAGCTGCGCGCCACTGTCGACACCGCAATGGCACCGAGAGCACCGAGCAAGATACCGACGACGGCATTGGAACGCCTCCCGGCGGCAAAAGCGCCGAAGAGGCCGCCGAGACCGCCAACCAGCGCAACACCGATGATTCCGTTGAATGCGCTCGAGGCGAGATCCATGGTCGACCTAGGTGCTCAGAGGAGCGATTCGAGCTCGATGAGGGACGATGGGTGGCGCAACTTGGCGAGCGCTCGCCCCTCGATCTGGCGGACCCGTTCCCTGGTCAGATTGAACATCTTGCCCACCTCGCTCAATGTGCGTCCCTCTGATCCGTCGAGACCGAACCGCATGAGCACGATCTGACGTTCGGTTTCATCGAGAATGTCGAGAGCTCTCACGAGGTGATCGCGGCGCATCACCTCCGCCGTGTGGACGAACGGATCCGGGGTCCGGTCGTCCTCCACGAAGTCCTGCAACTCGGCATCGCCATCGTCCCCGACAGGACGGTCGAGCGAAACCGTATCGGAGGGAACTTCGAGGGCAGCGATCACTCGTTCCGTGTCGAGGCCGCTCGCCTCTGCGATCTCATCGACCGTTGGGGCGCGGCGATTCTCTTCGAGGAGAGCCTGGTGGGTCTCCTGCACCATCCGAACGACGTCGACCATGTGGACTGGCAGCCGGATCGTACGAGCCTGGTTCCCCAAACCACGGGTGATGGCTTGTCGAATCCACCACGTGGCATAGGTCGAGAACTTGAATCCCTTGCGCCAATCGAACTTCTCGACCGCGCGGATCAGCCCGAGGTTGCCCTCCTGAATGAGGTCGAGGAGATCGAGACCGCGTCCCGTGTATCGCTTGGCGATCGAGATGACCAGGCGGAGGTTCGATCGTATGAACTCGGCTTTCGCCTCTTCGCCCTGATGAACCAATCGAAAGAGCTTGGCTCGCTGGACAGGAGTGAACGAGTCGCCCGAGTCGAGCGTGAGCTGCGCTTTGTGGCCTCGCTCCATGGCCCGTGACAGCCGGACCTCGTCTTCTGCGGTCAGGAGCGTGTGGTCTGACACTCGCTCGAGATACAGACCAACCGTGTCCGAAATCGCAATGCTGTCGCCACGTTGTGCGACCAAGGCGAGTCCCCTTCCTTCGCGCCCGGCCGAGCCACGCTATCACCCCTGGGGATACCTGGCAACGAGAAATTGAGTCGAGCGTCCCACTTCGCATGTGCGCTGCCTGACGAAGTACCTGCGATGGAAGGCGGAAGACACCTCCCGGCTTCCGTTGCAGCAATGCTCGGAGCAGTACCGTTTGTTCTGATGGAAACCATCACCGTCCATGACCACGAGCGGACCTGTGAACATGGTTCGCTGTGGCCTCATTGGATCGAGGCCTCGAACGCCAAGTGGTGGCAGAAACCGGAGTGCCTCGGAGGTCACCGGATGACACTTCGCCACGTCAGCGGAGACATGTGGCAGGACATCACCGAGGAACCACCGGAGAACCACTGACGAGCGTTTCGTCGCGGCCGGGCCTCGATGTCTGATGTCTGACGTCCCCGACTGACACCCTTCACAGATCCGCCCCTATCATCCGCCCTGTGCGCACGCTGATCGCCGTGCTCGCTCTTCTCACGTCTTCCTGTGCGGCTGCCGAGGTCGTGGCGGGCCAGCTGCCCGCGCCCATGCCGACGGGAGTGTTCGGGGCGCCTTCGTTCTCGGTGCAGGCGACCGGTCCTGACGGGGAGGTGTTGCAGGAGGCATGGGTCGCAGCCGACGGGATGGAGCACACGACCGAGGTTCCCGTTCTGTGGAACGAGGAAGGCATGAATGTCACGGTGGGTGCTCCCGGCTTCCATGCCGCGGTGATCGAGCTGACCGAGCGCCCGGGCCGGCGGCTCGAAGTGTCGCTCGAGCCTGTGATCATCGAAGGCTTGGTCGTGGGCATGGGAGATCGTCCCCTCGTCGGCGCGCAGGTCACGTTGGGCGACAGGTCTGTGATGTCGGGTCCTGAGGGTCGATTCGTGATCGAACGGGTCGTTCCAGGAGACATCACCATCGAGCGGGCCGGCTATCTCGACGGGACCTTCTCCTTCTCCACGGAGCCGATCGTCGCCCGGATGTCTCCGGCAGTCGGCCGGGGACTCCATGTGGGTGGACCCCAGGCCGGCGATCCCGAACGGTGGCCGCAGCTCCTCGCCCTTGCCGCTGACACGGAGGTCAATCTCCTGGTCGTCGACATCAAAGACGAAACAGGCTCCATCTTCTTCAACACCTCGGTCGATCTCGCGCATGAGGTCGGGGCGGTCGATGTCCGATACGATCCCGCCGACGTGGTAGCCGACATGCATGCCGCCAACCTCTATCTCGTCGGCAGGATCGTCACATTTCAAGATCCCTTGGCCGCACGAGCCAAGCCCGAAATCGCCGTGTGGGACTCCTCGACTGACTCGCCGTTCCGGCGGAGCTACCAGTACTTCCTCGATCCGACCGACGCTGTGGCTCGAGGGTACGCGTTGGATCTGGCGGTCGATGCATGCCAGCAGGGATTCGACGAGATCCAGTTCGACTACGTCCGCTACCCGGATGGTTTTGGCGAGTTCGCAGTGTTCGACGGCGGCAGCGAGCCCAACACGAGGCAAGAAGCGATCCGTACCTTCCTCGTCGAGGCTGGAAGGCTCTTGCATCCACTCGGCTGCGCTGTGGGTGCTGACATCTTTGGTTTCATCACGACAGTGAGTGGTGACGGCGGGATCGGACAGCAGCTCGAGGCACTCGCCGGATCGGTCGACGTCCTCTCTCCGATGCTCTACCCGTCGCACTACGGCCGCGGCTGGTTCGGGTTCGAATCTCCAGTGGCGAATCCGGGGGGTGTTGTGGGGGCAGCCCTCGACGACGGATTGGAGCGGGTAGCCGGCGACGTGATCATCCGTCCCTGGATTCAAGACTTCTCGTACAACACCAACCAGGTGAGGGCACAGATCGATGCCGCATCGGAACGTGAAGTCGGCTGGATGCTCTGGAATGCCCTGTCTGAGTTCACCGAAGACGCTCTCCTGCCTGATGACTGATCAACTCCTCGTCTGCCGGCGGTGCCCTCGCTTGGTGGCTTGGCGCGAACACACCAGCCTCGTCAAGCGGGCCTCGTTTGCGGATGACGAGTACTGGGGCCGTCCTGTGCCTTCGTTCGGTGTCGACCGGCCCGAGATTCTCATCGTCGGGCTTGCCCCCGCCGCTCACGGTGCGAACCGCACCGGGCGCATGTTCACCGGCGATCGGTCGGGAGACTGGCTCTACCGGGCGCTCCACAGGGCTGGTTTGGCGAACAAGCCGGCCTCGACCGACCGGAACGACGGCTTGACCCTGCGGCGCACCCGGATCACTGCGATCGTGCGCTGTGCTCCTCCCCAGAACCGACCGACAGCTGCCGAGCGCGAGCAGTGTCGGTCATGGCTCGAAGTGGATCTGGCCAGCCCGGCCGCAGTAGTGGTGACGCTGGGGCAGATGGCCTTCGATCAGACCCTTCGGGTTCTACGAGATTGGGGTGATCCGGTGCCCCGCCCGAAGCCCAAGTTCGGGCACGGCACCGAGGTGACGGTCGGGTCGAGGACCATTCTGGCCAGCTACCACCCGTCACAGCAGAACACGTTCACCGGACGCCTGACCGAGGTCATGCTCGACGCAGTGTTTGTTCGCGCCGTCGCCCTCGCCAACACGACTTAGCGTGTTTCGTGGGCACGGATACCATGCGGGGACCGTGACGACTCCGACCGCCTTCTTGCCCACCCGATCGCTCTCTGACGGTCCTGACTGGTTGATCCAACGGGTCGACGCCGGCGCGGCTGCCGCCTCGTCCCTCGACCTGCCTGGAGCCGGAGACGAGGCATGGAAGTATCTCGACGTCGATCTCGATCTGTCTGCCTTCTCCGAAGTGGCGTCGGGGTCGGATCCGGAACCGGAAGGTGTCTTTCTGGAGAGCATCGACGAACGCGCCGGCACCATCGCGGTGGTTGACGGGCATCCGGGTCCGGCCGAGGTGGCTGCTGACGGAGCCGTCCTGTCGTCGCTGTCCGAAGCGATGGCTTCACACGAATCGGTGGTCGAGAGCAGCTACCTGACATCGACACCCGCCGACCGAGATCTCTTCTCGGCGTTGCACCACGCGTCGGCGCCCGACGGGGCTTTCCTCCTCGTTCGCGCCGGTTTCTCGGATCAGCGGCCATTCGTGATCGATCTCCAGTCGTCGATGTCGGAGTCGATCAGCTTCCCTCACGTCGTGATCGTCGCCGAGCGGGGCTCCGAGGCCTCGGTGGTCGTCAACACCAGAAGCTCAGGTGGTTCTCGTCTCGTGATTCCTCAGATCGAGACGACCGTCGCTGACGGCGCCAACCTCACCGTGACCAGGGCTCAACATTGGGGGGTGGATACGCTCGAATTCGGGTATCACCGAATCCTGGTGGGCCGGGACGCCACTGTCCGTCTGGGCGATGTCGGGCTGGGCGGGGCGACGTCGCGGCTGGACTTGACCGTGGATCTGGCAGGGCGGGGAGGCTCGTTCGAGATGATGGGCGCCTACTTCGGCGATCGTCGCCAGGTGATGGACTATCGGGTCGTGATCAACCACCGCGCACCCAACACGTCGTCCAACGTCTTCTTGAAGGGGGCCGTCGAGGATGCGGCCGAGTCCGTCTTCTCCGGGCTGCTCAAGATCTTCCCTGATGCTTCGAAGGTGTCGGCCTTCGAGACCAATCGCAACCTCGTCCTGTCGGAGGATGCCAAGGCGCACAGCGTGCCCAACCTCGAGATCCTCTGCGATGACGTGATCTGCGGGCATGGGTCGACCGTCGGTCCGCTGGAGGCCGACCACCTCTACTACCTCCAGTCCCGCGGCCTCCGGCGCGACCGAGCCGAGCGTCTCTTGGTTCGGGGGTTCTTCGAGGAGATCATTCAGGCGATCCCCGCCGGGTTGGCCGGACCGACCCGTGACGCCCTCAATCGCAAGTTCGTCGAGGCTCAAGAGGAGGGGCGGCTGTGAGCTGGGTGGAAGTTGCTCCGCTGGCCGACCTGCCAGATGGCCGCGGGGTGCGGGTGGACATCGGTGAGCATCGGATTGCTCTCTTCCGAATCGACACCACGGTGTACGCAATTGGTGACCGATGCAGCCACGCCGAGGCTTCGCTGGCCGAGGGCGAGGTGTTTGATTCTGCAGTCGAGTGTCCGCGACACGGCTCCGAGTTCGACTTGGAGACGGGAGAACCCGGCTCACTGCCGGCCACCACCCCCGTTCCTCGATTCGAGGTGTGGCTCGACGATGGCGTCGTGTTCGTGGCGGTTGAAGGGGCGAGCACATGAAAGGTCTCGTTGTCGAGAATCTGGTTGCGTCGGTCGAGGACGTCGAAATCCTCAAAGGACTGGATCTCGAGGTCCGAGCGGGAGAGCTCCACGCCGTCATGGGTCCCAACGGCAGCGGCAAGTCCACTCTGTGCCACGTACTGACCGGCAAGGACGACTACACGGTGAGCGGACATGCCTCCGTGCACGGTCACGACGTGCTGTCGCTCGATGTCGACGAGCGAGCTCGGCTCGGTCTCATGCAGTCGTTCCAGTACCCGGTCGAAGTTCCGGGTGTGTCACTGCGGATGTTTCTCGAAGAGGCGGCCGCAGCCGGTGGACGAGAAGCGAGACCGGTCGACGAGCTGGCCGACCAGTTCGGCATGCAGCCCTTTCTCGACCGAGCTGTCAACGACGACCTGTCGGGTGGCGAGAAGAAGAAGTCCGAGATCTACCAGATGGCGGTGCTGCAGCCGTCTGTGGTCCTGCTCGACGAGATCGACAGTGGCCTCGACATCGACGCAGTTCGGCAGGTCGCCGCAGCTGTCAACGAGCTGCGGAATGAAGACACGGCGATCGTGATGATCACCCACTACAACCGCATCCTCGAGTACGTCACTCCTGATCGTGTTCACATCATGATGAATGGACGGATCGTCGAGTCGGGCGGCCCGGAGCTGGCTGATCAGCTCGAGCAAGGCGGATACGAACAGGTTCGAAAACGACTGGGCCTTGCCGATGAGCCCACTTCCGAGGATCGGCCCACTCCGGTGTCGGAGCTGTTCACCGACACTCCATTCGACGTCTGATGCGCCTTTGGGTGCAGTACTGGGGCGACGGCCCCAAGACTGCGCTGCTGGTGCACGGCCTGTCTTCGTCGGCCGCCGGCTGGTGGCGATTGGCGCCGGCGTTGGCGTCACATGGCTATCGCATCACCGCGCCCGACCTCCGTGGCCATGGCAACACCGGCCCGGCTCCGAGCTATCAATTGAAGGACTACGCCGCTGATCTCGTGGAGCTCCCGGGAACATGGGACTGTGTCATCGGGCACTCTCTCGGTGGAGCTGCAGCTGCCATCGCCTCCCAGCAGCTCGGCTGGGCCCGCTCGATGGTTCTGCTCGACCCGGCGCTGTGGGTGGCGGACGATCCAGAAGCGGAAGCCGACATGACCCGGTCGTTTCGTGGACCGCCCACGGCGGCGGCTGTGATGAAACAGAACCCGACGTGGCACCCGGAGGACGCCCGTATCAAGGCGGAAGCGATCCAGCAGACGAGCGTGGAGGTTGCCGTCGCCACCATCCGACAGAACCGTCCTTGGAATGTGGTTCCCATCGTCGCCGGGGTGTCGATCCCGACTCTCATCCTCGGTGCTGATCCGGCCCGGGATGCTCTCGTTCCGAGGGCGCTGGGAGAAGGGCTGGCAGCGATGTCGGATCTCATCGAGTACCAGTGGGTTCGCCATGCTTCTCATTCGCTCCACCGTGACGAGTTCGACGCTGCCTGGTCCGCCCTGTCAGAGTGGCTGTCATGAAGCGTGAGCACAGCTGGCTGATGGAACTCACTGCATTGTCGACGGCCTCGGGCCTCGAGCACCGGCCCATGGAATGGGTCGAGCGGTGGGCGGCTCGGCGGAAGGCCGTGAAGCTTCGCCGTGACGCGGTGGGGAATCTCGTGCTCGAACCGAGCTCGCGTTCCCGCCGGTCCCGGATCTGGTTGACCGCCCATCTCGATCATCCGGCGTTCGTGGCAGGGGACCAAGAGGGCCGAAAGCTCGCTTTCGAGTTTCGCGGTGGCGTGCGCCCCGAGTACTTCGAGGACGCGCGAGTCGACTTCGACGGAGCGCGCGGCACGGTGATCGAGCATGAGTCGGGCAAGGGCGTGGTGCTGCTCGATCGGAGAAGCCCGGTTCCTCAGGGATCCATCGGGCGATGGGCGTTCGATGCTCGTCGACTGGGAGTCAGAGGTGATCTCCTCCATGCGCACGCCTGCGACGATCTCGCCGGGGTGGCTGCCGCCCTTGCTGCGTTCGATCGGCTTCGCCGCATCATGCCCAACGTGGGGGTGTTGCTCACCCGGGGTGAAGAGATGGGGTTTCTGGGAGCGATCGGTGCATGCAAGTCGGGGACGATTCCTGCCGGAACCTCGCTCGTGTGCTTGGAAACCTCCCGTAGTTTCGCCGATTCGCCAATCGGAGCGGGACCGGTCGTTCGGGTCGGAGACGCGTCCAGCGTGTTCGACCCGCAGCTGACTGCCCGCTTCACCCAGACGGCCAGACGCACGCTCGAGGTCCCGTGGCAGCGGAAGCTCATGGCCGGCGGCTCCTGTGAGGCCACTGCATTCGGCGCATACGGCTTCCAGGCGACGTGTCTGTGCCTGCCTCTCGGCAACTACCACAACATGGGTGACCTCGATTCCGTCGAACAGGGCAAGGGTGCGGCCCGCCCTGCACCGGAAGTCATCAGTCTGTCCGACTTCGACGGTCTCGTGACATTGCTGGTCAGCGCACTGCCCGACTTCGACGGCGAACCGCTGGACTTGGCAGCTCAACTCGACGGGATCTACGAAGAGGGGCGGTCGGTGCTCTGATCGAAAGCCCACCTGGCGCCATCGCCCGTGTCTTGGACGATCACTCCGGCCTCGGTCAATCGATCACGAATGGCATCGGCCTCGTCGTAGCGCCCCACTTCTCGGAGGTCGCCCCTGAGTTCGAGGAGGATGTCGACGAACGGCGCCACCGTCTCCCGGTCGTCGTTGCTCCCTCGGGAAGCTCGATGAGCCAGCGCCACGGCCGCCCGCTCACCGGCGCCCGGTCCGGTCGCCGCAACGATTGCGGTGAGCAGTTGATCGACTTCCGCGTCGGGAACAGCAGGTTCTTCGACTGGTCGGGAGGCCGCTGCCTCGAGTGAATCGAGCCGATGCGAGCCGGTGCCGAGAGTGCGATGCTCCTCGCCGATCAGATGGAGTGAACCTCGACCGGTGACCTCAACGGTCGAGGCTGCGAAGTCGAACGCTGCCGCGGTGTGTTCATCGATCCCGACGACGACATGCGGTGGGAGATCGTGCCTGAGGCGGTCAAACCTCCGCGCGCCGATGTAGCAGTGGGAGGTGTCATGGGTGCCGCCTTCGCGATTGTCGAAGTGTGGCACCACGACGGTCGGCAGATCATTCAACCGGAAGGAGTCGAGCCCGTCATGCCAGAACGGGTCGGCCCCCACCTTGTAGATCTCATAGACCGGAATAGCCCAGCTCCCCAGGGTGCAGGCGGCCGCTGAGGCAAAGGTCAACGATCGCGTTGCGGCGGCGGATCGGATGGCGCCGGCCATGTCGCTCTCCTTCCACACTCGGAGTGCGTAAGAGGGGCTCCCCGGCCCGGAGAACAGGACATCAGCACGGTCGATCGCAGCTCGAGCGCGGGCGGCCACTGCCCCGGAATCCGATTGGCGCAACGATGCCACAGTTGGGCTGACGACCAGAGATGTCTCGAAGAAGTCGATGAGTTTCGTGGTGAGCTCGTCGGCGTTCTCCTGGAAGCCGTAGGGGGAGTCGAGAATCACCAGCGAGGGATTCTCGTATTCCGTGAGAGCCGCCCTGTGAACGCGAACCAACCCCGGCGCCAGCTCACCGGAGCCCATGATCGTCAGTCGCCCCATCGAGTGCTCCGTTCGATCAGCAACTCGGCGATTCGGTCGGGTTGTTCGACATGGAGGTCGTGATCACCCGGGACAGCAATGATCTCGGTGGCGGCCATTGTGATGTGCTCGGCGCTCGGGGAAGCCGAGATGATCGTGGATGGTTGCTCGAGCGCTGTATACAGCGGTCCCGGATCATGGTCCCACAGGCTGCGGACGATCTGCATGTGGTGGGGGATGGGCAGAGCTCGTTCCAAGAAACCGTTCGTCTCCCTGAAGTTGCCGAGAGTTGCGTCGACCCCCTCGTCGGACCAGGTGGGATGGGCATCGCTGATGTAGCCACGCATCACACCCGGTGACAACGGTGGGATGTCGGCAGGCCGCAGGGCTGCCTGACACATCTCCCAGTTCGGAAACATCGAGCGGAGGGCGACATAGGCCCCGTCGACACTGACGACCGCACGGATTCGCTCGGGATGTCGGACGGCGGTCTCGAGGACCACACTGGCTCCCCAGGACTGGCCTGCGGCCAGCACGCGATCGGCTCCGGCTGCATCGAGCACTCGGACCAGGTCAGCGGCCAGCACCTCCCAGTCGTAGCCATCATTCGAGACCGGCGATCTCCCGTGGGACCGCTGATCGACGGTGATGACTGAGAGGCCGGCGGCTGCCAGCTGCTCAGCGACTTGCCACCATGTCTTGGCGTTGGATGACAGCCCATGAACCAGAAGCACCCACTGGTCGCCGGCAGCGGCGAGATCGAACACGATCTCGCCCCCGGTCGAGCTCCTGATGGTCCGAGTCTCCATGTCCGACCACCGTACAACCTGGCAGNNCGATGGCCCCACCGACGGCGGCACGGCTCGGGGCATCTAGATTTGGCGTGACGACAGGAGGAGCCAGTGGAGCACCGAACAGAACGAGACTCGATGGGCGAGGTTCGCGTGCCCGCCGACGCCTATTACGGAGCGTCGACCCAGCGGGCGGTCGACAACTTCCCGATCTCCAACGCCCGATTCGGCCGTCGCTTCATCTGGGCGCTGGGTCTCATCAAG
>JABAOD010011150.1_pt1 | contig 10156 bp, 10 predicted proteins | sample 7062151 | NCBI WGS metagenome assembly JABAOD01 (sample SAMN14538626, study PRJNA623070) | marine sediment metagenome | biome: marine biome [ENVO:00000428]; feature: marine pelagic biome [ENVO:01000023]; material: deep marine sediment [ENVO:00002113] | place: India: Gulf of Khambhat ... | reverse complement strand
CACTACGGCTTCATGCGGGGCGACAGCGTGATCAAGTTCAGCGCCCACGTGCTGCTCGAAGCGGCCGCCCAGTGCGGGGATACCGATGTCTTCGTCGGACATGTGGGCGGCGACGATTTCGTAGCGGTGGTCCACCCCGATCACGTCGAGGAGTTCTGCAAGGCGGTCGTGACGATCTACGACGACGGCATCCTCGACTTCTACGACACCGCCGACGCCCTCCAGGGCTACATCGAGGTCACCGACCGTCGCGGGGAGCGTCACGCGTTCCCGGTGTCGTCGATCTCGCTGGGGGTAGCCACCAACACTCATCGCAAGATCACCAGCGAGTGGGAAGCATCGGCGATCGCCTCGGAGATGAAGGAGTACGCCAAGCGCCAGGCCGGCTCCTCCTACCAGATCGATCGCCGGACCGCCGGCTGATCTCACCCCCTGCCCGACGACTACACTGGCTCCCAGCCCACCTTCGGGGCAGGGTGCAATTCCCGACCGGCGGTGAAAGCCCGCGACCCCTTTGGGTGGACCCGGTGCAACTCCGGGGCCGACGGTGACAGTCCGGATGGGAGAAGGAGGGCCGCTCGTCCGCGCGCGCGGTCCCAAACTCACCTCGGAGGCGCAGCGTGGAGAGATTGATGCGGAGAGCACTCGACCTTACGGTCGGTACGCGACCGCACCCCAATCCAGCCGTCGGGGCGTTGGTGCTCTCGCCGGGAGGCGAAGTACTGGCCGAGGCGGCCCACCTCGGTCCCGGCCATACCCACGCCGAAGCGCTCGCCGTTGGGCTGGCGGGGGAGGGGGCCCGCCACGGAACCGTGGTCGTCACCCTCGAGCCGTGCGTCCATCAGGGACGCACCCCACCGTGTACCCGTGTCCTGATAGAGGCCGGGGTAGCCCGAGTCGTCGTCGGCGCCGTGGATCCGGATGCCCGGGTATCGGGACGAGGGATCGCGGCGCTCCGGGACGCCGGCATCGAGGTGGAGGCGGGTGTGCTGGCCGACCATATCGAGGCCGGTGATCCGGGCTACTTCCACCATCGCCGCACCGGACGTCCCCGCGTGACCTGGAAGGCCGCACTCACGCTGGACGGTCAGGCGGCGGCCGACGACGGCACCTCCCAATGGATCACCTCGCCCCAGGCCCGCGAGGATGCTCATCGGCTCCGGGCTGCCGCCGATGCAGTGCTGGTCGGGGCCGGTACCGTTCTCGCCGACGATCCCCGGCTCTCCGTGCGTCTTCCCGGCTACGACGGACTGCAACCGCCGGCAGTCGTGGTGGCCGGTCGACGTCCGCTGCCTCCCGATGCCGCGATCTTTGCCCGCAAGACGATCGTCTACTCCCCGCTCCCCATCGAGGTCCCGGCCGAGGTGGTGGTGCTGCCGGGCAACGGCGGCGTTGACCTGGCGGGCATGCTGTCCGATCTCGCCGAGCGCGGTCACCTGGACCTCTTGCTGGAAGGAGGCCCGACGTTGGCGGCCGCCCTGCTGAAACGGCGACTAGTCGACCGGGGCGTCTTCTACTACGGGCCGCTGGTGGCCGGAGGGCAGGGTCGGGGGGCCCTGACGGGAGCCTTCGTCACGCTGGGCGATGCCCGCCCGGTGTCGTTCGCCGACTTTCGGGCGGTGGGGCCCGACCTCAGGGTGGAGTTCACGTTGGGAGAGAGAAGCTGATGTTCAGCGGCATCGTCTCCGAGCTCGGTGAGATCATCGCCGTGGAACCGTCCGATGGTGGCCGCCGCCTGACCATCGCCGCCGAAGACACGCTGGACGGCATGAGCCCGGGCCGTTCTGTGGCCGTCAACGGAGTGTGCCTCACGGTGACCTGGCGGGACGGCGCCGCCTTCTCGGTCGAAGCCGTGGCAGAGACCCTGGCCCGCTCCAACCTGGGCCACCTGGTGAAAGGCGACCGCGTCGACCTGGAACGCCCGGTGTCGGCCGATGGACGGTTCGATGGACACATCACCCAGGGCCATGTCGACGGAGTAGGCCGGGTGGCCGGCATCTCCCGGGAGGGAAACGCGGTCCGAATGCGGGTCGCAACGCCGCCCGACCTCCTCCGCTATGTCGTTGAGAAGGGCTCGATTGCTGTAGACGGGGTGAGCCTCACGGTCTCCGCGGTCGACACGGAAAGCTTCGAGGTGGTCCTCATTCCGCACACGCTCGACGTCACGGTGCTGGGGGAGCGCCGTCCGGGCGATTTGGTCAACCTCGAGGTGGACATCCTGGCGAAGTACGTGGAGCGTTTGATGGAGAGCGGGCGATGAACCGAACCGCCGTGAAAGAGGCCGTAGCGCAGATCGGTCGCGGTGGGTTCGTGATCGTGGTCGACGACGTCGACAGGGAGAACGAGGGCGACTTGGTCATCGCTGCCGAGAAGGTCACTCCCGAGGCCATTGCCTTCATGGTCCGCTACACCAGCGGCCTCATCTGCGTACCCACCGCCGGGCACCGGCTCGACGAACTAGAGCTACCCCTCATGGTGTCCGATCCAACCGACACCCACGACACCGCGTTCACGATATCGGTGGACTACCGGCATGGGACGACCACCGGGATCTCTGCTGCCGACCGAGCGGCCACGATTCGGGCCCTGGCCGACTCGTCCGTCCGTCCCGGCGATCTCGCTCGTCCCGGGCACGTATTTCCGCTGCGGTATTGCGAGGGGGGCGTTCTGAAGCGGCCGGGGCACACAGAGGCGGCCGTGGATCTGGCCCGCCTCGCCGGCCTCAACCCGGTGGGCGCCGTGTGCGAGGTGGTGACCGATGAGGGCACGATGGCCCGGGGCATCGAGTTGGAGCGATTCGCCAAAGAACACGAGTTGCCGATGATCAGCATTTCCGATCTCATCGAGTACCGATTGTGGGCCGAGGGCGGTGCCCGGCCCACCCCGGCCGCCCGACCGCCCGCCGTGGAGCGACACGCCGAATCACGTCTTCCCACCCGCCACGGCGACTTCCGCATCATTGGCTACACGTCCAAGGGAAGTGAGATAGTGGTCCTGGTGAAGGGGGAGGTGGCCGGGCGAGAGGGAGTCCTGGTCCGCCTCCACTCGGAGTGCGTCACCGGTGACGTGCTGGGGAGTCTTCGCTGCGACTGCGGTTACCAGCTGGACGAGGCGATGCGCACGATCGCGGACCACGGCCGGGGGATCGTCGTCTACTTCCGGGGCCACGAAGGCCGTGGAATCGGACTCATGCCCAAACTGGCAGCCTACGCCCTCCAGGACGAGGGCTGGGACACGGTCGAGGCCAACGAGGAGCTCGGTTTGCCGGCCGACGGGCGCGACTATCGAGCGGCGGCCGCCATTCTCTCCGATCTCGGGGTGGAGACCATTCGGCTGATGACCAACAACCCCGACAAGCAGACCGGGCTCGAGGCAGGTGGGATCCGCGTGATCGAAAGGATCTCCCTGCAGGCCGCACCTACCGACGAGAACTCGGCCTATCTGGCCGCCAAGGCCGACAAGCTGGGCCACATCATCGACCTGGAGAGCCATGGGAGGGCGTGAGCTGGGCGGCGAGCTCGACGCTGCCGGCCTGCGCATCGCCGTTGCGGCTGCCGAGTACAACCCCAAGATCACTTCCGGATTGCTCGACGGCGCCCTGGACGTGCTGCGGCGGGCCGGATGCCGCGACGTCACGGTGGTACGCACCCCCGGATCCTTCGAGCTACCGCTCATCGTCCGGCGCCTGGCCGAAAGCGGCTTCGATGGGATCGTGGCCCTTGGCGCCGTGATCGAAGGCGAAACCGATCACTATCAGCACATCGCCCGGGAAGCAGCCGCCGGGCTGATGCGGGCCACTCTCGAAACCGGTGTACCGGTCGGCTTCGGGGTGCTCACCGTCAGCGATTCGAGGCACGCCGTGGAGCGTTCGCGCCCGGGACCCGGGAACAAGGGGGCCGAGGCGGCCGAGGCAGTCGTGCGCAGCGTCCGGGTGTTGCAGAGCCTCGACCGTTGACAGTCCAGGGCCGCTCCGTATACTTCCCGCCACTGAAAGCGGAAGCAGCCGCTTCCCACCCCGCCACCACAGGTGCGTCGCGGGTCGAGCAGACGGCAGCAAGGCTTTCCTTGCTGCCTTCTTTTCGGCCGATGGGGCATCGGCGGAACGACACCCCATGAGAGGAGAACAGCAATAGCCGAGGCACCGCGCATCAACGACAAGATTCGCGCCAAGGAGCTCCGACTGGTAGCGCCCGACGGCAGCCAGATCGGAATCAAGAACCGCGACGAAGCCCTGTGGTTGGCAGATCAGTTGGGGCTCGATCTGGTGGAGGTAGCGCCCGACGCCAAGCCTCCGGTCGCCCGTCTCATGGACTACGGCAAACACAAATACGAGCAGTCGCTGCGGGAACGGGAGGCCCGCAAGAAGCAGACCCGCACGGTCATCAAGGAAGTCAAGTTCCGGCCCAAGATCGATGACCACGACTTCGCGGTGAAGCGGCGGAGAATCGAGATGTTCCTCGATGAGGGCGACAAGGTGAAGGTGACGATGATGTTTCGGGGCCGCGAGGTGACCCATCCCGAACTGGGCCGCGCCCTACTGGAACGCCTGGCCCGGGAGGTCGAAGACTACGGGGAGGTCGAGCTGACGCCCAAACTCGAGGGCCGCAACATGACGATGTTGCTGATCCCCAACCGCAAGCGGCGGTCTCGGGCCAAGAGGCAGCAGGCTGCGACCGAAGCCGCATCCGCGACCGACGACTAGGGGTCCCCCACATGCCCAAGATGAAATCCCACAAAGGAGCGGCCAAGCGCTTCAAGACCACCGGCTCCGGCCGCATTCGTCGTCGCAAGGCCTTTCGGGGCCACAACCGCCACAAGAAGAGCGCGGCGCGCTGGCGGCGCGAGCAGGGAGACATGGACGTCAGCCGCGGCGACCGCAAGCGGGTGCGGCGCATGCTGGGGGGTTGAGGAGACCGAGATGGCGAGGGTGAAGCGGGCAGTACCCGCCAAGAAGAAGAGGCAGAAGGTCCTCGACCGGGCCAAGGGCTACAAGGGAGCCCGCAGCCGCCGTTACCGGGCTGCCCGCGAGCAAGTCCTGGGAGCCATGGACGACGCCTACCGCGACCGTCGGGCCCGCAAAGGCGAGTTTCGCCGGCTGTGGATCACCCGTATCAATGCGGCGGCCCGCTCGCACGGCACGACCTACTCCCGCCTGATGGCCGGCCTGAAGGCCGCCCAAGTCGAGGTAGACCGCAAGATGCTCGCCGATATGGCCGTCAATGATCCCAAGGCCTTCGGCGAGCTGGTGAAGACCGCCGCCAAGGCAGTCGGGGACTGACGGTACCCATCCCTCGAACCGTCATCCGTTCGCCGCGCAATCGCCGCGTATTGGCGGCGGCCAAACTGCATCAGCGTCGCCATAGGGCCGCGGCAGGGCGGTCACTCCTCGAAGGGCCTCACCTTCTCGAGTCCGCCCTGGATCGTGTGGCCATCGACGTCGTCTTCGTTGCCGAGAGTGACGCCGAAGGCAGGGATCTGAGCGAGCGCTCCGGCGCCGAGGTCGTGACTGTCACGCCGGCCGTGCTGGACCGCTTGTCCGGCACTGAAAATCCCCGGGGGCCGATAGCGGTGTTCACTCCGCCCCGGCACCGGCTGTCGGATATGGGGAGCCGTGTGCTGGTGATGTGGGGGGTGGGCGACCCGGGTAATGCCGGGACCCTCATTCGGAGCGCCGCCGCTTTCGGCTTCGAAGTGGCAGCAGCATTGGGCACGACCGATCTGTGGGCTCCCAAGGTGCTGCGGGCCGGCGCGGGTGCGCATTTCCACACCGTCGTGGTCGAAGCGAGCGATCTCGCGGTCGCCGACCTACGTGGCCTCGCCCTGTTCACGGTGGCCGCCGTGCCGTCCGGAGGGAGACCGCTCCGGGAACTGGCGGTGGGGGAGCGACCGGTAGCCGTATTGGTGGGTGACGAAGCGCACGGGCTCCCGGAGAAGGTGGCCGCGGACGCCGACGAGCGGGTGACCGTTGAGATGGTCGGCCCGATCGAGAGCCTCAACGCAGCGGTGGCCGGCTCGATCGCCCTCCACCATCTCTCCCTTCCGTGAGCCGGCCGTTGTTGCCACTGCCCGAAGCCTCCGATATCGTGACCTCCGTGCTGCTCCTCGATTCCTCCGCCTTCGCCTCCACCGGGCCGGGCGCCCCGGTCGAGGGAGCGCGCTGAGCGATCCCGAGGATCGAGGACCCGAGGCCCGGAGCCACCCGCTCCGGGCCCCTTTGATGGCATGGACATTCGAGAACATCTGATCAAGCTCCGCTCCGGAGCCGAGGCCGAGATCGCCTCGGCATCCACTCTGAAGGAGCTCGACGCGCTCGAAGCGGCCATGGTGGGACGCAAATCGATGTTGGCCGAGGCGCGGCGCGCTCTGGGAGGAGCACCATCGGATGAGCGACGAGAACTAGGAGCGCTGATAAACGAGGTATCGAGTCTCCTCGGCGGCCTCATCGCCGAAAGGCGTCGGGTGCTTCAACAGCTTGCCGTGGCCGAAGAATTGGCGGCCGATCGCCTGGACGTAACCCTTCCGGGACGAACGCCGCCGCGGGGCACTCATCACCTGATCACCGAGACGCTCGAGGAGATCGTGGACATCTTCGTCGCCCTCGGTTACACGGTGGCGACGGGGCCGGAAGTCGAGACCGCCTGGCACAACTTCACGGCCCTCAACATGCCGCCCACCCATCCGGCCCGCCTGGAATGGGACACGCTCTACGTCGATTACGGGGCCGAGAGCGAAGAGGTGCTGCTGCGCACCCACACCTCGCCCATGCAGGCCCGCTACATGATCGATCACGATCCGCCCGTCTACCTCGTCGTTCCGGGAAGGGTGTTCCGACGCGACACGATCGACGCCACCCACTACCCGATGTTCCACCAGATGGAGGGGTTGGCCGTCGACGAGAACATCACGTTTGCCGATCTCAAGGGAACCCTGGCGTACTTTGCCCGGCAGTTCTTCGGAGCGCGTCATCGGGTCAAGTTCTATCCCAGCTACTTCCCGTTCACAGAGCCGTCCGCCGAGATGTTCGTGTCCTGTTTCTCGTGCGATGGCTCGGGGTGTCGCGTCTGTGGACACAACGGATGGATCGAAATTCTCGGCTGCGGCATGGTCCACCCGGCAGTCTTCGAGGCGGTCGGCTACGACCCGGACCGGGTGACCGGTTTTGCCTTCGGCATGGGGGCCGATCGGCTCGCCCAGGTCCGCCATGGGGTCCGTGACATCCGCCAGTTCTTCGAAGCCGATCTGCGGGTTTTGAGGCAATTCCGATGAGGACCACCTTGCGCTGGCTACGAGAGTTCGCCGACGTGCCCATCGACGATGCCGATGAGCTGGCCGACGTGCTCGGCTCTCTGGGTTTCGAGGTAGAAGGCGCCCAAGAGCTCCGAGCCCCCTTCTCCGGGGTGCTGGTAGCGAGGGTTACCGGGATCCGGCCTCATCCCGATGCCGATCGGATCAGGCTGGCCACCGTCGACCACGGGACCGGATCGGTCGAAGTCGTGTGTGGAGCGTGGAACTTCGACGAGGGAGCGATAGTGCCGTTTTCTCCGCCGGGAGCCACTCTCCGGGGCCCGGACGGTGAGCCGTTCGTGGTGGAGCGGCGGGCAATTCGCGGGTTCGAGTCGCCCGGGATGATCTGCAGCCTGCGAGAGCTGGGCTTGGGCGAGGATCACGCCGGGATCTTGGTGCTCCCAGACGCCCCGCCCGTGGGCACCGACTTCGCATCGACGCTCCCGTACCCGGACCTGATGCTCGACGTCGACGTGGGACCCAACCGCCCCGACGTCATGTCCACTCTGGGTCTGGCTCGCGAGCTGGCCGCCTACTACGGCCTGCCGCTCCGTGAGCCGGAAATCACGTTGGCCGAGGATGGGCCGCCGGCCACCGTATCGGTGAGGATCGAAGATCCGGACGGCTGCCCCCGTTTCACGGCCCGCGAGGTTCGCAACGTGTCGGTGGGCCCATCGCCGTTGTGGATGCGGATTCGCCTGGAAGCCTGTGGAGTACGCGCCATCAGCAACGTCGTCGATATCAGCAACTACGTGATGCTCGAACTGGGGCATCCGAATCACGTGTTCGACAAGGACCTGCTCGGCGATGAGATCGTGGTTCGTCGGGCTCGCGATGACGAAACGATCCGAACGCTGGACGGCGTGGAGCGATCACTTCATCGCGATGACATCGTCGTCGCCGATGCCGAGCGACCCGTTGGAATCGGCGGGGTCATGGGCGGTGGCGAGAGCGAGGTGGGGAAAACCACCAAGAACGTGGTGATCGAGGCGGCCTATTTCCATCCCCCCAGCGTGCTGCTCACCGCCAAGCGACATGGCCTCCACACCGAGGCCTCATCCCGTTTTCAGAGGGGTATGGATCCCAACGGCGCCGAGCGGGCCAACCGACGAGTGGCCCAACTGCTCGCCGAGCACGCCGCCGGGATCCCGGCCCCGGGAGCAGTCGACGCCTATCCGAGGGTCATCGAACCCCGCACCGTCGAACTGGCCCTGTCTGAAGTGACCCGGGTGATGGGCAAGACCATTGAGGCCGAAGTGGCGAAGGACCTGCTCACTCGACTCGGTTTCGAGGTGGAGGGTGACGATCCGCTGATGGTGACATCCCCGACCCGCAGGCCCGACGTGGGTCGACCGGTCGACTTGATCGAAGAGGTGGCCCGCCTCCACGGCTACGAGAACTTCCCCGATCGCATAGCGGTCGGAACGGGCGGAGGACTCCCCACTTCGGAGAAGCGGCTCCGTGAGCTGCGCCGAGTCATGGTGGGTGCCGGCTACTTCGAAGCGATCATGCTGTCGTTCCTCGGTCAGGAAGATCTCGATCGGCTGGGCCTCGCAGATGACGACCCGCGTCGGGACGGGATCGAGTTGACCAATCCGCTCCGCGAGGAGGAAGGCGTATTGCGCACCACGCTGCTCCCCGGTCTGCTGCGGGCCGCAGCCAACAATGCCGCTCGGGGCGTGCGCGACGTGGCACTGTTCGAAACCGCAAGAGTCTTCCTCGACGATCCGGCCGCCGAGATCCCGGCTCAACCCGAGATGCTGACCTGGGTTGCGGCGGGGCGCGGCTACCACTGGCATGGTGAGGGCCGGTCGATCGACGTCTTCGACGCCACGGGCGTTTGGAGCCTCCTGCGGGCGGCAATGCGTCTCGACGAGGCCGCGCTCCGCCCCACATCGCATCCACCCTTCCATCCCGAGCGGAGCGCCGAAGTGGTTTGGGACGACGAGGTGATCGGTGCCGTGGGGGAGATCCACCCCACGGTGGCGGCCGCCTTCGGCCTCCGGGGACGGGTGGCCGGGGGAGAGCTACGGCTCGACCGCGTCCTCGTCACCCCGCCGGCGTGGAGTTTCTCGGCCCCCAGCATCTACCCCCCGGTGTTCATCGATCTCGCCTTCGAGCTCGAAGTCGGTGTGCCGGCGGCCGACCTGCTCGAGGTGACCACCGACGCCGCCGGTCCCCTCCTCGAGCAGGCCGAGGTATTCGACGTGTTCGAAGGAGAACCGCTCGAGCAGGGACGCAAGAGCATTGCACTTCGCCTGACGCTTCGGGCACCGGATCGAACGCTCACCGACGACGAGGCGGCCCTGGTGCGGGAGTCCATCGAAGCGGCCGTGACCGATCGGCTGGGCGGAATGCTGAGAACGGCGTGAAGGACTTTCTCAGCGTCACCGACCTGACACCGGGCGAGCTGGCGGAGGTTTTGGCAAGGGCGGCGCGGGTGAAGCGGGAACCGGAATCAGTCGCCGGCTCCCTTCGGGGGGTGCGGATCGGGCTCTTCTTCGAAAAACCCTCGACCCGCACTCGGATCTCCACCGAAGTCGGGGCCGCCGAGCTCGGAGCAGTACCGATCGTTCTCAAGGCGGACGAGATCGGCCTCGGCAAGCGGGAGTCGGTCGCCGATGTGGCCCGGGTCTTCGATCGCTACCTCGACGTTCTGGCATTCCGGGTCTTCGATCATCAGGATCTGGTGACGACGGCCGCCTATGCGAACGCGGGGGTGATCAACCTGCTCTCAGACCGTGAACATCCATGCCAGTCGCTCGCCGATCTGCAGACCGTGGCCGAGCACCGGTCCCTTCCCGGCACCGTGCTGGCGTACGTGGGCGATGGCAACAACGTGTGCCACTCATTGATGCTGGCAGCGGCCTCC
>JABAOD010026508.1_pt1 | contig 10167 bp, 5 predicted proteins | sample 7062151 | NCBI WGS metagenome assembly JABAOD01 (sample SAMN14538626, study PRJNA623070) | marine sediment metagenome | biome: marine biome [ENVO:00000428]; feature: marine pelagic biome [ENVO:01000023]; material: deep marine sediment [ENVO:00002113] | place: India: Gulf of Khambhat ... | reverse complement strand
GATGCGGCGCTGGGCGCTCACCAGCTGACGGTCCGCCCCTCGCTCGCCTGCTACCACGATGGCGAGCGCCCGGAGATCAACGTGACGCTGAAGTCACCGGGCTCGCACAGATCCGTGAGTCTTCCCTGTCGCATCGAAGTCTTCGACGAGGGCGACCGGCGCATCACGACAGCGACGTTCGAGCTGAGCGCCGACGGTCGGACGGCCGCGGGCCGGGCCACGCTCGAGACGCCGCCGGGCGTGCGGCTCAGACCGGGGCTGTATCGAGTCGAGGCGGCGGTTTCGTCTGGAAGCCCTGCCGGCGAGGGCGACGATGATTCCGCCGGGGACGGAGGCGCTGCCTCGTCCACCTGGACGTTACACGCGAGTACCGGCTTCTGGGTTCACGACGCCGAGCTGCTCGCCGGTGCCCGCCCCTTCGGCACGGACGGGCACCAGTTGCGGCGCGACGGCCAGCCTTATGTCGTGACCGGTACATCGTACATGGCCTCCGACGTACACCGCCGGTTCCTGCTCGAGCCCAACCCACGGACGTGGGATCTCGACTTCGCCGAGATGCGACGCGCCGGCATCAACATGATCCGCACCGGCATCTGGACCGGCTGGAAACGATACATGCCAGAACCGGGCAAGCTCGACGAGGCGGCGCTCCGGGCGCTGGACGCCTTCCTGCTCACTGCGCGCAAGCACGACATCCCGGTGATCTTCACCTTCTTCGCCTTCCTGCCGGAGAGCTGGGGCGGCGCGAACCCGTATCTCGATCCCGAGGCGGTGAAGGCGCAGAAGGAATTCGTTACGCGAATCGCCCGGCGCTACCGCGCGATGAACGACGTAGTCTGGGACCTGATCAACGAGCCCTCCTTCTGCTCGCCGGAGCGGCTGTGGCTCACGCGGCCCAACTACGACCGACACGAGGTGCGTGCCTGGCGCGCCTGGCTGCGTGAACGTTATTCCGCATCGTCTGACGACGAGCTAGCGTCGAAGCTCGCCGAGCTGTGGAGGACGTTGCCCGAAGAGGCGCTGGACCTGCCGCGGCCGGAAGAGTTCAATGACCGCAACATCTTCGAGGGAGCGCGCCCGCTCAAGGCGATGGATTACCGCCTGTTCGCCAACGACATGTTCGCCCGCTGGGCGCGCGAGCTGGCGGCCGCGCTGCGAGAGGCCGGCAGTTCGCGGCAGCTCGTGACCGTTGGCCAGGACGAGGGCGGGACCTACGAGCGGCCGAGCCCCTGGTTCCACGCGCCGGCCGTGGACTTCACGTCGAACCACACCTGGTGGCTCAACGACGATCTGCTGTGGGACAGCATCGTGACGAAGACGCCGGGCGTGCCGAACCTGATCTCCGAGACCGGCGTGATGTTCTACGAGAAGATCGACGGCAGCGCCTGGCGCACGGAAGAGGAGGCCCGCGATCTGCTCGAGCGCAAGCTGGTCATCGCCCTGGCCACCGACACCGCCGGCTTCATCGAATGGATCTGGAACACCAACCCCTACATGCCGTTGGACAACGAGGCGGCGATCGGCCTGCTACGGGTGGATGGATCGGCCAAGCCGGAGATGGAGGTGGTGCGCGAGGTGGCGGCGTTCGCCGCCCGCTCGCTGCGGGACCTGGGACCGCGGGAGCCCGAGCCGGCGATGATGGTGATCCCGCACTCTCAAATGTTCTCGGTACGCAACCACGCCACCGCGGCGACGCGCCGGGCGGTACGAGCGATGCACTATCATTGTCGGGTGACGATGGGCGCGGTGGGCGAGTATGCCCTCGGCCGGCTGGAAACGGCGCCTAAGCTTCTCGTCGTGCCTTCCCCGCGAATCCTCAGCGAAACGGCCTGGCAGCGGCTGCTTGCCATGACCGAGCGTGGGGCGACGCTGTTGGTCACCGGACCGATCGATTTCGATGAGCACTGGCGGCCGGTCACACGGTTGGAGCGGTTCGGGGTCCAGGCAACGCTTCGCCCCGTGGCTCAAGAAGAGGCGCTGCAGCTCGGCAGCATGACATTACGTCTGAGCTACCGGGGCGAGGCGATGCAGCGGATCGAGGCGGCGTTTCTTCCCGATCGGCCGCACGCCCGGCTGCTGAGCTTTCCGGTCGGGCGCGGCCGGCTCATCTGGTCGCCGCTCCCCGTGGAGCTGGCCGAGGCGGTGGAGCCGACGGTGGCGCTCTATCGTTACGCGCTGGAACAGGCCGGGATCGCGCCCATCTTCGCCCTCGCCGACGACGACCCTGGCCTGCTCGTCTATCCCGCGCGTTTCCGGGAGGCGACGCTCTACGCCATCGTCTCAGAGCGCGGCTCGCCGACCGCGGTGAGGCTGGCCGACCGTGAGAGCGGGCGCGTCCTGGAGTTGACGGCGCCGGCGCAGCGCGGGCTACTGGCCCTGATCAGCCACTCCCCGGCCAGCGGGTACCGCCTGTACCCGAGCCCGAATTAGCCACACGAACGATCCGCACCGGCGTTTGTGACGGCGTCGTAGTCGTTTTCCTCCTAGAGGGGTGCTCTCCTGACGCCGCCCTGGCCTGTTGCCGGGATGGCTGGCGCGTCGTGGCGCAGCCGCCAGTCCGGTGCGCTAGCGCATGTTACGATCCCGAAACCAGACCGAGAGATCTTCCGGGTACCGACCCTCACGCACCAGCTGGCGCAGCCTCTCCGCCACGTAAGTACGATCCTGGGGATGGGTCACGCCGAGCCAGGCGCCGGGCGTGCGGATTACACGCACGCGGATCGCTCCCTCACCGATCAGCTCGTTCACGGCCGTGCTGAGCAGGAACTCGGCTTCCGGGTCGCCTCCGTGCTCGGCGAGAAAGCGTTCGAACTGCCGCCGGAGCAATGGAAACGCCGCGGGCGTCGCCGCCCACAGGTTCATCGAGATCGTTTCATCGCCCGTGAGCGGGAAGCGTTCGCCGCGCAGCGTGACCCCGGCGATGTCGCCGTCCTCGCCGCGGATGTTCTTGACTTCGGTGACCCGCCGAAGAAAGCCGTCTTCGTCCACCTCACAGATGGCGCGCGATACGCCGCCGAACGGGGACAGCGTGTCCTTCAACGCGTAGCCGGCAGTAGCGAACTCCGCCCCCTCCCGACCCGCCGAACTTCGCAGGTACGTGCCCAGCCGCTCGAAGGCGTCAGCCCCGTAGAAGTCGTCGGCGTTCATCGCGACGAACGGCCCGCGGATCTCCGAGGCGGCGCTGAGCACCGCGTGCGCTGTGCCCCACGGCCTCACTCGCTCGGCGGGCACGCTGAACCCGGCGGGCAAATCTTCAAGGGTCTGAAAGACCAGCGACACGTCGACCGACCGGCCGAACCTATGGCCCACGTGCTCGAGGAAGTCGAGCTCGAGCTCACGCCGGATCACCAGCACCACTCGCGCGAACCCCGCCCGGGCCGCGTCGAAGATCGCGTAATCCATCAGCGCTTCGCCGCTCGGCCCTACCGGTTCCAGCTGTTTGATCCCGCCGTAGCGGGTGGCGAGTCCGGCGGCGAGCACGACGAGCGTCGGGTCCATCGGTCGGCGGGGCTCCAAGGTCGGTCAGGGTACGCGGTGGGCTGTTTCCACAAGGTTGCGCACGGCGGGCACGACCATGATCAGCAGCTCGGCCTCGGGGTTGGCCGCGCGGTCGAGAACCTCGATCTGCCGCTCGCGCGCGCCCGGGCTGATGCGCCGCCCGCCCCGCAGCGAAGCCAGGGCCTCCAACCCGACCTCCGCCAGATCGCGCAGGTTCACGGAGAGCGGCTGCGCTTCTTGAAGCATCGGCGCCGTGCGCAGCGTTGGGGTCAGGCGGTCATGGTTGTCGCGCCAGATTCTCAACCACCCGCGGATCTCCGCAGCGCCGGCACGGTGCGCGGGATCGGCGAGCAGCTCCTCCACCAGCCGTGTGAACGCACGCGACACATCGCTCTCGGGCCGGGTCGCATCGACCAGGCGGTTGAGAGGCATCAAGCTCGTGTACTCCCGAGAGCCGGGCCGCTGGTAAAACTTCACCGGCTCCAGCACGTCGGCTAGCGTCTGGAGCGCCGCGATCGGGCCATAGTCGGTGAGCCGCCGAAGCATCGGTTCATAGCTGGAACGGTGCGTCAGTCCGAGCCACTCCAGCCGCCGGCTGGTCACCTCGAGCCGCCGGTACATGTCATCCACATCGGTCACTTCAGCCGGGGACCAGAGCCGTTCGGCGACCGCCGCCGCCCGCGGCCAGATCCGTGAGTCGATCGTCTCCCAAGTGACGAACTCGGCCCACATGCACGCTTCACCGCCCAGCACCCGGGCGCGCTCCTCTGCGGTCAGCCCGGCCGCCGCTTCACCCAGCGGATCGACCCCGTAGTGGAAGGAGGCGGGTCGGATGTGGTCGAGGTAGTAGCCGTTGGAGAGGATGCCCTGATAACCCTGGCGCGCCGACTCGGCCAGCGACTCCTGGCCGCGCCACGACTGGATCACGATATCGTTCGGGAGATCGGGGTGAAAGATCTCATCCCAACCCACCATCTTCTTGCCGTGACCGGCGAGGATTCGTTGAATCCGACGGTTGAAGTAGGCCTGAAGATCGTGGTTGTCCTTCATTCCGTTGCTTCCTCGGAACGCCTGGATGGCTGGATTCTCGTCCCAGTGCTTCCCCGTGACCTCATCGCCGCCGATGTGCAGGTAAGGGTCAGGGAACAGTTCCGCCATCTCGCCGATGAACGTGTCGATGAACTCATAGACCTCGTCGCGCGTCGGGTCCATCGAAGGATCCATGATCCCCCAACGCCGCTCGATCTCATACGGGCCCGGCGCGCTCGCCAGCTCCGGGTGCGAAACGAACCAGCTGGTCGTGTGACCCGGCATGTCGAACTCGGGCACGACGCGAATGCCCCGGTCGCGGGCATACTCGATGATCTCGGCGACCTGTTCCTGGGTGAAGTACTTACCATCGGATCCCAACTGTTGAAGCTCTGGAAAGCGGCGGCTCTCGATGCGGAAGCCCTGGTCCTCGGTGAGGTGCCAGTGCAGGACGTTGAGCTTCACGGCCGCCATGCCGTCGAGGTTGCGTTTAAGAACCTCCGGCGGAATCCAATGACGCGCCACGTCGATCAGCAACCCGCGCCAGGGGAAGCGCGGGCGATCGTCGATCTGGACGACGGGAACGCGAAAACCCTCATCCCCAGTTTCCACCAGCTGTAGAAAAGTCTCGATACCGCGCAGCACTCCGTACGGCGTCGCGGCGCGCAAGCGCGAGGATTCGGGCGTCACCCGCAGCTCGTACGATTCATCTTCCACGGCCGACTGGACTTCGCCCGCCGGGCCCTCGCATTCGATGAGCAGCCGGGCCGGTCCGGCCGCGCCGCTCATCCCCAGGTACATCCCCGTCTGCCGGGATAACCGATCCATCATGCGGGCCACGGCGCGCTCCAGCCGCGGTTCCGAATAACCGACCAGCTCGACCCGGAAGCTCGAGTCGACCGGCAGATAGCCCTCGCCGAAGCCCAGCGAGGCCGGGACCGGCATGAGGCGGTGCCGCCATTCTTCCACCCGCGTCTCCGCAGGCTCGGGCGCTGGCGTGCGCGCTCCGCGCGTAGCACACCCCATGCAAAACAGGAGGGCGAGGGTCATGATCCACGCCAGGGTTGCCGATCCCGCGGCGCCGCGCAGGGAGCTTTCCAGCTGCATAACGATCATCCTTCAGCTCCGTCTTGAAAGAGCTTGGATCCGGGGCTGGGGCTGGGTTGGAGATACCCAAGGAGGCGGTTAGCGGCAAGCCCGCTCACCTGTTCCAACTTGACGCTGACGGTCGAGGCGACTAGCTATATGCCCATAGTAACCACAAAAGTGCGGATCGTGGACTTTCGGGCGCCGGAGTGCTCCCGAGAGGTTGGATTGCGCAGAAATCGAGAGGGCATGAAATGCGAAGGAACGGTCATCGACTCGACCGCCTGCGAGGGCGCGCGTCGGTCATCGCCGCTGTGGTCGCCATCGTGCTGGCGCTCCCCAGCGTCCTGGCGGCTCAGGATGTGCGAGAGACACTGTTTCGCGACACCGACCAGGTGTTAGCGGCGGCGAAAGAGGCTCGGGCGGACGTCCTGGCTCCGAAAAGCTTCAACGAGGGGATGAAGTACTACCGCGAGGCGGAGCGGAATCTGCAGCGGGGTCGCGACCTGAGGGAGATCCGCCGCGATCTGGATCGGGCGATTCAGCACTTCCGCAAGGCCACGGAAGCGACGGCGCTGGCCAACGTCACCCTCAAGGCGGCGCTCGCGGCGCACGACGACGCGGTCGAGGCGGAGGCGGCCAACTACGCCTCGCAAGACTGGGTGAAAGCCCGCGACAAGTTCAGCGAAGCGGCGGGCAAGCTCGAGGACGGAGATATCAACGGCGCGCGCCGGCGCGCGGAAGAAGCCGAACAGCTGTTCCGCACCGCCGAGCTGGCGGCGATCAAGGCGAATTACCTGAACGAGACCTGGCAGCTTCTAGAGTACGCCGACCGGATGAAGGTCGACGATCGCGCGCCCAAGACGCTGAAGCTCGCACAGGCTCTGATCAGTCAGGCCGAGCGCCAGCTCACCGAGAACCGCTATGATAGCGACGAGCCGCGCGCCCTGGCTCAAGAGGCCAAACGTGAAGCGCGGCACGCCGTGTACCTGGCCAGCAAGGTCGAGGAGCTGCGGCGCGCCAGACCGGAGACGCTCGAGGATCACCTGCTGTCGATGGAAGAGCCGATGCGCAGTATCGCGGGAGCGATGGAGCTTGCCGTGACCTTCGAGGAAGGTTTCGAACAGCCGACCGAGAAAATCATCACGCGAGTCCAGGCCTATCAGGACACGATCCAGGCGCTGCGCAGCTCGCTCTCCGGGAGCGAAGAGATGGTCGCGACCCTCGACGCGCGTGTGAAGGAGCTGCAGGAGCAGCTCGGCGGCGTACAGGAAGAGCGCTCGGCTTTGGCACAGCGGATGGAAGCTCAGGCGCGACTTCAGCAGCGCTTCGCCACCGTCGAACTGATGTTCACCCGTGACGAGGCCCGCGTCCTGCGCGAAGGCGACGATGTGATCCTCCGGCTGCACGGCCTCACCTTCCCCGTCGGCCGGTCGACCATCGAGCCCGACTACTTCCCGCTGCTCACGAAAGTCCAGCAGGCGATCCGTACCTTCCCCAACGCTCGGGTCACGATCGAGGGTCACACCGACTCGTTTGGCGGTGACGAGGCGAACCAGACCCTGTCCCAGGAGCGGGCGATCGCCGTTCGCCAGTACCTGCTCGCCAACATGGACTTCGACCCGAGCCGCATCGAAGCGATGGGCTACGGCGAAACGCGCCCCGTCGCCAGCAACGAGACCAAGGAGGGACGAGCGCGGAACCGGCGGATCGACGTCGTGATCCACCCCCAGCTCGACGCTTCCTTCTAGCCGCACGACCGAACGGCTGTGCCGGGCCCGATCCGCGGACGGGCCCGGCCACGCCGGATTCACCCGGCAAGATCCCCTGAGATGCGGCGTGTCGGAGAGACACGGGCTCTGAGTCAAACCCACGCTATTCCAGCGTTCCTGCCGTGCCCCTCAGCCCACACCATCCCGTAGAAACGCCCCTTCCCAGCACCGCCTCCCCTGGCACACGCCATGCCTTTCAGTGGGGCGGCAGGCCCGCGGACTGAACCGGGAGCCGAGCGCGAAGCGGGCCATCGGAAGTCCATGAGCAAGCTCCCGGGGCGGCAACGCAGGAGGCAACAATGCGCCGCACACGATTCACGACGCTGGCTTTAGTGATCTCGGCATCGTTGATAGCCGACGAGGCGCTGGCTCAGTTCCGCCACCACCAGCGGCGACCTCTGGGCGGCCGATATCTCGCCGGGGCGACCCTGAACGTCGGCGTGCCACAGGGCGAGTTCGCCGACTTCGTGGATGCGAGCCCGGGATTGAGCGGCTTTTTCGTCGCGAACTTCGACCGACAGGGCATCTTCGGTTTGCGCCTGGACGGCGGGGCGCTGATCTACGGCAACGAGACCGTTCGTGTTCCTCTGAGTCCGACGATCCGCCGGGTCTTTGTGGACGTCGAGACGGAGAATGAAATTCTCTCCTTCTTCCTCGGGCCGCAGTTGACCGCCCCGCCAGGGCCGATCCGGCCATTCCTGCATGCGGGCGTGGGCCTGTCCTGGTTCGGGACGGTCTCGAGTGTCCGCGGCACCGACTCGTATGGCGATTTTGCCAGAACTGTCAACTTCGACGACCTGACACCGGCCGTGATGGGGGGCGGTGGCATGCTGATAGCGCTCTCCCGCAAGGTCGGCCTCAACCTGTCAGGTCAATACATACATAACGGAAGGGTTAGCTACCTCACTGAGGGTGGTATCGAGGAGCTGCCAAACGGAGACCTGTTGCTCTTCCCGATCGAGAGCAACACCAACCTGTTTCTGGTGCAGTTCGGAGTGGTGTTTTCGTTCTGAGCTCCGACGCGCGGCGGCGGGTGTTCGAGCGGCCCCTCCTGCGGCCGAATCGACACCCGCCCGTCCGCGCAATCCCGCCCCGTCTAAACCGCTCGACGATCGATCAGTTGGTCGCGGGCACGCCTTCCTTCAGATACTTGTCGAACCACTCGATGATGCGCCGCATGAAGTCGAGCTGGTGTGCGCGCTCCACCAGTCCGTGCGGTTCCCGAGGATAGAGCACCAGGCCGCTCGGAACGCCCTTGATTCGCAGGGCCGTGTGAAGTTCGATCGACTGCGCCGGGTGAACGCGCTCGTCGGCCAGCCCGTGCCCGACCAGCGTGGCGGTTCGCGTCTTATTGATGTGAGCGAGTGGTGAGCGATCCCAGGCGAGTCCGGGGTCATCGAACCACCAGGTGTCCCAGTGCACGATCGACATCTCGTAGGGGATGTCGGTGGTACCGGTGAACGAGACCCAGTTGGAGATGCCGGCGTAGGGGATGGCCGCCTTGAAACGCTCGCTGTGCTTGGTCGCCGCCCAGGCAGAGAAGTAACCTCCGTACGAGGTGCCGCTGATGCCCACGCGCTCGGGATCGATCAGGCCCACAGCCGCCAGATGATCGATGCCCGCGATCACGTCGAGGAACTCCTTGCCACCCAGGTCGCGGTGATCGCCCTTGGAGAACGCGACCCCGCGGCCGCCGCTGCCGCGGTAGTTCGGCATCAGGACCGCATAACCGTGGGCGGCGAGCAGCTGCGCCGGGTAGAGCGCCCGGGTAGTCCAGCCGTCGAAGCTGATCCCTTCGGGGCCCCCGTGGGGCAGAATCGCCAGCGGATAGCGCACGCCGGCGACCGCCTTCAGAGGTTGCACCAGCACGCCCTCAATCCGCCAGTCGTCGGCGCCCTCCCACTCGATCGTCTCCTGCTTCGCCAGCTCGACCTGATCCAACCAGGCGTTGTGCCGGGTGATGCGGCTGAGTCGTCGGCTTCTGAGGTTGCCCATGTAGACCTCGGCGGGATGCGTCGCAGTGTTCACCGCCGCCGCGAAGCTTCGGAACTGCGCATCAAAGCTTACGCCATTGAAGATCTCCGGACCTCCACCGACGATCAGCTCGATCCCGCCTCGCTCGGCGGGCAAACGGTACATCGTCGTCTTGGTGCCCTCGGCCGCCGTGAAGTAGAGGGTCCGGGCATCGAGCCAGCCCACTGACTGAGCCGACGCCCGCAGGTTCGGCGTTCGATTCACCGCCGGGCCGCCGGTCGCCGGAACGACGAAGACGCTCTGCGCCAGCGGATCGTTGAGCGAAACGGCACCGATGAACGCCAGCGCCTTTCCATCCGGCGACCACGCCATGTCGCCGAGCTTGCCCTTCGTCTCGGTCAGCCACTGCAGCTCGCCACCCCGCGCCGCGACCGTGTAGATCTTGCGGTACATGTAACCCGCGTCGACGTCGGCGCCCTCGGTGACCTGCAGCGCGAAGCGGCTACCATCCGGCGACCAGACGAAGCTCCGTACTGTGCGGTCCCCCGGCGTGACGGCGCGGCGCTCCCCAGACTCGATCGCTTCGACCCAAAGCCGCACATGGCGAACGTCCTCGCCCGCGACCTGCGCGTCGAATCCGCGTTCCCGACGCTCGGCCGCTTCGCCGGGCTCGGGCTGGCGCGCCGTATACGCGATGCTTCGCCCGTCGGGCGACCAGGCGAAGGCCATCACGCCCTGCGGCGCCCGAGTCAGGGCTCGCGGCGCGCCGCCACCGGCGGGCACCGCATAGACCTGCGTCCGCTCGTCC
>JABAOD010001392.1_pt4 | contig 10172 bp, 11 predicted proteins | sample 7062151 | NCBI WGS metagenome assembly JABAOD01 (sample SAMN14538626, study PRJNA623070) | marine sediment metagenome | biome: marine biome [ENVO:00000428]; feature: marine pelagic biome [ENVO:01000023]; material: deep marine sediment [ENVO:00002113] | place: India: Gulf of Khambhat ... | reverse complement strand
CGTGAGGTCCGGGTAGAGCGAGAAGAGCTGCGACATGTAGCCGATGTGGAGCTTCACCTGCTCGACCTGCGCGACGACGTCGTAGCCGGCCACACGCGCCTGCCCGGCGGTCGGCCGCAGAAGCCCGTTGAGCATCTTGATCGTCGTCGTCTTCCCCGCGCCGTTCGGGCCGAGGAAGCCGAAGATCTCCCCCTCCTCAAGGCCGAGGTCGAGGCTCTCCACGGCCACGACGTCCTTGAACTCCTTGCGGAGGCCTTCCGTTTGGATGACCGGCACTTCCATGTCCGTTCCTCCCTGCGCCGCCTAACGGGGATACCCCCTTAAAACCCACGCCGAGGGTGCCCGGGGCCTACCCGAACATCCGTTGCACTTCTTCGTCCCGTTCGGGTTTGGTGGCGACTTGAATGACGTCGATGGAGACAATCATGTGGAGGGGAATGAGGCGGATGCGCCCCGAGTGCTCCGAGTGGCTCTCGTCCAGCTCGATGCAGATTGCCTGGTCGTGGCCGATGGCGGCGTAGCCTTTGAACACGCCGTGGGTGATCAGGGGCTTCTCCCGGCTCTCGATGGACTTCACCCGGTAACGGGAGCCCACCGTCAGGATGATCTCAGGTTCTTCCGGCGCCATGTCATCGCCTCTTCTTCGCCAACTTCTCCAGGTGTTCGACGGTCTTGCGGTAGTTCTCCATGGCCACCTCCACGTGGGCCTCCACGAAGTTCCAGGCCTTGGCGAGGTTCCCGTACCGGAGGCGGTAGCCCTTGTGGGGGGTGCCAGAGACCTCGACCGACACCTCGTCAAGGAGGTCCATGGCTTTGAGCTTGTTGATGTGCCGGTACACGGTGGGCCTGGAGGTCTTCAGCTTCGTCGCGAGCTCCTCCGCCGTCCACCCGCGCTCCCCCCGCTTCAGGAAGCAGTCCACGAACAGCCGGTAGGGGACGCTCTTCGTCAGCCCCTTCCCGCCGGTCTTCGGGTCGTACCCCTTGGGGATGTAGCCGATGGACTCCAGGAAGGTCGTCGCCACCTCGTTCAGGTCATCCAGGGGCGTCAGGGGGGTGTTGCTCACCACGGACAGTTCGAACCGCATGACCCATCCCGCCCCGTATCCGAGGGGCCGTAGTTAATGCTGTCGTGAGAAAAGGGAAGGGCGGGCGTTCCGAAGTTGTGCGGAACGTCAGTCCTGAGCGACGTCGAGGAGGCCGCCCATGCAGTCCACCTCGAGCCCTTCACCCCGCAGGCGGGCCACGAGGGGGTTCATCCCGACGCTGTCGCTGGCCAGGTGGCCCGTGATGACCAGGTTCTTCCCCTCAGGGTACCGCTCCTTCAGGCGCGCCAGGTGGGCGGGGAGGACGTGGATGTACAGGACGGTGTCCACCCCCGCCTCGTAGAGGGCGCTCGCCACGGGGTAGCCGCCGTTCGTCCCCGCCCCGTGGATCATCGCGAAGCGTCCGAGGGGGGCGTCCTCCGTGCCCATGGCGACCCAGATCGCGGTCTCCGCGATCCGGAACTCCGGCAGCCTCTCCAAACACGCCACGGCGTCGGCGACGGTGGCATCCTCGTCGCAGCCGTCCCGGAGCGTGCGGTCCAGAATCTGGCGGCCCAGCTCATCACAGGGGTTGTGTACGGACATGAAGGGCATCTGGAGCATCCGGGCCACGCTGGGGACGAGGTCATAGTTGCGCGCGTGGGCGGCGGCCACGTGCTCCGCCTTCAGGGCCTCCACGGCCTCCCTGGCAGCTTCCTCGGGCACCTCGTGGGTCTTCATCAGGGTCGCGTGCTTCTCCAGGACGTGCGGGAAGTCGAGGACGGCCCGCCCGCCCGCCGGGTGGTGGGCCAGGGCCAGGTCGTAGCCCAGGTCCTGGGCCATCCGCAGCTCCGCCGTCCCGATGTCGATGCCCGCCATCACCCGTTGCAGGTCCTCCCCCGGGTAGAGTACCCCCGAGTCCACGGGGACCGCCTCCATCCCCGCCAGCTCCAGGGCGACCGCCATGACATCGTCGGTGTTCATGCCGACGCCCACTCCTCCAGGCGCCCCTCGAAGACCGCGCGGGGCGGGAAGCCCAGGGAGGACGCGTAGGTGTTGAACTCCACCACGTCCTTCCCCCGCCCCACGGCGTCGGCCTGGATCTCCGCGATGCGGTTGCCCCCGGTGGCGTAGCAGGGGGCGTAGCCCACCTCCGCCTGGAAGATGACGATCTGGTTGTAGACCAGCTTCCGGGAGAGGCCCGTCTCCTCATGCCCCCAGTGGATGAACTCCGCCAGGGTCTGGGCGCCGGTGTTCACCCGCACGTCCCCGATGGCCCGGAGGTCCCGCAGGACCCGCCATTCCCAGACGACGAACTCCATCTCCCGGAGCCACAGGTCGAAGTCCCCCAGTTCCTTCAGGGTTTGGAGGAGCCCCGCCTCGCCTCCGACGGGGAGAGGTCCGTCCGGGCCACGAGGTCCCGCATGAGGAGCATGGCCTCCTTCTCCCGGTGGAACGAGATGCCGTCGCTGATGGGCAGGGACAGGTTCGTCTTCAGGAGCTCCACCATCGTGGGCCGCGCCCCGAAGGCGGTGGCGGAGTTGGAGTAGTTCACGCAGTGGCCGTACTCCTCGTGAACCAGCACCTGGAAGAGGTCGGGGGACGCCGTGGGCGGGGACCGCTTCTCGTCCGTCGTGGTGAAGAAGATGTTGAAGGGGTGGTCCGTGAACGCGTGGAAGGTGCTCATGGCGGCGGTGGGGATGAAGTTGAGGAGGTAGGCGGGGGTCTCCACGAGGCGGGTCTCGTAGTTGGGGGTGATGCGGACCAAGTTCTCCTCCATGACCCGCTGCAAGTCGTTCCGGAGGCGGGCGACGAACTCCAAAACCCGGGCCTTCGGCACCTCCCGCCGCTTCGCTATCTCCGCCGCCACCGTCTCCGGGTAGGGGTCGCAGTCGTAGGCCTCCGCCACGTCCCGCGTCGCGTCCATCAGGGCCGCCAGATCCTCCTCAAGCCAGCCCCGCCCCTTCCGCTCGATTTCCTCCGGGGTCTCGTAGAACCCGTAGCGGTCCCGGAGGAGGTCCGGGTACACGTCCGCCCGCCCCAGGTCCCCGCCCTCCGCCTCGAAGATCGGGAAGACCTCGGCGAAGTCGCCTTCCGTGACGCCCTCCACGGCGAAGGGGCGCTTGTAGTCCTCGATGGCCCGTAGCAGGCCGTCCATCTTGGCGGCCAGCGGCGGGTTCCGGCACTGTTCCTTCACCGTCCGCACGACGCCTTTGAAGCCGTTCGCCTTGTTGACGGTGAGGACCCGCACCTCGATGGGCCACTCCCGCTGACCGAGGGTCTCGTGGGCCGCCCGGAGCGCCTGCTGGGACGAGTCCACGAGGGCCTCCAGGAGGTCGGCTCGCATGCTCTCCTTCACGAGGTGGCGGTAGAACGCCCACAGCCCCTCACTGGGCACCATGTAGGGCTCGTCGAAGAGGAGGGTTTGGCGGAGGTAGGCCAGGGAGCCGAGGTGCACCGGGTCGTCCGTCTTCTCCCGGAGCGCCTCGCACGCTGTGATCGCCTCGGAGGTGCCCTCGGGGGTCGGGACCCGGATGCGCCCCGCCATGTCCTCGAAGCCCGCCGCGTAGGCGCTGGAGGGATGGACCCCCTTCCACAGGTCCACGATGCCCGCCTCGATCTCGCCCTCGGGCTTCACCCGGTCACCGGGGAGCCAACGGGGGACTCCCGATAAGGTTTGCCTGCCGGCGGCCGTGCGGGTCGGGGCGGTTAGGCACTATGACCCTCAATATAGGCATCTTTAAGTCGTGAAGCGCGGCTCTATGGGGACATGAAGCGCAGTTTCCTCGTCCTGTTGGCCGCCCTGACCCCCGTGCTGTTCCTCCTGCCGGGGGCCCAAGGACATGTCCCCGTATCGTCCCAGGACCCCGACAGTCTGGAGCACGCCGCGGAGATCCACGAGCCCACGAAGTCTTGGGCCATCTACAGCGCCCTCCACGAGGGCGGCCACCCCCATTACTACCGCTTCCACGTGCAGGAGGGTGAGCGCATCTACCTCATGCTCTACCGCTCCGCGGCCCCGGAGCACTCGGACTTCGTGCCGAGCCTCATCCTGTTCGGGCCCGGCCTCCCCTCGGAGGGTACCGTGCCCGCCTACGTGGAGGTCCCCGACGGGGCGACGTGGCTCGCCGTCGCGGGCGAGGAGCCCGCCCACGCCAGATACGAGGGTTTCGCCCCGAGCAGCATGGTCGTCCTCGCGACGATTTCCATGGACGCCCCCGCCACTGGCACCTACCACGCGGTGGTCCACGAGCCGAATCGCGGCGGCAACTACGGCATGGCCGTCGGGAGCCGCGAGAGCTTCACCCTGGGCGAGTGGATCCTGACCCCCCTATCCCTCATCGCCGTGTACGAGTGGGAGGGGCAGGGGCTGCCCCTGATCTTCGCCCCCATGGCCGCCGTCCTCGCCATCGGCCTCGGTCGGATGGCCTGGCGGCGGGAGAGCCGCTGGAGCCCGCGGACCCTCTTCGAGGGCGTGGGCGCCGTCGCGGGTCTGCTGTTCCTGGGGAGCGGCGCCACCGTCCTCTTCCAGCTGGGCTTCACCCTCACCCGCGCCCCCGCCTCCGCGGAGATTCTCATCACCCTCGTCCTCGCGGCCATCCCCCTCGCCATGGGATTCGCGGCCCTCCGCCTTTCCCTCAAGGAAGGGGCGCCGGTGGACACCGGCCGACGTATCCGCATGGCGATCCTGGGCGTCCTGGCCCTCTTCGCCTGGGCGGGCCTCCTCCTCGGCCCTGTCCTAGCCCTCGTGGCGAGCGTCCTCCCCCCGAAGGCTCTGGGCGTCCGCCTGAGATGGCCGACCGAGGCGAGCCAATAGGGAAGGCCCATGGTGGCGACGACGATCCTCACGGGACTGGCGGCGGGGCTGGCGGCCACCGGGGTCATGTCCATGACGGAGTACCCCGCGTGGCGTCGTTGGGGCCTCCCCAGCACCCTGGAGTGGCACGAGAACCAGACCATCGCGGGGCAGATGCTTCGTCGCCGGCCGGAGGACGCGGTGGCCCCCGGCCTCGTCCTCCACTTCATCCACGGCGGGTTGGCGGGGGTCGTCTTCATCCTCGCCCTGGCCCTCCTCGCCCTGCCCTACCCTCCCGTCCTCCTCGGGTTCCCCTTCGGGTTCCTCCTGTGGCTCATCACCCTGGTCATCCACCGCCCCATCACGGGGGTTCGGCCGTGGCGCCACCCCCGCGGGCGCGCCCCCGCCCTCGCGAGCCTCGGCGGGCATCTGGCCTACGGCGTGGTGCTCGGTCTCCTGGTGGGATTCCTATGAACGAGCCACTGCTGGCCGTGACGGGGGCCACCGGGTTCATCGGGCGCCATCTCGTGCCCCGCCTCACCGCCCGCGGCCACCGGGTACGCGCGCTGGTCCGGACGCCCGACACCTACCGCGCCGAGGGCGTCGAAGTGGGCCAGGCGGACGTCCTGAAGCCGGAGACGCTGCGAACGGCCCTGGACGGGGTGCACACCGCCTACTACCTCGTCCATTCCATGGGGGCCGGGACGGAGTTCGAGGAGAAGGACCGCCGCGGGGCCCGGAACTTCCTGGAAGCCGCGGAAGATGCGGGCGTGGAGCGGATCATCTACTTGGGCGGCCTCGGCGAGACGGGGCCGGAGCTGTCCGAGCACCTCCGCAGCCGGGCGGAGACGGGGCGCATCCTCGAATCGGGGGACGTGGCGACGACCACGCTGCGGGCGGCCATCATCCTCGGCCACGGCGGCGCGTCGTGGGAGATGCTCAAACAGCTCGTGGAGCGCCTCCCGGTCATGGTCACCCCCCTGTGGGTGGAGTCCCGCTGCCAGCCCATCGCGCTCCGGGACGTCCTCGGGTACCTCGTGGGGAGCGCGGGGGCCCCGGAAACCGCGGGCGCCACTTTCGACATCGGCGGTCCCGACATCCTCACGTACCGCCAGATGATGCTCACCCTCGGGCGGGCCATGGGGAAGCGGCGGTACATCTTCGGCATCCCCGTCCTCACCCCCCGCCTCTCCTCCTACTGGGTGGACCTGGTCACCGACGTCCCCGCGAGCATCGCCCGCCCCCTCATCGACGGCCTCAAGATCGACGTCGTCTGCCGGGACGACCGGATCCGCGACCTCGTTCCCCTGGAGACCACGCCCTACCAGGAGGCCGTCGGGCTGGCCTTGCGGGGGCGAGTCTAGGCCCACCACCTCCTCTGACCTGATGCCTAACTCGACGGGATGAGTGACGAACCCCTTTTATCGGAGAACGCCCAGTCCGAGTCGTGGCCTTCCTCAGGGTCAAGCGGATCAAGGGCCGGGAGTACCTCTACCTCGTGAAGAGCCGTTGGGACCCGGAACGGAAGCGCTCCCGCCAGGAGACCCTGAAGTACCTGGGGGCGGCCGCCGACGCGACGCTGGAGGACGTGCCCCCGGAGTACCGGGACGAGAAGGTCGAGGCTTTCTTCCTACGAACCTCCGCCCAGCAGGAGGAGCGCCGTGCCCAGATCGCGCATGGACTGCAGGGGCGCCTGTTGCCGCCCCTCCTCGCCGGCGACGTGGGCGCCTCGTTGGGGATCGCGCGCGAGGGCCTGAGACCCCTCGGCCTCGACGCCCTGCACGTCCACGTCCTCAGCCCCGCCATGCACGCGATCGGGGAGATGTGGGCCCGCGGGGAGATCTACGTCACCCAGGAGCACGTGGCCACGAACACCATGACCCAGGTCGTGGAGGCGCTGAACGCGGAGATCCGCTGGACGGGGCCGAAGCGGGGAACCGCCGTGGTGTGCACCCCCGACGGCGAACGCCACCACCTCGTGGCCCGCGTCCTGGAGGGCCTCCTGAAGAACCGCGGCTTCCGGGTCCTGGACATCACCGCCTCCGCGCCTCCCGAGGACATCGTGCACTACCTGGCCGCGGAGCGACCTGACCTCGTCCTCGTCTCCCTCACCCTCGAGGCCCACCTGCCCGCCCTCCGACGGCTCCTCGAGGCGGTGCGGACCGAACTCCCCGACCTCCGCGTCCTCGTGGGGGGCCAAGCCGTCTACGAGCTCCCCGCGGAGGACCTCCCCTCGGGGGTGGACATCGTCCGCTCGAACACCCTCGAGACCCTGGACGGGGTCGCCCGGGGCGGGGGCGGCTGAGGCCTCTCCGGGAACCTTTATCTCGCGGTCCCACTCTCACGACCCCATGGCCGGGAGGCTCGAGGGAAAGGTCGCTCTCATCACCGGGGGCAGCGGAGGTATCGGCTCCGTCACCGCGGTGGAGTTCGCCAAGGAGGGCGCCAAGGCCGTGGGCATCCACTACTCCCGCTCGAAGGAGAGCGCCCAGGAGGTCCTGGAGGAAGTGACGCGCTTCGGCGGGGAGGGCGTCGCCTTGAAGGCGGACGTCAGCAACCGGGAGGAGGCGAAGACCATGGTGGAGTCCCTCGCCCAGGACTTCGGCGGCCTGGACGTCCTCGTGTGCTTCGCGGGCTACCCGTTCCGGCGGGAGGACTGGTTCAAGCCGTTCGAGGACCTCACCGAGGAGGAGTTCCGACGACCCCTGGACGTCGACCTCCTCGGGTCCGCCTACTGCGTCCAGGCGGCGATCCCCCACCTCCGGGAGGCCCACCGCGGCCGCATCATCCTCATCTCCTCCACCCCCGCCATCTCCGGAGACGTCGTCGGCATCACGTACCTCATGGCGAAGGGGGGCCTCCTCTCCCTGACCCGCTCCCTCGCCCAGTACCTGGGCCCGGACGGCGTCCACGTGAACGCCCTCGCCCTGGGGAGCATCAAGACGACCCCCATGACCTCCCTCAAGAAGGAGGAGGAGAGGGAATTGCTGGACGAGACCTCCCTGAAGCGCTTCGGCTTCCCCCTCGAGGTCGCCAGGAAGGTGGTCTACCTGGCCAGCGAGGACTCCAGCTACCAGACGGGGTCCGTCATGGTGGTGGACGGCGGCGCCATCATGCGGTGATGCGGCCGCGGGGATGCGAGGGCCAGGATTTGAACCTGGGAACCCCTACGGGAACAGATCTTGAGTCTGTCGCCTTTGACCTGGCTTGGCTACCCTCGCGTCTCGAGAAGTATGGACCGGCGGCTATAATAGTTGGGCGCACAAGGCACTCGGGGTCCAGGCTCCGGGCGATCTGGAGTCGACCCCGGACCTAGGGCCGCAGCTTCCCGAGAGCCACCTCGCCCCCTGCCCGCGTCGCGTAGGCCTGCAGGTAGGGCCGCAGGTTCCTCATCACCCGCGTCTCCGCCTTGCGGAGGTGCTCGCTGAACGTCGAGGGGGCCACCCCGGCCCCCTGGGCCAGGTACTCCACCTTCGTCTCGCTGGGGACGGAGTAATACCCGTGCTCGAGGCCCATGATGAGGGCATCCAACTGGCGGTCCGTGATGTCGGCGAACACGTCCGACGCGGGCATCAGCATCATCTGCTCCATCCGCGCGTTCTCGATGGGGCGCAGCGACGTGATCTCGACCTCCCCGAGGCGCCGCACCTCCTTGAAGAGGCGTCGGATCGATCCTTCGTCCCACGCGATGACGCGCCAGGCCTCCCACCCGTCCTGGTAGACGACGGGCGGGATGTCCCACGCCCCCACGGATTCGATGACGTCGGAGACCGACCCGCCGGGGGGCACGCACCGGCACGCCTCGGTCACGATCAGGGCGCTCGCCGCGAGGAGAGAGGAGTGGCGCACCCCGAACTGGGACCGGATCCACGCGTGCAACCCCTCCCTCTCGTCCGCCGGACCGGCGATCTGGAAGATCTCTCGGTTGTTCAGGCACCATTGGAGGATCTGGAGGTTGGGGTACTCCCTCGATGCGTTCCCCACCACGCAGTCGTGCCGCGCCCGAAAGGCGGCGGCGTACATCCTCTCAGGCTCTTCCGAGGCAGCCATCTCAGACATCGATAACCCCCTGGATGACGCTACACGACCAGCGGAGAGCGGGGACATAATACTTGACCCGTTCTACAACGGCTCTGAGCGCCGGCTGAAATGAGTTGCCCTACGCCGCGAATGCCCCCNNCCCTACGCCGCGAATGCCCCCTCAGGTGGTTCCGATGTGGACTTGGGAACGGATTTCCGCGGGCGAGGCCGCGCGGCGACGCGTCGGCCCGCTGGCGGAGTACGCCAGGGCAGAATACGGACGGGCCGCGGTCGACTGGTTCCTCGCTCACTCGAGCCGGGCGGCCGCGAAGCCTCGGAGGGCATGGAAGCCGAACGGACCGAAGGTGAGGACCCGCCTGCCGCTCTCGCGGCTCCGACTCCTCCTCCGACGGGCGATCCCGGAGCGTCCATGACCCGGTCGTCCCGAGACCTGACGAGGGCTCAGACCTCCGGATTGGCCAACCGCCCGGCGGACGGACTCCGCACGGAAGACGAGTCGGCGTGTTGCCACACCCTGCGGGAGTACCTGGGGAGTGGAGGGAGCTCGTTCTTCAGCCGGTGCCGCGAGTGCGAGTCGCTGCTCGTCTACCAGGCGGGTCGGTTCTGGCGACTCCGTTCTCGTTCGGCTCCCGACCCAGTCCCCACGTCCCGCGGAGCAGAGTCTCGGAGACTCTCTGCCACCCCTGGAGGTTGAGCCGATCGCGGTCCTCCTACAGGCCGCAAGCGCCTCAGAGGTCCGCCAGGACGTCCTCGAGGGTCGTCTCCCCCTTCTCGCTGAGTTCGTACCGGATGCTCACGATGGGCTTGTTGACCCGGACGATGCGGTTGAGGTCCACCGGGGTCCCCGAGACGACGACGTCGCAGTCCGCCTTGTTGAGCGATTCCTCCAACTCCGCGATTTGCTCGTCCGTGTACCCCATGGCGGGGAGGAGCGCCCCGATATGCGGGTACGCCTCGAAGACTTCCTGGAGGGTCCCCACCGCGAACGGTCGTGGGTCGACGATCTCCCCCGCGCCATGGGTTTCCGCGGCCAGCGTCCCCGCCCCGTAGCTCATCCCGCCGTGGGTGAGGGTCGGGCCGTCCTCGACGACGACGACGCGCTTCCCACGGATCGCTTCAGGGTCCTTCACCACGATGGGCGAGTCGGCCTCGATGATGGTGGCGTCCGGATTGGCCTCGAGGGCCCGCCGCTTCACCGCCGCCACGTCGTCCGGCTCCGCGGTCGTCACCTTGTTCACGATCAGGACGTCCGCCATCCGGAGGTTCGTCTCCCCTGGGTGGTAGCTCACCTCGTGACCGGGGCGGTGGGGGTC
>JABAOD010001278.1_pt7 | contig 10172 bp, 9 predicted proteins | sample 7062151 | NCBI WGS metagenome assembly JABAOD01 (sample SAMN14538626, study PRJNA623070) | marine sediment metagenome | biome: marine biome [ENVO:00000428]; feature: marine pelagic biome [ENVO:01000023]; material: deep marine sediment [ENVO:00002113] | place: India: Gulf of Khambhat ... | reverse complement strand
GCACTGCACGCCGTCGGCGTCCTTGTCCATCAGCGCCGAGCCGTCGGTTGGGGTCGAGCGGCCGTCGCTCCAGCCGGCCGGCGAGTGACAGCGGATGCAGAGGTCGCCGGCCCCGTCGAAGTCCTGCTCGGCGACGGCCAGCGTCGCCCAGAACAGTGGATCGCGCCCGGCGTTCGCCATCATGCTGCCACGCCAGTTGTGCGCCGGCTCGACGCTCTGGTTGTAGCCGCCGTGGCAGTTGTCGCACTTGTCGGGTGATTCCAAGGCGCCGACTTCGTTGGGCTGCGTGCCTGGCTGCTGCACCTCGGTCGGTACCGTATCGGCCACGACTGCCCAGCCGATGAGCACGGCCGCCACCCCGGCGGCCATCAATGCCCGCGCGGACATCGTTCACCTCCCGGTTTGTTGATCACGGAAACGTTTGTGTGGCAAGCGGTTACGAGATTGGCTCCACGGGGGCATCCAGCCCGCGTGCCTCGTAAGCCGGTGGGTCGATAAAGAAAAGCCACGGTGGATCCTCATGGGGGTTGAGGGCTCCATTACCGCGGCTAATCGCACACGACGCTACCATAGCCCGGACGCGCGGAAAACGCAACCGACAATCGTTACGGGCCTCCCGCCATCTCTTTTAGCCGCCCCACGCCTCCAGCAGCATCTCGGCGATCCGCCCCTCGGTGTCCTCCAGCTCGTAAAAGTCGCCCCGGTTTTGTGTCGCGAACACCGAGACCACGATCGGTCCGCTGTCGCCGAAGATGATACCGGCGTCGTTGCCGGCGATGGGCGGCCAATCGCCCGTCTTGTGGGCGACCCGTGCACGGAAGCGGATGTACCGGGGGAGGCGCGAGCTGTAGAACTGCCGGCCCAAGATCGCCAACATCTCGTCGCAGCTCTCGCGCGAAGCGACCTCGCCATTCACGATGCTCTCCAGCAGCTTCGACATCTCGCGCGCGGTCGTTCGCCCCAACCACTCCTGCGGATCGCCCTCGAACGCGAAGATGTCATCCTCCAAGCCCGGATCCCTGGGGAACCCGCGTTCGAACACCTCACGGTGCGTCAGCGCCGCGTTGGCCGGATCCGCCAGCTCCCAGACTCGGCGAAACAGCTGGCCTGTGGTCGCCTGCAAGCGCGTCTCTTGATACCCCAGCTCGGCGAGCAGCGCGTTCACCCGGTCCATGCCGAGGCGCGCGATCATGATGTCCGTCGCCGTGTTGTCGCTGGTGATGATCATCTGAGCGACGATGTCGCGATAGGTGGGCGACAAGCCCGGCGCGAACGTCTGGATCAGCCCACTGCCACGGCGCAGGTCCTCGGGTCGCACGGTATAGCGCTCGTCGAGGTCGAGACGCCCGGCCTCCGCGTCCCGGTAGGCAAGGATCATGATGGGGATCTTGATGATGCTGAGCGTGTTCACCGGCTCGTCGGCGCGAATTGCGATCTCGCGGCCCGTCGGCAGATGCCTGGCGTAAAACGTCGTTCGCGCGTCGAGGGCATCCAGCCGCGATCGGATCGTCTCGTCGAGCGTCGGCGGCTCCGCGGCGCAGCCGGCCGCGAGCGCGCAGAATGCCGATAACGCCAGTAGCCGCGACATCGGATTGGGCGGGAGACGCTTCGAGCCGCCGCCGGCCGTGGACACCGGCTTGGCCCTGTTTGAACTGACGACCGATTCACGTCGTGCTCGCATGACTGGACTCGCCGTTGAGGTGCGACTTTGGGCATGACGATCTAGATTCGTCTCCCTAAATGCTTGAAACAAACTATCGATGAGCGAAGTCACTGTCAGCAAGCGTGGCGCCCGCCGCTGGAGCACGGGCCACCCCTGGATCTATCAGAGCGACGTCGCCGACGAACCTGCCGATGCGGCGGCGGGCGTCGTCGTGGTGCTCGACCCGCAAGGCCGTTACCTCGGTCGTGCCCTCTACTCGCCGCGCTCCGAGATCCGCTTGCGGCTTCTCACCCGGGAGGACGAACCGGTGGACCGCGGCTGGTGGGCGGCGCGCATAGCGGAGGCGCGGGCCCGACGCGAAGGTATCGCTGCCACCGCCTACCGGATCGTGCACGGCGAAGCTGATGGGCTCCCTTCGCTGGTCGTGGACCGCTACGGGCCGTACCTGTCGGTTCAAACCCTCTCGGCCGGGCTGGAGGCGCGCCGTGCCGAGGTGCTCGCCGCCCTGGAAGAGGTCCTCGAGCCCGCAGGCATTCTGCTGCGCAACGACGTTCCGATCCGGCGGCACGAGGACCTGCCGATGACGGCCGAGGTCGCCTCGGGCAGCGTACCCGATGAAGTCGAAGTCGAGGAGCACGGCGTCCGCTACCTAGCGGCGCTGCGCAGCGGACAGAAGACGGGCGCCTACCTCGATCAGCGCGAGAACCGCGCACGAGCCGGCTCGCGAGCGCGTGGTCGGGCCCTCGACGTTTTCTGCTACCAGGGTGGCTTCGCCCTTCACCTCGCCCGCGGCGCCGATTCGGTTCTGGCCATCGATCAGTCGGCGGAGGCGCTGGAGCGCGGGCGCCGCAACGCCGTGCTCAACCGTCTCGAGAACATCGAGTGGGTCGAGGCCAACGCCTTCGATCGGCTGCGCGAACTGGAGCGCCGTGACGATCGCTTCGACCTCATCGTCCTCGACCCCCCGGCCTTCGCCAAGACCCGGGACCGGGTGGAACGGGCGCTGGCCGGCTACAAGGAGATCAACCTGAGGGCGATGCGGCTGCTGGCGCCGGGCGGCCGGCTGTTCACCTTTTCCTGCAGCTACCACGTCGATCGGGCGCGGTTTCTGGAGATGCTGGTGGATGCGGCCCGCGACAGTGGCCGGCGGCTGCAACTCGTGGCGCTGCTGGGCCAGCCGGCGGATCACCCGGAGGTGGTGACGTTCCCGGAGAGCGGCTATCTGAAGGGGGCAGAGCTTCTCGCCTGATCAACAAGAAAAGGCCGCCGGAAACATCCGGCAGCCTTTCGAGCTTTCAGCGACAATCATCGTTCTAGGAGGCCTCCCGCATCGCGGTGCGGATCACGAAGCCGACACTCGGCGTGCCCGGCGGTAGCAGCGCAGGGTTCTGGAACTCGGTGTCGAAGTGCCAGTCGCGAGCCGGCGGTGAGTAGTAGATGCCGTTCCACGTGCCCGTTGTCTTCTGGCTCGTGAAAGGAGACACCAGCGAGCCCCGGTAGTGCAACGTCAATCTATTGCCGCCGCTGTCGTACCAGTGTTCGAGGAAGCGCGGGAAGTTCTCCAGACCACCACCGTACCAGTCCTGATAATAGCTCGTGGTTCCGTCCGACGGACAGGTCGGGTCCTCGTGATCGCAGGGGGTGGGCCAGTGGCCGGCGAGAATGGCCGCGTTCACCGTTGTCTCGGCGGCGTTCTTCTTGACCCAGAAATTGTTGGCCCAGTCCACGTACGCGTTGCATGGCTTGCTGACCAGAACCTCGTCTACGCACTCGAGCAGCGGCACGCCACCACTGAGGGGCTGATTGTTCTCGTCCAACCACTTTGCCGAAAGTACCGTGAGCCCGTCACCGGCCACCGCAGCCGGCTTTTTGTTGATGACGTTATAGTCGCCGACGATGTAGAACGGCCACTCACTGGAGATGCTCATCCGGTTGGGCAGCTCCACGCCGCCTATGACGCGGGTGGCCGGATCGATGGTGGCGTCCAGAATCATCCCGCGGGCCTTCTTGCCGTAGCCGCTGATGTCGGCGGGAAGCTTGAACTCGATGTAGACGATCTCGGTGCTGCGCGACGCGTTTCCGTTCACCCAGGCGGACAGCTCGTTGATATCGAAGTTCAGCGCATCCCTCATCTTCTTGTCACGTCCATCGTAGAAATCGGACCATTCCCACTGAAAGATCGTGCATATGTCGGCGGGCGAAGGCACCTCGAAGCCGCCGGTCCGCTCGATGGTCATCAAGGGCCAGGTAGCAGCGCTTTCCACCAGTTGCCTCAGGTGCCACCACGCCTTGCCTTTCTGATCCAGATTGAACTGCGCGTACAGGCTGCCGTCCAGCCAGATCTCGATGCTGAGATTGCCCAGATCCGCCGCCGGAATGTTCACGGTGAAGTTGCAGCCGCTCATCGGGACCGTGTAGTCGAGCAGATCGCTCTTGACCTTCAGCACCGCCCGGCCGTCAAAGTCCGCGCAGTTCAGCAGCGGGTGCGTCGCGATGAAGTTCGCCGCTTGGCCGGGATAGACGGCGTTCAACGGGATGATCGTCACGTCACCCGACGCATGATCGGGAGGTGTTATACCGCCGCACACGGCGTCTTTGGTGCGGATATCCCGAAGGTCCACGGACACGTACATGTCGGCGTTCCAGGCGTACTTCACCTTGCGCTCTTCCTCGGTATCGCTGACCTCGCGCGGACGGATCAGCTCGTACGCGGGCACGCCTTTGGGAAGCGGCAACCGCAACGTATCCACATCGAACGCGTCGGTCATCACGCGGCAGTCGAATTTCGCGCAGCTGGCCGCCTTGAAGGCGTCCGGGTCCGGGAGCGAGCGGCTGTCGAAGTCGAGCGGGACCTCGGCCCCGCCGGCGTCATTAATGAACACGCCGTTGTTCACAAGGTGGAAGTCCTTGCGGTCGTGGAGGATCTTGTTCGGTGTCGTCACCAGGTCCCGATACCAGGCGTTGTTCGAGCTCAGGTAGATGTTGCCGTTGGAATGCACCCGCCCAACGAACTCCATCGGCGGCCCGTTGGTGGCCTCCAGGTCCTGCTCGAAAAACACGCCGAACTGGAAGATGGGGATCGCCTGCGCCTTGGTTCGCAGCACGACCGCAGACATGTCTCCCTGCGGGGTCGTGGCGCGGGAATAGATCTCGACGTTGTACGTCAGGGAGTTCAAGCCGGCGAACGGCCCGTCGGTGATCTTCTCGACGATGAGGTCCCCGACCTTGCTCACGTTGAAGCTGTCGAAGCTGATGCCGTCCAGAGTCGGCGGGTGGAAGTTGGCCAGCTCCGAGTCGGTGAGGTGACCGTCCGCAAGCGCCATCTGCAGCTGGGCGATCGTCGCCTCCCCTCCCGCCTCGGCCGCGTAAAACACGCGGGTATCCTGATAATCGCTGCCCGCGGCACGGATCGAGCTCATGACGCCCGTGAGCGCCGCCGTCGTCAGCACGGCCACCAGCGTGATCAACAACAGGGTGGCGATGAGCGCTAGCCCGTCCCGTTCGGCCAGCTTCGACCCACAGCTTCTTGCCCTGTCGAAAAGCGCCAAGCTCCGATCCGATCCCATCAACGACCTCCATGGACCCGGGCGGGATCTCCTTTCCTCGAACCGCATTATACGACTCACACCCTGTCTTTCTCGTAGCGCAGATTGCGCGGCGCTATCACCCACTGATAGCTCTTCCGCAGCAACTTCCCCTCGTTCACCCGCGGGTCGGCCCGGTCCGCTACGAGCGTGGCCTGCACGCGGACCGCCACGATATCGTCGTAGTCGTTCGTTATATCGCTGTCGGTGGGATCGGCCCGCTCGAGCTCGTCACCGTCCTCGAAGATCAGCTTGACGTCGAAGGTCTCGACCCCCCAGGCCAGCACATCGCCGTCCGGCGAGCCGTTCGCATGCAGCTTCACAGCGCGCCAAAGACGCTGCTGGTCATCCAGGTAGTAGATGATCGGTCGCAACTCTTGCACGAAGGTGCTGAACCGGTCGAGCCTCAGCCCGCCCGTCAGCCCCGCCGGCTGACGAAGGATCGTGTCGTGCGCCGCAAAGGTGACGGCGATCGAGGTATCGTTGTTCGTACTGATGTTCTGGATGAGGATCAGCCGGCGCGTACCGGCTACCTGGAGCCGCGCTAGATCGCCCACCGCCAGCTCCAGCGGCGCGTTCGCATCCTTGACCACGTCGATGCACTCTGAGCCGCAGGTTCCGCCCGGCGCCAACGGGTTGTCGGTTCCCGCCGGCGGGTCGATGGCGTGCGGCGGCGCCGGAGCCGGAAGGAAGGGCACGTGCAGCAGCACCAGGGTGTCTCCGTAAGTGCCCGGCTGTACCGCTACTGTCCCCAGCTCGCTGGTGCTCGTGATCTCGATCCCGGCCGCCTGCACATCGTGACGAAGCGATACGCCCAGGTATCGCGCGTTTCGCGTCAGGTCCTCCCTAATGTCGCCGCCGCCCAGAGTCCGCAGCTGCGTGGTGAGGAAAGAGACCGCCGCGCTCAGCACGACCACGCTCAGCACGGTAGCCACGATCGCTTCAATCAGCGTGAAGCCGTTCGGGGCTCGAGGGCCGGCACCTCCTGGCGCGCGGCGGATTGGGCCCTTGCCGCTCACGATTTGTTCCCCTCGTAGTAGACCGTCTCCAGCACGAGGGTGCCCGTCCGACCCCGTCCGCTGGGGTATGTCACGCTGACGGCGAGTCGCTTCGTATACGGCAGGCCTTCCTCATCCGTGACCTCGAGGCTCCGCACGAAGCGCCCGTTCGGGTCGTACACACCTAAGTCGTTCACCTTCACGGCGGTTTCTGACACCACATTCATCGGCGGCCGCCCCTTGACTTCCTCCAAGTACGACGACGCGATCGCCGTCGCCGTGGCCCGGACGGACGTGTCCGTCTGCACCGCGACGGTCATCATCGCCGAGCTCGAAAGGGCCGTGACCGCGACCGCCAGCAATACCATGGCGACCAGCGTGCTCATCAGCCCGAAGCCGTGCTCGGACCTGGCTCCATCAAACACCTGCGTTACCTCCACTGGCCGTTTCGGTAGTTCCAACTGCGGAAGGCGCCCGACCCCGAAAACGTGACGGCGGATACCGCCGTGGGATCGCTCTCGTGAGTCAAGACGATCGTACCGCCCGTGCGGACACCGCCCACCGGCCGCACCATACCGCGGGTGTCGAACTCCACCCGGTCGTCCATCAAGACGATGGGGTCGCCCGCCCCGTCACCGAGGGGGCCCAGCGTGGCGTTGCCGAATCCGAACGCTACGTGTTTCGGCAGCTCGACTCCGGGATCACCATTCGCGGATCCGCGCGCCAGAAAGCGGGCGGCCCGCGCCTCCGCCTCGGTCTCGAAGACGTTGCCGCTCCGGTCGTCGCTCACGTCCATGAACGCCGCATAGAACCCTTTCGACTGGTAGAAGCTGACGCGCACCGTCCGCTTCGCGGAGATCGCCCGCAGCCGCGCCTGCTCGAAATCTCGAGTCAACTGCCGGGCCGCCTGCTCCACCTCCTGTCGCGGGCTCACTCGAAACGCCCGCGGCACCGCGACCGCTGCCATCACCCCGAACAGCAGGATCACGACGACCACCTCGATCAGCGTGAACCCGCTCGAAGCTCGCTTTATTGCGTAGCACTCCATAGACCCGCTCATACCACTTTTGTGTGTTGTATGACAGGTTCACCCGGCGGGACAAGGGTCAGGCACCGGTCGACGGGGCAACGACCGTGCCGTAGGGTCCATGAGTGCTAGGGCTATGTGCGGTAATTACTTACGCCGGTCGGGCGACATTGGGTCCCTCCAGCCGGCCTCCTCCGAAGCGGTCAGAATAACCGAGCGACCCGGAGATTTGTCCTTGGCAACGAAGGAAGCAGCCCCTCCGCCCGATCGGCCTCCATATCACCTGACCGGGAAGCCCCGTGACCCGGTCGACACGAATCCTTATCATAAAAGTTGGGCCCTGCCGTCGTGCGGCCGTCCAACGATGCGGCCGCAGCCCCCATCCGCTTGGCTCGAAACGCGGAGGCTTGTTGTCACCCAGCGCCGGAAAGAAGAAGCGCCACGACGCGATCCTCGAGCTCATCGGGACGCGGCGCGTGCACAGCCAGGATGAGCTCCGCCGGCTCCTTCGGGAGCGGGGTCTCGAGGTCACCCAGGCTACCTTGTCCCGCGACCTCCGCGAGCTTCGTGTCGCCAAGCTCCCCCGCTCCACCGGCGAGAGCTACTACGCCACCGCCTCCGACGCCGACGAGCCGGCCCCCGCTCTCGAGCGGCTGCTCCCCCACCTGATGATCAGCGCCGACGGCGTCGGCAACCTGATCGTGGTCAAAACGCTGGCCGGTGGCGCCCAGGCCGTGGCCGAAGCGATCGATCTGGAAGGATGGCCCGAGGTTCTGGGAAGCGTCGCCGGTGACGACACCATCCTGCTGGTGGTCCGCGAGAGCGAGCTGCGACCGGCGCTGATCGAGCGACTGCGCGGCCTGGCCGAGGGCTGAGGCGCGCCGCCCGGGTCTGGGAGCCCCACCCGCTTGACAGTTCCAGCCGAGCGTGTATAATCGTGCGTCCATCATGAATTATTATTCATACTGGGCGTAAGTTGCGTTACATGAAATCGACCTCCGGGCCCGGGGCCCGCTGACCCGAACCCTTTGAGCTACAGACAGATGCGGAGAGTTCCGGCGAATCCCACGGTCGTCCTCGCCTATTCAGGCGGCCTCGACACCTCGATCATCGTTCCCTGGCTGCGGGAGCAGTACGGCGCCCGCGTGCTCTGCTGGTGCGCCGACGTGGGACAGGACGGTGAGCTGGACGGTCTGGCTGAGAAGGCGCGGCGTTCCGGCGCCGCCGGCTGTGAGGTGGTCGATCTGCGCGAAGCGTTCGTGACCGACTATGTCTGGCCGACGCTGCGGGCCGGCGCGCTCTACGCCCGCAAGTATCTGCTGGGGACAGCGATGGCCCGCCCGCTGGTGGCGCGGGCCCAGGCCGATTACGCGCTGCGCGTGGGCGCCGACGCCCTCGCCCACGGCTGCACCGGCAAAGGGAACGATCAGGTCCGTTTCGAGCTGGCCTATGCGGCGTTCGCCCCGCGGTTGCCGGTGATCGCACCGTGGCGCGAGTGGGAGATCGAGAGCCGCGAGGACGCCGTGCTCTACGCGGCGCAACGTGGCGTGCCGGTGGACGTCACGCTCGACAAGATCTACTCGCGTGACGCCAACCTCTGGCACATGTCGCACGAGGGCGGCCCGCTGGAAGACCCGGACTTCGAGCCAACGGAGGACCTGTTTCTGCTGACGACGGCGCCGGAGGCGGCGCCGGACGTGCCAGAGTACGTGAGCATCGAGTTCGAGGCCGGTGATCCGGTCGCGGTCAACGGAGAGCCGTTGGGGCCGGTGGAGCTGCTGGGCCGGCTCAACGCCATCGCCGGCGCCCACGGGGTGGGACGGGCGGACATCGTTGAGGACCGGCTGGTCGGGATGAAGTCGCGGGGCGTCTACGAGACGCCCGGTGGCACGTTGCTGTTCAACGCGCTCCGCGAGCTGGAAAGCCTCGTGCTGGACCGGCGGAGCCTGGCGCTCAAGGATGAGATCGCGGCCCGCTACGCCGACTTGGTGTACGAGGGGCGCTGGTGGTCGGCCGAGCGCGAGGCGATGGACGCGATGGTCGATTCGCTTCTGGCGCCGGCCAGCGGCTCGATCCGCCTCAAGCTCTACAAGGGCTCGCTGCGGATCGCCGGCCGCAAGAGCCCCAACAGCCTTTACGACACCGGGCTCGCGAGCTTTGGAGCGAGCGAAGAGTACTCGCACGCCGACGGGGCCGGATTCATCAATCTGTTTGGTCTGCCCACGCGTGCGGCGGCGCTGCGCAACGGCGCGGCCGGAATCAGGCCGAGCCATCGCACGAAGAGTTCACACGTCCCTAACACACTCGAGGTGACGGCAAGGGATTAAGACTGAGCCGCCACGCATTCCACTATTCACGAAAGGACGACACTCGATCGATGGACGACTACCGGACCAGTTACGCGACTCCTGGCCAGATCGACTCCCTCTGGGCCGTGATCGGATCGCTGCGCAAGCAGGTCGAAGAGCTGACGGGTCGCCTGACCCAGGTGGAAGCGGGCACACGCGGCCCGGCGGAAACCGCCGCCGCTGCCCGAGAATCGGAGAATCCGGGGAGGGCGTGAGTAGCGAGAGCGAGCACGGCGGCGAACCGGGAGAGCGGTCCTTCGCTCTCTGGGGAACGCGATTTCGAGAGGGCGGCCTGGCGCCGGAGGCCGAGGCCCTCAACCGCAGCCTCCCCGTCGACCGGCGGCTGTGGCGCGAAGAAATCGAGGTGGCCGCGGCCTGGGTGGAAGGTCTGGCGCGGCTCGGAGCGCTGACTCGGGATGAGGCGGGGATGCTCGAGCGCGGCCTCGAGCGGGTGGGCGAGCGGCTCGCGGCCGGCGCCGCCGAAAATGCCCCCGACGAGGACATTCACACCCTAGTCGAGCGGCTGCTGGTCGAAGAGCTGGGCGATCTGGG
>JABAOD010005847.1_pt2 | contig 10173 bp, 6 predicted proteins | sample 7062151 | NCBI WGS metagenome assembly JABAOD01 (sample SAMN14538626, study PRJNA623070) | marine sediment metagenome | biome: marine biome [ENVO:00000428]; feature: marine pelagic biome [ENVO:01000023]; material: deep marine sediment [ENVO:00002113] | place: India: Gulf of Khambhat ... | reverse complement strand
CGACGTCGGCCATGTGCAAGCCGATCGTCGGCTCATCGAGTACGTAAAGGGTTGCGCGGCGGGCGTTGCGCGCGGTTCGGTCATCGTCGGTTTCGAGCGGCCGCGCCTTCGATAACTCGGTGACGAGTTTGATACGTTGCGCTTCGCCGCCGCTCAAAGTGGGGCTTTGTTGGCCCAGGCTGAGGTAGCCGAGACCCACGTCCTGCAGCAGCTGCAGGGCGTGGTGAATCGCGCGCTGCGTTGCGAAAAACTCCGTGGCCTCGTCTACCGTCATAGCAAGCACGTCACCAATACTTCGGTCCTTGTAACGCACCGCCAGGGTCTCGGGCGTGAAGCGCGCCCCGCCGCACATCTCACAAGTCACCTTGACGTCGGGCAGAAAGCTCATTTCGATCTTCTTCAGTCCCTGACCTTCGCAAGTGTCGCAACGCCCACCATGGACGTTGAATGAAAAGCGACTGGGACCATAGCCGCGCAGCCGCGCCTCAGGGGTTGCTGCGTACAGTCGGCGGATGTGGTCCCAGAAGCCGATATAGGTCGCTGGGCAGGAACGCGGTGTCTTGCCGATCGGTCTCTGATCCACTTCGAGCACCCGATCGATGGCCTCCCAGCCTTGCAAGCGCTCACAGCCCGACAAGCTGATCGATCGGCGGCGCATCGGCCGTCGACCGCGTCGTTGTGCCAACAGCTGTCGCAGGTTGTCATGCACGATCCCGCGCACGAGCGTGCTCTTGCCGCTGCCGCTGACCCCGGTGACGCACACCAGCCGGCCGAGAGGGACCGCCAGCCGCAGATGGCGCAGGTTATGCATGTGCGCATCAATGATGTCGAGCATCAGGGTTTCTCTGGTTACGGGTCGTCTCAGCTCAACGAGTGGATGCTGAAGCGGCTGCGCGAGGCAGCGACCCGTCACGGATTGCGGATTGCGCAGCAATTGCTGCACAGTCCCCGCAGCCACGACCTGCCCGCCGTTTACACCCGCCCCGGGCCCGAGGTCAATCACATGCTGGGCCCGACGAATCGTTTCTTCATCGTGTTCGACCACAACCACGGTATTGCCCTTGGTTTCTAGGGATTGCAGAGTGGTTAACAGCATGCGGTTATCGCGCGCATGCAGGCCGATGGTCGGCTCATCGAGGATGTAGCACACGCCGCGCAGGTTCGAGCCCAGCTGGGCCGCCAGTCGGATGCGTTGCGCCTCGCCGCCGCTAAGGGTCGGTGCTGCCCGGTCTAGCGAGAGATAGGACAACCCGACCTGCTTGAGGAAGCGCAAGCGCGCGCGCAACTCGGCCAGAATGTCGCGGGCGATCTGAGCGTCACGTCCGCGCAGACGCAATGTGCGAAAGAAGCGTTCCGCCTCGTTCACGGACAGGCGTGTCAGTTCGGCGATGCTACGGCCTTGGAAGCGCACCGCCAACGCCTGCGGGCGCAGCCGTTGGCCTTCACAGGCGGGACACATCTCAGCGTCGCCGTCCCACCAGGCGTTCCACCAGATCTCTTCGCCGCTCTGCTGTTCATCGAAGCCGGGGAGCACAAGCCCGGTACCGTAGCAACGCCCGCACCAGCCGTGTTTCGAGTTAAAGGAAAAAAGGCGTGGGTCGAGCTCCTCGAAACTGCGGGCGCAACGCGGACAAGCGCGCCGGGTGGATAACATCACCCCCTCCCCGCGGCCTTCTCCTACAAGCGGAGGGGGTGTAACAACTTCAACTACACCCTTGCCGAAATCGAGGGCGCGGCCAAGCAACGTACGAAGCTCTGCCTCGGCCTGAGGGGATACTTTGAGCTCGCCTACTGGAAGCTCGATGTTGTGTTCCCTGAAGCGACTCAGTCGGGGCCAGTCCGCAGTCGGCGTCAGCTCGCCGTCCACGCGCAGGTGCGTGTAACCTTTGCGCGCAGCCCACTTGGCGAGCTCGGTGTAATAACCCTTGCGCGCGACCACCAGCGGCGCCAACAGACCCACCCGGCGGCCACGATAATCACGCATGATCTTTGCCAGGACGGCCTCGGTGCTCTGTGCGTCGATGGGGATGTCGCAGTCGGGACAATACTGCACGCCGAGCTTGACGAAGAGCAGGCGCAGAAAGTGATAGATCTCGGTCATCGTGGCGACCGTGCTCTTGCGCCCGCCGCGGCTGGTGCGCTGCTCGATGGCGACGGTCGGGGGAATGCCGAAGATGGCATCCACGTCGGGTCGCGCGGCGGGCTGCACGAACTGGCGCGCGTAGGCGTTCAGCGATTCCAGGTAGCGGCGCTGGCCCTCGGCGAACAGGATGTCGAAGGCGACGGTGCTCTTGCCGCTGCCGCTGATGCCGGTGATCACGGTGAAGCGACCGCGTGGGATTTTGATGTCGATGCTCTTGAGGTTGTGCTCGCGCGCGTTGCGCACCTCGATGGCGTCGGGAGCGCCCGCCACGGCAACGCGCCTCGAGCGGCCGTTGGCGCGCGCCGGGCGCGTGCCGCCCGCGCGGGTCTTCGCGCGCAGCGCGGTCCCGGTCAGACTGCCTTTCACGCCGGCCACCTCCCGCGGCCGGCCCTGGCAGACAAGCTCGCCGCCCGCGTCGCCGCCTTCGGGCCCCAGATCGATGATCCAGTCGCAGGCCGCGATGACGTCGAGATTGTGCTCGATGACGATCAGTGAATGGCCGTCGGCCAGCAGCCTCTCGAAAGCGGCAATCAAGGTCGCCACGTCGTCGAAATGCAGCCCCGTGGTTGGCTCGTCGAACAGCAGCAGCTTGGCGCCCGTGCTGGCCTTGGCCAGGTGCCCGGCGAGCTTCAGCCGCTGCGCCTCGCCGCCGCTCAGCGTCGGCACCGGCTGGCCGAGCTTCATGTAATCGAGGCCGACGGCCAAGAGCGGCTCGAGCGCGTCGAGCACCTTCGGCTGATCGGCGAAGAACGCGAGCGCCTGTGCAACGGTCATGTCGAGAACATCGGCCATGGACTTGGCGCGCTCGCGGCTGCGCCCAGCCGATCTCGCGCCCGATGCGAGCTTCACCTCGAGAATCTCCGGGCGGTAGCGGCGCCCGTCGCAGTCGGGGCAGCGCAGGTACACGTCGCTCAGGAACTGCATCTCGACGTGCTCGAAGCCGTTGCCGCCGCAGGTCGGGCAGCGGCCGGTGCCGGAGTTGAAGCTGAAGGTGCCGGCCGTGTAGCCGCGCTCCCGCGCCAGCGGCTCGTTGGCGAACAGCTTGCGGATCGTGTCGAGCGCGCCCACGTAGCTGGCCGGATTCGAGCGCGTCGTCTTGCCGATGGGCGACTGGTCGACGAGCATGACGTCTTCGATGAGCTCGTGGCCCCGGATGGCGCGGTGCTCGCCCGGCGCGTCGACCGGGCGTCCCTTGAGCTTGCGCAGACCGCGGTAAAGGATGTCCTCGACGAGGGTCGACTTGCCAGAGCCACTGACACCGGTCACGCAAACGAATCGATTGAGCGGAATGCGCACGTCGATGCTCTTCAAGTTGTGCTCGGTGGCACCGACGATCTCCAGGTGCTGCTCTGCGTCAGGCGTTCCACGCGCGGCTTTTGCGCGCGCCGGCGCGATGCGTTTTTTGCCGCTCAGATACTGCGCGGTCAGAGAGCGCTCGGATCGGGCGAGCGCCTCCGGTGAACCGTAAAAGACGACCCTGCCGCCGCGCTCTCCCGGTCCGGGTCCCAGGTCCAGCACCTTGTCCGCGGCCCGCATGATCTGCTCGTCGTGCTCGACGACGATGAGCGAGTTGCCCGCATCGCGCAGCCGGTGCAGCACACCGATCACGCGCTGCATGTCCCGCGCGTGCAGGCCGATGCTGGGCTCGTCGAGCACGAACAGCGTGTTGACCAGCGAGGTGCCGAGCGCGGTGGTCAGGTTGATGCGCTGCACCTCGCCGCCGCTCAGCGTGCGCGACTGCCGGTCGAGGGTGAGGTAGCCGAGGCCGACCTCGACCAGGTAGCGCAGGCGCGAGCGGATCTCCTCGAGCAGCAGCCCGCTCGCCTCGTCGAGGGGCTTCTCGAGGGAGAGTTCGGCGAAGAACTCCGCGCAGCCGCCGAGCGGCAGCAGCATGACATCGTGAACGCTCAAGCCCGGAAGTGCCGCGTGGGCCTTCGCGCTCAGCGTCGAAAGCGGCGAACGGAAACGCTGCGCGGTGCCGAGCGCGCTGTCGGCGTCCTGCCTCGAGCCTACCCGCCAGTCGAGCGCCTCGGGCTTGAGCCGCGAGCCCACGCAAAGCGCGCAGGGCACGTAGGAACGGTAGCGCGAGAGCAGCACGCGGATGTGCATGCGGTAGCTCTTGGTCTCGAGCCAGTCGAAGAATCCCTTTACCCCGTACCAGCGCCCGTCGTTGTCTCCCTCGAGCACCCAGCGCCTGTGGGCCTTGGACAGGCGCCGCCAGGGAACATCGACCGGCACGCCGCGCCGGCCGGCATATCGCAGCAGGTCGCGCTGACATTCGCGGTAGCTCTTTGTCTGCCACGGTTTCACAGCGCCGTCGGCGAGCGTTCTGCTCTCGTCGGGCACCACCAGCGAGTAGTCGATGCCCATGGTGCGGCCGAAGCCGCGGCACGATTCACAGGCACCAATGGGCGAATTGAAAGAGAACGTGCTCGGGGTCGGCTCCCGGTAATGGATGTCGCAGTCCGGGCAGCGGTAATCGGAGGAGAACTGCCAGCTCTTGCACGGGGTGTTTTCCTCGTCGAGCAGATGCACGACGACGTTGCCACGCCCGCGCTCGAGCGCCGCCTCCAGCGCTTCGACGATGCGTCCGCGTTGTGCCGAATTGAAGCGCACGCGGTCCTGGATCACCTCGAGCCGTCGGCGTTCCCTTTTATGGATTCGCGTGTATCCCTGCCGGTTGAGAAATCCCGTGATCTCTTTTTCGGTGAAATTCTCGGGTATCGACACGTGAAACGTCACCATCAGCCTGGGTGTCGTGGTCGTGTCTCGACGCAGGGATCGGGTCTCGTCGAGCAGACGCGCGTATATGCTCTCGGGAGAATCCCGCCGCACCGGCTTTCCGCAGCCTCTGCAGTGCAGGCGTGCCGCGCGGGCGAACAGCAGCTTGATGTGGTCGTTCAGCTCGGTCATGGTGCCGACGGTGGAGCGCGAGGTGCGCACCGGGTTGGTCTGGTCGATGGCGATCGCCGGCGGGATCCCCTCGATGCGATCCGCCTGCGGCTTGTCCATGCGGTCGAGGAACTGGCGCGCGTAGGGCGAGAAGGTCTCCACGTAGCGGCGCTGGCCCTCCGAGTAGATGGTGTCGAAGGCGAGGGAGGATTNNGTAGATGGTGTCGAAGGCGAGGGAGGACTTTCCCGAGCCGCTGACGCCGGTCACCACGATGAGCTCGCCCAGGGGCAGGCGCAGATTCAGCCCCTTGAGGTTGTTCTGGCGTGCGCCCTTTACGAGGATGAAATCCGAAGACATGCAACCGAGATTCGCGAGTCAGCTCTTTCGTGCGGATCTATCGATTGATCATTTGGTCGGGCAGCCAGGTGATGATTTCCGGGAAAGCTAGGAAAACGCCCAGCGTGATGATATCGCAGATGAAGAACGGGCCGATGCCCTTGAAGACCGCGCTCAGGGGTATGTCCGGGCGTACTCCGGCCACTACGTAGCAGTTCAGTCCGATGGGTGGCGTGATCAGACACACCTCGCACATCTTCACGACGATGATGCCGAACCAGATGGGGTCGTAGCCGAGGCCGATGACGGCGGGATAGACCACCGGCAGGGTCAGCAGCAGCATGCCGATGGCGTCCATGAACATGCCGAGGATGACATAGAAGAGCAGGATCAGGATCATGATGACGATCGGCGGCAGCGGCAGGTTGACGACGAAGTCGGCGAACATTTCCGGCAGGCCCGCAAATCCCAGGAAGCGCACGAAAATCAGCACGCCCCATATGAGGGAGAAAATCATCACCGTCAGCTTCGCGCTCTCGAGCAGCGCCTCGCGCAGCGTCTTCCAGCGCATGCCGTTCATGAGCGCGATGACGAACACCACGAAGGAGCCGACGGCGCCGGCCTCGGTCGGCGTCGCCCAGCCCGCGTACATGGAGCTGAAGATGACCGCGATGACGAGCATGATGGGCAGCGTGCCGGGCACCGATCGGAACCGATCGCCCCAGGTGAATCCCGTCAGCGGGCGGCCGAGATCGGGGTTCAGCTTCGCGCGAATAATGATGATGGCGGCATAGATCAACGCCGAGACGATGCCCGGGATGAAGCCGGCGACCAGGAGCCGGCCGACGGACTCCTCGACGATGATGGCGTAAATGACGAGTATTGCGCTCGGTGGAATGAGCGATGCAAGCGTACCGCCTGCCGCGACCACGCCGGCGGCGAGCCGCGGGTCGTAGCCGTATTTGAGCATCTCGGGAATCGCCACGCGGCTGAACACCGCCGCCGTCGCGGTGCTCGCGCCGGAGACGGCGGCGAACCCGGCCGTGGCCATGACCGTCGCCACGGCGAGGCCGCCGGGAACCCAGCCCAACCACTTGCGCGCCGCGTCGAACAGCGCCTGGGTCATGCCGGCGTGAAACGCGAGGAAGCCGATCAGGATGAACATCGGGATCACGCTCAAGGCGTACACGCTGCCCTTGGCATGCGGGATCATGCCGACGTTGGTCGCGCCCGCGGGCCAGCCGATCATGGCCACCACGCCGAGCAGTCCGACGGCTGCGGTGGCATAGACCACACGCACGCCCGCCAGCACCAGCACGACGAGCAAGCCGGTACCGATGAAGCCGATGGTGACCTCGTCCATCTAGCGCGACGCCTCTTGGTTCCGCTCGTTCTCGCCGGTCGAGCCCATGGCGCCTTCGNNCGCCATCTCCTCGAACTTCTCGATCACGGGTACCGCGACCGGCTCGGCATCCGGATGGAGCGCGAGCCGCGTGTAGGCAAGAAACTGAATCAGCAGTCGGGCCGACAAAACCGCGAACGCAACGGGCACCACCAGCTTCGAGGGCCACAGAATGATCTCGCGATCGATGGTGCTGTCGCCGAGCTGAAAGGCGCGCAGGAAATGCGTGAAGCCGTAGTACAGGAGCACGGAGATGATGCCGATGGCGATGACGATGCCGACGACCTCGAAGATCCACAGGGCGCGGCCGTGCAGCCGGCGCACCAACAGCTCCATGCGCACGTGACCGCCGAGTCGCTGGCAGTAGGCGATACCGAGAAAGGCGAAGGTCACCATNNCCCCAAAGCGGGTAGTTGAAGAGCTTTCGGGAGATCACCTGGGTGACCGCGAACAGCATCAGGAAGACGATGAAGAACGCGGCCACCAGGTCGAAGAAGTCCTCGACGCGGCTGAGCCAGCGATCCGCCGCTCTCAGCGCCGAAGTCATGGGAATCTGTGCCCCGCCGGGCTGTGCTTCCATGACGCGATCTCGAACCGGGAAAGCCCCGTGCCGGGTCCGTCAGCGGACCCGGCACGGGGTGCCGATATTGTTATAGATTCTGGTTGGCGCGGGTCGCCGTCGTCATGACGTGATCGAGCAATCCCTGGGCGTCGAAGTCACCCTTGTGCTTGGCCACCCAGTCCCGCCACACCGGCGCGCCGCCCACCTCGCGGAATTTTGTCAGCTCCGCATCGCTGTACTCAATGGCCGTCATCTTGGCCCTGAACGCCGGCAGATTTTTGTCGTCCGCCTTCTTGTAAGCCGCCTTCAAGGCCGCGTAGGCGGGCTTCTTGGCCTCCATCATCAGATCCTGGTACTGCTTCGGCAGCTTGTTCCAGGCGCTGAAGCTGATCACCGTCGGGCAGTCCACGGTGCCCGGCGACAGATTGGCGGTGTACCAGCTCGCCACCTCGTCAATCTTGTAGGCGACGTGGGCGTAGGTGAACGGGAACGACACCGCATTCACGGTGCCGCGATCGATGGCCTGATAGACCTCGGTGGCGGTCAACGTCGTCTTGCGCGCGCCGAGCTTTTCCATGGCATCGCCGANNGCGCGCCGAGCTTCTCCATGGCATCACCGAGACCGCCGAGGGCGCGCACCGACAGGCCCTTGAACCCGTCGAGCGTCATCGGCGGCTCACCCTTGCCGAGGAACTCGTACTGGGGCAGCAGCGAGGACATGAGCGGGAAGACATTCCACTTGTCCGCCATCTGCTTCTTGACGATCGGATGCTCGTACACGGCCTCGTGCACCTCCGCCTGAACGTCGGGATTCTTGATGGGCAGGAACGGCAGGTTCAGGACCGTCAGCGCCGTATTCTTGCCCGGGTGATACGACGAGCAGATCTGCGCCATCTCGAATACCCCGGCTTTCAGGTTGTCGAGGTTCTGCTTCTTCCCGCCGAGCTGATCGCCGTAGTAGATCTTGATCTTGAAGTTGCCGCCGGTCTTGTCCGAGACGTACTTGGCCACCGTCTCGACGCCCTCGGTGAAGGCGCGCCGCTTACCCCAGACGTTGTATTTCCAGCTGACCTTCGGTCCCTGGACTTCCTGGGCCAGGCTCGGGCTCGAGCCGGTGATACCGAGGGCGAGCACGGCCACCGACAGGGCGCTCGTTATCGTTAGTAGCTTGCGCATGCTTCTCCTCCTGACATGAGTGGATCTCGTATCGGTCCCGTAACCAGAGGACCGCGGGCGCATTGTTCCCTGCCCGGCGATGCCGTTCGGCCTGCCTTCCTGGTCGTTAGTCAGGAGAATGTACCCCGTCACCCCGCGGCCGGCAAACGCCGCGGGCCGCGGCCGCGGGCGCGCCGCCGGCCACGAACGCGGCCGGGGAACCCGATAAGATACCGCCCTTTGAGGGGGAGGACGCCGGCATTGGCAGCCGCGAGCCGCAGCGCCACGGCCATTGTGGTGGTCGTCATCTGTGTCGTCATGAACATGCTGGCGCGCGGGGTGAGCGAGACCTACGCCGTGTTCCTGCTGCCTCTGGAGCAGGATTTCGGCTGGCGGCGCGCCGCGCTCACCGGGGTCTACTCCACCTACATGCTGGTGCACGGGCTGTCGGCACCGCTCGCCGGGATGCTTTTCGACCGCATCGGCCCGCGTTGGCTCTACGCCGGCGGCCTGCTGTGTCTCGGCGGCGGCTATTTTCTCGCTGCGCGATTGAATGCCGCGTGGCAGTTTCACCTGTGCGTCGGCGTGCTCGGCGGCATCGGCGTCGCGGCCATGGGCATGGTGCCGGCCTCTGCGCTGGNNGCCTCGGCGCTGGTGAGCCGCTGGTTCCGTGCACGGCTGGGCACCGCCATGGGCATGACCTACGCGGGTCTCGGCATGGGCGTCATCGCCGTGGTGCCGCTGACCCAGTGGCTCATCGAGCGGGACGGCTGGCGCTCGGCCTACGCCTCGCTCGGCGGATTTCTGCTGATCCTGCTGCCGTTTCTGCTCATTCTGCCGTGGAAGCGCTTCGCTGCCGGCGACCCGGAAATCGGTAGCGGGCGCGGGGCGCCGGCGGCCGGCGGCTGGACGCTCGGCGAGGCGGTGCGAAGCTCGGCTTTCTGGGGGCTTTTCGCAGTTTTCTTTTTCACCGCGGTGGCTATCTGGGGCACCATCCTGCAGGCCGTCGCCTATCTCGTTGAGATCGGCTTCGCGCCGCTCGAGGCGGCCACCGCCTTCGGCGTCGTCGGCATCATGTCGGTGATCGGAATGATCGCCACGGGCTGGCTCGCCGATCGTGTCGGGCGCCGGCCGGCCGTCACCGTCACCTTCATGCTCACCATCGGCGGCATCGGTCTGCTCTTCTTGCTGGCGCAATTCCCGTACTATTGGCTGCTCGTGGTGTTCGTGGTGTGCTTCGGCGTGAGCCAGGGCTCGCGGGGACCGGTCGTTTCCACCCTGTGCGCGGAGCTGTTCTCGGGCGGCGGCATCGGCGCCATCTACGGCGCGCTCACCCTCGGCATGGGCACCGGCGCCGCCTTCGGCGCATGGGTGTCCGGATGGCTGCGAGACGCCACCGGCGGCTACGAGGCGGGCTTTGCCTTCGCTGCGCTGATGGCCCTGCTGGGACTCAGCCAGTTCTGGATCGTGCCGGCGCTGGCGCGCGGCGAGCGCCCGCAAAGACGGCGCCGGTCGGCCAGTGGCGACAAAGGCGCCGGGGAGCGCTGAAGCATGGATTTCTCGCTCAGTCAGGAACAGATCGCCATCGGCGAAGCGGTGGGCCGGATATGCGCGTCGTTCGACGACGACTACTGGCGCGAGTGCGACGCTTCGGCGCGCTTTCCGGAGGCATTCCGCGACGC
>JABAOD010039481.1_pt1 | contig 10181 bp, 10 predicted proteins | sample 7062151 | NCBI WGS metagenome assembly JABAOD01 (sample SAMN14538626, study PRJNA623070) | marine sediment metagenome | biome: marine biome [ENVO:00000428]; feature: marine pelagic biome [ENVO:01000023]; material: deep marine sediment [ENVO:00002113] | place: India: Gulf of Khambhat ... | reverse complement strand
GATGAGCACTTTGGTGGTGTGACCGACCGGCGAGGCGTCACGGATCTGATCGGCCGTGAACGGCGTGGGGGCATGGCCGTCGAAGAGGACGAGCGGACCCGGAACGTGCATCGAGCCACGGTAGCGTCTGGCTCGAAGCAGGCTTCGAGCGAGCTTTCTCGCCTTGCGTCTGCTGTCGCCGCCGTCGGCTCGTGTTCGTGTGCCCTCTCGGGCGCGCTCGTTGTCTCGGTCGGGGCGCATGTCCCCTCCCTCGGGTCGAGGGGGACGGCCTGAAGGCCTCTTCCCCCTCGAGCACCCCCTTGGGGTTTCGCTCGAAGCAGGCTTCGAGCGGCCTCGGGTTGAGTCTCTGCTCGGCTATCCGAGCAGACTCTGGCTGTCGATGAGCTCGTGGAAGGTCGAAGCGATCTTCTTGTAGCCCTTGTTCGACGGATGGATGTCTGTCTGGGGGCCCGGTGTGCCCGGGTCGTAGTCGCTGAGCACGTAGCCGTCGCCGTCCTTCTCGCACATCAGCGTGTACGCGCAGACCGTGCGGACGTTCGCGGGCACCTGCTTGCCGTTCGTCTTGAAGGTGCGGAACGCGGTCTCGACGTCGGCGACCGGAACGCCGAACGCGCCGTAGACGGCTTCGAGCGTGCCGTTGAAGACAGCCGTGAGCTCGAGGTTCAGAGCGACCGTTGCAGGGTCGACGAGCCAGAACGCGAGGTTGGGGTTGTAGTAGTTCATCGCCACGATCGGCACGCCGGGTGCCACGGCCTGGAGCGTTCCCACGATCACGGCGAGGTTGTTCGCCATGATTCCGAGTTGTGTCGCAACGCAGATCTGGACCTGCGGATCGGCCGGGTCGCAGGCGAGGATGTCGTTGGCTCCGATGGCGATGGTGATGAGACCGACCTCACCGGGATTCGTCAGCAGGTAGCTCACGGCTGCGTCGAGCTGTGACGTGCCGCCTGGCGGCAACACGGCGTTCGGTCCGTAGCAGAGCGATCCGCCGGGCGAGGCGCCTCCGGTGCCGAAGCGCATCTCGGTGGTGTCATCCGCCGGACACGCCAGGTTCACGAGGGTGTCGAACCCGTGGTCGCTCTTGAGATCCTTGAAGAGCTTGTTCGCGTAGCCGTTGTTCGTGAATGGCAACGGTTGCTGGGTCCCGGCAGCCACCGAGTCGCCCAGCGAGAGATAGGTCCCTCCCAGGTGATCGGCCGCCGTTGCGGGCCCGATCCCCGCGAGAACTGACGCCAGCAGCGCCAGAATGGTCAGTGCGATACGACGTCGCATGTGGACGTTCTCCTCCGCTCGTGAAGCCCCACACCGTGACAATAGCCGCCACGCTGAGCGTTTGCCTCGCCGCGCATTGTGACCGACAGTGGCCGATAGCCGCCGACGGCTCGACGATCTGGCGAGGGGCTGCGTCGCGATGCGAGACTCGCCGCATGATCGGTCTCAGGCTGAAGGCCCCGAGCGTCGAGGGGCTCGAGTCGATGCGTCTCGAAGGCGAGAGCCACTCGTACACATACGGTCCCGTCGGTGTCGTCGAAGCGGGTGGCACCCTTCCTGGATTTCGACGGGATCGCTGGGCCCGCTCGATCGGTCATGGTGACCAGGTCTTCGAGTCTGCGGCCGCTGCACTGCTCAGATGGGACCTGCAACGCCGCTCGGGGCTGTTCGTGCACAGCGACGGACCTCCCTCTCCGGGCCGGGTGGTCGCCATGGCCGCACGGCTGCCGATCGGCTTCGTGGATGTCGTGTGTCGCGTGGTCGACGTGATCGAAGAGCCGCATCGTCGCGGGTTCGTCTACGGGACGTTGTCCCGTCATCCGGAGATGGGGGAAGAGTCCTTCGCCGTGGCCATCGACGACGACGGTGATGTGACGTTGGAGATCGCCGCGGTTTGGCGGCTGCGGCACCCGCTCGCACGTCTGGCGCCTCCGGTGGCGAGGTTCTTCCAGCGGAGGGCGACGGAGCGGTACTTCCAAGCCATGGGTGAGATCGTCGGGGGAACGACGAGCGGGTGATCGCAATCGCGGCGCACAACGGGCCATTGCGAATTAGTTCTTGACGAGGTCGGTTGCTGCGATACGTTGACGTGGGCTTGATCGGGGCGCGGGGGCATCGGGGAAACCGAAGGGGGATTTCACCATGTCCTTGTCCATTCGGCGTGCGTTCGTTGCGTTCGCCGCCCTGGTACCCGTGCTCGTTGCCGCCGTGCCGGCGGCTGCGGCCACACCCGTTTCCGAGACGATCCATGTGGAGCTCGGCTTCACGACCGAGGTCGCCTTCAGCGAGGTCGAGGCCGACGGCTTTCTCGGTATCGACTGGAACTTCTCGGTCGACGGCACGGGTGAGCTGCGCGTCGACCTCGGGGCCGACGTCACGATCACGTATGACCGCGAAGATCTTCTTCCCAACGGGATGGTGCCCGTCGAGGTGACGTACACGCCGACCGACGACGCCGGGTTCGAGCTCGATCTCGAGGTCACCGCCGACCTGGTGGCGGACGTGGACGTCAGTGCAGGCACGTTCATCGGCTGCTTCTTGACACCGCTCGCGCCGGTGTGCCCTTTCCTCGCCGCCCTCAACTCGATCGATGAGGAGCTCGAGTCGTTCGAGCTGCTCGGTGTGTCCGGGGACTTCGCGGCGCCGCTGGGTGCCGACCCCGCCGTCGTGCTCCCAGCGTCGGGTGACAGTGCGGTGCTCTCGTTCGCCGGTCTCGATCTGCTCAGCGCCCAGGTCGCCGGCGATCTGACGCTGGGATCGGTGCCCTCGGGGATCCTGCCGGGTCTCGGCGGTGCCGCAACCGTCGCCACGATCTCCGACGCGACGCTGGTCGGTGGCGAGGTGCCAGGCGTTGCCGATGTGCTCGAGTGGCAGGCAGCAGGCAGCGCACAGACGGTGACGTTCCAGATCCCGGCCAACCCGGCCGGTACGGCAGGCATCGATCTGCAGCCGATCTACCACTGGCTCAACTCGTCTGCGACCCTCGAGCTGGACCTCGACTTCGAGGGCATCTTCGGGATCCTTCCCGATCCCGACAACATCACACTGTTCTCGGGCAGTCTCGGTCAGATCTTCGTCGACGAGGGCATCGACCAGCAGATCGGAGATGCGGTCGCCGCCGCCATCGGCTTCGACCCGGGCTTCGGTGCACAAGTGGCCGCAGGGAACATCCCCGTGCCCCTGACCGATCCGCCCATCGCCGAGATCCCGCCGAATCCGACACTCGACGGCATCTCGTTCGTGATCGATCTCGACGCCGACGACGACGGTCTCCTCGACGGTGAAGAGATCGCCGGAGGCACCGACCCCGACGACGGCGACAGCGACGGCGATGGCTTGTCCGATGGTGATGAGGTGAACGTCTACGGCACCGATCCTCTGAATCCTGACACCGACGGTGACGGTCTGTCCGATGGTGACGAGGTGCTCGTGTATGGCACGGATCCTCTCAATCCGGATACCGATGGTGATGGGTTGTCCGATGGTGACGAGGTGCTCGTGCATGGGACGGATCCTCTGAATCCAGATACCGACGGCGATGGCCTGTCGGATGGTGATGAGGTGAACGTCCACAACACAGATCCGCTGGATCCGGACACCGACGACGACGGGCTCGACGACGGCCTCGAAGTGATGCTCGGTACCGATCCTCTGAACCCGGACACCGATGGTGACGGAATCCCGGACGGTGAGGACACCGAGTTCATCGAGAGCGCCATACAGTCCCTCGACGACGACGCCTTCAACGGGCGTGGCAACCGGCGGGCGACCATCGTGCGCCTCGAGGCAGCGGAGCGCGCCGTCGCCCGTGGCAACAACGCCCAGGCGATCCACATGCTCGAGAACCTGCTCAGACGCATGGACGGGTGTGGCTCGGAGCCGGATCCCAACGACTGGATCGTCGACTGTGGCGATCAGGTCTTCATCCGGAGCCTCGTGAACCTGCTCATCGTCAACCTGAGCTGACGGTCACGGAATCGCGGTGCCCCCGGGTCGGTGGGGCACCGCGATTCGCCGGTGCGCCGCGGTACATTGGCGCACATGAGCGCCCACTTCGTTCCTGACGATTTCGCCGTGCCGACGAGCTTCGACGGCGACGGCTACAGCCTCGAGCCGCTCGGGCCCGAGCACAACGAGCGGGATCACGAGGCGTGGATGTCGAGCATCGACCACATCCGTTCGACGCCGGGGTTCAAGGAGTGGGACTGGCCGGAGCCGATGAGCCTGGTCGACAACCTCGCCGACCTGGAGCGTCATGCCGAGGACTTCGCCGACCGCACCGGGTTCACCTACTCGATCGTCGATGGCGAGGACGTCATCGGGTGTCTGTACATCTACCCGGCGCAGGACGACGAGGCGGTCGCTGAGGTGCGATCGTGGGTCACGCAGCGGCGCGCCGCCCTCGACGTGGTCGTCTGGCGGGATGTGACCCGCTGGCTCGAGGAGACGTGGCCGTTCGAGCGGGTGGATTACGCATCGAGGTCCGAAGCAGCCGGGGGATGACCCCCGCGATGTCGATCGCACCCCTGCGTGGATAGGGGTGCATCCCCCATGGCTCGTGGGGCCCGGATGAGGCATCGTCAGGTCATCGACCAGAGGAGGTGCGATGAGAGTTGCTGCCTACGTCTCATACGGGATCGCTGTCGCCACTGCTGCGGTCATCGTGATCGCAGCGGTGGGTCTCGGTCGGGAGTACGGGTGGGAGCTCTCGGCAGCGCTCGGATGGATACCCGTGGTTCTCGTCGCAGTGGGGCTCCCGACGTGGATCGGATCACTGTTCCACCGTCGGGCCCTTGACCACGAGCGACCGCAGCCCAACGGCTGAACGCTGCCGCCTGCTGCCGACCGTCAGCGATCCCTGAGGATGCTGCCGACCACGTTCACGAGAACGGTCAGGCCGATGCTGACCAGGATCATCGAAGTGATCGGGATGAAGACACGCGAGTTCTCCGACTCGATCCGGATGTCACCGGGAAGGTTGCCGAACCAGGACACGGCACCTGGTGCGAAGCGAACGAGGGCGCCGATCGCTATCAGCCCGACCCCGAGCGCCATGAGAACGTTTCCGATCCGCATCCCCTGAAGACTATGCGATGGGGGTGTTCTCGGTGGCGGTGCCGTCGCCTGCCTCCTGGAAGGCGACAGGCACGAGGACCTCGTTGCGTCTCATCGGAGGGGGCACGAATGGACCGTCGTACACCGCGCGCATGGGTCGGCCGATGACGTCGATACCTGCTTCGTCGAGGCGTGACAGGAGCCGTCGTTCCGCCCTGCGGAAGCGGGCTTCATCCCGGTTGCCCCGGTAGCGCCCGGCTGCGATGAATCCACCCTGAACTTCGACGATCGTCACCGAGTCGTCTGTTGGTCTCGGCAACGACGCCTCGGTGTATCGCCGCTCCATCACGAATCGGTATCGATGGGTCGAGTCGTCGACGGGGTCGTGGGTCACCGGCACCGTCATGTTCATCTTCTCGGCCTCGCGATTGCGGCCGAAGATGTAGCCGGCGAGCCTGCGAAAGGCGATGTTGCCCGATGCCTCGAAGCCCTCTCGCACCTCGGTCTCGGCCACGAGATACGGCTCGTAGCGGCGGATCTCGAACCCGTCGCGTCGATCGACCACGGTGTACTCGGGCTGCTCATAGCGGCTCATGATCGGTCTACGGAACCGCACGCGATCCTGGTTTGTGCGTCCTCGAGCAACTGGGCGCCCTCCGGTCCGAGCCAGGCGGCAGGGCATTGAGCCGCCCCGGTGTTCAGTCCTGTGCGCACCTCGTGATGGCGTCGCCACCGTCCACCGGGAGCTGGTAGCAGTCCCACATGTCGCCGGGCCGCCTCGACTCGAACATCTGAGCCATCCCGAGGGCTGTTCCGTCTGTCCGGCAATTGACCAGTCCGTAATGGATCCTCTTGCCGCCATCCTTGTACGACCGACCGATCTCTGTGGACCAGATCAGCGGTCGGTCCCCACGGCTGTACCGACCGGCTGCACCGAGGGCGTCGGCGGCCGGATGGGCGTAGTTCTCGTTGTCGCCCGTCGAGAAGACGGTGGCGTACGGGCGCACTGCATCCATGAAGTCGATGGAGAAGTCGGCCGACCCGTGGTGACAGGCCTTGGTGACGTCGACGCGAAACGGCTGCGATCCTGCGTAGTGGGCGAGGAGGTGCTGTTCGGCGTGCGTGTTGAGGTCGCCTCCCAGGAGGATGCTGCGGGTCCCGTACTCGAGGCGCAGCACGAGGCTGTGGCCGTTGATCGTGTGGGAGTCGTCGTCGAACCAGCGGTACTGGACGATGCCGAGCGGAGACAACGGCACCGGCGCGAGAACCTCGATCCTGAGCCCGTCACTCGAGCCTCCGTAGCCAGGCACGTGGCCGTCCCGGCTGGTGAGCCGGTCCATCGATCCGAGTCGTCCGGCATCGTGTGCGGTCACGACGTTGTCGAGGAAACTGCGGAAGGTCGGCATGAGCCCACCCGTGGCGAGCAGCGTGCGAGCCGAGTCGACGTCGTCGAAGGTCGAGGTCAACTTCGTGCGCGGTGGTCCGGAGTGGCCATCCGTGCGACCGATGCCCGTGTCGATGCCGGGAGGTCGTTGCGACGAAGTGTCGGCGTAGCGTGGGATACCGGCGTGCCAGACGCGCCCGATCTGGAAGCGGTCGTCGCCGATTATCGACACCAGCCCCCCGAAGTGGTCGGCGTCGAAATGCGAGATGAACACGTCGTCGATGCGGATGCGAGGTGTGCCCGGGAGATCGAGGATCCACTTGTACTTGTAGCCGGTCAGATAGCGGCGCATGGACGAGTACTGACCGCCGTCGACGAGGATGCGACGGGTCGGCGTCTCGATGAGCGTGGCGTCGCCCTGGCCGACGTCGACGAAGAAGAGCTTGAGTGCGGTGGCCTGCGGCCGGGTGTCGGTCTTCAGCACCCATCCGTCGCGCCCGAAGGCGGCGACGTGGTACCAGTCGCCGTCCTCGGCGAGTACCTTGAGCCAGGCGTCCATGAGGACAGTGGTGGTCGCCGACTTCGACTGTCTGGTCCGCCGCAGCTTGAGCTCGGGCACCGCTGCGTAGACATGATCTGGCGGAGCCATCGTTTCCCTTCTCGGCCGCTCCACGGAGGCTACCGATACATCGCTCGCCGCGACGGTGGCGCAGCGATCCACGCGGCCGTTCGTGAGCTCGCGTCGATCCGGACGGACGGCTGGACATGCCCGACGGGTACGCTCCCGCGATGCGTGTCATCGCGGTCGCTGTCGTCTTCGCCGTCCTCTCCTCGGCGTGCGGAGGCGGGTCCGAGGAGAGCGATCGGGTTGCGACGACCACCGGGTTCACCGATCCGGCTCGCGAGCAGTTCGAGTGGTTGGTGGGCGCGGCCCGCAACGGAGAGCTGGGCGCCGACGTGCTCGAGGAACGGTTCTCCACCGAACTGCTCGACGCCATCGGGGGGCTCGGTCTCATCCAGGGCCTCGTCGAACTGGGCCTGACGACCGAGGAGTGGGAGGTCGTGGAGGCCGAGTTCGGGCTCTTCGAGGGCGTCGCCGTGCTGCGCAACGCAGACGGTGACCGGATCCAGATGCTGGTCGGGACCCGCTCGGTACCGCCGTACGAGATCGACGAGTTGCGGGCGACGCCCATCAGCCCTGAGATCGAGGGTGGGTTGACGGCCGACGCCGTCGACGAGCGGCTCCAGGACACGGGGACGGCGCACTGGGGCATCTTCGAAGTCGCGGACGGCGCATGCACACCGCTGGCCGGCACCGAGTCGGACACACCGGCTCCGATCAGCCGAGTCTTCGATCTCTGGGTGCTCGCTGCACTTGCCGAAGCCGTCGAGTCCGGGGATGCATCCTTCGGCGAGCGCTTTGCCGTCGACGATGCCGTGAAGAGCTCCCTCGACGGTCGGGTCGGTGTCGCCGCAGCGGGTACGGAGCTTCCGCTGCGTCGCTACGCCGAGCTCATGATCTCGATCCAGGACAACTCGGCAGCCGATCATCTGATCGCTCGCCTCGGCCGTGATGCCGTCGAGGAGGCCATGGTGAATGCCGGCGTGGCGGCGCCGGAGCTCAACCGCCCCCTCCTGACCACCCGGGAGTTCTTCGTACTGAAATTCACAGCACTCAGGGACTCCGTAGACGACTACCTCGCCCTCGATTCCGCGGGACGCCGGGCGTATCTCGATGGCGAGCTGTCCGGCGTCTCGGTGATCGAGGCCGGCCTCGACGGTCCCGGGTGGGACGCCCCCACCCTCGTGACCGAGATCGAGTGGTTTGCAAGCCCTTCCGATCTGTGTCGCACTCACGCCCACCTCGCACAGCTCGCCCTTCGTCCGGGTCTCCGAGAGGTCGCCGATGTCCTGGCGCTCAACCCGGGGGTCCCGCTCGACACCGAGGTGTGGACGGGCTTCCAGTTCAAGAGCGGGAGCGAGCTGGGCGTGTTCGCTGGCTCTTGGCTGCTCACGCGTGCCGACGGGCGAACCTTCGTGGTGGCGGGCTCGGTGTTCGACACGGAGCAGCTGGTCGCCGAAGCAGATGCCATCGCCCTCTTCCAGGCGCTGATCGAGCTCGCCGCCGTGGCCTGAGACCGATCGTCGAGAAAGGGTTGCGGGGCGGGGTAGGTTCGTTTCGAGCCCGGGAAGGAGAACGAGATGGCCCAGATCACCGTGGACGGTGACACATTCGAGGTCGAGGACGGCACCCGACTGGTGCTGGCCCTCGAGAGCAACGGCATCGACGTGCTGCATCGGTGTGGCGGCCACGCCGGGTGCACGACGTGCCGTGTCGAGTTCACGGAGGGTGAGCCGGGTCGCATGACGCGTGCCGAGAAGGACAAGCTCGCCGATCGTGAGTTGACCGGTGTTCGCTTGTCGTGTCAGATTCCGTGCGAGGGGTCCATGACGGTCGCTCCCGTCATGCGGGTTTCCACGTCGGCCTTCGACGAACCGGGTCCGACACCGGAGGACCACATCACCCCCGACCCCGAGTGGGTGGACGCCTGATCGGCTGGGTAGGCTCGCCTCCGGACCAGGAGAGGGCCAGACCGTGACACATCGACTCACGCCGGACGCCGCATACCTGCTCGGCCAGGGCACGCTGCGCCGTGGCTGGGACCACCTCGGCGCACGGCTCGACGACGGTGGCGTCACGTTTGCCGTGTGGGCGCCTCATGCCAGGGCGGTGTCGGTCGTCGGCGACTTCAACCACTGGGATCCGGCCACGCATCCGCTCGAGGGCTCGGATGCCGGGGTGTGGACCGGTCGCGTCGAGGGCGTCCAGAAGGGGCAGACCTACAAGTTTGCGATCCTCGGAGCCGACGGTCACCTCCACGAGAAGGCCGACCCCTACGCCATCGCCGCCGAGATTCCGCCGAAGACGGCGTCCGTGGTGTGGGACCTCGACTACGAGTGGGGCGACGCCGAGTGGATGGAGAGCCGAGGCGATCGGAACACGCGCTCGGCGCCCATTTCCGTCTACGAGATGCATTTGGGCTCATGGCGGCGCAACCTCCAGGGTGACTCGCTCTCCTATCGCGAGCTCGCCGACGAGCTCGTCGAGTACGTGTCGAACATGGGTTTCACGCACGTCGAGTTCATGCCGCTCACGGAACACCCCTATTACCCGTCGTGGGGCTACCAGACGGTGAGCTACTTCGCCCCGACCGGGAGGTTCGGGACCCCCCAGGACCTGATGTATCTGATCGACCGGCTCCACCAGGCCGGTATCGGCGTGATCCTCGACTGGGTCCCCTCGCACTTCGCCACCGATGGGCACGGACTGGGCTGGTTCGACGGGATGGCGTTGTACGAGCACCCCGATCCCCGCAAGGGCTGGCATCCCGATTGGAACAGCGCGGTGTTCGACTACGGGCGTCCCGAGGTGCGCAGCTTTCTCATCTCGAGCGCCAACTTCTGGTTCAGCGAATACCACATCGACGGGATCCGGGTCGATGCCGTCGCGTCGATGCTCTACCTCGACTACAGCCGGGAAGACGGACAGTGGATCGCCAACCAGTACGGGGGCAAGGAACACCTCGAGGCGATCGACTTCCTGCGCCAGATGAACGAGGCGCTCTACACGACGCATCCCGGCATCATGACGATCGCCGAGGAGTCGACGGCATGGGGTGGTGTGTCCCAGCCTGCATCAGCAGGAGGGCTCGGGTTCGGCTTCAAGTGGGACATGGGCTGGATGCACGAC